>Ga0209061_1000417_pt1 | contig 111406 bp, 103 predicted proteins | sample Coa_R1_10_FD_187157 | JGI IMG/M metagenome (GOLD analysis project Ga0209061, IMG submission 187157) | Surface soil microbial communities from Centralia Pennsylvania, which are recovering from an underground coalmine fire - Coalmine... | ecosystem: Environmental > Terrestrial > Soil >... | reverse complement strand
AGCCGTTGCGGGAGCCCGTGCGCTCGGTGCTGACCTCTCCATATCCGGCGTGCCGTAGGGCTTGGGCCTCTGCGGACATCAGCGCTCAGCAGATGAGTCTTCAGCAGCGAGCGCAAGGTGTTGGGGTGCACTTGTTGGCGCTTGAGCACTCACGAGCTCGGAAAGGTTCATGCTGTGGGGTGCCGGCCAAGAGTGGTCATCTACTTCGTCTCGTTTGACTTGATCTACGAAGGATCCCGCGATGGCCGCGCTACGTGCCGGGCCGCTCCGCGAGAGTCGGGCCGTACACCACGTGCGTGGACGCTACTATCGGAGCCTCCACCGGCGATCGGGCGCTGGCCAACGCCTGGGTGCTCTCATCCCCTGTCGTCGATCGCGCCGGCCGAGCCGTCAGCAACGCGCAGCTGCACGAGCTGCTCCTCCGCGCATGCCCAACGCTTGCAGAGGGATTGCCGCGATACACCGGAGCCGGCGCCGCCAAGGTCCCTGGTGGGCTCGCGGGCGCCGCCTTCCCCTCTTGTACGAATGCGCTCGCGCGCCAGCTGCAGCTTCTTGTCGTATACCAGCCATCGAGCCACTACTGGCCTCTGCAGGGACTGGAGACCGGCATCTTCCTCGCGGCAGCGCTGGCGCTGCTGGGCGCGACCGTCTGGCTCATCGGGCGAGCTGCCACACGCCCGCCGGCCGCCGCGGCTGCCGGCGGCCGCGCATCTCGATCGACCCTCCTCCGATTGGCTGCGTGAGGGCACCGGGGCGCTTTGCTTGATCGCTGTGGCTGAGGCGATCATGGTGCGCGCGCAGTTCATTCGCGAATCCCCGATTCCTCGCCCCGCGCCGTGCGAGGCGCAGCGGTCGATGCGTATACGCATTTTTATGCATCATTACTGATGCTGCGCAGCTGATCACGCCAATGGCGCATAAAAGTTGATGTTTCATATCGCTTGGATGTCCTACCGTTTGCCTCACACGTGATGCGTAACTCCCATAATTGTCGATAACACATCAAATCTGATGCGCTTGACCGACCTCCATGCCGATGCTGCGATGCTCAGCGAGCTCGACCTTCGCCTCGCCCGCCACCGTCCCGAGCGCAACTGGACGCAGAGTGACCTGGCGCGCGAGGCCGGCGCCGGCCGGGCCACAGTCCAGCGTCTGGAGAGCGGGAGATCGGCGCAGACAACGTCGCTGGTGAAGGTCCTACGAACGCTCGCGCTGCTCGAAGGGCTCGATGCCGCAATCCCGGAATCGGCCCCCCTGCCGATCGCAGCGCCCGAGCGCGAGCAGCGCTGGAGGCGACGGCGCTACCGAGCGCGGCAGCCGATCAGCGCTGCGGGAGGACCATCGTCGCTCAGCGAACGACTCGAGCTGGCTATCCCGCGAGCAGGATCAGCGGCAGCCGGCCGGCCGCCGCACGAAGTGCTACTTTCATGTACATGAGCAGCGTGGGCGTCGCCGATCTCCGCCAGAACCTGAGCCGGTATCTCCGTCGCGCAGCCGCCGGCGAGCGGCTGCTCGTGACCGATCGCAACAGGCCGGTCGCCGAGCTCGGCCCGCCGCCCAGCACCGGCGAGGCGCTCGACCGGCTGATTGCCGAAGGGCGCCTCGCGCGCCCGTCGCGTCGCGTCCTGCCTGAGCCGCTGCAGCTTGCGGGCGATCTGAGAGCGCTCAGTCGCGCGCTCGATGAGATCCGCGGCGAGCGCTGAGGGTGGCTCTGCTCTATCTCGACGCGTCCGCGCTGGTCAAGCTCGTGCGCGCCGAGCCGGAGACCGGCGCGCTGCTTAGCTTCCTCGCGCACGCCGACCTGCTCTCAAGCGAGCTCGCGCTCACCGAGGTGCCGCGCGCGATCATTCGCGCCGCGGCCGAGGATCCGGCGCTGCCCGCCCCTAAGCTCCTCGGTCAAGCCGAGGCGGTCCTCGGCGCAGTCGCGCTGCTGCCTCTCGACCGCGCGCTGCTGATCGCCGCCGGAGCCCTCGACGAGCCGGCGCTGCGGGCTTTGGACGCGATCCACCTCGCCGCGGCGATCGAGCTCTCCCCGATCGACGCATTCGTCAGCTACGACGAGCGCCAATGCGCGGCGGCGCGACTTGCCGGCATGCGCACGGTCTCGCCGGGGCGCTAGCTGACGCGCTGCAAACCTGACCATCTTGCTGATCCGGGCCGCCTGGCGACCGAGCGCGCCATTGCTGTGCAGGTCGCGTAGCTCATCCTCCCGCCACCGCGAGCCGAGCAGGGGCCAGAGCGCGCGCGGCCGCTGCGGCGGCACGCTCGACCAGGCTGCGCCTCGGGCCGACGATGAACAGCAGCTCGCGGTTGCGCAGGTGCGAGACGGCCCCGACCCTGCGGCCGCGCCGGTCGTGGATGCCGATCTGCGCGCCGACGTAGCGTCTGTTGTCAACCGCGATCGCCGCGAGGTGCCCGCGCTCGGCAAGGAGCGCACGCAGGTCCTCAGGCCGATGAAAGCCCTCGTCGCTGAAGGAGAGGATGAGCCATGGGGTTGGCAGGCGCGCGATCAGGTCGCCCAGCGCAGCCCAGGCGCGCCGGCGGCTGTTGTAGGGGGACTTGACCTTCCGGCAGTCGATCCGCTTGCAGGCCACGCCGTAGTGCTCGGGGCGATCCCAGCGCACGAGCGTCTCCCAGAGGTGATAGTTGGAGAAGTAGGAGTGCTGGTTGTAGGGGGGGTCGATGTAGACGCAGTCGATCTCACCGAGCTCCCCCGCCAGCGCGTTGGCGTCCGCCCGCGTGACGATGCCGGGCGGACCTTGCACCGCCGCCGGCAGGCGCAGCCGTAGATCGCCGTAGGAGCGCTGCGACCATCGCTTGACATATGCCATCTGCAGCCCACAGGTGGAGTCGACGCGATCGGCGGCCTCGATCAGGCTTGTCAGCAGCAGCGCGCGCTCGATGCCAGAGAGCGAGAGCCGCTCGATCGCCTCGCGGATCGCATCGACCCGCATGCCGTTGTGCGGCTGCAGGTAGCGGGCGCGCTCGCAGAAGGTCTCGGTGAAGTAGCCGTGGCGTCCGGGCAGCGCCTCTAGCCGCCCCAGCAGAGCGCCCATGCGCGCTCGATCGATGCGCTCGTCGGCTTCGATATAGGCGCGACCGAAGACCTCGCTGTAGGTTGCGGTGTCGTTCGACCACACGCGCAGGCCGGCGCTGCGCAGCGCCTGACCGATCCGCGTCGTGCCCGCAAAGAGATCGCATGCGCTGCTCACCGGCAGCGCCCTTGCCAGCGCCACAATCGCGGGCGCCAGCGCCCGCTTGGAGCCGATGTACTTGATCACGGCCGCAGCCTATGCGCGGGCGCGGACGGCGCCTGCGCCAGCGGTAGCCCCCGCCTCGCGCCATGCTCGGTGCGCTCAGCGCACGCGGACGCCAAGCTGCTCTTCGAGCGCGGGTGCGGCGATGCCGCGCACGCGCACGACCTTGCGCGTGCTTGCCTGCCCGCGCACGACCCAGACCGCGCTCGCGGCAAGCCCGAGGCGATCGGCAAGCAGCCTGCAGATCGCCACGTTGGCCCTGCCGCGCTCCGGCGGCGCGCTCACGCGCACGACCAGCGCGCCGCCGCGCTCGCCTGCGATCGTGTTGGCGCTGGCGCCGGCGATCGCGCGCACCGCGAGCTCGTGCTCGGGAAGGCCCTCAGCCATCGGCCTGCGCGGGCGGCCGATGGGCATCTGAGCCCCCCTCTCCCGCCTGCGGATCACCGGCCTCCTGATCGATCGCGCTGGCCAGCGCCTGCAGCGGCGAGCCGGCCGGCAGCCCCGGCTCTGCGCCCAGCTCGCCGATTCGCTCCAGTCGCCGATCGAGCTGCCTGGTGCGCGTGCCCGCCAGCGCGTCGTAGGCGCGCCGCGCGCTCTCCAGGGCGCGCTCGAGCTTGCCCATCTGATCCTTGAACTTCCGCCACTCGGCGCCAAAGGCACCGAGCGCCCGCAGCACCTCGTCGGTGCGCTTGGCAAAGCGGAAGTTCTCAGCCGCCTGTCGGATCACCGCAAGCACCGCAAAGAGCGTCAGCGGCGAGCAGAGCACGACGCGCTGCGCGAGCGCCTCATCGATCAGATCGGGGTCGTTCTCGTGCAGGAACGCGTAGACCTGCTCGTTGGGGATGAAGACGAGGACGTAGTCGAGGGTGCCGGCCTCCGGGTCGATGTAGTCGCGGCCGCGCACCTCGGAGATGCGCGCACGCACATCGGCGCGAAAGGCGCGCGCCTCGGCGGCGCGCTCGGCGTCGCTGGCAGCCGAAAGGTAGCGCTGGTAGTGGGCCATAGGCGTCTTCACATCCATGTTCAGCCGCTTGCCCTCGATCAGGAAGGTGAAGTCCGGGCGCGCCCCATCGCCGAGCGCTCGCTGCTTTTCATACTGCACCCCCTCGATCATCCCCGCCAGGCGCAGCACGTCCTCGGCCATGCGCTCGCCCCACTGCCCGCGGCTCTGGGCGCCGGAGAGCACCTCGTTCAAGCGCTTGGTTTCCTGGCGCAGCAGCTCGGTCTGGCGGCCGCTCTCGCGCGTGACAGTTGCCAGCTCGACGATCGACTGCCCGCGCTGCTTATCGACCGTGAGCACAAACTCGCGCAGCCCCTCAAGCTCGCGTCGCACCTCGCCGAGGGTGCGGTCGATCTCCTGCTGGCGCGCCTTCAGCTGCTCTTCGCCGCGCGCGGTCTCCTGCGCGAGCAGCGACTTGTTCTGGACGACAAGCTGCTGCACTCCCGCGCTCTGCACCTCCTCCTGGAGGCGCAGCACCTCTGCGCGCATCAACTGCGCCAGCTGCTCGCGCTCGCCGGGGTCAAGCGCGCTCGGGCGCTCTCCCGCCGCCAGCAGTCGCCGCGCCAGCAGCGCGATCGCGACCAGCGCCACCAGCAGCAGCGCGCCCAGTAGATAGACCATAGGGCGATTCTGACAACCGCAGCCGATGTCGGCCCGCAGCGATCACCGCAGCCCCGTAATCGACGGCGGCGCCCTCTGCGATAATCGGACGCCGATGTCAGCGCAGGCGCCGCCCCACCAGCAAGCGCCGCAGGGCGCAAATGGCGGCAGGTGGCAGGCACGCCTGCGCTGGGCGCTCACGCACTCGCCCTACCTGCTGGCGCTGGCGCCCGCGATCGCGCTTGCGATCGCGCTTTCGCTGCTCCTGCCCGAGCGCCCAACTGGCGCCATAAGCCCGCTTGAGGCCAACCCCGAACTTGAACCGGGCACGGCGCTGCCCGGCAGGCCCGCGCCGGGCTTCACCCTCACCGACCAGTTTGGCCGACGCGTCTCGCTGGCCTCCTTCCGCGGCAAGGCGGTCGTGCTTGCCTTCAACGATCCGCAGTGCCTCGGCGTCTGCCCGCTGACCACCGCCGAGATGGCGCTTGCCAAGCGCATGCTCGGCAGCGCCGGCAGCGAGGTACAGCTGCTGGGCGTCGACGCCAACCCCACCGCCACAAGCGTCGCTGACGTGCGCAGCTACTCGGCAGTGCACGGCCTGATGCGCCAGTGGTACTTCCTCACCGCTCAGCTTCCCGCGCTCAGGCACGTCTGGCACCAGTACGGCATCGAAGCGCGCGTGATCCACGGCCAGATCGACCACACCCCGGCCGTCTACATCATCAGCCCCGCTGGGGACCTCGTCAAGGTCTACATGACCCCGACGGCATTTGCCGGGCGAGACCAGCAGGCGCAGATCTTGGCCCGCGAGCTCTCATCGCTGCTGCCAGGCCACCCGCAGGTGCGCTCCTCGCTCTCCTACCGGCGCCCGGCCCCCTACTCCGCCCACCAAGCGATCACGCTGCCAACGCTCGCGGGCGGCAGGCTGCGGCTGGGCGCAACCGGCGCCCCGCACCTGCTGCTCTTCTTTGCGACCTGGGACCGTGAGGTCGAAGACCTCGCCGCGCGCCTTGACTCGCTTAACACCTATGCCACAGGCGCGGCGGCCGCCGGCCTGCCTGAGCTGGTTGCGGTTGACCTCGCGCCGGTCGAGCCCTCCGCGTCAGCGCTGCCCGCGCTCGTGCGGACGCTGCCTGCCGCGCTCGCCTACCCGGTGGCGATCGATCAGAGCGGTCGCCTCGCGGACCTCTATCAGCTCGAAGAAGAGCCCTGGCTGGTGCTCACCTCCGCGAGCGGCAAGGTCCTCTGGTACTACGACGTGGCCGCCTCGGGCTGGCCCAGCGAGAGCGCGCTGATCGCGCAGATCCGCGCCGCCCTGAGCAAGGCCAGCCCCGATCAACAGAGCGCTGCCCGCGCGCTGGCGGGCTCGCCGGCGCCGCTTGCGGCGCTCCACGCCGAGGGCGGCGAGATCCTGCCCGGCGGCCAGCGCGCGCTCTCAGCGCGCATCGCCGCCCTGCGCGGCCATCCGATCGTCGTCAACGCGTGGGCCTCGTGGTGCACCCCCTGCCAGCAGGAGGCGCCCCTGCTCGAGAGCGCCTCGCTGCGCTTCGGGGCCCAGGTCGCCTTCCTGGGCGCCGACACCGAAGACCCGCTCGGCTCCGCACGCTCCTTTCTGGCGGGCCATCGGCTGAGCTATCCCAGCTACCAGACGACGCAGGCGGGCCTCAACTCGCTCGCTCCGGTGACTGGCCTGCCGGACACGATCTTCATCTCGCCGCAGGGCAAGGTCGTGGGGCTGCACATCGGCGAATACGCCTCGCTCGGGGTGCTTGACGCCGAAGTGCAGGCGCACCTGCACTAAAGCGCGCCCCGACGACGGCTGAGCGCTAATGCGCCAGCACGCGCCGGCCGAAGGAGAAGCTCTCACCCAGCCAGCTGCCCTGCAGGGGCAGGACGTAGACGCCCTCTTCGGAGGAGTGGATCACCCAGTTGTCGCCGAGGTAGAGGCCCTCGTGATCAATAGACCTTTCCGTAACCTTGCCGTTGTAGCCGGCGCTGCCGAAGAAGAGCAGATCGCCCGGGCGCAGCTGCGCGACGCGCAGCCTCGCGCGCTTGGGGATTTCACCGGCCTGGGCGGCCGCGGTGCGACCCCTGATCGCTTCGCCCCACGGCAGCCCCGAGAGCTTGTAGACGCGCCAGATGAAGCCCGAGCAGTCAAAGCCGCCGTGCGCAAGGCCATCTTCGGTGCCATCGGTCGTGCCGCCCCAGACGTAGGGGTAGCCGATCAGCGAGACGGCGATGCGCAGCGGCTCAAGCTGATCTGCGCTGTAGCGGGGCAGCGCAAAGGCCCCCAGCGCTTCGCGCGCCCCGACGATGTCGCCTTCGCTCAGCGCAAGCGCCTTGGCAAGCGAGTAGGCCGCTTCCGCGCGGGTGAGCGCTTCGCCGGGGTAGAGGTCGAGCGCTTCAAAGCCGATCGGCTGCTCATAGCGCAGGCCGAGGAAGCGAGCGACGACCTCGCTGCCGAAGTACCACGGCGGGCGCAGGCCGGCGCCGGCTGCCACCTGCTGCACGTGCGCCGCGGTTGCGCTGAGGCCAAGGGTGTCGACGAGCAGCGCGTCGAACGACACCATGCTCACGGGCCCGTGCCCGGCGCGCGCCGCTACCGCTGAGCTGAGCCCGCGGGCTTGCAGCGCTTCAGCGAGCTTTGTGAGCGCAGCCGACGTGCTCGTCGCCGAGAGCGCCCGCCCGCCGCCGAAGGAGCGCCCTTCGGCGCTCATCAGCCCAGCTGCGACCACCGCGTGCTGGGCGCCGAGGTCGAAGTTGGCGCGCGTGCGCGCCCCCTTGGCCCCGGACTCCCTTGCCACAGCCACACCTGCGACCTGCCAAAGCGCCGGCGGCGCCGCGGCGGCAGCTGCAAAGAGGGCGCAAAGCAGCGCCCGCACGCAGACCCGGCCGCCCGGCGGCGACGGCGGCGCTGCGCCTGCCCTGCGGCGGCCGTGCCGATGAAGCGCGCTCATCGCTGCGCCGATCGGCAGCGAGATGCAGATCAATCGCCTCTGCCGGCGATTCTGGACGGATTGCCCTGCCGGCGATCAACGTGCCGCGTGCAGGAAGCTTGCGTAGGCAGAAGCAGCCCCGCAGGAGGCTCCTCATGGCCACCTGATCTGCGCCTCGAGCTGCTCCCGCCCAAGGTCGATCAGGGCGCTGCGCTCCACAGCGGCGTAGGTGCCTTCGCGCAGCGCCAGCCAGCGCACCTCGCGCCGCTGCGGGTCGACCAGCAGCGCCTCGTCGACCCCGTGCTCGGCATAGAAGGGGAGCTTGTCGAAGCTCTCATCGCCAGGCGAGACGATCTCCACGACCAGCGCTGCCGTGCTCAGGTAGACGGGCGCTCCGCTCGCCGCAGAGCAGAGCAGCCCACCGTCGGGAACCCGGTAGTCCTCACGGCCGCCGAGGTTGAACTGCCCGATCGGCGTCAGCCCGGCAGCGCGACCGGCGGCGTGCAGCAGCGCCAGGACCTGCGGCTCGGTGACCGCATGCGCGTATCCGGGGGCGGGCTTCATGTGGTACACCCCACCCCAGACCTCGTCGAAGCGATCCTGGCCGAGCCGGCGGCGTCGCTCGCGCAGCGCGCGCAGCTCAAGCGGCTCGGGGTCAAGGACGAGCGTCGCCATGCGCCAAGCCTAGCCCCATGATCGAGCCACTCCCCTCAGCCGATCAGCGCGGTCGTCCAGTTGTGCTCTTCAAGGCGCGCGCGCAGCTCAACCTGCTCGGCGGCAAGCTCGGCAAGGCGGCGCTCGAGCGCCGCCGAATCGAGCGCGCGCGCCGGCCGCCGAGCGCTTGCAGACGCGCTCGCGCGCCATTGCGCAGCCGCCGCCAGGCGCAGCGCGCTGCGCTCCAGCGCCAGCGCCCGCAGGCGCGCCAGCAGCTCCGCGGGGCTCTCGCCGCCCGGCAGCCGCCCGGCGGCCTGGCTGTGGGCAATCTGCGCGCCCAGCACCGCCACCTCTGCGCAGCTGCGGCGCAGCTCGCAGAGCAGCGCGCTCGGCGACTCGCCGCAACTGCCGCGCGCCTCCACCGCCGCGGCCAGACGCGCGCCCAGCTCGCGTGCGGCGCTGATCGCCGCGCTGTGCGCAAGGCGCGCCTCGCCGATTGTTCTCATCTTCACCACCTCGCTCTCTGCTTTCGCTCCTGGTTGCCGGATGCGAACATATGTTCGATGAGAAGGCACGATAGCCACAGGCGGCGTTGCCGCTTGCTGCGCGCTCCGCGCAGGCGTCCACAGCCACGGCGCGTGCAGCTGCGGCAGCCTAAGGCCGGCGCATCCGCGCCAAGCGCTTTAGGCGCGGCCTTCTAAGCTGCGCTGGTGCAGAGCGCCGCCAACAAGCTCCCCCCTTACGACCACCAGCGCATCGAGACCGCGCTCCAGGAGCGCTGGGAGCGCGAGCGCGCCTTCCTTGCGCCCCTGGCCGGCGCAGAGGGCGCGGCAGAAGGGGCGGCCGCGGCCGGGCTCTCGCCCCAGCCGCTTGCGCGACCGCGCTGGATCTACATCAAGGCCTCCGCCCCCTTCACCTCGGGGAACATCCACATGGGCCACGTCCGCTCCTATGCGATCGGCGACGCCTACGCCCGCTACTGCCGCGCGCGCGGTGACAACGTGCTCTTTGCGTTCGGCTACGACTCCTTCGGGCTGCCCGCGGAGCTGGGCGCGATCGCCGCCGGGGTGCACCCGAGCGCGTGGGTCGCGCGCTGCGCGCAGCGGATGACCGGCCAGCTCAAGCGACTTGGCTTCTCCTTCAACTGGGATCGCTCCTTCGTCAGCTCCGACCCTTCCATGTACCGCTGGTCGCAGTGGCTGTTCCTGACGCTGCTGGAGCGCGGCCTGATCTATCGCGGCACCGGCAGCGTCGACTTCTGCCCCTCCTGCAACACGACCCTGGCGTCGATCCAGGTCGAGGACGGGCACTGCTGGCGCTGCCACGGCCCGGTCATCCTGCTTGAGCGCCCCCAGTGGCTGCTGCGGATCTCCGCCTACGTCCCCGAGAACGACGCCCGCGCGGCCGAGCTTTCCCTCTGGGAAGAGACCGCGCTCGGCTCTCAGCGCGAAGTGCTCGGGCGCCTGGAGGGCGTCGAGGTCGACCTCCCCGACGCTCACAGGGAGGGCTTCACGCTGACCGCCTTCACCCCGCACGGCGATGCGCTTGCTGCAGCCGCCTTCGTGGCGATCTCCCCGCGCCACCCGGAGCTGGAGCGCTGGGTCGCGGACGAGCGCGTCGCCGGCGCGCTTGAGGAGCTGCGCCTGGGCGGCTTCGCGCGCTCCGCGCGCGATGCGCGGGCGGTGCCGCTGATCGACACCGGCCTTGCCGTGCGCGCGCCCGTCGGATCCGGTCGGCTGCCGGTGGTGATCTCGCCGCTCGTCGACCAGCGCTTCGGCCCCACCGCGGTCCTGGGCATCCCCGCCTGCGACCGCACCGACGGCGTGATCGCCGAGCGCCTCCAGCTCGCGCTGCCCGAGCACCAGGAGGGCGCCGGCGCGCCGGCGGGCAGCGCGATCGAGCCGCGCGCCGCCGTGCGCTACCGCGCGCGGGACTTCTCGATCTCCCGCCAGCGCTACTGGGGCACGCCGATCCCGATCGTCTACTGCGAGCGCTGCGGCACCGTGCCGCTGAGCGCATCCGAGCTGCCGCTGGAGCTGCCCGCAGAGCTGCAGCCCACCGGCGCGGAGAACCCGCTGGCGAGCGCGCCATCCTTCTATGAGACCGACTGCCCGCGCTGCCAGGGTCCCGCGCGCCGTGAGACCGACACCCTCGACTGCCACTTTGACGCGCTCTGGCTGTGGATCCCCGCCTGCGTGCCGCCGGAGTGCCGCGAGCTCCCGCTTGAGCAGATCCTGGCGCTCGATGAGCTGCGCGCCTGGCTGCCCTCTGAGCGCCTCGTCGCCGGCTCGGACTCGGGCAACTTCATGTTCGACCAGCGCATCGTGACCAAGGCGCTGCGCGACAGCGGCCATCTGGGCTTCCTCTCTGCGGGCGAGCCCTTCGCGGGCGCGCTGATGCACGAGATGGTGATCCGCGACGGTCGCAAGATGTCAAAGCACCTGGGCAACGTCGTCGAGCCTGACGAGCTGGTCGCCGAGGTCGGCGCAGACACGCTGCGCCTTGCCGTGCTTTGGGCCGCGCGCCCCCAGCGCTCGCTCAACTGGACCGAGAGCGCGGTCGCCCACTGCAACCGCTTCCTGCGCAACCTCTGGTCCTTCTCGCTGGAGGCCTTTGCGACGCCGCCAGCGGAGCTTCAGAGCGCCCTCGGCGAGCCGCCCAAGCTTGCGACCGATCACCTCCGCCGCAAGCTGCAGAGGTGGTGTGAGACCGCACAGGCACGCATCCTTGCGGCCACCGCGGAGCTTGAGATGCACACGGCCGTGCGCGAGCTGATGCGCTTCGAGGAACGGATCCGCAAGAGCTTCCTGGCGCCGGTGATCAAGAAGCGCGGCGAGCTGCGGCGCGAGGATCAGGAGGCGCTGCTGGCCGCCCTGGCGCTGCTGCTGGAGCTGCTCGAGCCCTTTGCCCCGCATTTTGCGACCGAGCTGAAGCAGCGCGGCGCTGCGGTGCTCGAGCAGGCGCAGCTTGCGCCCGACAGCGACGCGGTGGTCGAAAGCGCGTAAGATCACCCCAGGAGGCAAGACACGGCGGATGGCTGCAGGCAACGACAGATCAGGGCAAGACACCCTCACGCGCTCTGCCGCGACGGGGCTGATCTGCCCGCGCTGCGAGCGGCGCTTCGAGCTATCGGAGCCTGACGCCTTCTGCCCGGAGTGCAACCGCTCGCTTGACGTCACCTACGACTACGAGCTTGCCGCCAAGCGGATCCGCGAGCTCCCCGCCGAGCAGCGCCCGCAGAGCATCTGGCGCTTCTCGGAGCTGCTGCCGATCCTCGACGCCCAGGCGTGCGCGCGCGTCGGCACCCACTCCGGCTTCACACCGCTGATACACGCTCAGCGCCTGGGCGCGGAGCTGGGCCTGCAGCGTCTCTATCTGAAGGACGACTCGACGATGCGCCCCTCCTTCTCTTACAAAGACCGCGTCGTCTCGATGTCGATCGCGCGCCTGCTCGAGCTGGGCAAGGACGAGATCGGCTGCGTCTCGACCGGCAACGTCGGGCACTCCGTCGCAGCGCTCGCCGCCGCAGCAGGCATCCCCGCCTACATCTTCTACCCCAACCGCCTCGAGCCGACCAAGGCCAAGCTCTGCCGCGCGCTGGGCGCAGGCGTCTGCCAGCTTGACGCCAACTACGACGAGGCCAACCGCGCCTGCCGCGCCCTCGCTGAGGAGTCGGGGCTTGAGTTTGCGAACATCACCCTGCGTCCCTACTACTCCGAGGGCGGCAAGACCGAGGGCTTTGAGATCGTCGAGCAGCTGGGCTGGCGCTCGCCCGATCACATCGTGCTGCCGGCCGCAGGCGGGACGCTCTCCTCGCGCGTGCACAAGGGCCTGCGCGAGCTCGAGCTGGTCGGCCTCGCGCAGACCGCCCACACGCGGCTGCACATCGCCCAGCCCGAGGGCTGCTCGCCGATCGCCTCCGCGATCATCGCGGGCGCCTCGGAGATCACGCCCGTGCAGCCGACCACCGCCGCCCATTCGCTGGCGATCGGCGCGCCCGGGGACGCGCCGCTCGTGCTCTCCGCGGTGGCCGATCGCCGCGGCAGCGCGGCAACGGTCAGCGACGCGGAGATCTTTGCCGCGATCGACCTGCTTGGCGCGACCGAGGGCGTCCTGACCGAGCCCGCCGGCGGGACCGCGATCGCCTCGCTCATCAAGCTGATCGACGCCGGCGCGATCGCGCCGGAGGATACGGTCGTGACCGTGGTCACGGGCAACGGCATGAAGACGATCGAGGATCACCCTGTAAAGCCCTGGCCCAGCGCCGTGCCGGCCAGGCCCGAGACGATGCGCTCAGAGCTCGAGCAGCTGCGCGCCACTGCCGGCGCGCGCCTGGCCGCCTGAGGCGGCGTTGGCCGGGCGCTCGCCGCGCTGGCTGCGTGCGCTTGCTCTGACCACCGCGATCGCGCTGATCGCCGCCGCGGTCGGGCTGCTCCTGAGCGAGGTCAGCCTGGGCGCTGTCGGGCGCGCGCTCGCGCACGCCCGCCTCTCCTGGATCGCGCTCGCCTTCGCGCTGATGATGAGCGCCTTCCTGATGCGCGCGCTCTCCTGGCAGCAGGTGCTGCGCGCGGCGCTGCCGAGGATGCGCCTGCCGATGGGGGCGATCATCCGCGCGGCGATGATCGGCGTGATGGGCTCCGCGATCTTCCCTGGACGGCTTGGCGAACCGGCGCGCGCCGTGATCCTCGCCCGCCGCCTGCCCGGGCGCACCGCGCCGCTGCTGCCGCTGGTCGCGGGCACGATGCTCTCCCAGACGGTGATGAACCTGATCGCGCTGGCGCTCTTGGCGCTTGTCACCTTCTCAAGCGTCTCGGTCTTTGCCGGGCATGAGTCGGGCCTCTATGCGGCCGCGCTGGTGGCGGCCATCGCGGTGGTGGCGCTCGCGCTCGCGCCGCGCCTGCTGCGCGCGCTGGCGCGCTCGCGCAGGCCACGCGCGGCCCGCGCGGCGGCGCTTGCCGAGCGCATCCTCGCACTCGCCCGTCGCGGCATGGTCGTCTTTGCGCGACCCCGCCACGCGTTGCCGGCGCTTGCCGCCCAGCTGTCGGCATGGGCGCTGCAGTGGCTTGCCTGCTACGCCGTGCTGCTCGCGCTGGCGCTCGGCGCCCACAACGGGCTCGTCGCCGCCGCCGCGGTGCTGCTCGCGGTCAATGTCTCAGCGATCCTGCCGCCGACGCCCTCCAACGTCGGCATCTTCCAGGCCGCCTGCCTGGTCGTCCTCGCCGCCTTCGGCGTCTCCGCGGCGCACGCGCTCGCCTACGGCTTCGCGCTGCAGGCGGTCGAGCTTTTGACCGCGCTGCTCATGGGCGCACCCGCTCTCGTGGGCGAGGGGATGAGCTGGCGCGAGGTGCGCTCAGCGGCGCTCGCGCAGCGGCAAGCGATGGAGCAGGCTCCGGGCTCTGCGGGCGGGGACCCGAGCGCCGACTTGGCGTGAGCTGATCGACGAGCGAGCGCAGCGCCTGGCGCGGCGAGCGCATCGTGTCGAGCACGGCGGTTGGCTCGTAGCCGCAGTGGGCCATGCAGTTGGCGCAGCGCGGGTCCCGCCCGCGGCCGTAGCGCGACCAGTCGGTCTCCTCGATCAGCTCCCTGTAGGTCTTCGCGTAGCCGTCGGCCATCAGGTAGCAGGGGCGCTGCCAGCCGAAGAGCGAGTAGCTGGGGATGCCCCAGGGCGTGCACTGATATTCGACCTTGCCTTCGAGGAAGTCGAGGAAGCGCGGGGAGTGGTTGAGCCGCCAGCGCCGGCGCCGCCCCTCGCCGAAGGCCGCCTTGAACAGCGCCCGCGTCTGCTCGACGCCCAGGAAGTGCTCCTGGTCCGGCGCCTTCTCATACGCATATGCCGGTGAGATCATCATCTGGTCGACGCCGAGGTCGTCGTTCAAGTAGTCGAGCACCTCGCGCACCGTCTCGGGCGAGTCGTGCGTGAAGAAGGTCGTGTTGGTCGTCACGCGGAAGCCGCGCGCCTTCGCCGCGCGAATCGCGGCGACCGCCTTGTCGAAGACCCCCGCGCGTTCGACGGAGGCGTCGTGGCGCTCGCGCAAGCCGTCGATGTGGATCGCAAAGGCGAAGTAGGGGCTGGGCTTGAAGAGATGCAGCTTGCGCTCGAGCAGGATCGCATTCGTGCACAGGTACACGAAGCGCTTGCGCTTGATGAGCTCCTCGACGATCAGGTGGATCTCCGGATGCACAAGCGGCTCGCCGCCCGCGACCGAGACCACGGGCGCTCCGCATTCCTCGACCGCCGCCACCGCCTGCTCGACGGGCATGCGACGCTTGAGGATGTGCTCGGGGTGCTGGATCTTGCCGCACCCCGCGCAGGCAAGGTTGCACTGAAAGAGCGGCTCAAGCTCCACGGTGAGCGGGAACTGCTTGCGGCCGGCCATGCGCTGGCGCGCCAGATACCAACCGATCCGCGCGCTCTGTCTGACTGGAATCCCCATGGCGGTCGGCACAAGCCTAGTCGATCCTCCGCTCGGACCCCGCGGCGTGGGCAAGCAGCTCGGGCGCGCCCGCCAGCGCTCCTGCCGCGGCCCGCAGCACGCGCCGAGCCTCGAGGAAGGAGAGGAAGGCGCCAAGCGGGCTCGGCCGCCCGCGGCGCACCCCGTCAGAGATCACGCGCACCACGAATGGCGCTGCCGACAGCGCCCGCGCGAGGAAGATCGACTCCATCTCAACCGCGATCGCGCCGCTGCTCTCGTGCAGGCGCGTGCGCCGGGCGCCGAGCACCGGGCGGCGGGCGCAGAAGACCGGGCCCAGGCGCGCACGCAGGCCGGCGGCCTCCAGCGCGCCCTGCAGAGCCGCGCCGCCCGGTACATCGAGCGGCTGCTCGCCCTCGGCAAGCAGCCGGCTGGCGATCACCACATCGCCCACCGCAAGCTGCTCGTCAAGCGCGCCTGCAAAGCCGAGCACGAGCACCGGGCGCCCGTGCAGGCACGGCGCGATCCGCTCGCCCGCTGCGCTCGCGCGCCGCGGCCCGATGCCGATGCGCTCGATCTCCCACGCGGGCGCGCCGCGGCGCACGAGGCCTGCCTCCACCCGCATCGGCACGGCCACGAGCGGCGAGCGCGCGCTCATCGGCTCTCCTGCTCCCGCTGCGCCGGCGCGCCTGCAGGCGAGGGCGTGCGCCGATCAGCCTGCGCCGGCGCGCCCGTGGCCGCTCCCTGCGCCGTGCGCAGCGCGGGCGAGCGCCCCAGCTGCGCAAGCGCCATCTGCGCGGCGGCGCGACCGGAGCGCACCGCTCCCTCGAGCGTCGCGGGCCAGCCGGTCGCGGTGTAGGCGCCGGCCAGATACAGCCCCGGCAGCGGCGTAGCGGGCCCCGGGCGCAGCGCGCCGGCACCCGGCAGCGCGGCGAAGGTTGCCGCGTGCTCGCGGCTGATGTGGAAGGCCTCGACACGCGCGGCGCGCGCGCGGGGCAGCAGCTGCTCGAGCGCCGGCAGGTAGCGCCCGCGCAGATCTTGTGCGCTCATCGCCATCTCCGCCCGCGCGCAGGAGAGCGAGACGGCCAGGTAGCGGCCCGCCTGCAGGCCGAGCGCCTCGGAGCGATCGAAGACGTACTGCACGGGCGAGCGCGCCCCCGCAAAGAAGCGCAGCTCGCTGACGGGCCGATCGTAGATGACGTGGAGGTTGACGATCGGCGCTGAGCGCAGCGCTGCGATCGAGCGCGCCAGCCCGGCCAGGCGCTCGGCGCCCGGGCCGCTGATCCCCGCCGGGGCCTCCAGCAGCGCCGCGGCGCGCGCGTGGGGAAGCGCGATGATCACCGCATCGCCGGCGAGCTCCTGACGGGCGCTGCCGCTTGCGATCAGCCCTACGCGGTAGTCGCCGGCGTCCGTGCGCATCAGCGACTGCGCACGGACGCCGAGGCGCAGCTCGACCCCAAGCTGCGCCAAGCGGCGGTTTGCGGGCTCGCCGATCACCCGCCCCAGCGGGGCCTCGTGAAAGCCGATGTCAGCGGCTGCGCGGTCCCCCAGGAGAGCGGTCTGCAGCGCGAAGGCGGCAAGCGCCAGCGAGGCCTCGGCCACGGGCACGTTGAGGATCGCAAGCACGATCAGCTCCCAGAGGTCGCGCTGCTCGCTCTCGCCCTGGCCGTGCGCTGCCAGCCACTCGCCGAAGGCCACGTCATCGTTGGCGGGCGCAGCCGGGTCGACATCTGCCAGCGCGCGCATCGCAAGGGCGGCGCGCAGCCGCGCCGCGGGCGAGAGCAGCCTGAAGCGCAGCAGCGCGCCGGCCAGGTGCGCGGGCGCGGGGAGGCTGCTGCGGGCGATGCGCGTGCGCAGCCCGCCCGGCGCAAGCACCGGTATCTCCAGACGCTCCTGGACTGCCACCAGGCGCTCGGAGCCCAGATCCGCCAGGAAGGAGCGGTAGGCGCTGCAGCAGCGCAGGAAGACATGCTGTCCGTTGTCAAGCTCAAGCCCCTCGCGCTCGAAGGAGTAGGCGGCGCCGCCAAGGCGCGGGCGGACCTCCACGAGCGTCACGCGCGCGCCGCCACGCGCGCAGTCGAGCGCCGCGGCGATCCCCGCGACGCCGCCGCCGATCACGACCACTGCGGCGCCCGCCGCTGGCCTCCCGCTCACCCCTGCGCCGCCAGCCTGCTCCGGGCGCCCGCCGCTTATAGCCATCGCGATCAGGCCTCGAGCCCCACCAGCGCCGCGCATGCGATCGCTCCCTTACGCGGAGCCGAAAGCGAGATGCGCCCGCGCAGGGGCAACTCGGGGTTGCTGCGGATGCGCGCAAGCGTCGCGCGGTAGATGCCGCACATCGCAAGCACACAGGCGCGACTGCGCCAGTCAAGCTGGTCGGTGAGCGAGAGGCCGCGCTCATACCAGCCCTCGGCCTGCTCGGCCACCTCCGCGATCAGCGCGTGCATGCGCTCCGCCGCTGGGCCCGCAAGCGCCCCCTGAGCAAGCGCTGATGCCAGCGCCTCCCTGCCGCCGGCGGCCGCAAGCACCCCGCTGCGCTCAAGCTGATCTGCGGGTAGATAGACCCGCCCGCGCGCGCCGTCCTCGCGCAGGTCGCGCAGGATGTTGGTCAGCTGCATCGCGATGCCGAGGTCGCTTGCGGCCCGCCCTGCCCAGGCGAGCGCGCGCTTGCTCCTCACGCCGTAGATGGCAAGCGCCAGGCGCCCGATCGTGCCGGCCACCCGATCGCAGTAGCGCAGCAGCTGGTCGAAGGTCTCGTAGCGCTCGCCGCGCACATCCATGCGCATCCCCTCGATCAGCGCGTGGAGGTCCTCGCACGGCAGCGGATAGCGCGAGCAGGTGTGCGCAAGCGCGATCAGCACCGGGTCTTCGTCGCGCCAGGCGCAAGGCGGCGCGCCGCCGGGAGCCTCCCGGTCAGGGGCGCTGAGCGCCGCCTGGAGGCGGCGCTCGAGCGCCGCCAGCGCCGCCAGGCGGCGATCGTCGGGGAGGGCGCTGTCGCCCAGGTCATCCAACTGGCGAGCGTAGGCGTAGACGGCGCAGAGTGCGCCGCGCTTTGCCTCGGGTAGCAGGCGGATGCCGTAGTAGAAGTTGCGCGCCTCCCGGCGGGTGATCGCGACGCACGCCCGCAGCGCCTGCTCGGCGTCGATCGGCGCGCGCCCCGCCGCCCCCTCCGCGCGAGCGCCGAGGTCGGGCGCAGCAGCGGTGGGCTGCCCCCGCGCCGCGCCGCCTGCACGTGGCAGCACGCTGCGCGTCAGCAGCAGTGCCGTCCAGCGCGCCCGCGCCGGCGCGCTCGCCCGCCGCTGCGCTGCCAGCACGTCAAAGCGCCCTGCAGCGATCGCATCGAGCGCCGCGTGGCCGCCGGCGATGTAGCCGGCGACAGCGATGCGACCGAGCGGAGGCAGCGCGCGCAGCAGCTCCTCGCCGCCGTAGAGCAGCGCGCGGGCGCGGTCGCACTGAAAGGCGACCAGCGCGCGCAGCGCCTCGCCGGCGTGCGCGCCGGCAAGCTCTCGCTCCTCCACGCCGAAGCGCGCCATGTCCTGCGCGGGCAGGTAGATGCGACCGCGCGCGTAGTCCTCGCGCAGATCCTGGAGGTGCTCGATGACCTGCAGCGCCGAGCAGACCCGATCGGAGGCGTCGATCAGCTCCGGGCTGGCGCGATCGAGCAGGTGCAGCACCAGCTCGCCCACCGGGTTGGCGGAGAGGTCGCAGTAGGCGAGCAGGTCGGAGAAGGTCTCATAGCGGCTGACCTGCTGATCGGCGCGGTTGGCCTCGATCAGCCGCTCAAACGGGCGGCGCGGCAGCGCGCGTGCGCGCTGGAGGTCTCCCAGCGCCACCAGCAGCGGGTGCCGCGCGCGCCCCTCAAAGGCGCGCGTGAGCTCCGCATCGAGCCAGTCGAGCGCAGCCATGCGCTCCCCCGGCAGCGCGTCGCCGAGCTCGTCCACCAGGCGGGCAAAGCCGTAGAGCGCAAGCAGCTCGCCCCGCAGGCGCCCCGGCAGCAGTCGCGAGGCGACGGTGAAGTTCTCCGCGCGAGCGCGGGCAAGCAGCGCCTGCGGGCTCTCGATGCCCGCCGGCGCCGCAAGGGCGTCATCGAGAGCGGGCCGGGCGCCCATCAGCGCGGGTGCCCGCCGGCGTAGCGCGCAAGCGCGATCACCGGAAAGGCCAGCCGATAGAGGTGGTAGTTGATGTGAAATTCGCCCGGGAAGCCGGTGCCGGTGTAGTGGGGCTCATCCCAGCTGCCGTCCTGGCGCTGGCGCTCGAGCAGCCACGCAAGCGCCCTCTGCACCCCCTCGCCCCACTCCCCCGCAGCGTGCAGGGCAAGCAGCGCCCAGGCGGTCTGCGAGGCGGTCGAGGCCCCGCGGCCGGCGTAGGAGTGCTCGCGGTAGGAGCGACAGTCCTCGCCGAAGCCCCCGTCGGCGTTCTGGTGCTCATAGAGCCAGGCGACCGCGCGGCGGATCGCCCGGTGCTCAGTCGGGATGCCGCAGGCGACAAGCGCCGGCAGCGCGGCGCCGATCCCATAGATGTAGTTGACGCCCCAGCGCCCAAACCAGGAGCCGTCGGCCTCCTGCTGCTCCAGCAGCCAGCGCAGGCCCTCCCGCGCACGCGCGCCATCGGCGCAGCCGAGGGCCGCGAGCATCTCCAGCGCGTGGGCGGTGACATCGGCGGAGGGGGCGTCGATCAGCTCGCCGAAGTCAAGGAAGGGCAGCTCGCGCACGAGCGCACGTGTGTTGTCGGCATCGAATGCGCCCCAGCCCCCGCCCTTGCTCTGCATCCCTTCAACCCAGCGCTGGGCGCGCGCGATCGCCTGCTCGGCGCCGGGTGGCAGCCCGCCGGCCTCCTCGCGCAGCGACAGCAGCGCCAGGACGACCTCCGCGGTGTCGTCGACGTCGGGATAGTTGACGTTGGCAAACTCGAATGCCCAGCCACCGGGAGCCAGATCGGGACGACGCACCGCCCAGTCGCCACGGTGGGTGACCTCCTGGGAGAGCAGCCAGCGCGCAGCGGCGGCGAGCGCCGGGTGATCTGCGGGCAGCCCCGCCTCACGCAGCGCGACGATCGCAAAGGCGGTGTCCCATACCGGTGACTGGCAGGCCTCCAGCCGGCGCATGCCGTCCTCTTCGATGATGAAGCCCTCGATCCCCTCGATTCCCGCGCGCATCACGGGGTGCTCGAGCGGGTAGCCGCGCAGCGCAAGCGCCATCAGCGAGTAGACCCACGGCGGCTGGATGCCCCCCCAGGATCCGTCGGCCTCCTGGCGGGCGATCACCCAGCGCTCCGCGCGGGCGAGCGCAAGCTCGCGGAGCACCCGCGGGTGAATGCGCTCATAGCGGCGCCAGAGCGCTTCGGCTGCGGCGATCGCGCGACCGGCGACAGAGCGCGGCTGCGGGGCGCGGTAGGGCTCGACCTCCAGCTCGGAGAGGTCGAAGGGCAGCGGCCGGCAGGGCTCATAAGCGCGGACGATCGAGAGCGCGACGATCGTCTGGCGCCCCCAGCAGCCGAAGTCGTAGATGTTCAGCGGCAGCCAGGGCGGCGCAAGCGTGATCTCCGGCGGCAGCGCGGGCACCGCCCGCCACGGCCACAGCCCGAAGAGCGCAAGCCACAGATGCGTGAAGACGCGCGCGCGCGCGATGCCGCCCTGCGCGCGGATGAACTCCGCGGCCGAGCGCATGTGCTCGGCCTCGGGCACATCGCCGACCAGGCGCAGCGCCCAGTAGGCCTCGATCGTCGTAGAGAGGTCGCCCGGACCGCCGTAGAAGATCGCCCAGGTGCCGTCGGCGCGCTGCTGGGAGCGGATCCAGGCTGCCGTGCGCTCGCTTTTGCCCTGCTCGCGGATGCCGAGGAACTCGCGCAGCAGCAGGTCCTCCGCATCCATAGTGACATTCGTCTCAAGCTCTCCCTTCCACCAGCCCTCCGCGCTCTGCAGCGAGAGCAGGTGGTCGCGCGCGCGCGTCAGGGCGTCGGTCAGCGCCCCGCGCTCGCCGGTCAGCACTCGTGTGGCCACGCTGCAAATCTTATTTGGCGGCGCGCGAGGGGCGCGCGCGGCGGCTAGCCGCTCGCGTAGCGCAGCAGCGCCTGGGTTCCCGCTTCGGGCGTCAGCGGGTGGGAGAGCAGCTTCTGCGGCGGGATGATGTGCGCCACCGGCGCGGTGAAGACGTAGAGGTCAAGGCCGCGCACCACGCGCCTTGCAGCCAGCTGAAAGCCCGCCGCCGGCGCCTGCGCCGCATCGGCGGCAAGCGGCGCGTAGCCGACCTGGGCGATCTCGCGCACCCGCAGCCCGGCGCTGGGAGCGGGACGCAGCTGCGGGATGTAGTACTCAAGCGGCGCGCTGCCGAGGTGGACGCTGCCGATCAGCACTTCGCGCTTGGCGATGCCAAGCGCGCGCGTCTGCGCCGCAAGCGTCGTTGCCACGCCGTGCCAGTCGCCGCGCTGCAGGCGGCCGTTAAAGTCGACATCGATGCCGACGGCAAGCAGCGCGCAGGCGCCGATCACGGCGAGCGCCACCGCCGAGCGGCCGGCGCTGCCGGCGCCCGCCAGCAGCGCGACGGCAGCGGTCAGCGGCACCATCGCGCCGATCACGTTGCGGGGGTCGAAGAAGTCCTGGCCGAAGGCGGTCAAAAGCAGCGGGATCAGCGCCCCGCAGGCCGCAAGCGCGATGCAGATCGCGACCCCCCGCAGCGCGCGCCCCTCGCCCGCGCGCGGGTCGATCAGCCGCCAGAGGCCGACCAGGCAGGCGCCGATCAGCGGCAGCGCGATCAGCAGCTCGATGGCGTGGCCGAGCGGCGCCCCCGAGTAGCCGGTCAGGTAGTACTGGGGGATCGCTTCCAGACGGGCAAGCAGGCTGCTCTGCGCGATCCATTCGGCCCCCCTGCCGCCCTGAGCTAGCGCCAGCGGCAGCAGCGCCGCGCCGGTCAGGCCGATCGCCAGGAGCGCGATCGGCGCCGGCGAGGCAAGGCGCGCGCGCGAGCGGATCAGGTAGAGCGCCATCGGCACGAGCAGGAAGACCGCGAAGTAGTGGGTCATCAGCGCCAGCGCGCCGGCTGCCGCAAAGGCGCCGATGCGCCCCGCCGTGGGCCGCGCATCGGCGCGCAGGAAGGCCAGGAAGGCGAGCGCGACCATCAGCGTGTAGAGCGAGTAGGCGCGCGCCTCCTGCGAGTACCACAGAAAGAGGGGGCTTGCGGCGGTCAAGGCCGCGGCGAGGATCGCCACGCGCCGCCCGTAGAGCTGCTGCCCGACCGCCCACATCACGCCGATCAGCGCGATCCCGGCCAGCGCCGAGAGCAGCCGCAGCGCCACGGCGCCGTTGCCCAGCAGCTGGATTGCCACCCACTCCAGCAGGTACCACAGCGGCGGCGTGTTCTCCGTGCGCGGCAGTTGCGCGAGCATGTGCGCAAAGGAGCCGCCGAAGACGTGCACCGCCGTGAAGGCCTCGTCATACCAAAGGCTCTGCAGCCCGAGCGTCGCGAGGCGCAGCGCCGCGCCCGCCGCGAGGATCGCGTAGAGCGGCCACAGCGCGCCGCCGCCCCGCTCTGCGCCGCTGCTGCCTGCTTGCGCTCCCACCGGCAGGATCCGGCGCGGCGAGGCACCCGGCGCCTGAGCGCTCTGCGCGCCGGCCGCGCTCACCGGCCTCCGATCAGCGGCGGGTCGTAGACCTTCGGCGGGCTTGCCATCGCACAGTTGGGCTCGCCGTCGGGCCTCAGTTCGGTCTTTGCCCCGCCAAAGCACCCAAAGCTGTACTGCGGCCGGTCGAGCACGGGCTCGTGGATGTCCTTGCCCGCCGCATAGAGGTAGTAGCCGCCCACGGCGCGCCTGAAGCCGTTGTGCACCGGCCCCTTGAAGATCAGGCAGACCTGCACCGTGCCCGCCGGCTTCACGTCCGCGGTGTTCGCGCAGACGACGTCGCGCGTAGTGAAGGTGGTTGCGTTCTGTTCGATCAACGGGTTGTGGTAGGTGCCGTAGGCGTCGTGGAAATAGGGATCGGTGTAGCGCACCCAGCTGCGGAGATCCGCGTGCAGTCGCTCGCCGATGCCCACCTCGCGCGCGGTGTCGTGGATCGTCGCCACCGCGAGCAGGAGCGCGACCACGATCAGGATGAAGCTCTCGATCAGCCGCTGCTCGCCGCGGCCGCGCCGCTCGCTGTCGCGGGGGGCCAGCCAGGAGGGCAGGCGCGCGAAGAGCCCCTCGCCGCGAGCGCCCGCCGGCGGGCGCTCGCGCGCGTGTTGATCGAGCGTGCTCATTCGGGCGTGAAGAGCGGGGAGATCTGGTGGATGACGAAGAACAGCTGCACCGCGAGGGTGGCGTAGAGCAGGCGGCGGTCGCGCGAGACCGCGGCGATCGGCAGCGGCCAGATCAGGTACCACGCCAGCAGCCAGGTGCTGGTGACCGTGATCGCCAACAGCGCCCAGCCCGCTGCCGCGACCCAGTCATAGCCGCGCCAGGTGCGCCAGAGCAGGTAGAGCCCGATCGCCACCAGCACACCCTTCAGGATCGTGTGGTCGATCGGGTAGACGCCCGGCTTGCCCAGCAGGTGCGCGATCTCGGTGGCAAAGCTGTCGGTGGAGACATACATCGAGTCGCGATTGAGCACCGAGATGATGTCCACGCCGTGGATGCCGAAGGCGAGGTAGGCGATCCCCAGCCCGACCACCAGCGAGGCCACCGTGCCCAGGATCGCCCCCGCGCGCCGCCGCCCCAGGATCATGAAGGGCAGGATCGCCGCGACCGTCGCCTTCACCAGCGCTCCCACAACCAGCGCGGCCGCCGACCACGCTTCGCGGCGCAGCGTCATCGCCCGCCGTCCGCCCGTGGGCACGCGCGCTGTAGAGCCCGCCGCCGCGCTGCCTTCAGCCGCGACGGGCGCGCCGATCGTCAGGAAGATCGCGAGCATCATCAGCGCGATCATCAGGAAGTCGTTGTGCGCGCTCGCAAGCGAGTAGATCACCACCAGCGGGTTGGCCCCGACCACGATCAGCGCCGTCCTGGGGTCGATCGAGCGCAGCTGCGCGCAGCGCCAGGCCAGCCAGTCCATCGCCACGCAGCCGCCCAGCGCAAGCGCCTTCATCCCCCAGATCGCGCCCACCACGCCGAGGAACGCGAAGGGATAGGAAAGCAGCGTGTAGAGCGGGCCGTAAGCGGTCTGAGTGAAGATCCAGTCGCCGCCGACGAAGGGGTAGATCGGATCATGCGCGATGTTCGCGGGCGCGTAGACATAGGGGTTGAGCCCGTGAATCGCGCCCATGCGCGCGTAGGCGATGTAGGAGAAGACATCGGTCGAGAGCAGGATCGGGCCGATCAAGCAGATCAGGTACAGCAGCGCCAGCAGCGCCACCAGCGCGCGCGTGGGCAGATGCCTGGCGAGGGGCATCAGCGCCGCGTAGGCGGCGGTGAAGCCAAGAAGGCAGCCGAGAAAGACCGAATAGGTCAGGCGATCGCCGGTCAGGTGGCGCAGCCAGCCGGTGAAGTAGGGCGAGTAGGGCAGCAGCGGGGATCCGCCGACCGCCGCGTCGGCGACGATCCAGCCTGTCGTAAGCACCATCGCGGCGGCGGCGAGCGCGCCGAGGGCAATCTGCCAGCGGCTGGCCGGCGCGCCCTGCGCATGCGCGCGTGCGCGCCGGGCGATCAGGCGCCCGAGCGCCGGCGCCCCCGCCGCCCGCGCGGGGGGCGCGACGCTCGGCGCCCCGGCGGGGCCGGTGGAGATCGCCGCACCCTGAGCGCGGCCGCTGTGCCTGGCCTGCCTCATCGAATCAGGATCAGGGCTTCAGGATCACCTTGAGCGCCTCGCGGCGGTCAAAGAGCTCATAGGCGGCGGGGCCTTCCGCAAGCGCCATGCGATGCGTGACCAGCGGCGCGGGATCGAGCACGCCCGCGGCCATCAGCGCCAGCACGCGCTCGCAGTGCGCGATCACGTTGGCCAGGCCCATGCGCACACTCAGCCCCTTGATCCAGGCCAGGCCCAGGTGCGCCTCGGCGCGCTCCGCGTGCACCCCGATCACCGCCAGCCGGCCGCCGGGCCGGGCCAGGTAGAGGGCCAGCTCAAGCGCGCTCGCGCTGCCGACCGCCTCGATCACAACGTCGACGCCGCGAGCGCCGGTGGCCTCGCGGACGCGCTCCTTCACGCCCTCCCCCTCACTTAGATCGAGCGGCTGAGCGCCGAAGCGCTCGGCCATCTGCAGGCGCGCCGCCACCGAGTCCACGGCGAAGATCCTGCTTGCGCCCGCCGCGCGCGCAACCTGCACCGCGCAGAGGCCGACCGGCCCCAGGCCGAGCACCGCCACGCTCTCGCCGGGCTGCAGGCGCCCCTCCGCCACGGCGTGGTAGGCGGTGCCCATCACATCGCCCGCGAAGAGCGCGACCTCGTCCGCCATGCCCTCAGGCACCCTGCGCAGCGTCATGTCCGCGTAGGGGACGAGCACCCGCTCGGCCTGCGCGCCGGGCAGGTTGCCCAGCGCGCTGCCATGGCCGAAGGTGCGGCCGTGCGCGCAGCGCTGGTATTCGCCCTGCAGGCAGTAGAAGCAGCGTCCGCAGGCGCTGTGAAAGCAGGCGACCACGCGCTCGCCCACCGCCACGCTGCGCACGCTCTCGCCGACGGCGAGCACCGTGCCGACCAGCTCATGCCCGATCACGAAGCCCGGATCGACCCAGACGCGTCCGTGGTAGATGTGCAGATCCGATCCGCACACCCCCGCAGCGCCGACGGCAACGAGGGCGTCGTCCGGTCCCTGCAGCTGCGGATCGGGGACATCGCGCAGAGCAACCTGGCCGGGTGCCTCGAAGGTGAGCGCGCGCATGACGCGCAACACCCTAGTCGATCAGCGAGCCTCCGGCGCCGGCGGCAAAGCGCCTGGTGGCGCCCGCGAGCGTGCTGCGCGGGCGCCCGACCGCAAAGCCCTGGGCGTGATCGACGCCCAGCTCGCGCAGCAGCTCGATCGTCTCGGTGTCGCCGACGAACTCCGCCACGGTCTCCTTGCCCAGGGCACGGGCAAGCTGCGCGAGCGCGCCGACCACCACGCGGTCGCGGTGGCAGCGCGCCAGGTCGCGGATGAAGTGGCCGTCGATCTTGATCACGTCGAAGGGCAGCTCCGTCAGGTACTGCAGCGAGCAGAAGCCCGCGCCAAAGTCGTCGAGGGCGACGCGACAGCCAAGCGCCTGCGCCCCCTCGCAGAAGGCACGCGCCAGCGCCATGTCGGCGATCGCGGCGGTCTCGGTGATCTCGATCAGCAGCCGCCCCGGCGCCACGGCGTGCTCTGCAAGCACCGCCTCCAGGTAGGGGAGCGTCGCAGGCGCGCTCACCGACAGCGCGGAGAGGTTGACCGCCAGCTGGACGTCGCTGCGCGCAAGCTCCTGCAGGGCTCTGCGCAGCACCACCCGGTCCAGCTCGCGCACGAGCCCGCTGCGCTCGGCGCCGGGCAGGAAGCGGGCCGGCGCATGCAGCCTGCCGGCAACCTCGCCGCGCATCCGCACAAGCGCCTCATAGCGGTCCACCACCCCGCTCGCCAGCTCGAGGATCGGCTGGAAGTGCAGGACCAGCCGCTCCTCGCGCAGCGCCTGGCGCAGCCGCGCTCCCGAGGGGGCAAGCCAACCGCCGACGGCTCCGCTGATGCGCATGCGGCGCGGGCGCGCGGGCGGCAGCGCGCTGAAGGCAAGCTGGTGGGCGGCTGCGAGGGTCGCGCTCGGCATCGTGACGGCCATCCTCGGCGCGGCTTGGCGCCGTTTCAAGCGCCCGCGCAAAAGCGCGCAGGATCGGCGCCCGAAAGCTGCAGAAAGGCTGCGCCGCGCGCTCTTGGGGTGTGAGGGCGCGCCTGCTCAGCGGCGCAGGCGCGCGGGCGCGCCGCCGATCTGCGCCCCAGCGCCCCCCGACGCGTGCGGGCGGCGGGCGCGGTCGGAGACCACCAGCAGCAGCGCCACCAGCACGAAGTTCATAACCACCGAGGAGCCGCCGTAGGCGACGAGGGGCAGGGTCACCCCCGCCAGCGGAATCAGGCGCGTGACCCCGCCGACGATCACGAACACCTGCAGCGCCACCGTCACCGCCAGCCCGGTCGCCAGCAGCTTCGAGAAGGAGTCGCGCGCAAGCGCTGCGATCTTCATCCCCCGCGCGACGAAGAGCAGGTAGACGAGCAGCAGCGCGATGCCGCCGACCAGCCCCAGCTCATCGAGGATCACCGCGAAGATCATGTCGCTTTCGGGCACCGGCAGCAGCGCCGGCCCGTGGTGGGGCAGCCGCAGCAGCGAGCGGTCGAAGCCGGTGCCGAAGAGACCGCCTTCGGCCTGGGCGAAGAGCGACTGAGCGAGCTGGTAGGAGCCGCCGGGGGCTTCGTAGGTGGCGCGGTCGAAGGGGTGTTCCCAGTCCAGCAGACGCGCGTGGACGTGCCCGACGTGGGTGACGATCAGGTAGCCGCCGATCGCAAACAGCGCGATCCCTGCCAGCGGGTAGAGCAGCCGGCCGGTTGCGACGTAGAGCAGCGCCAGGAAGGCGCCGTAGAACATCAGCGAGGTGCCGAGCTCGCCCGTGATCAGGAGCGTCGCCATCGCCGCGCCCCAGATCACAAGCATCGGCCCGAGGTGCTTCATCGAGGGCAGTCGCACCCCCAGCAGGCGCCTGCCGGCGGTGACCAGCAGCTGGCGGTTGTCGTGCAGGTAGCTGGCGAGGAAGATCACGATCGCGATCTTCGCGAGCTCGGCGGGCTGGAAGGAGAGGCTGCCGACGTGGATGTCGAGATAGGCGCCGTTGACTTCGCCGCCGATCACCGGGAAGCGCGGCAGCAGCGTCATCAGGATCCCGACCAGAGCGATCGTGTAGCGGTAGCGCTCCAGCAGCACCAGCCCGCGGCGGCGCAGCAGCACGATCGTCGCGGTGAAGCACAGCAGGCCGACCACCATCCACTGCGCCTGCTGGCGTGCGAGCGTCGGGTTGATGCGGTAGATGACGACGATGCCGACGCTTGCCAGCACCGCCGCCAGCGGATAGAGGTAGGGGTCGGCGTGAGGAAGCGCGATGCGGATCACCGCATGGCCGGCGACACACAGCGCCAGGAAGATCGCCCCGTAGGTGAGCGAGGTCGAGGAGATGTGGTTGAGCGTCGCGTTCGTCGCCGCGCCCGCGCTGCTGTTCTGGGCCTGGATGAAGATCGCGGTGAAGCCGGCCGTCACCAGCAGAGCCGCCGGCAATAGGCCGAAGAGCTCGCGGTTGCGCGGAGAGAGCACCGGCCTCAGCCTAGCGCCGCTGCGACGCCCTCCCGAGCGCTGCGCCCGCCGCGGCAGCGCCGCCGGGGCGCGCCTGCGCCCTCCCGCTGCCCTGCGTGCGCACGCCATCGAGCGTTGCGTTCACCAGCGCGTCGGCGCGCGCGTTCTGCGCGCGTGGAACCGCCTTCAGCGTGTGGGCGTCAAAGGCCTCCAGGGCGGCGCGCGCGCGCTCATAGAGCGGCCGCAGCAGGGCACTGCGGACCTTGTAGGCGCCGCTCAGCTGCCGGATCACAAGCTCGGAGTCGCCGCGCACCTCGACCGCGCTTGCGCCCAGAGCGCGCGCGCGCTCCAGCCCGAGCAGCAGGGCGCGGTACTCCGCGACGTTGTTGGTCGTCTCGCCGAGCGGCTCGGCGACCTCGGCCAGCACGCCTCCGGCGCGATCTTCGACGACCGCGGCAGCCGCCGCCGGCCCGGGATTCCCGCGCGCGCCACCGTCAAAGCGAACGATCAGGGTGCCCTGCGGCGCGGGCGCGAGCTCGCTCACCCCGAGTAGGTCTGCACGCGCGAGAGCTCTCCCACGACACGTCGGCGCCGACGATCGCGGATCTGGCGCTGCTCCTCGGCGCGGCCGTCGCTCTGGGCAGCAACGCTCTCGCCGCTGCGCTGCCGGCGCCGGTCGCCGCTGCGCCGGTCGACGATCACCGTCACGTTGGGGTCATCACGGTAGTGCTCAACGAGCTGGCGGTAGAGCTGCTCCCCAGCCTCCTTGGGGACGACCTGGTAGATCACAGGCGTGATGGTACACGCTCCCCGGGCGGAGCGCAAGCGGCGCCCGGGCCGGGGTGGAGGGCTGCGCGCTAGCCCTCCACCAGCATCAGCCGTCCGCGCTGATCGGCGCGGCAGTTGCCGACCAGCTCCTCGGCGGAGAGCTCCTCGGGATCGTGGCCACTGGCCAGAAGCTGCGCATCCAGCGCCGCCACCTGCAGGTCAAGCTCCCAGCGATACCACGATATCTCCCATGCTGCGGTGAGGATGAAGCGGCCCGCGCCGCCATCCGCGCCGGCCCCCTGCGCGGGCGCCGCGCGGATCGTGACCAGCGGCGCGCCAAGCGTCCTTGCGACCCCCGCGATCCGCTGCGTCTCTGCCGTCTGGTTGAAGAGGTCAAGCGCCGCGGCAAGCTCATTGCCGGCGGACGCGGGGCGGCTTGAGCCCACGACGCTCGCCGCCGGCGCCTGCGCGGCGGCCGGGCGTAGCGTCTCGGCGCCCTGCCGATCGGCGCGCTCACGGCGGCGCCAGCGGCGGGCACGTGCGCGGCCGGGGCGCTCGGCGGGGCGCTCGCCCGCCGCTGTTTGCGCGCCCAGGCGATCGCCGAGCGCTGCGCGCAGCCGGCCGAGCGCCCCGCTGCGGCGGCGCTCGCGCGCGCTCGCAGGCTCAGCTCGCGGGGGCTGCTCATCGGCGGGGCGCCAGCCGGACTCGCGTGCCTGAAGGGTGCACAGCTCGCAGACGTCCACCGCCTCCGCTCCGGCCAGATAGCGGCTGGGGCGCTCGCCCGCAAGCAGGCGTCGGCCGCAGACGGCGCAGAAGACGTCAGGCCGTGAGGTGACTATCGTTCGAGCAGCCATCCTGGCCGCCCAGATTAGCGCCGCAGGCGCCCCGAGGCTCCGCCCGCCTCAGACATGCGCTGCCTCGCTCGGCGCGCCGGCAGCCTCGATGACGCGCGCGGCGATCTGCGCTGGGACCTCCTCGTAGCGCAGCAGCTCCAGCGTGTAGTCGCCGCGGCCGCCCGTGATCGAGCGCAGCTCGCCTGCGTAGCTCAAAAGCTCTGCCATCGGCACCTCCGCGCGGATCTCCGTCAGCCCTCCGGCGGGCGCCATTCCCTGTGGTCGCCCGCGCCGCGAGGAGAGGTCGCCGATCACGTCGCCCACGCACTCCTCCGGCACCGAGACGCGCACCAGCATCACGGGCTCCAAGAGCACCGGATCGGCCGCGCGCAGCGCCTCCCGCATCGCCGCGACGCCGGCGAGCTTGAAGGCCAGCTCGGAGGAGTCGACGGAGTGGTAGGCGCCGTCGACGAGGCGCACGCGGACGCCGCGCACCGGGGCGCCCGCGAGCACGCCCGCTGACATCGCCTCGCGCACGCCCTTCTCGACAGCGGGGATGAAGGAGGCCGGTATCACGCCGCCCTTGATCTGATCGATGAACTCAAGCTCGGCCTCGGCGTCTGTCGGCTCGATCTCGATCCGGCAGTCACCGAACTGCCCACGCCCGCCGGACTGCTTCTTGTGTCGCCCGTGCCCGGAGGCGGAGCGGCGGATCGTCTCGCGGTAGGGAACGCGCGGAGGCTTGCACTCGACCTCCACGCCAAAGCGACGGCGCAGGCGCTCGAGCAGCACTTCCACATGCACCTGCGAGAGCCCGCCCACGATCTGCTCGCCGGTCTGGGGGTCGCGATGCAGGTCGATCAGCGGGTCCTCCTCCTGCAGGCGCCGCAGCGAGGAGAGCATCTTCTCCTCGTCGCCATGGCTCTTGGGCGAGACCGCGAAGGCCATCACCGGCGCGGGCGCACGCAGGCTGAGCGCGCGCAGCTCGCCGTCCTGGGCAAGCAGCCAGTCGCCCGCGTGGGTCTCCTTGAGCTTTGCGACCGCTCCGATCTCGCCCGCGGAGAGCTCTCCGACGTGCTCGACGCCGGCTCCCGCGAAGCGGACGATCTGGCCGATCCGCTCACGTCCATGGGTGCGCGAGTTGTAGACCTGCGTGTCGTGCCGCAGCGTTCCCTGAAAGACGCGCAGCAGGTTGACCCTGCCGGCATAGGCGTCGGCGCGGGTCTTGAAGACATAGGCGTGCAGCGGCGCGCCGGGCTGCGGCGCGAGCTTGCGCGCGCCGATCGCAAGCTCGCCGTGCTTGACCGGCGAGGGCAAGTCCTCGACGATCGCGCCAAGCAGCCGCCCGGTGCCGAGGTTGCGCGTCGCCGCGCCGCAGACGCAGGGGAACAGCGAGCCGTGGTTGGTTCCCTCCTTGAGCGCCGCGACGATCTCTGCGTGCTCGATCTGCTCGCCCTCCAGGTAGCGCTCCATGAGCGCGTCGGAGAGCTCTGAGACCTCGTCCATGAGCTTCTCGCGGTACTCCTGCGCGCGCTCCATCTGGGCAGGCGGGATCTCCTCCTGGGCAACCGCCCCGCGCGCGGGGCCCTGCTGGCGCAGCGCGCACATGTCGACCAGGTCGATCACCCCCGCGATCTCGCCCTCGCCCTCGAGCGGGACCTCGGTCGCGACGACGTGCGGGCCGAAAGACGCCTTCAGCTGCTCGAGCACCGCGAAGAAGTCAGCACGCTCGCGATCGAGCATGTTCACGTAGAGCAGGCACGCCAGGTCAAGCTCGCGCGCGCGCTCCCACAGCCGCACCGTCTGAACCTCCACCCCCACGACCGCGTTGACAACGAAGATCGCCGCCTCGCAGACGTGCAGCGCCGAGAGCGCATCGGCCACGAAGCTCGGCTCGCCGGGCGTGTCAAGGAGGTTGATCGTGCGCCCCTCCCAGCTGAAGGTGGAGGCGCAGGTGGCGATCGACATCGCCCGCTCGCGCTCATCCTCGTCGGAGTCCGATACGGTCGTCCCGTCGGCGACCGTGCCCATCCGCGAGATCACGCCCGCCTCGTAGAGGAGCGCCTCGTGCAGCGAGGTCTTGCCTGCGCCCCGGTGCCCGACGATCGCGACGTTGCGGATCTTGTCAGGGGCGCTGGGCATCGCCGCCTACTCCAGCGACTCGCCCTGCAGGCGGGAGCGCAGACGCAGCACCGCCTTCGTATGCAGCTGTGAGACGCGCGACTCAGTCACGCCCAGCACCTCTCCGATCTCGCGCAGGGTCAGGTTCTCGTAATAGTAGAGCCCGATCACGAGCTTCTCACGCTCGGGCAGCCGCGCGATCGCGTCGGCCATGCGATCCTTGAGGTCGCCCAGGTCGAGCGCCTTGGCGGGGTCGGGCGCGCCCGGGTCCTCGAGCGTGTCCAGCAGCGAGACCTGGTCGCCGCTGGCGTCGGAGACGTTCCAGAGCTCGTCGAGCGCCGCCAGCGAGGAGTGCGAGATCGACAGCAGCGACTCCTGCAGCTCGGCGGGCGAGATGCCGAGCTCGAGGGCGAGCTCCTGATCGGTGGGCGCGCGCTGCAGGCGGTTCTCAAGGCGCGCGTTGGCACGCTCGATCTCGCGCGCGCGCGTGCGCACGCTCCGAGGCACCCAGTCGAGCGCGCGCAGCTCATCGATGACCGCGCCCTTGATGCGCGTGATCGCGTAGGTCTCGAACTTGATCTCCCGCCCCGGGTCGAAGCGTTCGATCGCCGAGATCAGCCCGCTCAGGCCGTAGGAGATGAGGTCCGCTTCATCGACGTGCGGCGGCAGGCTCGCGGCGATCCGCCCGGCGACGTACTTGACCAGCGGCGAGTAGGCGAGCACCAGCCGATCGCGTGCCTTGAGGTCGCCATCGCCCTTGAACCGGCGCCAGAGATCGCGTAGCTCGATTGCTTTGACGTTCGTCGTCTCCAGGGTCCGCTCCTATCGCTCATCCGCCGCCGTTCCGCCCGCATCAGCGCCACTGCGACGCATCGCGCATTGCGGCAGCCTTCTCAGTACCTCAACCAGTTTATGCGCATCCGCCCACATTCCGGAGGCGCACCTGCGCTCAGGCGCGCGGGTGGCTTCTGTTATAGGCATGCCTAAGCCCTGCGGCGCTGACATGGGTATAGACCTGCGTGGTCGATATCGAGCGGTGTCCGAGCAGCGTTTGGATGCTGCGCAGGTCCGCGCCGCCGTCGAGCAGGTGCGTGGCGAAGCTGTGGCGCAGGGCGTGCGGGGTGCCGGCGCCGGCAAGGCCTGCGCGCGTGAGCCACAGCGCCAGCCGGCGACGGATGTCGCTGGTGGAAAGCGCCGCGCCGAAGCGGGATAGAAACAGCGGCTGCGAGTCCTGCGCCCCCCCGCGCCGTGCGCCGCCGGATGCCCCCCCAGGCGCGCTGCGAGCAAGCGCCGGGCGCCCCCTGACAAGGTACTCGCGCAGCCAGAAGGAGGCGTGCTCGCCGATCGGCACCAGGCGTGTGCGTGCCCCCTTGCCCTCCACGCGCAGCTGCTCGCGGTCGAAGTCGAGCGCGGCGAGCGTCAGCGTCGTCAGCTCCGCGGCGCGCAGCCCGGCGCCGTAGGCAAGCTCGAAGAGCGCGCGGTCGCGCAGCTCCAGGGCGCTTGCAGTCGGTATCGACTCAAGCAGGCGCCTGAGCTCGGGCGCGCTCAGCAGCTTGGGCAGCGTGCGCCCGCGCTTGGGGCTCATCAGCAGCGCCGCCGGGTTGGCCGCAATCTGGCCGGCACCCCGCATGCTCTCAAAGAGCGCGCGCAGCGCCGAGAGCTTGCGCGCGCGCGTGCTCGGCGCCATCCGCGCCTCGGCAAGCTCAGCGACGTAGCGGCGCAGCGTCCGCGGCTGCATCGCGTCCGGGCCGATGCCGCGCGCGCTCGCCCACGCGGCAAGCTGAGCGCAGTCGCGCCCGTATGCGGCAAGCGTTGCCGCGGCGGCGCCCGAACGTCTTAGGTCGGCCGCCAGCCGGTCAAGCGCCTGCGACCAGCCTGCCGTGACCTCCGCGCGCCGGGCCGCGCTCAGCCTCGCTTCGCTCTCGCCGCCTGCCATCGCCTCACGCTTCGGCGCGGGGGCCTAGAGTACCTGCCCGTGCCCGAGCCACCCTGGCTGCAGATCGACTGGTCCGCGCATCAGCGCTACATCGCCACCGCCTCCGGGCAGCTGAACACGGTCTCGCTTGCGGCAGCCTCCGAGCAGCGCGCGCCGATGCTCTTCATTCACGGCCTGGGCGGCTGCTGGGCAAACTGGCTGGAGCAGCTGCCCGTTCTTGCCGCGCGCCGGCGTGTGCTGGCGCTCGATCTGCCCGGCTTCGGCAGCTCGCCTGCGCCCCGCACCGAGCCGATCACGATGCGCCTCTACACGCGCGCGCTGATCGAGCTGCTCGACTCCCTTGCGCTGGAGCAGGTCGAGGTGGTCGGCAACTCGATGGGCGGGCTGCTGGCCTGCGAGCTGGCGCTCGCTGCGCCTGAGCGCGTCGTCTCGCTGGCGCTGATCTCGCCCGCCGGCTTTCCGCTCGAGCACCTTGCCGGGCGCCTGCGGCTGCTGCGACCGCTTGCGGGAGCAGTTGACCTGGCCGGCGGCTGGATCGGCGCCCACGCTGAGCAGGTCGCCAGGCGACCGCGCCTGCGCGCGCGGCTGATGGGCACGGTCGCCGCCCATCCGGAGCGCATCGACGGCCGTCTTGCCGCCGAGCAGCTGCGGGGGATGGGAAAGCCCGGCCTGGCGCCCGCCCTCGACAGCCTCATGCGCCACTCGCTGGCGGGACGCCTGCAGGCGATCAGCGCGCCAGCCCTGCTGATCTGGGGCGAGCGCGATCGTGTGCTCCCCGTCCGCTTCGCCGAGCGCTTTGCGGCCGAGCTTGCCGATCCGCACAAGGTGATCCTGCCCGAGGTCGGGCATGTCGCGATGCTCGAGGCGCCCGAGCGCGTCAACGCGCTGCTCGAAGAGCATTCGGAGCGGGCGTTGCTCGGCCGGGCGCTCAGTGCGTGAGGGCGCCCTCGGCAGCCGAGCCGACCTGGCGAGCGTACTTTGCGATCGCCACCGGCAGCGTTGCGGGGTCGGGGCGAGGCGGCTGATAGGCGGCAAGCCGCGCTGCGATCTCCTGCTCGGAGAGCGCAACGTCGATCCGCCGCGCGTCGACGTCGATCGTGATCTCATCGCCGTCGTGCAGCGCCCCGATCGGTCCGCCGCGGGCGGCCTCAGGGGCGATGTGCGCGGCCATCAGGCCGTGCGTGGCCCCCGAGAAGCGCCCGTCGGTGATCAGCGCAACCTCTTCACCCAGGCCCTCGCCCACGATGGCGGCGGTGACGGCAAGCATCTCGCGCATTCCCGGCCCCCCCGCGGGCCCCTCCGCGCGGATCACGACCACCTCGCCCGCGCGAACCTCCTTGGCGAGCACCGCCGCCATCGCCGCCTCCTCGCCCTCGAAGACGCGCGCGGGCCCGACATGGCGGCGACGAGAGTGTCCGGCAAGCTTGACCACGCACCCTTCCGGAGCGACGTTGCCGTGCAGGATCGCAAAGCCTCCCGTCTTCGCGAGCGGCGCGGAGAGCGGGCGCACGACCTCTTGGCCCGGCGTCTCGCTGGCGCGCGCGGCGTGCTCCCCGATCGTCCCGCCCGAGACCGTCAGCGCCTGCTCCTTGAGCAGCCCCGCTTCCTGCAGGCGCCGCATCACCAGCGGCACGCCGCCCGCGGCATAGAGGTCCGTTGCGACGAAGCGCCCGCCCGGCTGCAGATCGCAGAGCAGCGGCGTCGCCTCGGAGATGCGGTCGAACTCGTCGATCTCAAGCTGCACTCCGGCCTCCTTGGCCACCGCCAGCAGGTGCAGTATCGCGTTCGTCGAGCCGCCGCTCATGGCGACCGCGGCGATCGCGTTTTCCAGCGCCGCTTTGGTTATCACCGCGCTCGGCAGCAGGCCATCGCGCAGCACGGACATCACCAGCTCGCCCACCTCGTGCGCCACCTCCAGCTTGCGCCCGTCCTCGGCCGGCACCATCGCCGATCCGACGGCGGAGATCCCCAGCAGCTCGAAGGCCATCGCCATCGTGTTGGCGGTGAACTGGCCGCCGCAGGCGCCTGCGCCCGGAGAGGCGACCTCCTCGAGGGAGTGCAGCTCCGCTTCGTCGATCCTGCCCGCAGCAAACGCGCCGACCGCCTCGAACACCTGCTGGATCGTCACCTCCTCGCCCTTGAAGCAGCCAGGCCTGATCGACCCGCCGTAGAGCATCACCGCGGGGATGTTCAGCCGCGCGATCGCCATCACCGTGCCCGGAATGGTCTTGTCGCACCCGGAGATCGCCACCAGCGCATCGAAGCAGTGAGCGCTTGCGACAAGCTCGATCGAGTCTGCGATCAGCTCGCGCGAGACTAGCGAGGCACGCATCCCGGGGGTGCCCATCGTGATCCCGTCGGAGATCGCGATCGTGTTGCACTCCATCGGCGTGCCGCCCGCCGCGCGAATGCCCTGCTTGACCTTTGCCGCCAGCACACGGTTGTTGAAGTTGCAGGGCATCGTCTCGGTGAAGGAGTGCGCGACGCCCACGATCGGCTTCTCCAGATCCTCACGCGAGTAGCCGATCCCGTGCAGATAGGCGCGCGCAGGGGCGCGCTGAGGCCCCTCCGTGAGGGCTCTGCTCTTGTGCTTGACGTCAAAGCGCTCCGCGGTCACTGCCGCTGAAGACTACCGGCGCTGAGGTCCTGCCGCCCCCCGCCCTGCGCTCGCGTGGGCGCGGTGGCGGCGCTCGAAGCGCTCCAGGCGCAGCAGGTCCGCACGCAGACGCTGCGGATCGATCTGACGGCCGGGCAGATGGACGTTTGCGGTCGCAAGCAGCGCCTGCTCATCGCCGGTCAGCAGCATCCACTTGGCAAGCACATCGTCGGCATCGGGCAGGCGCCCTTCGCTGCCGAGGTGCTCGCGCGGGAAGCTCACGCAGTACTCGCCGATCACCTCGCCGCTGCCCACCAGGTAGCCGACCACCGGCTTGTGCGGATAGATCAGGTAGGCGTAGGCGGCGCCCTGCTCCGCCCGCTCGCCGACATTGGCGCCCCAGACGCGGATGAAGCCAAGCTCGCAGAACATCTCCCACTCCTCACGGTTCACACAGGAGCGCAGCAGGGCGCGGGCACGGCGCTCGGCGCGCAGCTCGCGGCCGGGATCAAAGGGCGCCGCCGCGGAGCGATCGCCGCCCCCCAGCGCTGCGCGCCCGCGTGCAAGAGCGCCTTGCAGGGGCTCAGCAAGAAGCTCAACGCAAAGGGCGAGCGCCACGAGCGCGCAGGCACCGAGCGCAAGCAGCATCGGCGACCTCAGCGGCCACCGGCGGCGCGCGGGAAGAAGATCACCCGCTCGGCGTCGCGGGGCACCTCGTCGAAGCTCTTGACCAGCTCCGCCGCCCGCCGGCCGGCGGGCGCCTGCAGCGGCACCGCCGCAGCCATTCCCAGGTCGAGCTGACGGCGAAACTCCGCCACGAGCGCCTCCTGCTCGCGCTCCACCTGCGGGTCACCCTCAGCCAAGAGGATCTCGCCATGGCCGGGCTCAAGGCGCAGGAAACGCATCGCCTGGCAGTTTAGCTGCCGCCGCCCCGCCACGGCGGCGGACGAGGCCCAGCACGTCGACCGGCGGCGCACCCCTGCCAAGCGCAGCACGCGCGCCCGCAGCGATCGCGGCGGCGCTTGCCGCGCGCGCTCGCCGCGCCGCTGCAAGCGGCTGGCTGCCGGCGGCAAGCTGGGCGGCGATCAGCGCCGAATGGGTGCAGCCGGAGCCGTGGCCGGAGGCCGGCTGCCGGCGCGCCCCGCTGAGCGTGACCATCCTCGCTCCCGGCTCGGCGCTGAGAAAGTGATCGTGAACCCGCCCGGCGGGCGCGCCCTGCGCTGCGAGGTCGCCGCCGGTCAGGACGACGGCGGCAGGGCCCAGCGCAAGCAGGGCCTCAAGCAGGGCCTGCGGGGAGCCCTGCTCGGCGACGGCGGCGCCGTGCGCCGCCTGCAGCAGCGCCCGCGCCTCGGCGTGGTTGGGGGTGATGACGGTGGCACGCGGCAGGATCTCCTCTATCAGCGCCCTGAGGCCCGCGGAGCTGAGCAGGCGGGTGCCGCTGCTTGACCGCAGCACCGGGTCCACCACCACCGCCACATCTGCGGGCAGCTGCGCAAGCAGCTGCCCGACGGTGCGCGCGATCGGGGCGCTTGCGAGCATCCCGATCTTGATCGCGGCGGGCGCGAGATCTTCGATCACCGCCTCCGCCTGAGCGCGCACCAGCGCGGGCGCAAGCGGCCTGATGCAGCGCACCGCCACCGTGTTCTGCACAGTCACCGCCGTCAGCGCGCAGGCGCCATAGACAGAGCAGCGCGAGAAGGCCTTGATGTCCGCCAGCACGCCCGCGCCGCCGCTGGGGTCCAGACCGGCGATCGAGAGCGCGACGGGGGGCGCCTGCGATGATCCTGCCATGAGCGCCGATCATGCCAGCAGCGGGCACATCGCGCTCGGGCGCCGCGGCGAGGCGCCGGCCGACGAGCACCTGCGCCGGGCCGGAATGACGATCTTGGCGCGCAACGTGCGCACGCGCGAGCGAGATCGACCTGATCGCCCGCGAGCGGGCGGCGCTCGTCTTCATCGAGGTGAAGTCGCGCCGGCTCTGCGCCGTCGCGCTCGCGCGCCCAAGCAGCCGCCGGCGTCTGCGCCTGCGCCGGCTGGCTGTGAGCCGACCTGCCCGGAGGCCTCCTCGGTCCGAGTCCTTTGCGCGTGAGCTGCGCGTCGATCTGCTGGGGGTGCTGATCGACCCAGCGCGGGGGCAGCCGACAATTCGACACCCGAGTGGAGCGCTCTGAGCCTTCGGCGGCTAGCCGCCGAAGGCGGCCGAGCGGAAGGAAAGCCGGTGCAGCGGGCTCACTCCATGGCATCTGATCGCCTGTCGATGCTCAGCCGTCGAGTAGCCGACGTGCTGCGCGAAGCCCCAGTGCGGAAACACGCCTGCGGCGGACTCCATGACGCGGTCACGGGTGACCTTGGCGATGATCGAGGCGGCGGCTATCGCGGCGCTGCTGCGGTCACCGCCGCGCACCGCCAGCTGGGGCGCCGCCAGTGCGGGCAGCGCGAAGCCGTCGACCAGGCAGAGGTGCGGGCCGGAGATTCCCGCGCAGACCGCAGTCAGCGCGTCAGCGAGCGCTGCCAGGTTGGTCGCGTGCAGGCCCTCGCTTTCGATTGCCGCCACCGAGCGCGTCACCACCGCGACGCGAGCCGCCGCTCTGAGGACCGCCGGAAAGAGCTCCTGGCGGGCCTGGGCGCCGTGGCGTTTGGAGTCGTCGAGCGCCGCCAGCGCGCGCTCCGCCTGCCCCTCAAGGCGCTGGTAGTCAAACAGCACGGCGGCCGCCACCAGCGGCCCGGCCAGAGCGCCCCGTCCTGCCTCGTCAGCGCCGGCGATGAAGCGCACCTGCTGGGCGCGGTCGAAGGCGAAAAGACGCTCGCTGCGCGGGCGCTGCCTCGCGCTAGAGGGTGCCGATGCGGTCCGGAGGCCAGTAGGTGGCGAACGCCTCGCCGACGATCCAGCTTGTCGGAACCGGCCCCCAGTAGCGGCTGTCGTCGGAGTTGCCACGGTTGTCGCCCATCATGAACCAGTGTCCGGCCGGAACCTTGATCGGCACCGGGAAGTTGCACTCGCTGCGTTCGTCGCAAGGCCTGATGAACGGTTCGGGCTGCGTCTTGAATTCGCTCGGTGCGCATTTGGCGGTTGAGCTGCGCGGCTTGCAGCGGTAGACACGGCCCTTTGACACGAACAGTTCTTCGCCCGGCCCGGCGACGATCCGCTTGATGTAGTTGACCGCGCCGTCCTGCTCGGGGATCGGCGCAGCGCAAGGGCTCCCGCCGGAGACGACCGCGTGGGCGATCGGGCCGCAGAGCATCCGTTCGGCTTCCTGGGGGGGATGGAAGACGACGATGTCACCCACGCTCGGCGCACCGAAGTCCATCGTGATCCGCGACACCAGCACTCGCTGACCGGGAATCAGCGTCGGTTCCATCGAGCCGCTCGGGATCTTGTAGGGCTTGACGATGAAGTCCTGGATGGCGAAAGCTAGCCCGACAGCAACCGCAACGATGATCAGCAGCTCAACAACCGAGCCTGCGGCAGAGCGCGCTCGAAGCCTCACGCCCGCGCGCGCCCGCTAGTCATCAGCGCCACCGGCGGCATCGCTCTGCGCCTCGTCGGCCACTGGGGCCTCAGCCGCCGGAGCCCCCTGCGCCTGCTCCTCGGCGGCCTGCTCCGGCGCGAGCGCGGGCTGCTCCTGCTCCTCCTCGGACGCTCCCTGCTCGGCGGGCGCGACCTTCGTGGGCGCGGAGGCCGCCACCGCGGTAGCTGCGAGATCGGCCGCCTCGCCGCCGCCGTAGCGCCGCTCGCGCACGCGCGCGCGCTTGCCGACGCGCCCGCGCAGGTAGTAGAGCTTCGCGCGGCGCACATCGCCGCGCGCGGCGACCTCGATCTTCTCGATCTTCGGCGAGTGCACGGGGAAGGTGCGCTCCACGCCCACCCCGAAGGACTGCTTGCGCACCGTGAAGGTCTCGCGCGCGCCATGCCCCTGGCGCTTGATCACGATCCCCTCGAACACCTGCGTGCGGCGCCGAGTGCCTTCGATCACCTGGAAGTGGACGCGCACGCGGTCGCCGGGATGGAAGGGCGGAGCCGATCGCAGCTGGGCGCGCTCGAGGCTGTCTATGACGGTGCTCATTCTGTGCTTCGGTCAGTTTGCATGCAGACACGGGGCCCGGCCAGTCCCCGCCTCTGGAGAGGTCTGCGCGCCGCGCAGGGCGCAATGGTAGCGGACAGGCCAGCGTGCGTGTGCACCTGTGCCGCCCGCCGACCTCAGCGGCGCTGTGCGCGCGCCCGCGCCTGCGCCACGCGCCAGCGGCGGATCTGCTCGTGGTTGCCCGAGAGCAGCACCTCGGGGACACGCCAGCCGCGGAACTCCGCCGGGCGGGTGTAGTGCGGATACTCGGGGTTGCCCTCAAGCGCCGCGCTGAAGGACTCCTCCGCCGCTGAGCGCTCGTCGCCGAGCGCGCCGGGAAGCTTGCGGATGACCGCGTCGGCCAGCACCATCGCCGGCAGCTCGCCGCCGGCAAGCACATAGCGCCCGATCGAGATCGTCTCGGTCGCAAAGTGCTCGATGATCCGCTCATCGAAGCCCTCGTAGCGACCGCACAGCAGCGTCAGCTCGCGCTCACGGGAGAGCTCGCCGACCAGCTCCTCGTCGAGCAGCCGCCCGCCGGGCGAGAGCGCGATCACCCGCCGGCGCGCGCGCAGCGCCACCGGGTCGATCGCGTAGCGGGCGCGCAGCGCGGCCTCAAGGACATCGACGCGAATCACCATCCCCGCGCCGCCGCCGAAGGGCTGATCATCGACCCGCCCGCCCTTCAGCGGCGTGGTAGCGCGATAGTCGATCAGCTCGATCGCGAGCTGCCCGGCGAGCGCGTTGCGGAAGTGCCGCTGGGCGAGGAGCCACCCGAAGGCCTCCGGGAAGAGCGTGAAGACGTCGATCTGCACCGCTGCGGTGCCGCGCGAGCGCGCCTACTCGACGACGTCGATCATGACGCGCGTGCGGCTGGCGCCCGAGCGCAAGCGCGCCGCCGCGGCCACCACGCGGCGCAGCGCCTTGATCGTCGCCCCGCCGCGGCCGATCACCTTGCCATAGTCCTGATCGGCGACCGCAAGCTCGAAGAGCACCACCCCGTCGCCTTCGTCGAACTCCTCGACAGCGACCGCGTCGGGGTCGCTCACCAGACCCCGTGCCAGCTCCTCGAGCAGCTCGCGCGCCGCATCAGCGCCCTCGCTCACACCGACTCCACAGACTGCGAGGAGCCCTCCCGCGCGATCTTCAGCAACCGCCGCACCGCAGCGCTCGGCTGCGCGCCGTGGGCCAGCCACCAGTCTGCGCGCGCGCAGTCGATCCGCACCGTCGAGGGCGCGCTCTGCGGGTTGTAATGACCGATCGTCTCGATCACGCGACCGTCGCGCGGCGAGCGCTGGTCGGCGACGACCACGCGCCAGACGGGGTCCTTGCGCGCACCTACGCGCCTCAGCCTCAGCCTTACCGCCATCTTCTCTCGTATCTCCGCTGTTCGCTCATCATCACGGCGCGCAGCACGCGCGCAAGAGCGAAGCTTAGACGCTTTGAGCGCGCAGCGCCTGCTATGCCGTGCCGGGCAGCGCCGGCTCAAGCGGCTCGGTCATCCTGCGCGAGAGCACCTTCGAGACCCCGTCGCGCCCGATCGAGACGCCAAAGAGCCAGTCGGCGGCCTCCATCGTGCGCTTCTGGTGGGTGATGACGATGAACTGAGCCTCGCCTGCACAGCGGCGCAGCAGGGCGACGAAGCGCTCGAGGTTGACGTCGTCGAGCGCCGCCTCGACCTCGTCGAGCACGTAGAAGGGGCAGGGACGGGCGAGGAAGATCGCAAACAGGAAGGCAAGCGCGGTCATCGACTTCTCCCCGCCGGAGAGCAGCGACAGGCGCTTGGAGCTCTTGCCGGCCGGACGCACCTCGATCTCCACGCCCAGACGTCGCTCGCGCCCGGATTGCGCCGGCTCTCCAGCCTCCACTCCCTCCTCCTGGAGCGTCGGGTCGTCCTCCCCGGAGAGCGCCGGCTGCTCGCCCCCCTCCTCCTCGGGCAGCGCCTCGCGCGCAGGCGCTTCCTCGACCAGCTCAAGGTGGCCGGAGCCGCCCGGAAAGACCTCCCCGATCACCGCTTCAAAGCTCTCTGCCACCTGCCTGAAGGTCTGCTGAAAGGTCTCGCGGATGCGCCGATCGGCCTCGCGGATCACCTGCTCTAGCTCGCGCAGCGCGCTCTCGGTGTCCTCGCGCTGGCGCTGGAGCTCCTGGACGTGAGCGAGCGCCTGCGCGTGCTCCTCCTGCGCCAGCGGGTTGACCGGGCCGAGCGCCTCGCGGCGGCGCTCCAGCCGCTGCAGGCGCGTCTGCAGCCCGGCGCGCTCATCCTCCGCGAGGCTCAGATCCTGCTCCTGCAGCTGCGTGAGATCTCGCCCGAGCTCTGCGCAGAGCGCGCCAAGCTCGCGGTGGAGCTCGGCGGCGCGGTCCTCCGCGCGCCCTGACTCCAGCCTGCAGCTGGTGAGCGCCTCGCTTGCCTGGTGCAGTCTGCCCTGCAGCTCCGCCTCCTCGCTCGCGCAGGCGCGCAGCTGGCCGGCCAGCCCGGCGCCCGCCTCGCGCTCGCGCTCAAGCGCCGCCTGGGCGCGCTGCAGATGACCGCTGCCTGCCGCAACCAGATCGCCGAGCGCATCCGCACCGGCGCTGATCAGATCGGGGAGAGCCTGCAGGCGAGCGATCTGCTCCTCCAGCTCCGCCAAGCGCGCTGCGCTGCGCTGCGCCTCCTCCTGGGCGCGCTCAAGGGCGCGGCGCTCCGCCGCGAGCTCTCCGGAGATCGCGGCCACGCGCAGCGCCTGCTCGCCGTGCGCGGCCGCGGTGCGCTCACGCTCGATCAGCCACGCTGCGCGCTGCTCGGCCTCGCTTGCCGCCGCCAGCGCGCGCTCGCCCGCCAGCAGCTGCGCGCCTGCCCGCTCCGCCTCCCGCTCGGCCGCGTCGACTGCGCCCAGCGCGCTCTGCAGCGCCGTCCGCGCAACCTCCTGGGCGCGCACAAGCAGCGCATCGAGCGCCGTGGCACGCTGCGCTGCATCAGCGATCGCGACCAGCTCCTCGACGCCATCGCGCAGCAGCTCGCGCACCTCCTCCCAGCTGCGCTCCCAAAGCACCCCTGCGCGCTCCGCCGAGAGCGCGCGCTGCGCCTGCTGCGCCCGCTCGCGCAGCCCTACGAGCACGGCCTGCGCCTGGCTGCGCGCCTCGCGCGCCGACTGCAGCGCGCGCTCGTGCTCCTCGGTGCGCTTGGCAAGCGCCAGCGTGCGCTCCTGCTCGGCGCGCTCGAGCGCTGCCTGCAGCTCCTCGATCCGGCTGCTTGCCGCCTGCCGCTGCGCTACGGAGCGCTCCGGCAGCGATCGCAGCTCTGCCGCCTGGGCGCGCGCATCCGCCAGGCGCTCGGTGACGCTCGCGCCAAGCGCACGCGTCTGCTCGGCGCGACCCTGCAGGCGCTCGAAGGCCGAGCGCAGCTCGTAGAGGAGGGCGGTCGCCTGCTCGCTGCGCGCCGAGCGCTCTGCAAGCGCCTCCTCGGCCCGCTGCCGGCGCTCCATCACAGCGCTCAGCCGCTGCTCCAGCTGCGCACGCTCGGAGTGCGCGCGCTGCGCCTGCGCGCGGGTGCGATCGCGCTCGGCCAGCGCCGCGCTGTAGCGCTCGCCGACCAGCGCCAGGCGCACCTCCGCCATCTGCCTTGCCAGGCGCTCATGGAGCTCGGCGGCGCGCGCCTGGCGCTCGAGCGGGCGCAGGCTGCTGCGCGCCTCGCGCTCCACGTCGAGCGCGCGCGCCAGGTTCTCGCGCGTGCGCTCGAGCTTGCGCTGCGCGCTGGCGCGCCGGGCGCGATGCTTCGCCAGGCCCGCCGCCTCCTCGATCAGCGCGCGGCGCTGCGCCGGCCTGGCGCTCACCACCGCCTCGATGCGCCCCTGCGAGACCACGGAGTGGGCCTCCTTGCCCAGGCCGGCGTCGGAGAGAAGCTCGAGGATCTCCGCGCGCCGGCAGCGCGCGCCGTTGAGCAGGTACTCGCCCTCGCCGTCGCTGCCAAGGCGCCGCGCGATCGCCACCTCGCCGAAGGGCAGCGCGAGCGCATCCTCCTCGTTGGCGAGCACCAGCTCGACCTCCGCGGCGGCGCTTGCGGGCACCCCGCTGCCGCCGGCGAAGATCACATCCTCCATTGCCTTGGAGCGAACAACGCTCGGCGACTGCTCGCCGAGCGCCCAGAGGATCGCGTCGGTGATGTTTGACTTGCCCGAGCCGTTGGGCCCCACGATCACGCTCACGCCCGGCCCGAGCTCAAGGGCGGTGCGGTCGCGGAAGGACTTGAAGCCCCTGATCGAGATGCGCTTCAGGTGCATCGCCTGCTCATCCCTCTCCCAGCCGCTCGAGCGCCTGGCGGGCGGCCTCCTGCTCGGCAACCTTCTTGCTGGGCCCCTCGCCGCGGCCGACCAGCTCCCCACGGAGGCGCACGCCGACCGCAAAGGTGCGCCGGTGCGGGGGCCCGCGTTCGTCGATCAGCTCGTAGGCGGCACGCTCGCCGCTGCGCGCGAGCTGCTCCTGCAGGGTCGACTTGAAGTCGAGCGGAAACTGAAGCGCCCGCTCGATCTCCGGCGCAAAGGCATCGACGACGGCCGCCGCGCTGCGCTCGTAGCCGACCTGCAGGAAGCAGGCGCCGATCAGCGCCTCGAGCACGGAGGCAAGCACGCGCTCGGTGGCCAGATCGCGCATCTGCTGGGGTCCGCTGCTCTGCGGCGCGGCGCCCTGCAGGCGCTCGAGCAGCCCCAGGCGCTGCGCGACCAGCCGGCAGGAAGGGCCGGAGACGACCTGCGCGCGGATCTTTGTCAGCCTACCCGCGCCGAAGCGCTCGGCAGCCAGGCGCGGATAGAGGTGGGCTGTGATCGCCAGCCCCAGCACCGAGTCGCCAAGAAAGGCCAGGCGCTCGTAGGAGCCCGAGCGGTGCTCGCTCCAGGAGGCGTGCGTGAAGACCTGGCGCGCCAGGTCGCTGGGCAGCTCCCCGGCGAGCGCGATCAGCTTCGCGCCGCCCATCCCGCCCGCTCCGGGCGCATCGTGCTCCAGCAGCTGCGCGCTCATCGCTCGGAGTGCGCCAGGACGAAGTCGGCGGCCTGGCCGACCGTGGCTATCTCCTGCGCCTCCTCGTCGGGGATCCTGATGCCATAGACGTCCTCGAGCTCCTGCACGAGCGCGTAGAGGTCGAGCGAGTCCGCGTCCAGATCCTCCTTGAAGCGTGTCGTCTCGCCGATCCGCCGCACGTCAACCTCAAGCTCGCTCGCCAGATGGTTGCGAATCAGCGAAAGCACCTCGTCGCGCGTGCGCATCGGCTCTGCAGGCTAGCGGGCTTCGCGGATGACGGAAGGCGCACTCAGCGATGGCGTCGCGCTCGCGGCCGCCTCCTCTGCGCCCTGCGCCTGCGCCGCTCCCGCCTCCGCCGGGTGCCTGCGCAGCGCCTCCGCCGCCGCCAGCGCACCATGCGTGCGCCCGCAGACATCCTCGCGCACCGCCGCCTCGGCGCGCGCCACGGCAGCCGCAAGCCCCACCTGCGAGAAGCGCCCGTGCGCGATCACGATCGGCGCGCGCAACCCGAGCAGGTAGGCGCCGCCCTGAGCCTCCGCGTCAAGCTCCGAGCGCAGCGCGAGCAGCTGCGGGCGCAGCAGCGCTCCGCCGAGGCGACCGCGCGCGGAGGAGAGCGCGGCGTCCCGCAGCGCGCCCATCAGCCGATCCGCCACGCCCTCGGCCACCTTCAGCGCGACGTTGCCCGTGAAGCCGTCGCAGACGGCGACGTCGACCGCGCCCGCAAAGAGCGAGTCGCCCTCGACGTTCTCGGCGAACGTGAAGGGGAGGCCCGCGCTGCTCTGCGCGCGCTCGCGCAGACGCTCGCTGCTCGCCAGCACCAGCGCGCTGCCACGCTCGCGCTCGCTGCCGTTGGCCAGCAGCGCCACCCGCGGCCTCGGAATCCCGAGCACGTGCGTGGCGAAGGCCGCGCCCATGAAGGCGAACTGGACCAGGTGCTCGGCACGCGCATCGGCGTTGGCGCCGACATCGATCAGCACCACCGGCAGCGGGCGCCCGGGCACGGGGATCGGCAGCGCCAGCGCCGGGCGATGGATGCCCTGCGCGCGACGGATGTGAAAGAGCCCAGCAGCCAGCGCCGCGCCGGTCGCCCCTGCGCACACCAGGGCCGCGGCGCGTCCCTGCGCGACCGCCTGCGCCGCCTGCACGATCGAGGCCTCAGGGTGCGCGCGCACTGCACGCGCCGGATCGGCGGCCTTGGCGATGGAGACCGGCGCGTCGACGACCTCGACTCCCGCCGGCGCCGGGCGCAGCTCCTCTGCGGGACCGAAGAGGATCACCCGTGCGCCCGCCTGCGCTGCGCGCGCGGCCGCTGCCGCAACCTCCGCCGGGCCGCGGTCGGCGCCGTTTGCGTCCAGGGCGATCGCCGGACGGCTAGGAGCGCTCGCCGCCGTGATCGTGCTCATGCTCGTGCGCCCGCGCGGCGCGCACCTGGCGTCCAGCATAAGTTCCACACTGCGCGCAGACCCGGTGGGGCAGGCGGGGTGCTCCACAGGTGGGGCAGGCGCTCAGCCGCGGCGCGCCGATGCCGTGGTTGGCGCGTCGCTTGGCGGTGCGGCTGTGGGACTGCTTGCGCTTGGGGACTGCCATCGGCGCCCCAGGCTAGCGCATCGGCGCCGGCGGCGCCGATGCCAGCGCGCGCTCCTCAGCTGCGCTCGCGCGCCAGAAGCTCGCGCAGCGGCGCCAGGCGCGGGTCGGGCGCAGCGTCGTGATGATGTCCCTCGCCCGCCTCGTTGAGGTTCGCCGCGCACAGTGCGCAGAGCCCGCGGCAGTCGCTGCGGCAGAGGATCTTCGCGGGCAGCGCAAGGATCAGCGCATCGCGGACCCAGGCGGAGAGATCAAGCAGCGGGCCATCGAGATAGGGGCTGCGCAGCTCCTCCTCGCCCCCCGGCACGTCGACCTCGGCGGCGTGGGCGGCGATCCGCCTGCGCGCGCTGCCCAGGCAGCGGACGCAGGGCCCGACCAGCTGCGCCTCGCAGCGCAGCTCCAGCGCGAAGCCCGTGCCCGCCATGCGCGTGACGGTGAGCGCCACGGGCACCTGCTCGGGCTCGATCTCATAGCGCTCGCCGCCGAAGCGCAGCGGTGAGACCGGCACGCTCAGCTCCAGGCTGCGGGCGGCTCCCGCCGCCAGGCCCAGCGCCGCAAGATCAAGCTGCTCGCCGACTGCGCCCATAGGGCCAGCGTAGCGGGGAGAATCGCGCTCCTAGCGTGCGCTCGTCGCGTCCAGCGACCGCTTGAGGATCTTGCCCGTGGCGTTGCGCGGCAGCTCATCGAGGAAGATGACATCCCGCGGCACCTTGTAGCGGGCGAGGTTGCGCCGCACGAAGTCCTTGATCTCTTCGACGCCCGGGCTGGCTCCGGCGCGCGGCACGATGTAGGCGCGCAGCCGCGCGCCGAACTCCTCGTCGGGCACGCCCACGACCGCCACCTCCTCGACGTCCTCGTGGGTGGCGAGCAGATCCTCGACCTCGCGCGGGTAGACGTTCTCACCGCCGGAGATGATCATCTCGTCATCGCGGCCATCGACGAACAGCCGGCCCTGGGCGTCGAAGTGCCCGACATCGCCCGTGCTTGTGAACTCGCCGCGCACCTCCTTGTTGGAGCCGTCGGTGTAGCCGTCGAAGACGAAGGAGTTGGCGGCGAAGATGCGCCCGCGCTCTCCCGGCGCGACCGGCTGGCCATGCTCATCGAGCAGCTGCACCGCGGTTCCCAGCGGCGGACGGCCGGCCGTGCCCGGCGCCGCGCGCAGATCCTGCGGGCCGGCGACCGAGACCCACGCGACCTCGGTCGAGCCATAGAGGTTGTAGAGGACATCGCCGAAGGCATCCATCACGCGCAGCGCAAGCTCGCCGGGAAGCGCCGAGCCTGAGCTTGCGATCACACGCAGGCAGCTTGTGTCATAGCGGCGCAGGGTCGCCTCCGGCAGCTCGAGGATGCGCTGCAGCATCACCGGCACCACGATCAGCGCGCTGGCGCGATGCTGCGCGACCGCGCGCAGCGTCTCCTCGGGGTCAAAGCGCCTGCGCAGCACGATCGTCGAGGCGAGCGGCAGCGAGAGGATGAAGTGCGCATAGCCCCAGGAGTGAAAGAGCGGCGCGGCGATGACCGTCGTCTCGCGCGCCCGCAGCGGGATCGAGGAGTAGATCGCAGCGGCCGGCTCGAGGCTGGATGGGGGCCGGCGCAGCGCTCCCTTGGGCGCACCGGTGGTGCCCGAGGTCAGGATGATCACGCGCCCCGGGCGCTCGGGCGCCTTCGGCGGCAGCGCGCTGGAGGAGGCGATCAGCTCCTCCAGCGAGGTGTCAGCGGGAGCGCTGTCGGGCTCGTGGTGGGCGACAAAGCGCATCAGGCCCGCGCCGCCCTCGCTCACCAGCCCGGCGAACTCCTCGTCGTAGATCAGCGCTTGGGCGCCTTCGCGGCGCAGCACCGAGGCGATCGCCGGCGCGCCGAACTCGGTGTTCAGATAGAGCACGTCGGCGCCCGCCTTGGCGATCCCGACGGTCGCGTCGATGAAGCCGCGGTGGTTGCGACACATCACCGCGACTCCGCTGCCGGGGCCGATCGAGCGCGCCAGCAGCGCGTTGGCAAGCGCGTTGGTGCGCTCGTTCATCTCCCCGAAGGTGAGGGTGCCGCGCTCGTCGACGATGGCCGTGCGGCCGGGATAGCGCGCCGCTGCGGTCATGCAGCCGGAGGCCAGGCCCGGCCCCCAGGCGCGCAGCACGCCCATCGCCCTGAAGATGCGGTCGGGCCGCGCGCCTGCGGCCATGCCGGTGCGCAGCAGCGACGCCGCCACCTGGAGCTTGTATCTCGTCGAGTTCTTCACGTAGTGACGGTTGGTCGGTTGGCCGGCCTGCCGCCTAGCCAACCTCGGCGGGCTCGTCCTTGCCCTGAAGCCGATCTCTTCCCCGTTGCACCGCAGCTATGAACTTCGAGAGGTTGACCTCGAGCGTGTTCAGGATCTCGTCGGCGTAGTCCTCCGCGCCGAGCCTGATCTCGCGCTCGCGCGCTCTGGCGTCCTCGATGATCTCCTCGGCGGCACGCTCGGCCTGGCGGGTGATCTCCTCCTGGCTGATCAGCCGCTGCTGACGCTCCTGCGCCTCCTTGATGATGCGCTCGGCCTCGCGCTTGGCCTCGGCCAGCATCTCCTGGCGCTCCTTGACGATCCAGCGGGCCTGCTTGATCTCCTCGGGGATCGTTTCGCGCATCCGGTCCAGGATCTCGTAGATCTCCTCCTTGTCCACGCGCACCTGGTCGGTGAGCGGAACGGCGCGTGCGTTGTGCACGAGGTCGTCGAGCTTGTCGATCAAAACTAAAACGTCCAAGATTCCACCTTCATCCGTTCCGCCTGCAGACGCACGAGGTCAGCGCTGACATCGTGATGATAGGGCCAAGCCGCAGGCGCCCAGCGGACGCTCGCAGGCTCGCTCCCATCGCATCGCCGCTCACAATCTTACACTTCCGCGGCAGCTGTCCATCTCCTGCCCCCTCAGGAGCGCGCAAGCTCCTCGCGCAGGCGGCGCGCGACCGTGGCGGGCACGAGGCTGTCGATGACGCCCCCGAAGATCGCCAGCTCCTTGACGCCGCTTGAGGAGAGGAAGCTGTAGCGGGGCGAGGCCATCAGGTAGACGGACTCGATGTCCGGAGCCTGCTGGCGGTTGAGCTGGTTCATCTCAAGCTCGTACTCGAAGTCGGAGATCGCGCGCAGGCCCTTCACGATCGCCCGTGCGCCCACCGCGCGCGCCAGCTCGACGACCAGCGTCGAGAAGCCCTCGACGCGGACGTTCGGCAGCTCCGCCGTCGCCTCCTCGATGAAGGCGATGCGCTCCTTGACGTCGAACAGCGTCGCGCCCTTGCGCACGGGATGGTTGACGACGCCGACGACCACTTCGTCCCAGAGCGCCGCAGCACGCCCGATGATGTCAAGGTGGCCGTTTGTGACCGGGTCATAGGAGCCCGGGCACAGCGCAACCGAGCGGCGGGCGCTCACGGCGCGCCGTGCCCTTGGAAGCGCTCAGTCGGCTCTCTCTGCTCTGCTCCGGTTTCCTTCACCTCTGCCGCTGCCATCTCCGTGCCTGCCTCGTAGATCCTGACCAGCGTCTGACCATAGCGGCGCTCGATCGCCAGCGGCAGCGCCAGCTCCAGCGCCTGCCGTCGGTCGCTCTCGATCGCCACGCGCCCACGTGCGCTGAGCACATCCGGAAGCAGCTCCCGCAGCTGCGGCTCCCAGCGGCGCCCCTGCGCATAGGGCGGGTCGATCAGGATCAGATCGTACTTCTCCCGCTGACGCCGTGCAGAGCGCAGCGCCGCTAGCGCCTCGCCGCGGAACACGCGAGCCTGCGGCGGCGTCAGGCCCAGAGCGCGCAGGTTGCCCATCAGCACGCCGCTCGCGCGCCGATCGCGCTCCACGAAGAGCACCTCGGCGGCCTCCCGCGAGAGCGCCTCGATGCCAAGCGCGCCGCTGCCCGCGAAGAGGTCGAGCACGCGCGCCCCGGAGATGTCGCCAAGCAGCGCAAAGAGCGCCTCGCGCACGAGCGCCGCGGTCGGGCGCGTGATCGCCCCCCGCGGCGCGCGCAGGATGCGTCCGCCCAGGCGCCCTGCGATCACCCTCATGCGAGCATGCCCTCGCGCACGGGCCGGTCGCCCTCCCCGGCGGGCGCGCGCAGCGCATCAGCCAGCAGCGCGTGCTCGGGGGCGGCAAGCTCGGGGTCTGCGGCAAGCAGCTGGAGGGCGCAGCGCCGTGCCTCAAGCAGCGTGCGGCGATCCTGCGGCAGGCGCGCAAAGCGCAGCTCCGGCGCGCCGGACTGACGCACCCCCGCCAGCTCGCCGCGCCCGCGCAGGGCGAGGTCAAGCTCGGCCAGGCGGAAACCGTCGCTGATCTTGGCCATCGCGCGCAGACGCGCGCCGGCGGCGCCCGGGCGGGCGCAGACCAGGAAGCACCAGCCCTGGGCGCTGCCGCGCCCGACCCGGCCACGCAGCTGGTGCAGCGCCGCCAGCCCGAAGCGCTCGGCGTTCTCGATCACGATCACAGTGGCGTTCGGCACGTCGATCCCCACCTCGATCACGGTCGTGGCGACAAGCACATCGATCGCATGCTCGGCGAAGTCGCGCATCGCGCGCTGACGCTCGCCGGGGTGCATCTGGCCGTGCAGGAGGGCGATGCGCAGCCCTGCCAGCTCGCCCGCCGAGAGCGCCTCAAGCTCTTTCTCGGCGGCTCGCAGCTGCGCCCCGCTCTGCTCGCTTGCGCTCACGAGCGGGCAGACGACAAAGGCCTGATGGCCGGCGCGGACCTGCTCGCGCAGCGCCGCGTAGGCCCTGCCGCGGCCGCTGCCGGCGTCCACCAGGCAGGTGCGCACCGGCGCGCGCGCCGCCGGGCGCTCGCGCATCAGGGTGATGTCGAGGTCGCCGAACTGCACGAGCGCAAGCGAGCGCGGGATCGGCGTGGCGCTCAAGTGCAGCGTGTGGGGGACGATCGCGCCGGGGCCCTTGGCGCCAAGCTGCGCGCGCTGGCGCACGCCGAAGCGGTGCTGCTCGTCGATCACCGCGAGCGCCAGCGAGGCGAAGCGGACCTCGGGCTCGATCAGCGCGTGGGTTCCGATCACGAAGGCCAGCTCGCCCGCGGCAAGCGCCCCCAGGATCTCCCGCCGCTCCCGCGCCCTGCTCGATCCGCTCAGCAGCGCCCAGGCCACGGGCAGGTCGCCGAGCAGCGTCTGTACCGTGCGGGCGTGCTGCTCGGCAAGCGTCTCCGTGGGCGCCATCAACGCCGCCTGATGACCATGCTCTGCCGCGCGCAGGATCGCCCAGAGGGCGACCACCGTCTTGCCCGAGCCCACCTCCCCGACCAGCAGGCGGCGCATCGGCGAGCGCTCTTGCAGGTCGCGGGCGATCGTCGCGACCGCCTCAAGCTGCGCTGCGGTCGGAGCGAAGGGCAGCTGCTCTGAGATCCAGCGCGCGGCCAGGCCCGGCGGCCCGCAGAGAGCGCGCGCGCGCAGGCCGCGCGCGGCGTTGCGCCGGCGCAGGTAGCGCAGCTGCAGCAGCAGCAGCTCCTCGAAGGCCAAGCGCCGCAGCGCCCGCTCGCCCCGCTGCTCCTGGCCACGGCAGAAGTGCAGCGCCGCAAGCGCCTCGGCGCGGGTCGGCAGCGCGAAGCTCGCGCGCAGTCGGCCGGGCAGGCGCTCGACCACATCGCAAAGCGCGCCCGCGCACGCCGCCAGCACCCCCGCGAGCGCCTCGCCGCGCAGCCCGCCGCCGGCCGGATAGAGCGCCGTTGCGCCGCGCGGCAGCTCGTGAGCACCGATGCGCGCATGGCTCCAGACCGCGATCCGCCGGCGGGCGTCGACGCGGCCGCGCAGGAGCAGGCGGGTGCCCGCCGAGAGCCGCTGCTGTAGCCACGGCTGGTTGAAGAAGACAGCGCGCGCGCTGCCGGTGTGATCGCGCACCTGCGCCTGCACTGCCGCGACCCCCTGCGCACGCGCGCGCGAGCGCCCGAGGAGGCGCTCGACCTCGACTGCGACGCTCACCCGCTCGCCGACGCGCAGGCTTGCGAGCGTGCGCAGGCTCTCCTCGCCCGCGGGCAGGTGCTCGAGCAGCGCCCCGATGCTCTCCAGGCCGAGCTTGCGCAGCGCCTCCTGCGCGCGGCGCGTGGCGCCGGGCGGCCCGGCGGCGAGCCGCTCTGGCTCAGGCCAGCGCAGCGGCGCCGCAAGCAGCTGCGCGCGCGCGAGCGTCCCGCCCCCGGCAAAGCCGCGGAGCGGCGCCTGCAGCGCCGGTCGGCGCGCTACTCGGCGCTGAGCAGCCACCAGTAGGCAAGCTGCCCGCCCTCGCGGACCTCAAGCTCGACTGCGAGGGCGCCTGCGATCAGCTCCTCGCTCTGATCGGAGCCCAGCGGGGCGGCCGCTCCGCAGAAGACCGAGAGCAGCTCCGCGTCGGCCGCAAGGCGCTCGGCCACCGCCAGCAGCGTCCGCTGCGGGTCTCCCCAGGCGACCGTCTCCTCGCCGATCAGGCCGACCGCCTCGCCGCGGCGGTAGCGCCCCTGCGGATCGTCGCGCGCGGCCTCGCCCACCGCGCCGCAGCGCACCGCAGCAAGCGCGCGCGCGAGCGCGACGCGGTTGTCCTCCAGCGAGCGCTCGCGGTCGAGCGCGAGCGCTGCCGCGACGCCGGCCTGCTGGCTGAAGGCCGGCAGCACCGCAACCTGCCGCTCGGAGAGCTCCGCCGCCTTCTCGGCGGCCAGCAGCACGTTCGGGCTGCAGGGGAGGACGATCACCTCCTCGGCGTCCGCGGCGTGGATCGCCGCCAGCAGCTCGTAGGTCGAGGGGTTCAGCGTCGCGCCGCCGCGCAGCGTGCGGACGCCAAGCTCGTCGTAGAGGGAGACGAACCCCTCGCCGTCGACGACCGCGAGCGCCGCGCAGCGCACGCGCTGCTGGCGGCCGTTGGCGCCGCCCCCGGCCGCCAGCCGCTGGCTGCGTTCGCGCTCCTGCGCGTGCATGTCGGCGATGTCCAGCCGCGAGACCTCGCCGTGGGGGGAGAGCAGCGCGACCGCGGCCTCGGGGTCGTTGGTGTGCACGTGGACCTTGAGCGTGCGCGCGTCCCCGACCACCAGCACCGAGTCGCCGAGCTCTTCGAGCGGCGCGATGAAGCGTCCGGGCGAGAGCTCGCTGCCGGTGACGGCGAAGTTCGTGCAGTAGCGGTAGGTGCTCGAGCAGTGCTGAGGGTGCGTGATGCGGGCGGGGGCGTGGTGGGGCAGCGACGGCGCCTGATCGCCGCGCAGCGCCGCGATCACGCCCGCAAAGATGATCGTCAGGCCGTAGGCGCCGGCGTCGACCACGCCCGCCTCGCGCAGCGCGGCCAAGAGCTCGGGCCCGCGCCGCACCGACTCCTGCCCCACGCCGAGCGCGCGCTCGAGCGCCGCGGCGATCACGTCATCCTGCTCCTGCGCGGAGGCATCGGCGCCAAGGCGCGCCGCGCCAGCGCCGTGCGCGACATCGGCGACCAGCTGATGGGCCATCTCGCGGGCGGCGGTCAGGATCGTCCCCTCCGCGGGCTCGCGCACCGACTCGTAGGCGCGGTTGGCGGCCTTGAGCATCGCCGCACCGATCAGCGCCGGGTCGATCAGCTCGCCCGGGCGCGAGGAGAGCTCCTCGGCGGCGCCCCTGATCAGCTGCGAGAGGATCACGCCCGAGTTGCCGCGCGCGCCCAGCAGCGCCGCGCGCGCCACCGACTCCACGATCTCCTCGCGATCGAGCTCCGCGAGCGAGCGCTCGCCGCTGCCGGCCTGCAGACGGTCGAGCTCATCAAGCACCGCGCGCAGGGTCAGCGCCATGTTGTCGCCGGTGTCGCCGTCGGCGACCGGAAAGACGTTGAGGTCGTTGATCTCCTGGCGGCGCATCTCCAGATGCGCGAGCGCGCCCGCCACGGCGGTGCGAAAGCGCCTGAGGTTCTCCGCCTGGATGCCACGCTGCGCAAGTCCCAGCGCGAAGCCGCCGCCGCCCTCGCGGGGCCACCCACCGTTCCAGCGCGCCTGCGGAGCGTGGCCGGCGATCTCCTTCGCGCCAGCGCGCTCAGCCATCGTCGCGCGCGGCGCCCTAGGGCGCCTTGGTCACCTTTCCGGCCTTCAAGCAGCGCGTACAGACGTACTCGCGGCGGGGTGTGCTGCCGACCAGGATCCGCACCTTCTGAAGGTTGGGCTCGAAGCGACGCTTGGTGGCGACCATCGAATGGCTGCGGCTCTGGCCAAAGGCCGGTCGCTTGCCGCAGGAGTAGCAGAGCTTTGCCATGAGCGCAGGAGTTTAGACGCTTTGGCGGCGCAGCCTCATCGTGGCGCCTCGATCTGCGTCCGCAGCCGCGCCATCGCCAGCGCCGCCTGCGCGGCGAGACGGCCCTGATCGCGCCGCGTGCCGTCCGCGCGGGCGAGCGCCTGCTCGTAGCTGCCGCAGGTCAGCACCCCGAAGCTGCAGGGCAGACCGTGCTCGAGCGCCACCTGCTGGGTGCCCCGCGCCACCTCGGCGCAGACATAGTCGTAGTGGTCGGTCTCGCCGCGGATCACCGCCCCCAGGCAGACGATGCCCGCGAAGCGCCCGCTCTGCGCCGCCCAGCGGGCGGCGAGGGGCAGCTCGAAGGCGCCCGGCACGGCGAAGACGGAGAAGCTCGCGCCCTGCTCGCGCAGCGCCCCCTCGGCGCCCTTGAGCAGCCGCTCGGCAAGCTCCTCGTAGAAGCGCGCCACGACGATCGCAAATGCGTTCGGGCGCTCCGGCGCCCGCGCGGGGGTCTCGCTCACCGCGCGCGCCGCTCCGCGGTGCCCCGCACACCCTCCTTGCCGCCGGCGGAGCGCTCGCCGCCGCGGTCATGCTCGCGCTCTTCGTGCAGCAGCTCTGCGTCGAGGTTGAGGCCCTGGTGGTGGAGCATGTGGCCCATGCGCTGGGCCTTGGTGCGCAGGTATGAGGCATTGTGCACGTTCGGCGCCGGCTCCAGCGGGATCTGCGCGGTGACCGAGAGGCCGTAGCCCTCCAACCCCTTGATCTTCTTGGGGTTGTTGGTGAGGATGCGGATCGAGGAGAGGCCGAGGTCGGCGAGGATCTGCGCGCCGATCCCGTAGTCGCGCAGGTCGGCCGGCAGCCCCAGGCGCTCGTTGGCCTCGACCGTGTCGAGGCCGTCCTCCTGCAGGCGGTAGGCGCGCAGCTTGTTGAGCAGCCCGATCCCGCGCCCCTCCTGGGAGAGGTAGAGCAGCACCCCGCGCCCCTCGCGCTCGATCATCGCCAGCGCCGCGGTCAGCTGCTCGCCGCAGTCGCAGCGCAGCGAGTGGAAGACGTCGCCGGTCAGGCACTCCGAGTGCACGCGCACGAGCACGTCCGTGGCGCCCTCCACGCTCCCCTTGACGAGCGCGACATGGTGCTTGTCGTCGATCAGCGAGCGGTAGCCGACGGCGTCGAACTCGCCAAATGCCGTCGGCAGGTGCACGCGCACCACCCGCTCGATCAGGCGGTCATGGCGGCGTCGATAGGCGATCAGGTCGGCGATCGTGATCATCTTCAGCGAGTGGCGGGCGCAGTAGCGCTCCAGTTCGGGCACGCGCGCCATCGAGCCGTCGGGGTTCATCACCTCGCAGATCACCCCCGCCGGCGTCAGCCCCGCCAGCCGCGCCAGGTCGACGCTCGCCTCGGTGTGGCCGGTGCGCTCGAGCACGCCGCCCGGCTTGGCCTTGAGCGGGTTCACATGACCCGGCTGAACCAGATCTCCCGGCGTGCTCTGCGGGTCGATCGCCACGCGCATCGTGTGCGCGCGATCGTGTGCGGAGACGCCCGTGCTGACGCCGTGGCGCGCCTCGATCGTGACCGTGAAGGGCGTCTGCAGCGCCGATTCGTTCTTGGCGGTCATCAGCTCGAGCCCCAGCTCCTCGCAGCGCTCCGGGGTCAGCGCCAGGCAGATGAACCCCCGCCCCTCCTTGGTCATGAAGTTGATCGCTTCGGCGCTGACGAACTCGGCAGCCATCACCAGGTCGCCCTCGTTCTCGCGCTTGGCGTCGTCGCAGACGACGACCATGCGCCCGGCGCGGATCTCCTCAAGCGCCTCCTCGATCGTCGCAAAGCACCCGGCGCTCTCCTCTTGGCCACGCGCCGCCTCGCTCTCGTGCTCCTGCGACCCCGGCTGTGGGTGCAGGGCGGACCCCTCGCTGGGTTCGATCGTGTGGCGTGGGTCAGGCATGGTGGGGGCGGTCACCAAGCAGCCGCTCGAGGTGCTTGGCGAGGATGTCGACCTCCAGGTTAACCCGATCGCCCGCCGCCAGCTCTCCCAGCGTCGTGCGCTGCAGCGTCTCGGGGATCAGCGATACGGCGAAGCGCTCGGCTGCAAGGTCGCTGACGGTGAGGCTCACCCCGTCGAGCGCGACCGAGCCCTTGCGGACGATGTAGCGCATAAGGTCCGCCGGCGCGCTCAGCCACAGCTCGCGGGCAAAGCCGCGCTCGCTCAGCGCCTGGACCTGCGCGATGCCATCGACGTGGCCCTGCACGATGTGCCCGCCCAGGGGCTCGCCCGCACGCAGCGGCAGCTCGACGTTCACGCGGCTGCCGCGCGAGAGCCCAGCCAGCGTCGTGCGCTGCAGCGTCTCGCTCATCGCCTCCACGAGCACCTCCTCGGCGACGGGTTCGACGGCGGTCAGGCAGACGCCCGCGACCGCGATCGAGTCGCCGCGCGCAAGCTCGCGCGCGCAGCGCGTTGCGATCAGCAGGCGCGCGCCCGCCTGGTCGCGCTCGCAGCGGGCGACGACCCCGACGTCCTCGATCAGCCCGGTGAACAGGTGTCGCTCCTCACCACTCGCGCAGGCGCGCGGAGATCAAGAGGTCATCGCCGACCGCCTCCCAGGCGAAGGAGAGCGCGCGGGGCGCCTGGGAGATCAGCTCCACGCCTTCGCCCTCGAGCGGATCGCGCGCCGCGCGCCCGCCTAGCAGCAGCGGCGCCAGGAACAGCCGCACCTCGTCGATCTCGCCGGCGTCCAGAAAGGCCCCGGCCAGGCGCGGCCCGCCCTCCAGCAGCGCTCCGGTGATGCCCAGAGCGCCCAGCTGATCGAGCGCGGAGGCCACGCGCGCGGGCTCGTTCTCGCCGGTGGCGAGGATCACGGTTGCGCCCGCCGCCGCGAGCGCCTCGGTGTCCGCGCGCGCGGCCGCCCGCGAGACGACAACCACAAGCGGCACCTCCGGGCAGCTTGAGACCAGCTGCGAGGAGAGCGGCAGGCGCGCGAGCGAGTCGAAGACCACGCGGTGGGGCTGCTCCTCGGGCGGGATCTGCCCCTGCGCCGGCCGTGCGGTCAGCAGCGGATCGTCGGCAAGCGCCGTGCCGATGCCGACGATCACCGCGCCCAGCTCCGCGCGCCAGGTGTGCGAGCGCAGGCGGCTCTCCTCGCTGCTGATCCACTGCGAGTCGCCCGCGCGCGTGGCGACCTTGCCATCGAGCGTCATCGCCAGCTTGAGCAGCACCCAGGGGCGCCCGACGCGGGCGTGCTTGCGGAAGGGCTGGTTGAGCAGCCGCGCGGCCTCCGCGAGCGCGCCCTCGGCAAGGATCACCTCCACGCCTTCGTCGCGGAGGACCCCGAGGCCGCGGCCGGATGCCTTCTCGGAGGGGTCGTTGGAGGCCACCACCACGCGCCTGATCCCCGCGCGTGCGATCGCGTCGGTGCAGGGCGGCGTCTTGCCGTGATGGGCGCAGGGCTCAAGCGAGACGTAGAGGGTCGCCTCGGAGAGGTCCGCCGTGCCGGCCGCCGCTATCGCGTTGACCTCCGCATGGGGGCCGCCGTAGCGCTCGTGGAAGCCCTCGCCGAGGACCTCCTGGCCGCGTGCGATCACAGCCCCGACAAGCGGGTTTGCGCCCACCCGCCCGCGGCCGCGCTCGGCAAGCTCAATCGCCCGCGCCAGGTGCACGGAGTCGATATCTGCTCTGAGCGCCATCGCTTATCTACCTGTCGGCAGGATAGAGGGCTGGCTTCCCCGGCAGCTGCCGCCGCGCAGCGCATAGATGCTGATCAGCGGCCCCGGCCGGGTGTAGGCAAGCGGGTAGTAGTCGAAGGAGAAGTCGAAGCTGAAGGGCACCGCGGCGCTGCCGGCGGCGTAGGGAGAGGCGCGGTAGAGCAGGTGCCCGACCTTCGCAAGCTCCCGGTAGTAGGCGACCGCTTGGGGCACCGCCCGCGGATCGGCGAAGGCGCGTCCGGACTGGGTGGATCCGCTGACCACATAGCAGTAGCCGGCCTGCTCGTAGTAGTCGATCAGCCCCGGGTAGAGGGTGCGCACGTAGTCTTCTTCGCGCGGGTAGTAGCGCAGCGGGCGCCAGGCGCTCGGGCGCGCCGGCGCCGAGGCGCGCGGGAGCGCTCCTGCGGCGGCCGCTGCGGGGACGATCAGCCACTTCGAATAGGGGTAGCTCTGCCAGCGGTTTGGGACCTTTGCGATCGCGCCGGGCGCAGGCGCGCTGCGCAGCCACGCGGCTTCAACGACCCCCGGTTCGACCACGATGCGGGCGTCCGGGGGCGTGTGCGCCTCAAGCCAGCGCCGCGCCAGCGTCCTCGTGTCGGTGCGCGAGAGCACGATGTCCTCGTGGATGTCGTGCACGAGCGCCTGGGCACAGAGGCCGGCAAGCAGCGCCGCCAGCAGCAGCTCTCCGGCCGCCGCCCGCCAGGCCCCCGACCTGCCGCCGCCAAGCGCCCCCGCCAGCCGCTGGGCAAGCCACACCGCCGCAAGCGCCGCATAGATCGTCGCCGCCGGGAGCACCGGGATCAGCCAGCGCCCGAAGGCGCGCCCCTGCAGCCCCATGAAGGCGAGGTAGGCGATCGCCATCGGCACCAGCAGCGCCAGCGAGCGCTCGCGCCTGACGAGCGCGATCGCCAGCCCGCCGAGCGCGCCCAGCGCCGGAGCCCAGCCGAGCCCCCAGGTGAACGACCACAGGTAGTAGAGGATCGCGGCCTGGTGCTCCGCACCCAGCTTGCCCGCGCCTTCGCCGGCGATCGCCGACTCATGCGAGAGTTCGTGCAGAAAGGCGTGGCTGTCGAGCAGGGCGTAGGGATTTACGACCAGGAACGCCGCCAGCGCCGCCAGCGCCGCCAGCGCCCCCCCGTAGAGGCGCCCGCGGTCAAGCCGCCCGCCGTGCCCGCGCGCGAGCGCGGCGGGGAGCAGCGCCAGGATCGCGATGCCCGCCGTGTACTTGGCGCCGGCAGCAACACCGAGCGCCACCCCGGCCAGCGCGAAGTCGCGCCCTGCCCCGGTGCGCTGCGCGCGCGCGGCGCCAAGCAGGCAGAGCGTGAGCGCCGCCAGCGCGGCCACGTCGTTGAGCGCCAGATGCGAGTAGAAGACCTCCAGGAAGGCGACCGCCGAGAGCGCCGCCGCGACAAGGCCGTGGCGGGCGTCGTAGAGCTCGCTGCCGAGCAGGTAGAGGAGCCAGACCGCCGCCACGCCGAGCGCGGCGACGGTCAGGCGGCCGATCTCATAGACGCCGCCCGGCTGGCGCTCGAACGCCGCCACGGCGGCGGCGTGACCGCCGTAGTAGAGGGTGTAGATCAGGTGCAGCAGATAGGTCAGCGCGGGCGGGTTTGCGAAGTAGTGGGGGTTGAGCGAGAGCCCGCCCATCGCGATCGCCCGCGAGACGAACTGATCGGCCTCGTCGATGTTGTAGGCGTAGGGCAGGCCGTGCGCGATCCCCCAGATGCGCAGCACGCCGGCGAGGATGAGCACGCCGCCAAGCAGCGCCCAGACACCAAGCCGCCCGCGCGAGCGCGGCAGCTGCCAGACGCGCAGGGGGCGAGCGCCCACCCGGCGCCGGCGAGCGACAGGGGACCCCGAACCCTCGCCGGCGGGCTGGGCGCTGCGCTCAGCAGTTGGCATAGACGGCGTAGAACTGGCTTGAGTACAGCAGCCGGAAGCCTTCGGGGGGAACCTGGTCGAGCGCCCGGTCGCCCGGATCCACGAGCGCCTCGAAGAAGACCGCCGCTCCCAGCGGGTAGACGGCCACAGAGCCGCGTGCGAGCGCGCGCTCCAGGCCGAAGCTCCCGGCCGCAGCCTGATCGCTTGCCTGGCTGCGCGCGAGGATGCGGGCGTGGCCCGCCCCGAGGATGAAGCGCGCATCGGGTATCAGCTTGTTGTCGGGCAGCGAGACGAGCGGGCAGCGCGCAAGCGCGCCGCGCACCGGCGCGCTCTGAAGCGCCCGCGCCAGATCGACGTGAAAGTCCTCGTGGTAGGCCATCGTCCGCGGCAGTTCGGAGATGTGGAAGGTCTCAAGCACGTTGAGCGCCCCATAGGCGAGCAGCGCGGCGGCCGCAGCCATCCAGAGCGTGCGCCGCAGCGAGCGCTCCAGCAGCGACCAGCCGCCGAGCGCAAACGCGCAGAAGACGACCGCCAGCGCACACGCGGAGAGCAGGTAGCGGTTGATGACCGACGCGCCCACGGCCCCCTCGGCGATGAAGACCGCGACCTGCAGCACCAGCGCGGCAAGCGGGATCGCCGCACGCCGGGGCGCGATGTAGATGGCGGCGCCCGCGCCGAGGAGCGCCCCCAGCACGACGGGCGCCTTGTCGATGCGCACCGCAAAGGGGTACAGCGACGAGAGCACGGCCGAGATGCCGTGGCTGCGTTCCAGTTCGCCCGCCAGCGCCGTGGTCGCCTTGAAGGAGTGCAGCGGGTCTCCGGTCAGGACCCAGTCGAAGGCGACCCAGATCAGCGCCGCTGAGGCCGCAAGCAGCGCGTAGCGCGCCACCCGCGCACGTTCGTGGCGTCTGGGCCACGCCCACCACAGCCAGTAGCAGCCCGACAGCACCCAGGCGTCAGGGCGCAGCAGCCCGGCCGCAAGCAGCGCCAACAAGACGGCCCCTCCGCGGCGCGGGCGCTGCAGCTCAAGCGCAATCGCCCATACGATCAGCGCGATGTAGCTGATGTCGAGGTAGCCCTGGATCATCAGGTTGACGTCGTAGAAGCGGCTGAGCATCAACGCGGCGGCGATCCAGGCTACGACCTCCCCGAAGGCGAGGCGCGCGACGCGGAAGATGCCCGCGATCAGCGCCAGGAAGGAGACGAAGGAGCCGAGGATCATCAGCCGCGGGGCGGCGCTCCCAAAGAGCGAGCACAGAGCGCCGAAGATGATCGCAAGCGGATGCTCGGTCGGCGCGCGGTAGACGTGCAGATCGGGCAGGTGCCCCGCGATCAGCGCCTTGCCCCAGAGCAGGGCGTAGAAGGAGTCATAGGTCGGGAAGGTCGGAAAGAGCAGGTAGGCGGCAAGCGCGATCAGCGCTAGCGCACCCAGCGCGAGCGCGCGCAGCAGCCCCGCGGGGAGCGCCCGCACGCGAGCCGGCAGCTCAAGCCCGGAGGCTGTCTCGGTGATCGTCGCGCTCTGCATCGCTCTCTGTGGCAGCGGGCCGGGCGCGGAGGCCTCTGGCACCCGGCCGCCATACTCTTTGGGGTGCTCGTAGGAGCGCCTGCCAGTCTAAGGCAGCGCACCGCTACCGAACGCACCGCGATCGACCGCTCGCACGACGATGAAGCTGATCATCCAGATTCCCTGCTTCAACGAGGCCGCCCAGCTGCCCGCCACGCTCGCTGCGCTGCCCCGCTCCCTGCCCGGCTTCGACGAGGTGCAGTGGCTGGTGATCGACGACGGCTCAAGCGATCAGACCGCCGCGGTCGCGCGCGCCTGCGGCGTGGATCACATCGTCCGCCTGACAAACAACAAAGGCCTGGCGAGCGCCTTCCAGGCGGGCCTTGACGCCGCGCTGAAGCTGGGGGCAGACGTGGTAGTCAACACCGACGCTGACAACCAGTACTACGGGCCCGACGTGGCGCGGCTGGTCGCGCCGATCCTCGAGGGCCGCGCGGACATGGTGATCGGCGACCGCGTGGTCCGCGACATCGAGCACTTCTCGCCGCTCAAGCGCCTCCTGCAGCGCCTTGGATCGTGGGTGGTGCGCCAGGCCTCGCAGACCTCCGTGCCCGACACCACCTCCGGCTTTCGCGCCTACAACCGCGAGGCGGCGCTGCAGATGCTTGTCGTCTCGCGCTTCACCTACACGCTGGAGACGATCATCCAGGCGGGCAAGCTGCTGGTTGCGACCGAGCACGTGCCGGTGCGCACCAATCCCCCCACGCGCCCCTCCCGCCTCTTCCCCTCGATGTGGTCTTATGTGCGCCGCAATGCGATCGCCATCTTCCGCATCTACGCCCAGCATGAGCCGCTGCGCGTCTTCTGGTCCTTCGCGGCGCTGATGGCGCTGGCGGCGCTGGGCGTCTGGGTGCGCTTCATCGTCGCCTTCGTCGAAGGGGAAGGCAACGGCCACGTGCAGTCGCTGATCCTGGGCTCCGCGCTCTTTGTCGCAGCGGTCGTGCTCTTTGCGCTGGGCGTGATCGGCGACCTGCTCGCCGCCCAGCGGGTGATGATCCAGCGCACCTTCGAGCGCGTGCGGCGGATCGAGCTCGAGGTGGGCGTCGCGCCCTCCCACTATGAGCCCGGCGCAGCGGAGCCGGCGGGCGCAGGTGCAGAGCAGGCCGACCGGGCGCTCGCAGCGCTGCTCTCCGAGCACGCGCGCCAGCCGCCGGCGGGCGGCGCGCAGCGGAGCGGGCAGTGAGCGGCGCCTCCGGTGGGCTGACGCTCTCGCGCGAGGGCGTGGTCACGGGCAACACCTTCGACAAGTACGGCTCCGGCAACCCGGTCGTGCGTCGCCTGATGAGCGCCTTCCAGCGTGAGCTGGAGGAGCTGCTGCTCAACGCCGACCCCCAGTCGCTGCTTGACGTCGGCTGCGGCGAGGGCGTGCTCGCCAAGCGCTTTGCAACGCTGCTTGAGGGACGGCGTGTGGTCGGCGTGGACCTGGAGGAGCCAAGCCTGCAGCGGGGCTGGGAGCAGAACGCCGCGCCCAACCTCACCTTCGCGATCGCCCGCGCCGAAGCGCTGCCCTTTGCCGAGGACGAGTTTGACTTAGTCAGCGCGATCGAGGTGCTCGAGCACCTCCCCGACCCGCAGCGCGCGCTCGCGGAGATGGCCCGCTGCGCCAAGCGTCACCTGCTGGTGTCGGTGCCGCGCGAGCCGCTCTGGCGCGCGCTCAACGTCGCCCGCGGCGCTTACCTGAGCGCGCTCGGCAACACCCCCGGGCACCTAAACCACTGGTCTGCGCGCTCTTTTGTCAACCTTCTCTCGCGCTATGGCGAGGTTGCCGCCGTGCGCAAGCCGCTGCCTTGGACGCTGGCGCTGGTGCGTCTGTAAGCAGCGCGCCGCCGCTGCGCGCGCCGGCGAGCGCCCCGGATTCCGCGGCGGCGGAGAGCGCGCGCTACAAGGCCGGCGCGCGGATCATGGCGCTCGGCATCGCCTCCACGGGCGTCCTCACCTTCATCTACTTCTCGCTTGCAAGCCACGTGCTTGGCGCCGGGTCAGCCTCGCGCCTGGACGTGCTCTGGTCGGTGATGTTCGTAGTGATCTCGATCATCTACCGGCCGATCGAACAGCTGCTCTCGCGCTCGATCGCAGAGCACCGCGCGCTCGAGCGCCGGCCCGAGGGCCTGCGCCACGCGCTGGCGATCCAGGCGGCCTTCGCGCTTGCCTTCCTGGCGGCGGCGCTTGCCCTCGAGGGCGTGATCCGCGTGCATCTGCTCGGCGGCTCACAGACGCTCTATCTGATACTCGTGGGCGGGACGCTCGCCTATGCCGCCAGCTACTTCGCGCGCGGCTACCTTGCCGGGCACGAGCGCTACGCCCTCTACGGCGCGCTGGTCTTCATCGAATCCTTCTCGCGACTGTGCTTCGCGCTGGCGGTAGCCGCGGGGCTCGCGCAGGGCACCGACGCGGTCGCGCTCGGGATCGCTGCCGCGCCCGCGCTCTCCCTGCTCGTGCTGCCCCCCGCGCTGGCGCGGGCCGAGGGCGCCGCGCGCTCTCCCAAGGGCGCAGCGGCGCCCCGCCGGCAGGCTCCGGAGAGGGCGCTGACCCTGCGCTCGGGGGCGCGCTTTGCAGGCGCGGTCTCCGTGATCATGGCCTCCGAACAGGCGCTCCTGAACGGCGCGATCGTGACCGTTGCGATCACCTCGCGCAGCGCCGCGCTGCCGGGGATCGTCTTTAACGTCTTTCTGATCGCGCGCGCGCCGCTGCAGCTCTTTCAGGCCATCCAGACGACGCTGCTGCCGCACCTGACACGCCTTGCGGTGCGCAGGAGCAGGCGCGCCTTTGCAGGCGCAGTCCTGCTGACCGTGCGCCTGATCGGATCGCTCAGCGCGCTGCTGGCGCTGCTGCTGGCGCTGCTCGGGCCGGCGCTGCTCGATCACGCCCTCTTTGGCCAGCGCTTCTCTTACAACCGCTACGGCCTCGCGCTGGTCGCCGTCGGGCTGGGCATGCACCTGATCGCGGGGACCCTCAACCAGGCGGCGTTGGCACGATCTCAGGCGCGCGCGGCGGCCTCGTGCTGGGCTGTATCGGCAGCGCTCTTCATCGCCTGGATGCTCGCGCCGATCCTGCCCGAAGAGCTGCTGCGCGCAGAGGTCGGCTACACCACAGCGGCGAGCGCGCTGGTGCTGATGCTCGGGCTCCTCTATCGCCGCGGCGGGGCGCCGGCGCCTGCGAGCGCCTCGACCAGCTGACGGTATGCGGCCCCTGGGTCGGGCGCCGCGAAGATCGCCGCCCCGGCGACGAAGACGCTTGCGCCCGCCTGCGCACAGATCGGTGCCGAGCGCACGTCGATGCCGCCGTCGACCTCGAGCGCGACGTCGGGGCCGATCAGCGCACGCAGCCGTGCGATCTTCTCGGGCGAGCGGGCGATGAAGGGCTGCCCGCCCCAACCGGGGTTGACGGTCATGCAGAGAGCGACATCGACATCGGCGCGCACCTCCTCGATTGCAGCGGCAGGAGTGCCGGGGTTGATCGCCACGCCCACCCCCACCCCCGCCTCGCGCGCGCGGTGGATCGCAAGCGCAAGCTGGGGCGTGGCCTCGGCGTGCAGCGTCAGCGATTGGGCGCCCGCGGCGACGATCGCCTCGATGTGGCGCTCGGGACGCTCGACCATCAGGTGCGCCTCAAGCAGCCCGCCGGCGGCGTGCACCTGCGGCGCAAGCGCTTCGATCACCGGCGCCCCGACCGAGATCGGCTCGACGAAGTGCCCGTCCATCACATCGACATGGATCAGCCGCGCGCCAGCGTCGATCACAGTCGCCACCTGCTCGCGCAGGGCGCCGAAGTCCGCGGCGAGGATCGAGGGGGCGACCTGGATCCCGGGCGGGATCGGCACGGCATGGCTGTGTTCGCTCACCGGCTCATCACATCACATCGGCGTTGCGGGGTCAAACTCGATCATCCGCACGAGGCTCAGTCGGTCACCTCCGCCGTCGTGGCTAGATCGCCATCAGCATCGACCCGCCGCAGGAGTTGCACTTGACCATTGCCGTGCGGGACATCCGCACGATCGTCGAGTGCTCGCCGCAGTTGGGGCACACGGAGGCAAGCTCGAAGCGATGCAGGCAGTAGACGCAGCGGTAGCGCCCGGGCAGGTTGGTCGGGCGCAGCCACGGCTCGCCGCAGTGCGGGCACTCCGGCCCCAGCACGCTGCTCAGATCGCGCGGAGCGCCCGCCTCACCGCCGCTCACTGGCCCACTCCCCCATCACCCTCTCCGCTCGTGCCTGCGCAGCGCCGCATAGAAGAAGCCCGCCGTGCGGTCGCGCGAGGGCAGCGTCAGCAGCGCTCGCTGCGCGATCGCAGCCACCACACCTGCGCGCGGCGGCTGCTTGTAGGCGTGCGCCGCGCGCAGCTGCTCGTAGCCGCAGGCAGCGAGATCGAGCAGCTCCAGATCGGCGCGCTCGGCAAGCGCGCCGGCAACCACAGCCTCGTTCTCCCCTGGTGAGATCGTGCACGTAGCGTAGAGCAGCAGACCGCCCGGACGGAGCGCATCGGCGCCCGCCAGCAGCAGCGCCCGCTGCAGGGCCGAGAGCTCCTGGATCCTCCGCGGGCCTGCGCGCAGCAGCAGATCGGGGTGGCGCTGCAGCGTGCCAAGCCCCGAGCAGGGCGGATCGACGAGCACGCGGTCAAAGCCCTCAGCGTCGTGCACGCCGGCAAGCGCATCGCAGCAGCGCACCGCGATGGCGCCGGCGCCAAGCCGGGCCACGGTGGCTGAGAGCGCCGCCGCACGAGCGCTGTTTTGCTCAAGCGCCACCACCTCGCCGCGACCTCCGAGCCTCGCGGCGATGTGCGTCGCCTTGCCGCCCGGCGCCGCGCAGAGGTCAAGCACGCGCTGGCCGGGCGCAAGGTCAAGCAGGTCGGCGGCCAGCATCGCCGCGCGCGACTGCGCCACCACGAGGCCCGCCCTGAAGGCCGCTGAGCGCTGCAGATCGCAGGGCTCCTGCAGCACCAGCGCCTCCGCCGGCCAGGGGCCGCTGCGCACCTTGGCGCCGAGCGCAGCGATCGCCTCCGGCCTCTGCGCGCGCAGCGTGTTCACGCGCAGCGCAACCTCGGCGGGCTCATTGCAGGCGGCAAGCAGCGCTCGCGCGCCCTCGTCGCCAAGCAGCGAGAACCACATCCGCGCAAGCCAGCTCGGCACGGAGTGCGCCAGCGCCGCGCCCGCCGCGCTCTGATCATCGAGTCGCTCCAGCAGCGCGCGTCCCTCGCCCGCGGCACGACGCAATACGGCGTTCACAAAGCCTGCCGCGGCCGCGCGCCGGCCGCGCACGCCATGCACGCTCGCCGCGGCCAGCGTGACCGCGTCGTTGGTGATCGCCCGGGCGGGCGCGCCCTCGAGGTACAGAAGCTCGTAGAGGCCCAGGCGCAGCGCCGCGCGCACGCCCGGATCAAGCCGGTCAAGTTCGCGAGTGCAGATCGCGGCAAGCAGATGGTCGAGCGTGATCAGGTGCTGCAGCGCTCCGTAAGCAAGGCGCATCGCCAGCGCGCGGTCGCGTGCTCCCAGGCGCTCCGCTGCGCTGTGAAAGGCGCGGTCCGCATAGGCGCCCTGCTCGCAGCAGCGCAGCAGGACGCTGTGTGCGCAGGCGCGGGCGGGGGCAACCGGCGCGCCCTGCCCGGCGCGGGGGCTCCCCTGGCCGGCTGAGCGCTCAGGGCGCCGGGAGCGCGTGTCCGCGCGCATACTCGGCTCCGCTCATCGAGCGCCCTCCGGGCGGCCTTACCCTGAGCAGCTCGAGGCTGCCGTCGCGCAGCCCCAGGTACAGCCGCCCCGCCTCGGTGTAGAGGCCGCGGCGCGGTGGGCTGCCGGCACCAAGCGCTGCGGCCTCCACGCCCAGGAAGGCACCACCGCCAAGGTCGATGCGCGCGCCGATGTGCGGGTGCAGGGCGCGCACCCGCCGCTCGGCAAGCGGGGCGGAGAGCTCCTCGTCAAGCAGGCGGTCGGCGGGTGCGATCTTCTCCGCATAGGTCGCCGAGCCCTCATCCTGCTCCTCGAACTCAAGACCCTCCCCGGCGGCCAAGCGATCGAGCGCCGCGACAAGCAGGCGCCCGCCCGCGGCAGCCAGACGCGCCGCCAGCGAGCCGTAGTCGTCGGAGGGGGCGATCGCCTCGCTCTGGCGCATGCAGACCGGGCCGCTGTCCAGGCCGGCGGTGAGGCGCATGATGCAGACGCCCGTGCGCTCGTCACCTGCCTCCAGCGCACGCTCGATCGGCGCGGCGCCGCGCCAGCGCGGCAGCAGCGAGGGATGGACATTGAGGATCTCATGCTCGGAGAGCAGCGGCTCCTTGATCAGGGCGCCAAAGGCGCAGACGACCACGACCTCCGGCCGCTCGGCGCCGATCTGACCGCGCGCCTCCTGCTCGTTGACGCGCTCCGGCTGCGCGAGCGAGAGCTCGAGCGCGCGAGCGCGCTCGGCGACCGGGGGGCTCGCCAGGCGCCGGCCACGCCCGCGCGGGCGGTCAGGTCGCGTGATCACGAGCGCCGGTCGATGCGCCGAGGCGGCCAGCGCGTCGAGCACGACCGCCGCAAACTCGGAGGTCCCGAGGTAGACGGTGCGCACGTCCGGGCTAGCGCCTCGCTGCCGCCGCGCGCGCCTCGCGCATCAGGCGCATCGCCTCCCGGCGTGCCTCCTGTGAGATGCGGTCGAGGATCAGCACGCCATCGAGGTGGTCGAGCTCGTGCTGGATCACGCGCGCCTGCAGCCCCTCCGCCTCAAGCTCCAGCTCCCGCCCTTTGAGGTCCTGCGCGCGAACGGTGACCTGACGGTGGCGCTCCACGGCGACATGCACATAGGGGATGCTGAGACAGCCCTCTTCGCCTGTCTCGCGCTCCTCGCTGGCAGCCACGATGAGAGGGTTGACGAGCGCCTGCACCTCCTCATCGGGGTCGACGCGGTAGACGAAGAGGCGGTGCAGGATGCCGACCTGCGTCGCCGCCAGCCCCACGCCGAGCGCATCGGCCATGATCTCGCCCATGCGCCTGGCCTCCGCGCGCAGCGCACGATCGAAGCGCTCGACCGGGAGCGCCCTGGTGCGAAGCACCGGGTCACCGAGCTTGCGGATCTCCGCCAGCGCGCGGTCGCGGCGCGCACGTGCCTCGGGGTCCAGGCCCTCTTCGCGCTCCTGCTCGCCGGCTGCACGCTCGCGCTCCTCGCCCTCGACCTGCGCGAGCGCCGCCGCAGGGGAGCTGCCGCCCGCCTGGAGTGCGGCGCCGATTGTCGCCTGCTCGCTCATCTCACTGCGAGTTTAGATGCCGCCATCCCCGGCGGCGGCCTAGCGCGGATCCGTGTCCACCGCGAAGGCGACCGCGCGGTGCTCGCCGGCGGCGCGCTCCACGGCGGCGCCCAAGGCCCGCACCGCCTCCTCGAGCGCGGTCGTCTTGACGAGCAGCGCGGCGCGCTCTGACCCGCGCAGGCGCATCAGCGCCGCAGGCCCGAGCAGGCGCGTGCGCTCAGCGACCCCTGCAGCAAGCAGCTCATCCTCGGCATGCGCGCGCACGCACTGCGCCGCCCCGTGCGCTGAGGCGGCCTCTTGAGCGGCGCAGATCACACGGATCAGCTCCGCATAGGGCGGATAGGCAAGGGCGCGGCGACGGCGCAGCTCCGCGGCGAGAAACCCCTCAGCGTCGTGCATTGCCGCGTGGCGGATCGCGCGCGCCTGAGGAGCGAGCGTCTGCACGAGCACGCGCCCGCGCACACCGCGCCCGACGCGGCCGGCCAGCTGCGCGATCAGCGCAAATGCTCGCTCCTCGGCGCGGAAGTCGGGAAAGCGCAGGGTGCCATCCGCATCGAGCACCAGCCCCAGCGAGACGTCCGGGAAGTCGTGCCCCTTGGCGACCATCTGTGTGCCGATCAGGACGCCGCAGCGGGCCTGCGCGAAGCGGGCGAGCACGCGCTCGGCCACCTCCCCCGCCCGCCCCTCGCGCGCAAGCACATCGGAGTCCAGGCGGAAGACGGGCAGCTCCGACCCCAGCAGCTCCAGCAGCTCTGACTCCAAGCGCTCGGTGCCAAGCCCGTGGCGCACGAGCGACGCCGACCCGCAGGCGCAGCGTCTGGGCGCGCGCTCCCGGTGCCCGCAGTGGTGGCAGGAGAGGCTGCCCTCGCGCCGGTGCAGGACCAGTGTCACGTCGCACTCGGGGCAGCCCCAGACGTGGCCGCAGTCCGCGCAGGCCAAGAACGCCGAGAAGCCGCGGCGGTTGAGCAGCACGATCGCCTTGCCCCCCGCCGCGCGCAGCGCCGCAAGCGCCTCGACGCTCGCGGTATGCAGGAGGCTGCGCTGAGCGCGCATGTCGAGGATCTCGACCGCCGGCAGCGGGCTGCCATCGGCGCGCTCAGGCAGCTGCAGGCGCTGCAGGTGCGCAAAGCTCTCCGCGCGCGGCGTCGCGCTGCCGGCGAGGAGCACCGCGCCGGAGCGCCGGGCGCGCTCGGCGGCGATTCGCCGGGCGTCATAGCGGGGGTCTGACTCGTGCTTGTAGGAGGGGTCGTGCTCCTCGTCGAGCACGACCAGGCCAAGCTCGCCAAGGGGCGCAAAGACCGCCGAGCGCGGGCCCACGCAGACACGCGCGCCGCCCTCGCGCAAGCGCCGCCACTGCGCCCGCCGCTCTCCGTCGGGCAGCGCGGAGTGCAGGACCGCTACGCGATCGCCCAGGCGCGCGCGAAAGCGCGCCGCGATCTGCGGCGTGAGCGCGATCTCCGGCACGAGGATGATCGCCGAGCGCCCTTCCGCAAGCGCGCGCTCGCAGGCGCGCAGGTAGACCTCGGTCTTGCCCGAGCCGGTCACCCCGTGCAGCAGCAGCGGCGCAAAGCGGCGGGCGCCGAGGCGCTCGTCGATCTGCGCCAGCGCCGCCGCTTGCGCAGCGGTCAGCTGTGGCCGTTGGAGGGTCACCTCGCTTTGCCGCCCGTTGCCGTCGCTCGCCTGCACGCGCGCGGGGGCGCGACGGAGGCCGATACCCGCCGCTGCCCCCGGCGGCAGACAGAGCGCGAGCGCGCGCGAGAAGGTCGAGCAGTAGATGCGCGCGATGTAATGGGCAAGCTCGATCAGCTCGCCGGGAAGCGCGATCGAGAGCAGCGCACGCGGTCTGCGAAGTCGCCCTTCGGCAAGCTCGCTTGAGCCCGCCAGCTCGACCACCACCCCTGTCAGCTCGCGCGCCCCGAAGGGGACGCGCAGCAGCGAGCCCACCTGCACCTGGCTGCGCAGCTCCTCCGGCAGCGCGTAGTCGAAGGGGCCGGCAAGCGCGCGCGTGGCAACAAGCGGCTGGACCCTGGCGACGGCGGCGCTCACGGAGCCAGTTGTATCCGTGCGCGCGGATCCCATGCCGAGCTGCAAAGCAGGCGCTGGGCCTGCGCTCGGGCTGCGGCCGGACGCCCGCAGGAGGCGCTCAGGAGGCGGCGCGGGCGGTGGCGATCGGCTTGACCTCCGCCGGCTGCTCCTTGAGGCCCGCGGCCTCGCGCAGCGCCGGCGCGTGATCGGTCATCTCCCAGCTGAAGTCGTGGTCTTCGCGCCCGAAGTGGCCGTAGGCGGCGGTCTTCTGGTAGATCGGCCGGTGCAGGCGCAGCTGCTCGCGGATCGCCCCCGGGCGCAGGTCGAAGTGCTCTTCGACCAGCCCCGCGATCTGCGCACGCGCGATCTTCTCGGTGCCGAAGGTCTCAACCATCAGCGAGACCGGGCGCGCGACGCCGATCGCATAGGCGATCTGAACCTCCGCGCGCGCGGCCAGCCCGGCGGCGACGATGTTCTTGGCGACCCAGCGGGCAGCGTAGGCGCCGGAGCGATCGACCTTCGTCGGGTCCTTGCCCGAGAAGGCGCCGCCGCCGTGGCGCGCCATCCCGCCATAGGTGTCCACGATGATCTTGCGTCCGGTCAGCCCGCAGTCGCCCATCGGGCCGCCGATCACAAAGCGCCCGGTCGGGTTGACGAGGAAGTCGCGCTGCAGCTGCTTCTCGTCATAGAGGTAGCTGGGAAGGATCGGGCGCACGACATGCTCGAAGAGGTCGGGCTTGATCATCGTCTCGACATCGATCCCCTCCGCGTGCTGGGTTGAGATCAGCAGCTTCTCGACCGCGACCGGCCGCCCGTCGCGGTAGCGCACCGTCACCTGCGTCTTGCCGTCCGGTCGCAGGTAGGGAAGCACGCCCGCCTTGCGCACCTCAGCCAGTCGCTTGGCGAGGCGGTGGGCAAGCGCGATCGGCAGCGGCATCAGCTCGTCGGTCTCGTCGGTCGCATACCCGAAGACCATCCCCTGGTCGCCCGCGCCGGCCGCGGCGATGCGCTCCTCCGCGGCCGCCGGGTCGTGGCGGGTCTCGTAGGCGAGATCGACGCCCTGGGCGATGTCCGGGGACTGCTTGTCGATCGCGTTGATGACCGCGCAGGTCTCGCAGTCGAAGCCAAAGTCGGCGTTGTCGTAGCCGATCCGGCGCACGGTCTCGCGCGCGATCGCGGGGATATCGACATAGGTCTCCGTCGTGATCTCGCCCGAGACCACGATCAGCCCGGTGTTGACGAGCGTCTCGCAGGCGACGCGCCCGTAGGGGTCGTCGCTCAGCACCGCATCGAGGACGCCGTCGGAGATCTGGTCGGCGATCTTGTCCGGGTGCCCCTCCGTCACCGACTCGGAGGTGAAGAGGTATTCGTTGTCCTGCAAGTTGCTCATTGGAGACCTGACCTATCGCTCATGCCCGCTGCGGGCGCTTTACGGTTCCCCCTCGAAGTCTACGATCGCGGCCGGTCGACGTGCTCGGACGCCCCCGCTCGCTGCGGCCACGATAGTCGATTATCAGCGGCACGCCGCGCAGCCCGTAGCGCTCGCGCAGGCGGTTCTCGATGTAGGCGGCGTACTCGCGGCGCAGGCGCGCGCGCTCGTTGACGTGCAGCATGAAGCGCGGCGGGCGAACGTCGATCTGGGCCCCGTAGAGGATCTTGAGCGCTCCGCCCCGCTCCCCCGAGCGCGGCGGCGGCAGCTGCGCCTGGAGCTGGTCGAGGTAGCGGTTTAGCTCCGGCGTGCGGATCCGCGTGCGCGTGCGCTCGGCCAGCGCAAGCGCCTTGCGCAGCGCCGCGTTCACCCCGAGGCCGCTTCGTGCGCTCACCCGCACAAGCTCGGGGCGCTGGCGCAGCCGGTGCTCGACGAAGGCACGCATGCGCCGCAGCTCGCGCTCCTCCTCGGGCCCGCACAGATCCCACTTGTTGAGCACCATCAACGTCGCGCAGCCGGCCTCCATCGCCAGCGCGGCGATGCGCAGGTCCTGCGCCGTGATGCCCTCACGGGCGTCGCCCACCACCAGCGCGACATCCGCCCGCTGCGCGGCGCGCTGCGAGCGCAGCGCAGCGTAGTGCTCGAGCTCGTCGGAGCGCTTGCCCGCACGGCGCAGGCCGGCGGTGTCCACTAGCACCAGCGGCTGACCGGCAAGCTGCGCGCGCGTGTCGATCGCATCGCGCGTGGTCCCCGCCTGCGGCGAGACGACCACCCGCTCAGAGCCGAGGATGCGGTTTAGCAGCGATGACTTGCCGACGTTCGGGCGACCGATCAGCGCAACGCGCGGCAGCAGCGCCTCATCCTGCTGCTGCTCACCGGCGCCCGCGGCGCGGCCGTCCCCGCCGCCGACCTCCCCCCCGGCGCGCTCCAGCACCAGCTCTTGGAGCTGCGCGCAGCCGAGCCCATGCTCGGCGGAGACCGCCAGCGGCTCGCCCAGCCCGAGCCGGTGGAAGTCCGCCGCAAGGCTCGCGCGAGCGTCGCTGTCGCACTTGTTTGCCGCCACCAGCACCGGCCTGCCGATGCCCCGCAGCAGAGCCGCCAGCTCTTCGTCGCCCGGACGCACGCCCGCGACCGCGTCGGTCACGAGCACGATCAGGTCTGCCTCCTCGATCGCGGCGCGCGCCTGCGAGCGCACCTGGGCTGCCAGCTCATCCCCCTCGGCGAGGTCCACGCCGCCGGTGTCGACGAGCGTCAGCGATCGCCCCTGCCAGCTGCAGGCGCGCTCCTTGCGGTCGCGCGTGACCCCCGCGCGCGGATGCACGACCGCCTCGCGCGCGCCGACCAAGCGGTTGAAGAGCGTCGACTTGCCGACGTTCGGATAGCCAACCAGGGCAACCTTCATCTGGCCTGCGACGATAGAGCAAGCGGGGCGCTCAGCCCATGCGCGCACGCGCCAGCTGCGCGACCTCCGCCACCAGCTGATCGACGGACCGCTCGCTGCCGTCGATGATCACCGCATCCGCTGAGGGCTCAAGCGGGCTCGCCGCGCGCCCTTCATCGCGCGCATCGCGCAGCGCCTGCTCTGCGAGCACCTGCTTGGGGTCCGACTGCAGCTCCTCGGCGCGCCGGCGCGCGCGCACCTGCGCGGAGGCGGTCAGGAAGATCTTCAGCTCCGCCTGCGGGGCGACCGCCTGGCCGATGTCGCGACCCTCCGCGACCCAGTCGCCGCTGTCAAGCAGCTGCCGCTGGCGCGCGACAAGCGCCTCGCGCACAGGTTGCTTGGCAGCCACGACCGAGGCGAGCTCAGAGACCTCGGGGGCGCGGATCGCGGCGGTCACATCCTCACCGTCAAGGAGGATCCGCTCGCCCAGCTCGATCGCCGCGCTGCGCGCAAGCTCGCCGAGGCGCGCGGGGCCCTGCGGCGCCTCGGGGTCGATCCCCGCGCGGCGCGCTGCAAGCGCGACGCAGCGGTACATCGCCCCGGTGTCGAGGTAGCGGAAGCCAAGGCGCGCTGCAAGCGCACGCGCCAGCGTCGACTTGCCCGCGCCCGCGGGCCCGTCTATTGCGATCACCAACTGCTGCTCACCTTGCCCGGCACGATAGGGGCCGCAGCGGCGAACCCCCAGCCCGTGCCGGCAGCCGCCGGGGTGCCGGCCCGCCGGCCATCCGTCTGCGTCAAACAAATGTTGACGGCGCCTTGAAGAAAACGTTTAGTCATGCCAAAATCTCAGACACATGCCTGCAGAGATGTTCTCCCCATCGGTTCAGGACTACGCGAAGGCGGTGTTCGCGCTCGAGGACCGCGCGGGCGCTGCGGTCTCGACCAACGACCTTGCCGAGCGGCTGGGGGTCACCCCCGGCTCTGCCTCGGGCATGGTGCGCAAGCTCGCCGAGCAGGGCCTGCTCGAGCACGTCCCCTACCGCGGCGTGCGCCTGACCGCCGAGGGCCGCCGCCTGGCGCTGCAGGTGATCCGCCGCCACCGCCTGATCGAGCTCTTCCTCGCCGAGGCTCTGGAGATGCCCTGGGATCGCGTGCACGCCGAGGCGGAGGTGCTCGAGCACGCGCTCTCCGAGGAGCTTGAGCACCTGATCGCCGAGCGCCTCGGCCATCCCGAGGTCGACCCCCACGGCGACCCGATCCCAAGCGCCGACTTCCAGCTCAGCGGCCCGGACACGATCAGCCTCGCCGAGCTTGCCGAGAACACACGCGCGCGCTTCGTGCGCGTCTCGGACTCCGACCCGGAGAAGCTGCGCTATCTGGCCGCGCAGGAGATCGCGCTGGGCGCGGTCGTCGAGGTGATCGGCCGCGAGCCCTTCGGCGGCCCGCTGCAGGTGAGCCACGAAGGCAAGCAGCACGCGCTCGGCGAGCAGCTCGCCCGCGCGATGCGGGTCGCGCTGCTCGCGGAGGAGGAGAGTTGAGCCCACCGCCGCCGCCACCGCCGCTGGGCGGGGAGCTCGGCGGCGCGGTCGCGCTGCCGCTGCCGCCCCTGACGCGCGAGGACCGACTGCGCTCGCGCGATCGCGAGCGCGTGCACCGCGCGCGCAACGGCCACCGGCGCCTGCATCTGCTGTGGCTGCTGATCGGCCCGGGAATCCTGGTGATGCTCGGCGAGAACGACGGCCCGAGCATGCTCTCCTACGCCACCACCGGTGCCACCTACGGCATCGGCTTCTTCGTGCCCTTCATCCTTCTCACCTTCGCGATGGCCTACGTCTGCCAGGAGATGGCGATGCGCGTGGGCGCGGTGACCCACCGCGGCTACGGACAGCTCGTGCTCCAGCGCTATGGCCGCAGCTGGGGCTGGCTGGCTGCGATCGACCTGCTCTTCACCAACCTCGTCACGCTGATCGCCGAGCTGGTCGCGATTCGCGTCGGCGTCGCCTACTTCCTGGGCGGTGGGACGCTCTCGGCGCAGCTGTCGGCGCTGATCGGCGTCGCGCTGGTCCTGCTTACGCTCAGCCTCGGCCGCTACTGGCGCTGGGAGCGCATGGTGCTTGCGCTGGCGGTGCTCAACTGCCTCTTCGTCCCGGTCGCGATCCTCACCCATCCGCACTGGGGCGCCGCTGCGCACGCGCTCGCGACGCTCTCCCCCTTCCCGCACGGCTCGATCAACACGCTGCTGCTGCTGATCGCATCGACGATCGGCGCAACCGTCACCCCCTGGATGGTCTTCTTCCAGCAGAGCGCCTCGGCGGACAAGGGCCTTACGCCCCACGACGTCCGCCACGGCCGCTATGACACGCTCGCGGGGGCGCTGCTGGCGGCGATCTTCGGCATCGCGGCGCTGATCGGCGGCGCCGCGCTGTTCAGCCACGGCGGCGGCTCGATCTCTGGCTTCCTCGGCGCCGCCTTTCCGCAGGCGATCGGCGCCCGCGCCGGGCAGGTCGCCGGCGCGCTCTTCGCGCTCGGCCTGATCGAGGCGGGCGCGGTCGCGCTGCTTGCGATCTCCGCCTCCACCGGATATGCCCTCGGCGAGTGCGTCGGCGCAGGCAACTCCTTCAACAGCCACCCCCGCCACGCAGCGCTCTTCTACGGCGCCAACATCGCGGTAGCGGTGGTGGCGGCAGCGGTGATCATGATCCCGGGCGCGCCGCTGCTCTCGATTGCGCTGAACGCAAACGTGCTGGCGACGGTGCTGCTGCCGGTGACCTTGATCTTCGTGATCCTGCTCGCCTCCGACCGCGAGCTGATGGGACGCCATGCGAACACGCGCGCGCGCAACCTCACGGCGGGATTGATCGTCGCGCTCGTGAGCGCCGCGGGCGCCGCCTACGCGATCGACTCCTTCCTGCTCTCAACGCACCTGATCGGAGGCTGAGATGGCGACAGGGAGCGCACAGAAGAGCGGGGGGCGCGAGCAGCTGATCGCCTACCTGGAGCGCGATCAGCTCGCCGCGGAGCGCTCGGCACCGCTGCCCCGCGCCCGTCTCCGGCGCTCGACGGCGGCGCTGCTCTGGGCGCTGCGCGTCGCCGTGACCGTGCTCGGCGCGCTGGTCGTCTACACCTTCCTCGTGAGCCTCGGCTGAGGCTCATACCGGCGCGCCCTAACAGCGGGCAGGCGTCAAGAGGCGCCGGGCAGGCTCGCAGATGACCGCGCCCAGCCAGCGCCTCTCTCCAGCCGCCGGCTCGCGCGCGGCCGCAACCCCGTCACTCGCCGGCTTTGGCTCGGTGCGCATAGAGAAGACGCCAGGGCGTCAAAGCATCATCATGGCCCTTGCCGGCGCTGCCGGCGGCCCGCCTCACGGCCCCGCCGCCCTCCTCCCTGCGCCGGGCCCTTCACCGTCCCCCCGTGGTCGCGCCGCGGCGCCTCAAGGCCGGCGGCAAGCGCGCCCATGCGGCCGGCCAGCCGCCGCAGCTCCTCGGCGTGCAGGGCGGAGAGCGCGCTGAGCAGCTCCGCACCACGAGCGCTCAGCGCGACGCGCACGACCCGATGATCCTCCCCTGAGCGCACTCGCTCCACAAGCCCCTCGGCCTCGGCGCGATCGACGAGCCCGACAGCGCTCTGGTGGCGCAGCAGCAGATGGTCGGCAATCTCGCCGATCGTCGGCCCCGCAGGGTTCTCATGCCCACGCACCGCAAGCAGCAGCTGGTGCTGGGCCGGCGTCAGACCGACCTCGCGCGCGCGCTCCTCGCTCCAGCGCAGAAAGCGGCGCAGATCGTTTCGCAACGCCAGCAGCCGCGCGTAGTCGCCCTCGCGCAGCCGGCCGGCGGCGGGGGGCGATTGCGCGCCCACGCCCTGCCGTGCGCCCTCTCTGCTGCCGGCCGTCATCTCACTGCCCTTGCATTTATATCGTGACACAATATTATCGTGGCTCTGCAGAACAACGGCGAGGAGGCGCGGGGGCGGCGTCTGCGTGACTTCACGATCACCCCCCAAGCGCTGCGGGTGATCCCGCTTGCGCTGCTCGTCGGGGCGATCGCCGCGGGCGTCGCGCTCGCGCTGCTGCGGCTGATCGGGCTGTTCACCCACCTCTTCTACTACGCCAGCCTCGGCAGCAGCCTGATCGCCCCCTCGACCAGACGCCTGGGCGCGCTCTCCATCCTCGTCCCTGTGCTCGGCGGTCTGATCGTCGGGCTGATCGCCCGCTACGGCTCCGAGCGCATCCGCGGCCACGGCATCCCGGAGGCGATGGAGACGATCCTGACGGGCGGCTCGAAGGTCGCCCCGCGCCTTGCCCTGCTCAAGCCGCTTGCCTCCGCGATCGCGATCGGCAGCGGCGGTCCATTTGGCGCCGAGGGGCCGATCATCATGACCGGCGGCGCCTTCGGATCGCTGATCGCCCAGCTCTTCTCGCTCACCGCGAGCGAGCGCCGGACGCTGCTTGTCGCCGGCTCCTGCGCGGGCATGGCGGCGGTCTTCGGCACGCCGCTCGCAGCGGCCCTCTTCGGCGTCGAGCTGCTCGTCTTCGAGTGGCGCCCACGCTCGATGGTGCCGATCGCGCTCGCGGTCCTCCTCGCGCAGGCGATCCGCGAGCTCCTCGCCCATCACGGCCTGATCGGGGCGGCGCCGCTCTTCCCCGTCCCCCACCACAGCGCTCTGCCGGCGTCAGGCGTCGCCGCCGCTGCGCTCGTCGGGCTGATCGGCGGGCTGCTTGCCTGGCTGCTGACGGTCGCCGTCTACGGCGCCGAGGATGCCTTTGCCCGTCTGCCGATCCATTGGATGTGGTGGCCTGCGCTCGGCGGCCTTGTGGTCGGCCTGGGCGGCATGGTCGATCAGCGCGCGCTCGGCGTCGGCTACCCGACGATCGGCGCCGCGCTGGCCGGGCACCTGGGTGTCAGCACGCTCGTGACCTTGCTTGTTGTCAAGCTAGTGATCTGGTCGCTCTCGCTCGGCTCGGGCACGAGCGGCGGCATCCTCGCACCGCTGCTGATGATGGGCGGAGCGCTCGGCGGCATCCTCTCGCCGCTGCTCCCTGGCGGTGGTCTCTCAACCTGGGCGCTGATCGGGATAGCCGCGACGCTTGCGGGCGTCACGCGCTCGCCCTTCACCGCGGTCGTCTTCGCGCTCGAGCTCACCGGCTCGATCGACCTCCTGCCCGCGCTGCTTGCCGCAAGCGCGATCGCGCACCTGCTCTCGACGCTCCTGCTGGGGCGCTCGATCCTGACCGAGAAGGTGGCCCGCCGCGGCTTCCACGTTATGCGCGAGTACGCCGTCGACCCGCTCGAGGCGCTGATCGTGAGCGAGGTGATGACCAGCGAGCCGCTCACGACCACGCCCGAGTGCCCGCTTGCGAAGCTGCGCGAGCAGCTGCTGCGCGGCGTCCAGGCGCCCGGCCAGCGGCTGATCCCCGTGCTCGACCGCCAGCGGCGCCTGCTGGGCATCCTCACCGCCTCGAGCATCCTGCACAGCGACGGCGAGGTGCAGGCGCCAGACCCTGCGCCGGCGCCGCGCGCCAAGCAGCTGATGCTCCGCTCGCCGCTGACCGCCCGGCCCACCGAGAGCCTGCGTGCGGTCGCCGAGCGCATGGCCCAGCACCGCATCGGCGCGCTGCCGGTGGTCAGCGGAGAGCCTGCAGGCGCCGGGCGGCTGCTTGGCATTGTCAGCGTCTTCGACCTGCTTGCGGCGCGTGAGCGGATGCTGGCAGAGGAGCGCCACCGCGAGCGCGTCATCGCCCTGCGGTCGCCACTGCCGCGAGCGCGCAACGGGCGCGGGGCTGCGGCCCGCTGTGCGGGCGGCGCGAAGGCGCCGCCCGCACGCTGAGCGCAGTTGCTGCTATTCGCTGGGCACGCCGCCCGTCGGCGGCGCCGGCTGGCTGCCGGTGTAGGGGGTGATCGGGGTGCCCGCGGTCGGTTCGGTCAGCAGCGGCTTGCCCGAGAGGACGATCTTGCCGCCTTCGACCCTGCCGATCTCTGCGCCGCCGTAGCCGCCGTGTTGGGTCTTCGTGTAGCGGAAGGGCACGAGCCCCGGCCCGCTCCAGGACTTGCCGCCTTCCTCGACCGCCTTGACGATGGCTTCGCGGGTCAGGTTCTTGCCGGCGGCCTTCAGCGCCTGCACGAGCGTGTAAGCGGTCGCCATGCCATAGACGGTGTTGCCGTCAAAGGGCGTGCCGGGGTCATATTCGCTGTGGATGCGCCGGAAGAGCGCGATCCAGGGGTTGCTCGTTTCCGTGGAGGAGGGCAGGTAGTTGGTGGTGATCGCGCCTTCGATCAGCGCCGTGCCCGAGGCCTTGCCCTTGGAGATCGTCTTCAGCAGCGCAGCGACGGTCGTCGGGTCGATGCCGACGCTCGAGACCACCAGCTGCGGGGTGTAGCCGAGCGTGAAGGCGGTCAGCTGGCCGATCGCGGTGTAGATCGGGACGGTGAAGTCGACCAGCACTTCCGCGCCCGCGGACTTGATCGCGGTGATCTGCGCAGCCAGCGTGGTCGTGCCGGGCTCGTAGGGCTGCGTCGCGACGATGTCCTTGCTCGGCACCTCGTCGCGGATGCCCGCAAGCCCGCCGTTGCCGAAGTCGTCGTTCTGGTAGAGCACGCCGACCTTCTTGCCCGCGAAGTGCTGGGCGATGTACTGGCCGAGGATCTTGCCTTCGATCGTGTAGTTGGGCTGCCAGCCGAAGGTGTAGGGGTGTTCGGCGCCGTTGTCCCAGCACGGGCAGCCGGAGGCGACAAAGAGGTCAGGCACCTTCTCCGAGTTCAGGAAGCCGACGACCTTCGTGTGGGTGGGCGTTCCCAGCCCCTCGAAGATCCCAAAGACCTTTTCCTGGAGCACCAGCTGGTGGACGACGTTGACGGTCTGCGTCGGGTTGTATTCGTCGTTCTTGACGATCAGGTTGATCTTGCGCCCCCAGACGCCGCCGTGAGCGTTCACGTACTTGAAGAACGCGATCGAGGCCGGGGCGATTTCGCTGTAGCCGGGCGCTGCCGGGCCCGTCAGCGGCTGATGCGTGCCGAAGGTGACGCTGGTCGGCGTCACCCCCACTGTGGAGCCCGAGGAGCCGCAGCCCACCACCGCCAGGCCGCCTGCGGCAACCGCAAGCAGCCATGCTCTGCGCTTGGACATCGAGAGACTCATTTTATGCTGCCTCCATTTCTGTTTACTTGGCCGGATTTGACTGTGTGACACTGTGGCGTGAGGAATACGCCCGCTTCAAAAGACCCGACAGCTGCCGCAGCCCGGCCTGGATGCCACCAGGCCACAGGAGCATTGCGACAATCAGCATAACTCCGTAGATCGCAAGCGGCAGGTTTGCCGCGACATTGCCCGACAGCGAGAGCGACTGCGCGATGTCATGGCTCCAGTTGGGGAGCAGGACGAGCAGCGCCGCCGCCCAGAAGGCGCCCCACAGCGACCCGACCCCGCCGATCACCGCGGCGGCAAAGATGCGCAGCGAGAGTTCCAGTGGAAACGCTCCCGGCTGGGCGAGCTGCAGGACGACGGTCGCCAGCCCGCCGCCAAGCCCAGCGCACGCTGCGCTGAGCACAAACGCCACCGTCTGGGTGCGTCCGACGTGGCAGCCGCAGAGCGCCGCGGCAACCTCATCGTCGCGCACCGCCCGCAGCGCGCGGCCGGCGCCCGAGCGTGTCATGTTGTAGATGAAGAACAGCGCCGCCAGCGCCCCCAGGCCGGCGATCCACGCCAGGTAGCGCTGCGGCGGAAAGCTCGAGCCCAGGAACGAGGGCGGCGCGGGCGGGTCGATCACAAGCCCGTTTTCGCCTCCCAGCGTTTCCGGGAAGCGATTGCCGATCTGCGGCAGCGCTACCGCGAGGGTCAGGGTGACGCCGGCGAGATACGGCCCCTGCAGGCGCGAGGCCGCCGCGCCCAGCACCGCGCCCACCAGCGCACTGACGGCGGTGGCCGCCGCCAGTGCCCCTACCAGCGGCCAGTGCTCGTCGGCGACGAGCAGCGCGACCGCGTACGCCCCGACCGCCATGAACGCCCCGTGGCCCAGCGAGATCTTGCCGCCGAAGCCGATCAGCACGCTCAGGCCGATCAGGGCTGCGAAGTAGTAGGCGCCGTCGGCAAGCTGCAGGTCGCGATATTCGCCGACCAATGAGGAGACCGCTCCGAAGGCGAGCGCCGCGAGCAGCACCACGACCGCCGCGCGCACCGCCCCGACCCGCGCGAGCGCCCTCATACGCGCCGCTCCCTGCTGGCCGCGAAGATGCCTGTCGGGCGCAGCATCAGCGTCAGCAGCAGCATCGCCAGCGCGGCAAGCGGCGCCAGCGCTTCGCCCTCATACCCGGAGACATAGGAGAGCACGAGGCCGATCAGCACGCCACCGACAATCGCGCCGAGCGGGCTCTCCAAGCCGCCGAGCACAGCCGCGGTGAAGGCAAAGATCAGGATCGGGTCAAAATTCGACGGGCCGACGAACGTGGAGGGGGCCACAAGCGCCCCGGCAAGCGCGCCGACGCCCGCGGCAAGCGCCCAGCCGATCGTGAACATCCGTCCCACGCGCACGCCGAGCAGGCGCGCGACCTCCGGGGCGAATGCCGCCGCGCGCAGCTTCAGGCCAAGGCTCGTGTAGCGGAAGAGCGCCCCCAGCGCGAGCGCGACGAGCGCCACCACGCAGACGATGAAGGTGCTGTTGGGCGAGAACAGGATCCGCGTGTGCCCGACCTCATAGCCCTGGATCGAGAAGGCCGCCGGAAAGGCGCGCGGCGTGTCGCTCCAGATCATCCCCGCGAGGGCCTCCAGGAAGACAAGCAGCCCGAGCGTGACGATCACCGCGTTGATCGGCGGCGCCGACTCCACGCGTCGGATCAGCACAAGCTCGGTCAGCGCGCCAAAGACAAGCCCCGCCGCCACCGCCACGACCAGCGCCAGCCAATAGGGATTGCCCGCTTCCACGAGCGCCGCGGCGATGTATGTGGTGATCATCAGCATCGCCCCCTGCGCGAAGTTGACGATCCGCGTCGCCCGCCAGATCAGCACGAGCGCCAGCGCGACCGCCGCGTAGATCGCCCCGTTCGAGATGCCGCTCAATGTCAGATCGATGAATTGCGTCATTGCAGCTAGTAGCCGAGGTAGGCGTGGAGAAGCTCGTGCTCCCTGGCAAGCTGCTCAGGCGTCTCGCTGGCGACAACATGGCCTAAGTCGAGCACGAGCGCATGATCTGCGATCGAGAGCGCGCTGCGCGCGTTCTGCTCCACCAGCAGCACCGCGATGCGCCGCTCCTCGCAGAGCTCGCGCACGAGGCCCATGATCTGGGCGACGATCAGCGGCGCAAGGCCCAGCGATGGCTCATCCAAGAGCAGCGCCTTCGGCGCCGCCATCAGCGCCCGGCCGATCGAGAGCATCTGGCGCTCGCCGCCGGAGAGCGAGGCTGCCGGCTCGCTGCGACGTGCGCGCAGGGGTGGAAAGAGCTCGTAGATCGCCTCGATGCCATCACCGCGCCGCGCGCCACGCGCCAGCGCGCCCAGGCGCAGGTTCTCCGCAACCGTCAGCTCCGCGATCACCCCCCGGCCCTCGGGCACGTGGAGCAGACCGAGGCGGACGATCTCCTCGACGCCTGCCGCGGTGATCTCCCGCCCGTCGAGCGCGACGCGGCCGGCGCGCGGCCGCTTGAGCCCGGAGATCGCGCGCAGGAGGGTCGTCTTGCCCGCTCCGTTGGCTCCCAGGACCGCCGTCACCGATCCCGCGGCCGCCTGCAGGCTGACGCCGTCAAGCGCGCGGATCGCCCCGTACTCGCAGACCAGATCCTGCACCTCAAGCATCGCCGGGGCCCTCTCCCTCTCTCCGCCGCGCCTGCGCCTGCGCACGAGCGCCCGGCGCAGCCGCCTCCTCGCCCAGATAGGCGGTTATCACGCGCGGGTCGCGGCGCACCGTCGCGGCATCACCGGCCGCAATCACACGCCCGAAGTCAAGCGCCACGAGCCGTTCGCAGACGTGCGCCACAAACTCCATGTGGTGATCGACAAGCATCACCGCCACTGCGCCGCGCAGCCCGTGCAGCAGCTCCACGAGCTGCTCGAGCTCGCCCGCATCGAGCCCGCCCGCGGGCTCATCGAGCAGCAGCAGCTGCGGCTCCCCGACGAGCGCACGCGCAAGCGCGACGCGCTTCTGGCTGGCGTAGGGGAGGCTGCCGGGCATCCGCTCGGCTAGATCGGCGCAGCCCAGGCGCGCAAGGGCGTCAAGCGCCCGCGCTCGCAGGCTCTCCTCCTCGCGCGCGCTGCGGGGCAGACCCAGCAGCGAGCCCACCCAGCCGCTGGAGCGAAAGCGCTCGGCTCCCACCATCACGTTCTCGAGCACGGTGAGCCCGGAGAAGAGCCCGACGCCCTGCAGCGTGCGGGCGATGCCATGGCGGATCAGCCGGTCGGTGCGCACGCGCCGAAGCGCCTCGCCGCGCCAGATGATGCGCCCCTGCTGGGGACGGACGAACCCGCAGATCGCGTTGAAGAGCGTCGTCTTGCCGGCACCGTTGGGCCCGATCACGCCAAGCGCCTCGCCGGGCGCGATCGCGATCGACACCTCCTCGAGCGCGACCACGCCGCCGAAGCGAACGCTCAGGCCCTCGACGGCAAGCAGCGATCCGGCGCCCGCAGGCGCAGGTGCAGACGCGGGCCGATCGCCTGCGCTCACGGAACCCGATGCAGCGGCCACATCCCGACTGGCCTCCATTCCAACAATCCTACCCGGCGCGCGGACGCTCCATTTTGGCGCATCACCGAGCGTCAGGACCTCAGAATGTCAGGCGAGCCCCTCTGCACCGCGCGCCTCAACGAGCGCCGATGGCTCAGGCGCCTCAGCGCACGCGGGAGCGCCGGCGCCGCTCGCCTCGCCGGCCCGCCTCTGCAGAGGCGCGCAGGCGCCCAGCGCGCAGGTCCCCTAGGCGCAGGGGTCGCAGCCGCGGCGCCCTGATAGAGCGCGGCGCGCGCAGCGCGGCGCCGCGCAGTGAGCGCCGCAACGCACCCAGCGAGGGTGCGGCGGGCACCCAGTCGCCGGGGTGCGAGGCGCGCCTGACGCGGCGCCGCAGGACGGCGAAATGACCGACAACCGGGTGCAATGCGCCGACGATCGGCGGGATCGCCTCGGCGCGCCTGCGCGCCTGCGCCACCATCCCCGCCGGCAGCGCCGCGATGCGCTCGGAGGCGCCCCGCCGCCGCTCTGAGTCAAGCTCGGCCCAGAGCGCCCGGACACGCTCGAGCACGTCATCTGCAACCTCCTGCCAGCGCTCGCGCCCGCCATCGAGCTCCTGGGTGTCACCCGCGTAGGTGACCGGCGCGCCGTAGCGCACCGTGATCCGCGGCAGCTGCCCGCGTCGCCAGTTGCGCGCCCACTGCGATCCGTGGATCGCGACCGGGATCACGGGCGCGCCGCTCTCAAGCGCCAACCGCCCCACGCCCGGCTTTGCGCGCTCAGAGAGCGACTCGGTGCGCGAGCGGCCGCCCTCGGGGTAGATCACCACCACCCCGCCCCTGGCAAGAACCGAGAGGGCGGCCTGCATCGCCTCCTCGTCCCCCCGGCCACGCCGCACCGGGAAGGCGCCGACGCGCTTCAGAACCAGGGCGAGCGGACCCTTGAAGAGCTGTGACTTCGCCATGAAGCGCACCCGCCTGCGCAGGTACATCGCAACGAAGAAGTGATCGAGCGTGGAGAAGTGGTTGGGCGCGATGATCGCAGCGCCGCTTGCGGGGACGTTGACGCACTCCCTGGCCCGAACGCGGTAGAGGAGCATGCACAGCGGCACGAGAATCAGGCGCGCCACCTCGAGCAGCCAGCCGACCTCGCGCTCGCGCGCGAAGGCGTAGTAGGGGGTGAAGTACTCCCCCGGCCGGGGGTCGACGTAGACCTGAGGCTTGAGCGCGGGCCTGCTTCTTGACATCGCAAGCAATCTACCCCTCCGCGAGCCCGTCGTTACGCCGCCGGCGCCTCCCGGCCGGCGTCTGTAAGCGGTGCGAGAGCAAGTGGATCAGTGGGCAGGCGAGCGCGCAGGAGCGCTGCGCGCCACAGCGCGGGCAGAGCGCATGCGCCAAGCGTCATGCAGTGCAAGCGCCCCGGCAACGGGAACGGTCGCGGGCAGCTCATGGACGACAAAGAAGAGCAGGTCGAAGAGCAGGGCGAGCACCGCCACCGCGATCGCCCCCCGCAGCTGCGCTGCGCCTCCGAAGTGCAGCACCAGCAGACCCCCGAGCACGCCTGCGACAAGGAGGTCTCCGTAGCCCATCACCGCGCTGCCGAAGGCCTCTGCCTGAAGCCGCGGCAGCTGCGCGGGCGGACGGACCGCGTTAAGGACGCTGTTTGGCCGCTGCAGCTCTTCGACGATAATCAGCGTCGTATCGACTGCAGCCATCGCATAGATTCCGAGCGCCAGCGCGCGCCGCGGCGCAAGCAGCGCCAGCAGGCCGCCGAGCGCTGCGCAGCTGAGCGCATCGAGAGCGCCGCCGGCAAGCTGAGCCGCCGGGGATCCCCTGCCCACCCAGGCCAGCGCAAAGAGCGCGCACGCAAGCAGGGCCGCCAGCCGCCGGCCGCCAAGCATCACGATCGCCACGCCGGCCAGGAGCGGAACGGCAATCAGGGCAAGATAGGTGAGCGCCTCGGCGCTCTGGGCGAAGGCGCGCACCGCAACCACGAAGAGGAGCACCGAGAGCGCCGGAATCGCTGCAAACGCCGCGCGCGGACGCCCGATGCGCGCGTGCAGCGCCTGCGGTATGCGCACCAACGCGACCGTCGCGCCCTGCAGCAGCGAGAGCACGCCGATCGACAGCCAGAAGGGAAGCACGTCCACCTGCGCATTCTCGCCGCTGCGCCGCGCACGCGCGGCGGGCGGCCAAGCCGTTACGCTGAGCCCGCACAGCTGCTGCCCACATGCACACTCCGCTCAGCAACAAGTCAAAGGAGACAACCCGCTCCCGCCCGGGGGGCGCAACCAGCGCCAGGGTCCGCGCTCGTCGCCGGCTGGCGGGCGCAACGGCGCTGTTGATCCTTGCGCTGCCGATCGGCGCCGTGGTTGCGCTGGGCCAGCGCAGCCCCCATGCGCGCCCGCCTGCGCGCCACAGTCGCGCGAGCGCAGAGCGCCAGCGGCGCTCGGCGCCGCTCTCCTCGCGCGCTGAAGAAGAAGCTGCGATCAACCACGTTCTCTCCTACACCCCGGCGGTGGTCGAAGGCGGTCATCGCGGCAATGAGGTCGCGCTGACCTTCGACGACGGGCCCGGCCCTTACACCAACGAACTGGTCGCGACCCTCGACCGCCTGCACGTGCACGCGACCTTCTTTGCGATCGGCATGATGGAGCGCTGGTTCTCAAGCGGGACGCGCGCAGAGGTCGCAGCGGGCGATGCGGTCGGCGATCACACGGAGACGCACCCGATGATGGCGACCCTCTCCGCCTCCGCCCAGCGCGAAGAGCTCACCGAACAGATGGCGCGCGTGGAAGTCGCGGGCGCTCCCCGCCCGCGCCTCTTCCGCCCGCCCTACGGCTCATTTGACGCCACCACCTTCAAGGTCCTGCGCTCGCTGCACCTGCTGATGGTTCTGTGGTCGACGGACACCGCCGACTACACCCTGCCCGGCACGCAGGCGATCGTGCAGCGCGCGCTCGCAGGCGCCCACCCGGGGGCGATCATCCTGATGCACGACGGCGGCGGCAACCGCGCCCAGACGATCGCCGCGCTGCCGGCGATCGTCGCGGGGCTGCGCAGGCGCGGCCTCGTGCCCGTGACGGTGCCGCAGCTGCTGCGCGACGATCCACCGCCGCCGGGCCGGCCGATCCCGACCAGCCTCGCGGGCGACTAGCGACCGATCTGGGTTGCCTTCACCACCATCAGAGCGATCGCGATCACGAGGTAGAGCCTGAGCACCATCATCGCCGCGCGGCGAGCGGGTGACCAGCGCACGGGCTCAAGCAGCGCCAGCGGCGGCATCGTCCAGCTGCGGCGCTCCGCGGCGGTGTACTCCTCGGCGATCTGAACACGCGGTCGGCGCAGGTAAGAGACCAGCCCGACCAGCGCCAGCCCGACCAGCGCCAGCGCCGAGATCGCACCGACGAGGGTCGTCACGTTCACGCTTGGGAAGACCGTCGCGACGACAAGCACCAGCGAGAGGCCGACGAGGACCGTCACGATCAGGCTTGCGATCGCGTTCAGCCAGGGAGGGTTCACCCACGGCCCGAGCACCTCGCGGTCGTTGCAGAGCAGCAGCAGGAAGACGGTGGCGCTCGGCAGCAGCACGCCGGCGAGCGCCTGCACCGCCTCGGTGATGACCCCCAGCGGAGCCGATGGGATCAGCACGATGCCCATCGCAGCCAGCACCAGCGCCCCGAAGCTCGAGTAGAAGAAGCGCGCTTCGCGGAAGCTGCGATGCAGCGAGTGGTGCAGCCCGAAGACGTCGCCGAAGGCGTAGGAGGTTGAGAGCGTCACCGCCGCAGCGCCGATCAGCGAGGCATTCAGGAGCACGATCGCAAGCAGCGCGCCGGCTGCCGAGCCGAGGTTGTGTGCCAGTGCATGCGCGGTCACCGCCGCGTTGATGAAATGGCCGATGCCGCGCGCGCCGCCGAGGCCGAACGCGGCGATGCTCATCAGCGCACCCGCGCCGATCACCACCACGAAGGCGCCGATCACCGTGTCCGCGCGCTCGTAGTTGATCCAGCGCGTGGTGATGCGCTTGTCGATCACGTTGGACTGCTGGAAGAAGAGCTGCCAGGGAGCGACGGTCGTGCCCACGATCGCGATGATCAGCAGCACCGCGCTCGAGGTGACGCCGCCGGCGATGCCGGGAGCAAAGGAATGCGTCGCGATCGCGCCCGCCTGCGGGTGGGCGAGGAAGAAGAGCGGGATCACCAGCAGCGATCCGGCGATGAAGACAAGCATCGTTCGCTCCCAGCTGCGGAAGCCGCCGCCGGCGGTGATCGCAAAGAGGGCGCAGGCGGCGACCGGCGCGGCGATGTAGCGGGAGATCCCGAAGTACTCGAACACCAAGCTCACGCCGATGAACTCGGTGACGATCGTCAGGAAGTTGAGGATGAAGAGGTCGCCGATCGAGAAGAACGACCAGAAGCGCCCGAAGCGCTCCTTGATCAGGCGCCCGTGACCGACCCCCGTCACCGCACCAAGCCTCACAACCATCTCCTGGTTGACGATCAGGACCGGTATCAGCAGGATCAACGTCCAGAGCAGCGTCGGGCCATATTCCTGCCCCGCCTGCAGGTAGGTCGAGACGCCGCCAGCGTCATTGTCGCCGACCATCACGATCAGCCCAGGGCCGATGATCGCCAGCAGCGCCAGCAGCCTGCCCCGGAAGCTGCGCCGCTCGCCGCTGTCACGCTGGCTGAGCGTTCCGAGCGCGCCGCGGATGTCGCCGACGTGCGCCTCGTCGAGCACCGGCGGCACGCCCGGCGGCGGTGGGGAGATGTGCGCGCGGGCGTGCGCCTCTGCGACTGTACGGGTGTCGTCCTTCATCGTCCTCTGCTCGCTCAAATCCATCTGGCCGAAGATGCCCTCCGCGTGAAGGAGATGTGAACAGGGCCCCTGCGCCTGCGCGGCGGCGCCCACAGCGCCGGCGTGCGCAGCCCTCGCCGGGGCGCCCGAAGAGCCTCAGGCCGCAGACTTGATCCGGCGATCGCCTGCTGCGCTAGCTGCGCGCGAGCATGAGGAAGTGCGCGGCCGGCCCCGTACTTCGCGGAAGATCTTCGTGTTCCATGCGGGTCTCCATCGCTTGCATTCCTCTTGCGTGCGCCCGTCTGACGGCCGCACGGCTACTCTAACAAAGCGCTGCCACGGCGGCAGCGGCGCTATCGCTGCTCAGTCGCGCGCGACGCCAAAGCGCCGACGCCAGCCTGCGGGCAGCGTCAGCTCGAGGACGTCATCGACGCTGACCACCCCGACCGCGCGGCCCTCCTCGTCGACCACCGGCAGCAGGATCAGGTCATAGTCGGTCATCGTCCGTGCGACCTGCGTGACGTCCGCATCGGTGCCGACGGACACCGGCTCGCGGCTGACCAGCTCGGCCAGCGCAACGCCCTGCGGGGCGCGCAGGACCCGCACCAGATCGATCGAGCCCGACAGGCGTCCGTGCTCATCGTGCAGCAGCACCACCACCGATGACTCCGGCGAGGTCTCGCTCTTGCGCACTCGCTCCAGTGCCTCGCCCGCGCTGATGCGCTCGTCTAGCAGCACCAGCTCTGGGCTCATCAGCCCACCGGCGGTCGAGGGGTTGTAGCCGAGCAGCGCCTTCAGGCGCCGCTGCTTGGTCGCCGGCAGCAGCGCCAGCACGCGCACGCGACGCTCCTGGTCCATCTCCTCGATCAGATCGACCGCGTCGTCGGGGGCCATCCGCGCGAGCATGCCAGCCACCTCCTCATCCGAGCGCTCGCGGATCAGCTCCAGCTGATGGGCGACGTCGAGCTCCTCGAAGACGTCTGCCTCAAGCTCGCGGTCACGCCCGAGCGCCTCGATGATCTCCTCGCCCTCCTCATGCGAGGCGGCTTCCACGAGGTCGGCGATCTCCGCCGGATGGAGATTCGCAAGCTTGCGGTGGTAGAAGCGCAGGCGCATCGTCGGCACATGGCCGACAAAGGGGTCCATGTCGCTCCAGTCAAGAAACGGTCGCGTGCCGAGAAGGTGGCGAACGCGCCGCGGCAAGGCGCGCCGCAGTCGCGCACGAAAGCTCTCATCGACACCGACCAGGCGCCACCAGCCGTCGATGCAGGCAAGCTCGATCTCCCGCGCACGCACCAGGCGCGGAGGCTCGGAGCCGATGTTCACGAGCGATCTATCGAGCACGTCCTGAGCCAGCAGCACCTCGCCCTCGCGCCTTTCAAAGCGCCGCACGCTCAGCTTCTCCTCAGAGAGTCGCACAGCTCCTGCAGAGAGCTCGGCGATGCGATCGATGGCGACGAACAGCTCGCGGCCGCCGATGCGCGCCTTCAGTCCCGTGACCGGCGGATAGCTCTCATCCGCGAGCCGCACGATCAGGTCCTCCACGCGCCCCAGCCGCTCGCCCTTCGGGTCGAGGAGGGGTCCACGCAGGATCGAGGTCAGGTGCAGAACCGTTGGTGGCACCGCGCTCTAAAGATAGTCGAGAAGCCGGCAGGGCACGATCAATCTGCGCCTCGGATCGCAAAGCCTGGCTAACGTGTTCCGGTGCGCTTGGATGACGCAGCTACATCTGACGGCCGATGAGCTGGGATCTCGACAGGCTGAAGCCGCTCGCAGCCGCCCTCGCCCTTGCGCTTGGCGCAGCGGTCGCGCTTGCCGCCTGCGGCGGCTCCTCCGCGGCGCGGGCGGCCCGCACGACGGTTGCGGCCACCGACGCGCTCGGCGGCTCAGGCCAACTCGGCGCACGCTCGGGTCGCTACGCTGCGCTGCGCGAATGCATGGCCAAGAACGGGATCAGCCTGCCCGCGAGTCCGCACGCAAACGGCACCAGGCCGGGCGCCTCCGGCCTGTTCGGCCAAAGTCACCTGCATCAGCACGCTCTGCAGCCTCCCGCCGGAGTCTCGCAGTCGGTGTTTGAAGCCGCGCTCAGGCGCTGCCGCGCCGATGCTCCTGGCCGGAGCGCGGCCAGAGCCGATGCGCTTGCGCTGCTCAAGAGCGCCGCTTTCAAGAAGCGCCTTGACGAATTTGCCACCTGCATGCGCTCGCACGGAATCGCGCTGGGCGCGCCCAACACCTCCGGCAAGGGCTCGATCTTCGCAACGCGGGGCCTCGATACCGCAAGCGCCGCCTTCAGGAGCGCGGTTACGAGCTGTCGCGCGGACCTCGGCAGCGAGCTCGGCGCCGAGCGCTCCTCCGGCGGTTGAGCTATGGGAATATCCGCTACCCTCAGCAAAGCTCGCGCAGATCGCAGCAGGCCGCGAGCGCGCCGAGCAACCCAGGAGGAGAAGACATTGATCCACATGCAGAACAACGCCCGACGAGCTGCGGTCGCGCTGTGTGCGGCAACGATCCCGCTGCTTGCTGCCGCCTGCGGAGGATCGTCCAAGAGCGCAAGCACCAGCCACCGCCAGGCCGCGCTTTCAACGATCAGCGCCGCTACCAGCCACAGCGCCCCGGCAGCGCGGTCGGGCGCCGCGGGCGCCGCGAGCAAGACGAGCCAAAGCGGCAGCTCCAACGCTGCGAGGAGCTCCGCGGCCGCGCCAGGCAGCAACGGCGCACCGAGCACTGAAAAGACATCCCCCAAGAGCCACCGCTCAAGCGCGCCCAAGCACGAAAGCAAGCCCGCTCAAGGCTACAGCCCGGCGCTGAAGAGCGCGATCAACACCTTTGTCGCGTGTATGGACGGCCACGGGATCAAGCTGCCCGCCCCGAACTTCTCCGGTGGGCCGAACGAAATCCTCTCCGACAAGGGCACAAACAGCAACAGCCCGCAGTTCCAGTCGGCGATGAACGCCTGCGGATCGGATCTGATCGCGATCCTACGCGCCGGCGGGGCCTCCATAGCGACCGGCGGCTGAGGGCGACCGGCGCGAGGGTGCGCTCAGGCTTCCGGCTGCTGGGAAGCCGCTCGCGCCGATGAGGCCAGCACCGGTCTGCCCTCGCCCGTGTGCTTTGACTCATACATCGCGCGGTCGGCCATCGCCACCAGGCTGTCGACATCGACATTTCGACCGGTCGACCATGCCACGCCGATGCTCACGCGCGGCTTGATCTCGCCCGCACCGATGTCGTGCGCGGGCTCCGCGATCGCATCGGCGACCCGCCCGGCGAGCTTCATAGCTGCCTCCGGCCCACCGATCCTGGGGCACACGACAAGGAACTCATCGCCGCCGATCCTGCCCACCAGATCGCTCTCACGCACCGCCTCGAGCAGCCGAGCGCCGATGCTGCGCAGCAGCGCATCCCCGGCAGCGTGCCCGTGGCGATCGTTCACCCCCTTGAAGTCGTCGACGTCGAGGAACATGACGGCGCGTTCAGCCTTGCCGCGAGCGCTTGCGACGAGCTCCTCGAGCGCAGCGACGATCGAAGCGCGGTTGTGGCAGCCGGTGAGCTCGTCGAAGGTGGCACGACGCTTGAGCTCGTCCTGCATCCGCGCCCGATCGGTCACATCGTCGATGCAGGCGATCGCGCCGCTCACGCTGCCGTCCTCGTGGCTGAGCGCGCGCAGGCTGACCGTGCAACGCCGCAGCTCCTCGGTCTCAGGGATCAGGATACGCAGCTCGATGTCGGCGTTGGCGCCCTCCTGCAGAACCGATCTCAGCGCTTCCTCCAGCAGCGGCAGGTCGGCGGCAGCGACGGTCGCCAGCTGGGCCTCGACCGTCTCGGCAACGCTCACGCCGAGGATGGCGTGCAGGCGCTCGTTGGTGAAGAGCACCCTGCGATCGGTGTCGAACTGGAGCACGCCGACGGGAAGCGCTGCGGTGAGGCGGTCGAGCAGCTGCTCGCGCGCCATCTCCTCGGAGATGTCAACCATCTCTGCGACGACGCACTGGTAGTCGGGATCGTCCAGAAGGTTGTGGTTGCTGACCTCAAACCAGACCCACGTGCCGTCCTTCCTGCGCAGCCGCTGGCGCAGGCGCCGGGCCGGGCCGGGCCGGGAGATCATCTCGATCCAGTTCTCCACGGCAAGATCGCGGTCATCGGGGTGGATCAGCTCGAGCGAGCGCTTGCCCACGACCTCCTCGGGCTCCCAGCCAAGGATCGCCGTGAAGCTCTCATCGATGCTGATGAGCTCGGCCAGGTTGTTCTTGCGCAGCGAGGTGATGCGGGGAGTTGGCGTCTCCAGACGGTGCGGCATGCTCCTGAACTGCGGCGCCTCGGTCGGGTCGGCCGCCTCAAAGAGGCCGAAGATGACGTCGTGGCGCTCGCGCACGTCGAGCCAGTAGCAGAGGACCTCGGGCGCGTCTGGAAGCTTCAGCCGGAAGAGGCCGATGCCCCGCTCGAGCATCAGCTGCCATGCTGCGATCAGAGCGTTGCGGCTCTCGGCGTCCCTGGCGCCATCGATGCCCGAGCGCCCCTCGATCACCGGGTGCTCGCCAATCAAGATCGAGGTGGGCATCTCGGTGAAGGTGCCATCGGCGGCGAAGGCCGCTATAGCCGCCTCGGGAATCTCGGCAAGCAGGCGTGCGAGGAGCCGCTCGCGGTCCTCGGCGTCGATGCGCTCGGACCCAGGCGAGCGGAAGATCTCGGTCAAGGGCGCACGCTCGAGCGACCCCTTGGCGGCAGACGAGTTGGGCTGTGTGTTCGGCAGTGACAAGGCAGCGGCCATCCGTGGCGCCGAGCCGCCCGTTGCCGGAGGAGCCGGCGGTCTGCGTCACCTTCGGTGAGTCAACAATCAGGACACCGATCTGATCGGCGCAGGCACCGGCAGCCATGAGCGACCGAGCGCCGTCTGGACGATGAACTATTGCTTGCAGGCGCGCGGAGCCTGCGCAGTCGATCCTGCTCGAGGGCACCTCGGCGGTGCAGCGGACCGCGGCGCGCGCCGGAGAGCTCTGTGAGCGAATGTCCACCGGCGCGAGGAGCCCGACGGGCCATGCACACCGCTCGAACGCCCCGCTCTGCGCGCACCGCCACGCTTCAGGTGTCAGGACCACACCCTCATTGGAGCGCTCTTCGCCGCCGATTCGGCGGGGGCGATCACGTACACTGCCGGCTAGGCGATGGCACGCACTCCGGAGGCCCTGGTCAAGCCCGACCTGCTTGTGTGGGCGCGCGACACGCTCGGCCTGAGCATCGAGGAAGCGGCCGGGAAGACCGGGGTGGCCGCAGAGCGGATCTCCGCCTGGGAGTCTGGGGCCGAGCGGCCGACCATCGCGCAGCTTCGCAAGCTTGCGGCGGTCTACAAGCGCCCGCTGGCGGTTTTCTATCTCCCGCAGCCGCCAAAGGACTTTCGCGCCCTGAGCGACTTCCGCCGACTGCCGGACGCGCGCGCCGCCAAGTGGTCGCCGGCGCTGCGCCTGGCCATCCGCCGCGCGCACTTCCAGCGCGAGGTCGCGCTGGAGCTGATGCGTCTTCTCGGCGAACCAGAGCCCCAGCCCCCAAGGGTCGGGAGCGCCCCAGACGACATCGATCGCTTCGCGGCTGACGCCCGAGCGCTGCTCGGGGTGAGCATCGAGGACCAGGTGGGCTGGCGTGATCAGTACCAGGCGCTGAACGGCTGGGTGCGAGCGATCGAGGGCGCCGGCGTGCTCGTGCTACACGCCCAGCGAGTCGCGCTCGAGGAGATGCGCGGCTTCTCGATCTCGGGCCCGACGCTGCCCGTCATTGTTCTCAATGGAGGTGACTTCCCGCGGGGCCGCCTCTTCACCGCGCTTCATGAGTTCGCTCACATCCTTCTCAACAGCGCCGGCGTCTGCGACCTGCACGACGCGCCAGCGCGCCAGGCAGCCGACGACATCGAGATCACGTGCAACGCGATCGCCGCGGCGATCCTGTTGCCGCGCGATCGATTTGCCGACGAGCGCCGCCTCCGCAAGCTGCCGCGAGGCGGACGCTGGGACGAAGCGGACCTTGCGAAGCTTGCTGATCGCTACTCGGTCAGCCGCGAGGTGGTCCTGCGAAGGCTGCTCGAGCTGGAGCTCACGACCTGGGACTTCGTCGACGAGAAGCAACGCGAGTACCGCAAGGCCTACGCCGAAGCCCGTGCCGCAAAGAGCCAGGGCAGGCCGTCCTACTACCGCGTCAAGCTCCGCGACCTCGGACACACATACGTCGGCCTCGCCTTGGAGGCTTATAACCGCAACGAGATCAACGGCTCAGACATCGCGCAGTACCTCGAGATCAAGGTAAACAAGCTCCCGCAGCTCGAAGATGAGTACCGGCGCAGCTCGGCGGTCGAGGTGTAGGGAGTGGCTTACTGCTTCGACACGAGCGCATTAATCAAGTGCTGGACTGAATACTACCGGTCGATGTCTTCCCCGCCCTTTGGGACCGCCTGGCGGCAACGATCGCTAGTGCGGAGATCCGCTCTCCCGATGAGGTCGGACGCGAGATCGAAAGGAAGGACGCCGGGCTCAACCGCTGGGTCAAGGCGCGACCGCAGCTCCTGATCCCGCTTGACGAAGACACGCAGCGGGCGACAAGGGAAGTGCTGAGCGCATATCCGGAGCTCGTCAAGGAGCTGAGCGGCCGCAACCAGGCCGACCCCTTCGTGGTCGCTCTCGCGCGGGTGCGCCGATTGACTGTGGTGACCGAGGAGAAGGTCGGCGTGCATAAACGTCCGCGGATTCCGATGGCGTGCGAGCACTTCAACGTCCCCTGCATGAATGTCGTCTCCTTCATCCGCGACTGCGGCTGGAGGTTCTCTTAGCTCGCCTGCTCTGAGCCCTGCGCCTGCGCGGCCCCCTGTGCCGAGGGCTGCTCCAGGCTTGAGGCCGCGAGCGTGCCTGGCGCCCGCGAGCTGTCCCCCTCGCTCGCCTCCACGGCGCATCGCCGCACGACGAAGGGCTCCGCCGTGGCGGAAGCCCTGCCAGCCTCCCCATCGCACCATGCGCGGTGCCAGTCGCATGCGCCGTAGGGAAGCAGCAGGCAGAGCGCGCAGTCAGGGTCACGTCCGGCTTCGACTTGAGCCATCTTGAGCCCTTTTCCGTCCCGCGCGCACTCTGCGTGACCGATTCACGGCGTGCCGACGCACGCGCGGGCGCTCGGCCTGCGCCGTCAGGGCCCTCGGGCAGGTGCTCAGTCGAAGAGCGAAGCGTCGGTAAGCGCGCGAGGCTCCGGCACCGTGCCGGGCGCCTCCACAAGGTCCTCGTAGGCGACCAGACGGATGTCCTCCGGCCCGACCTCGACGGGCCCGATGTCGGTCGCGCCCTCTTGAACCGGAGCGCCGAGCAGCTCCAGCCCTTGCTCGACCACCCTCACAGCCGCCTCTCGACGCTCGCCGAGCGACTCTGCTCGACGCAGGCTCCGACGCGCCTCATCGAAGGACCGCCAGCCGCTTCTTCCGTCGAAGTCCTCTACCCGCACCTGCAGCAGCCGCTCGAGCAGCTCGTCGGCCCCTTCGATCGCGAGGCCTTCGAGCCCGGCGCGCAGCTCGGAGCGCATTCTGCGCGAGCGCTCGGAGGCTCCGGCGGCGATCTGCGCGGTTGAGCGCTCGCGCGTGAGCGCTTCTGCCAGCTCGCGCGCCGCGCGCTGCAGAAGCGCCCAGTCGATCACCGTCGGCCCCGCGGAGCTCCACTGCGGCTCGGCCCGCGGCTCGCCTTCGCGGGCCGTGATCGCCCGGAATATCTCAACCTCGTCGGTGACGGCCGCGCCCCAGCGGCCGCCGGGGGTCCGTGGATAGAAGCGCCAGTGGGTCTCTCGCATCCCTTCGGGGCCGCGCGGAGCCGCAAGCGCGATGAACGCGCCCGCCCCGTGGCGCCACCCGTGCGGAAGCCGCTTGACCGACGAGACGCCAAGCGGAATCGAGTGCACCTTCTCGGCGCCGGCACGCGCGAGGAATGCCTCAAGCGGATGGCGCATGTAGTCGGTCGAGCCAAGCGTCCAGGTGCGCTCCAGCTCGTCGAGCACCGAGGCCTCGTCGGCGTAGAGGCGACGGATCTGCTCGAGCGTCTGCGCCTGGCGGTCGGCGGCAAGCGGCATCACCTGCTCGTCGCCGAGGCCCAGACCGTGGATGCGCCTGAAGCGCTCATCCAAGCGCGCGAGGAGGCCGATGTGGCGCTCGAGCGGCTCGGGCGGCAGGAAGCTGATCAGGTGGACGACCCTGTGCGGGCTTTCAAGTCGATCGACTCGCCCCGCGCGCTGCACCGCCCGCTGCGGATTGAAGTGCAGGTCGTAGTTGATGACTGCCTCCGCCAGCTGCAGGTTGTGGCCCTCCGCCAGGACGTCCGTTGAGATGAGCAGCAGCGGCTCCTCCTCGCCCCGCGCTCGCGCGGCCATCGCATACGCGTCGTGGCGATCGGGGTCAAACCAAGCCACAAGCTCGGCGCGGCGCTCGGGAGCGACGCTGCCCTCGACAAGCAGGTTGGGATGCCCGGCCGCAGCAAGCCGCCCGCTCAGATATCGGGCGGTGTCGCGAAACTGGGTGAAGATGAGCGCCTTGCGCCCCGCCAGGCCGGGAGCGCCCTTGCGCGAGTCCCGCGGGTCGCGCGCCAGCGCCTCGATCAGCGCGGCAACCTTGCCGTCCTCCTCCTCGGAGGGAAGAGACGCAAGCAGCTCCGCGACGATGCGGCGATCCTGCTTTAGCGCAGCGCGGATCTGCGTCAGGTCGTGCCCCTCTGCGTCGGCGAGCGCAGGCATGCGCGCAAGCGCCTCCTCCCACGCCTCATCGAGCGGGTCTCCTGCCTCGGGCTCCTCACCCTCGTCGCGGTCTGGCAGCTGCGACTCACGCTCGAGCAGCCTGCGCACCTCGGGGCTGCCCTGCAGATCGAGCAGCCGCGGCGGATCAAGCGCCAGCGCCTCGCCAAAGCGGCTCATCACGGCATCCAAACGGCGCAGGCTGCGCCGGATCGCCGCAAGCGAGGACTGAAAGCGAACCAAGAGCCCGACCGCGCAGAGCGCCGCCAGCGAGCCGGGTCGGATCGCGATGTCGCGGTCCTCCTGATCGATCACCTCGCCGTTTGAGTCGCGCAGCTGCAGCTGTCCGTGCGGCTCGCGTTCGTCCTTCCGGAAGCGCTCGAGGTCGTAGGGCACAAGCACGAGCGAGCGCAGCGCATGCGCAAAGGTCTCGAAGAGATCATCGCGTCCGCCGTAATCGTGATCGACGTGGGCAAGCCGGCGCTCGGGCAGACGCACCTCCTGGACCTGCTGCCCGGCCGCGCGCGCCTCCTCCAGAGCGCGGAGAATGTCCGAGCGGCTGCGGCGCACGAGCGAGCGGTCAAGCACCGGGAAGGGATCAGCCTCACCGCGCTCGACGCGCTTTAGGTAGCGCTCGAAGTCGGCGATCTCCGGCGCCCAAACCGCTCGCTGGTTCTTCGTCAGCACCCGCAGCAGGTTCACCAGATCTGCGATTCCGGTGTTGACCGGGGTCGCGGTGAGCAGCAGCACCCGCTTGTCCTCCGGCCGCTCGCCCGCGCGGACGAGATCGATCGCCTTGCGAAACCACGTGCCGCCGCCGCGCAGCCGGTGCGCCTCGTCGATCACGACGAGATCGGCCCCTGCGTGCGCTGCGGCATCGAAGTCGCTGCGCAGCCGTTGCATCGTCACGATCTCGCACGCCCACAGCAGGCCCTTCTCCTCCAGCTCTCGCCGCCACATCTCCTCAAGCGATCGCGGCACCACGAGCAGCACCGGCCTGCCGCGGCCACGACGCGCCTCCGCATGCGTATAGAGGTAGTGGTTGATCACCGCCATCGCGACGTATGTCTTGCCAAGGCCGACCGCGTCGGCCAGCAGCGCCCCGCGCCCGCGGCGGTTGAGCAGCTGGATCACGCGAAAGGCGGCGTCCTCCTGGAACCACTTCAACGTGAACGCCGCCTGATCGAGCGAGGGCGGGCGCTCGATCCCATAGCGCTCAGCGAGCGCCTTGATCAGCACGTCGTAGGGCGTGTACTGATCGGAGACGAGCGGCGTCGCGCGCAGCGCCGCGATCAGCTCGGCGGTGTAGTCGCGCGCCAGCTCGTGCTGCCAGTAGCCCTCAAACCACTCGGCAACCTCGGCTACGGGCTGGCGATCCTGGCGCCAGCCCACCAGCTCGCGGTTGCGCGTCAGCCCGCCGCCGGTGAAGTTGGCGCTGCCGATGCCGACCGAGCCGCGGAGGATGTAGGCCTTGGCGTGCAGGAAGCCCGCGCCCTCCCACAGCTTGACGACCGGCGCACCGCGCTGCGCGTGGCGCTCGAGGAAGGCGACAAGCGCCGCGACGTGCTCTGCCTCATCGCGCCTGCGAAGCTGCGGGCGCCGTGCCTCCCCGGACCCCTCCTCACCGGCCTCGGTCTCGTGCCTGATCGCCTGCAGCACGAGGTCGGCGATCCGCGACTCCTCGTGGCCGCGCTCGAGATTCGCCAGCTCGAAGTCCTTGCCGAGCAGAAGCCGGAACTCCTGCACCTGCTCCAGCGCCGGCCCCACCGCCCGCCAGAGCGAGGGGGCGAAATAGCCGGAGGCAACCCACAGGCGCGAGGGATCGCTTTCGATCTCCGCGGCGAGGCGATCGCCCACCGTCAGCCGCGTGTTGTCGGAGTAGGAGAGCGCGAGCCTGTCGTTCTCGGCCATCAGCGAACCACCCAGAGCTCAGCCTCGGCAGCGATGCCGTAGAGGGCGCGCACGACGCGGTCAAGCTCGCGCTCGATCTCCTCCAGCTCTGCGCCGCCCTCGCCGCGGTCGGCTGCCTCCTTGGCCAGGAGCGCGCGTCGGCCCAGGTCGCTGAGCCGCTCGGCCTGGCGGTCGGAGAGGACTGGCACCGGCAGTCGGCGCACATCCCCTACCTCCACCATCATCAGCGACCCGAGAAAGGTCCGCAGCGTGAAGTCAAGCGTGGGAGCGTTCAGCAACGCAAGCAGCGCCTCGGTGCTGAGCCAGTCGACCGTCGGCCTGATGGTCGGTGCCTTGTGTCCAAAGATGCCCGCGTTCGGGACGATGCGAACGCGCAGATAGCGGGCGATGCTGTTCCAAGTCACACCACCCTGGCCCCAGAGCTCCTCATTGCGGAAGTAGGGCTTCCGGTAGGATCGCTCTTGCCGGGCCCGTCTGCGCAGCAGCGCCACCGCCTCGCGCGACCAGTCGATCACGATCGGGTTCTCGCGCCGCCAACGCGCGCCGCCCTGCTCATCGGAGCGGTCGCCCTTCTCAAACGGCACCCAGCACGCCTCCCCCTCGATGCCCTGCTCGACCTCCTCCCGCGACAGCCGCCGACGAGCGACCTGCGCTGCCGGCGCGGTGCGAATCAGCCCCTGCCGCGGCCAGCCCAGCTCAGCATCGCTGAACTGCAGCGCCACGTCGAGCAGCGCCTGCTCGATCGCCCGCCCCGCATCCAGGCGCTCACGGTAGAGCCGCGCCGGCGCCGCGCGCGCGAGCACCAGCTCGGCAAGCCGCTCGCGTCGCGCCTGGGCATCGCGCGCCTCCGCGGTCCCCTCGATCGCCGCCAGGAAGCGTCTGTCATCAGCTGTTGCAAGACCCTGGCCGCCGGCGACGATCAGCCCCAGCAGCACGAAGCGCTCGCGCTTGCGCAGGCGATCGTAGAAGCCCGCCTTTCGCTGCGTGCGCTTCCACTCCTCCAGACGCGAGGTCTCCGAGAGCATCGGCCAGTTGCCGCCCACCTGGGCCTGCCAGCGCGAGAGCTCCCCCCACGCCGCGCAGGCCTCAAAGACCTCAAGCAGCCCGCGCGCCTCCGGGCTTGGTCGGTAGAGCGGCCGGTGCGGAAGCCGCCGGTACTCCGCGCGCGGCACCACCCACAGCTCGGAGCTGCCAACTGCGTGGTGGCGGCTTGAGGGCTCCTGAGGAGCGGAGGCGCCGGCCAGGTCGCTCGGCGGGCGCCCGTGGTTCTCGACCCAGCGCAGCGCCTGATCTGCGTCTCCGGCGCGGGTGGCGACGACGACGCCGCCGTTGACGGCCTTGCCCTCAAAGCAGCGCGTGCGCGCGAGGGCAAGCACCTCGATCGCGCCCTCGGGATCGAACAGCTGGCGGCGCAGATCATCGGCGTCACTGCTGGTGAAGATCGAGTCGTTGAAGATCATCGCCACCGTGCCGTGCCTGCGGTTGGCAAGCTCGAAGGCGCGCTTTGCAAAGTGGATCATCAGGTCGTAGGTGCGCCCGTAGTGGCGCTCAAGATCCGCCAGGTAGCCGGCGTCAAAGCGCCTTCGCATCTCCTTGCGGCCGACGTAGGGGGGGTTCATGATCACGATGTCCCACCCTCCGGCCGCCATCACATCGGGAGCGCTGAAGGCCGGCAGGAAGGCCGGAAAGACGCGGTCGCGCGAGCCAAACCTTGCTCGCAGCAAGTCCAGCTGGCCCAACGTCGCCGCCGCCGCTTGCTGCGCCCGGCGGCCGCTGCGCTGCTCGCGGGCGCTCTCGTGCGCGCGCTCGAAGATGCGCTCGACGACGCGGTCCTCAGCCTGCTCGAGCTCGCCCCTCAGGCGCGCCTTCTCGGCGGGGTCGGCGGCAGCAAAGTAGCGCTCGCGCAGCGCAAGCAGCGCGCCGGGGTCCTCGAGGTCAAGACCGAGCGTCCATTCGCCTGAGCGTGTCTGCTGCACCTCTACGCCGCCTACAAAGTCCCGCAGCGAGTCGGCGCCGATCGTCCTGTACTCGAGATTCGGCAGCGGATGGGGCTGCGCGCCGCTCTCATCGACGATCAGCGATAGCCAGAGGCGCAGCCGGCAGAGCTCGATCGCCGTCGGGTTGACGTCCACCCCGAAGAGCGTCCGCTCGATCATCTCAAGCCGCCATGAGCGCACGACCTCCTCCTCGGGCTCACGTCCCTCTGTGCAGCGGTGAGCGACCCGACGCAGACGGATCGCCTCGCTCATCAGCCCAAGCAGGAACGCGCCCGAGCCGACCGCCGGGTCCAGCGCCTTCAGCTCGCGCATCGCCTGATCGACCCCTCTGGCGAGCTCCAGCGCCGCCCCGCCGCCCTGCTGCTTGGAAACCTCTACAAGCATCTCGTCGGAGACGAGCAGCTCGCGCGCCTGGCTCTCGCTCAGTCCCGCCTTGTGCGTGAGGTAGGGAACGAGCGCCTCGCGGCACATGAACTGCACCACCGGGCGGGGCGTGTAGACGGTGCCCTCGCGGCGCATCTCCTCTTCTGAGATCAGGTTCTCGAACACGCGCCCGAGCATCTCCGGATCGACCGCAACCTCGCTCTCGTCCGCGGCCTCCTCGGCAACCGTGAACGTCCACCCGTCGAGGAAGCCAAGCAGTCCCTCCTCCGTCGAGAAGAGCTCATCGTCGAGCGGCAGCGACACTTCGCCGTAGTGGCGCTCGAAGAGCCCGCCGTTCAGGAAGGGAATGCCCTCTCGCCGCCACTCGCTCGCCCGCTCGGCCACGGGCTTCGCGAGCGCCTCATAGAACAGCGGCTCAAGCACGCGCTGGTAGTAGCGGCCCTGAGCAAGGTTGCGCTTGAATGCCAGCGAGAGCCAGTCGCGCGCGCCCTCGAGCAGGCGCTTGCGCTGCAGGAAGTAGCAGAAGAGGATCTGCGTCACGATCCGCAGCGCGACGCGCTCGGCCCCGCCCGCGCGCTCCAGCCCTGCCAACACCGCCGGATCAGCATCGCCCGCTCTGCGGACGGCCTCCAGGAGCCGCTCATGGTGAGCGCGCAGCCCAAGGAAGAAGCGCTTGGTCACGCGCTCGACGTCAAGCGCATCATCCACCCGATCCTGCGATCCGTCAGGGTCTCCCGGATCCCATTCAAGCCCACGGACGACCTCCACGTCATGGGCGGTGGGACGCCCCACGTCGATCGTGAGCTTTCGCACCGCGACCGCGCCGCCACCCCCGGCGATCAGCCGCGGGCGCACGATCAGCAGCTCGCTCCACTCCGCCCCGCCATTGCGAATGCCGATCAGTGCCAGCGGCCTGTCGTGGAAATCATCCACCAGACGGCGAGCAAGCGTGCGCAAGGAGCGCGGCGGGCGCTCGAGCTCGGCCACCAGCACGCCATAGCCGCGCGCGCGCGAGCGATCGCTGTGCAGCCGCAGCGCGCTCGTGCCATCGAGGCCGAGGGCGCCGGCGTCGTAAGGAAGTGGCTTGGCGTCGTAGGAGAGCAGCCTCAGCAGCTCGACAGCCTGGTCGCATGACCTGACCGTCCGCAACCTCATCGAGCTTACCGCCGTCATTGCAGCGGAAAACTTACCCATTCGACCAAGTGACGCAGTCGCGAGCGGCTTGCGCCAATCAGCGGCTGCGCCGCGCAGGGGGGACTTGGCACCAAGCCGGTGGATCGCCAGTCCGCCTATTTCGCATTGCCCTTCAGCAGCAGGGCTGACGGCTGATGAGGAGTTCACGTTTGGAAAATCCCCTTTGGCGGCGGTGGATCTCGACTCCACCGCAGGGCACCAGCACGCCCGCCCATCCGCACATGCCGGGCATCAGCGCCTGCGGCGGCGCCTCGCTTCCGACGGTTAGGCCGACTCCCTGCAGAGCGACCTGGCCAGGCGGCCAAGCGAACTGCTGCGGTGTGGTCGGAGAGCGGCTGCAGGCCCAGTCAGGGCCGGGAGCGCCCGGATGCGGCAGAGCGCCTTGACGAAGCACTCCCGCCAGGGCCAGCGAGCCGGCAGATGCAGCGTGAAGTGCCGCGCCGAGCTGGTCGATCTGCCCGGGAGAGAGAACTGCCGACGCCGCCGCGTCCGGCGGTGCATGGCGAGCTCGAGCCAAGGCCGATCATCTCGGCCCAGCGGCCGAGGTTGTGCGCCAGACAGGCGATCACCGTCCAAGCCATGTTGGCGGCGAAGGAGCCCGAGGGATGGTAGGCAAGTGCCTGGACCTTCAAGTCACGGATCGCAAGCTCGACGACGGCGTGCTTGCGGTGCTCGACCTCGGCGAGGCCGAGCGCCTCGGTGCGGTTGGTCAGGAAGGCCAACTGCTGCCCAGTGGCGATGTGCGGCCCCTGCTCGGAGAGCGTGCGCACGCGACGCAAGATGGGCCGCCGCTTGCCAAGTTTTGTCCCGGCGATCTGCGCCTCGCCGGACTCGGCGTAGTCGCAGAGCGCCTGCCAGCGCCCCTCGGGAATCTCCTCGATCGCCGCCGCGATGTGCCTGTGCTGCTTGATGCCGATCGAGAGCATGCTGCACTGGCGATCGAGCTTCTCGTAGAGCGCCTTGTTCTCGAAGCCGCTGTCGTCGCGGATTAGGATCTCGCCTGAGGCGCCCGCGCGGCGCACGTGTGCCAAGAGCTCATCGACCAAGCGCAGGTTGCCGCGCAGGATGTCGGCCGTACCGTGTCTCAAGCGGCTGTGCATGATGTCGTCGGTGTCCGCGCGTGTGGCTGCCGGCGGTTGGCAGCCGAGCTGGCGCGCGCGGCCGAAGGCGAAGGCGCGCAGGAACGTCCCCAGCGTCGAGGAGCCATCACGCTGTAGCCGGGCACCAAGCCGGTCGCGCCCGAGCGCAGGCGGTCCATGTCGTCGATGCCGTCGGCACCGGCGCGCATGCCGTGCACAGACGTCGTGAGGCGGATCATCGAGCAGGACCGCGAGCTGCTCGAGCGCCTAGTCCAATGAGCGTCGAACAGCGCGACACCAACCACGAATGTGCCCTTGCGCCCGTCGCGATCGGCAAGTCGTCCGCCCGGTACCAGCCCTGCGGCGAAGGCGATCGAGTAGCCGTTGAGCACCCATGAGAGCGCCCGGATGCTGCCGTGCAGCCCGCGCCGGATCGACGCGGGGGCGACGCTGGCGATGAGCAGATCGAGCCTCGCCAGCACCTCCCCGGCGCTGGCGACCGCGAACACCGCCCGGCGTCGCGCAAGCTCCGCGTCCACCGAATCGCCAGTCGAACTCGTCGTCGTCGGGCTCAGCGGTGGCTTGGCAGGCCGAGCACGTGCTGGGCTATGAAGTTGAGCGCAAGCTCCTGGGAGATCGGTGCCGAGCGTGCCGCACGCGCGTCGAGGTAGAGGTCGATCATCCCCTCGCGCTCGTCCCACGCCTGCGCGCAGAGCGTCTGCATCGCGTGGTCGGCGGCGTCGAAGAGCAAATCAGCGGTCAGCACTTTAGCCATGGTCGCCTGCGCGGCGACCTCGCCGGTGTCGGCGCCTTCGTCGAAGCGCGCCGCGGCACGATAGACCAGCAGCTGTGTCGCGGCGATCCGCGCGTGCAGGTGCGCGATCGGGTGCCCGATCGCTTGCTCGGCACCGATCGGCTGCTTGCCGAAGATCGTGCGCTGTGTGGCGCGGTCGAGTGCGCGATTTACGCAGTAGCGCGCGTTACCGAGGCACAGCGCCGCGCTCATCAGCCGCTCAACTTGCGTGAACGACCACAGCGCGAGCAGACCCTGGCCCTCCGCACCTACGAGTCCGTCCAGCGGCACCTCGACATCGTTGAACGTTAGCTGGAACTGGCGAGCGCCCTCGCGCCAGCGCATCGGCAGCTCCTCCCGCTCGATCCCAGGTGCGTCCGGGTCGACGAGCACGGTCGTGAAATGCCGCCCCGCGCCGCCTTTGCCCTCGCCAGGCGTGCGGCCAAATACGAGCACCCGCTCGGCGAGGTCGATCCCCGAGGTGACGGCCTTCAGGCCGCTGACTAGGAACCGCTCGCCGTCTTTGCGCACGGTCGTCTGGGTGCGGAGCATGTTGTGCCCGCGCTCTGGCTCTGTCACCGCGAGCGCCAGGAACGTCTCGCCGCAGGCGATCCTCGGCAGCCAGCGCTCGCGCTGGTGGTCAGGGCCGACCTCTGCGATCGCATGGCCAATCGCCGCGCTCAGCACCGGCATCCACAGGATCAGGTTCTGCGCCGCGAGCTCCTCCATGACGAGCAGGCAGGCGAGTAGGCCGCCCTAACTGCCGCCGTGCGCCGCGGGAACGAGCAGTCCCGGCCACCCGCGCTCGATGATCTCCCGCCACAGCTCGGGGTGAAGCTCGCCGTGCTCGAACGGGTGCAGGCGGACCTCCCGGTGGCGCTCGGCGAAGCGCGCCGCAAGCTCCTTCGCCTGCGCTCGGACATCGGCCGGGGCGGGCGGCAGCGTGAACGGTGCCAGGTCGGCTGACACGATGCTCGTCTGGGTTCCTTCCTCGTCGTTTGACTCGACTGCTAGAGTCACACTCTAGATGATAACTCTAGCGCAGTCCCAAAGCCCGCGGGCGCGCATCCTCAAGTGCGCATTGACCTGCTTCCTCGAGGCCGGCTACGAGCACACGACGGTGGCACGGATCTGCGAACGGGCGGAAGTCTCAAACGGCACCCTCTTTCACTACTTCCAGACCAAGGAGGCGATCGCCGACGCGCTCTACCTCGAGGCGATCGCCGATTTTCAGCACGGGCTCTGGCGGCTGCTGGCCGAGCGGCCGCGGTCACTGCGCCGGGCGGTGCGGGGTGTGATCGCGCACCAGATCGAGTGGATTGAGGCTAACGTCGAGCGCGCCCGGTTCGTCTACACGCGCGGAACTCTCGACGGCGACTCTCCCGGCGGCGTCCAGCTCGCCGAGATGAATCGCAGGCTCGCGGCGTCCTTTCAGGAGTGGCTGGCGCCATTCCTCGAGCGAGGGCAGGTCCGGCCGATGTCGATGCTGGCGCTGAACGCGATCGTGACTGGGCCCACGCACGCGATCGCGCGCCGCTGGCTCGCACGCCAGATCACCTCACCGCTACACGCCTACTTGGACGAGCTGGCCGATGCCGCAGCCGCCGCGCTCGCGGGGAAGCCCGCCACGACTCGGCGCCCAGCTCCGGCCGCTCATGAAGGACGCGTCCGGCTCGAGTTGGTCTCCGATCAAGGCGTCATCGTCGGGCGCGGCGAAGCGACCGCGCAGATCCTCGCCGTCACGGCCCAATGAGCACGCCGAGCAAAGCGCCAACCCGAGCCGACTCCGCACCGGAGATCGGCAGGCCGCACCTTTTCCTGGACTACGGCTCCGAGCAGGTCGCGCTGTTTGCCGCTGAGTGGCTGGCGGCGTGGAGCGGCAACGACCAGCACCGGCTCGCCTCCTTCTACGCGCGCGACAATTCTTTTAGCAACCCGTACGTCCCGGAGGGCATCCGCGGACGCGAGGCACTGACGGCCTACCTCGAGCGCCTGCTTGCACGGTATCCCGACTGGGTGTGGACGCAGACCGCGAGCGCCACCATGCGTGATGGGTTCGTCAACTTCTGGCAAGCGCTCGTTCCGATCGGACGTGCGGAGCTGATCCTCTCGGGCGTGTGTCTGGTGGAGCTCGGCGACGGCCTGATCGCGCGCAACCAGGTGTTCTTCGATCGCTCGCCGTTGCTGGATGCAATCGACGCGCGCGGCAGCGTCGGGCGTACCGCCGCAGATATGAAGGAAGATTCCCGGTAGACATGGACCTCACTAAGCTCGCCGTGCCGATCGTGCAGGCGCCGCTCGCTGGCGGGGCCTCGACGCCTGAGCTGGCCGCAGCGGTCAACGCCGCCGGGGGCCTTGGCTTCCTGGCCGCCGGCTACAAGACGACAGGCGCGGTGCGTGAAGACATCCGCAAGCTGCGCTCGCTGAGCGAGGCTCCGTTCGGGGTCAACATCTTCGCTCCACCAGCGCCTGTCCGCGATGCGGCGGCGATCGCAGCCTACGCCGACTCCCTGCGCCGCGATGCCGAGCGCCACGGCACAACGCTCGGCGATCCCCGCCACGACGATGACTACTTCGATGCAAAGGTCGAGCTCGCCTGCAATGAGCATGTGCCGGTCGTCTCGTTCACGTTCGGCTGCCCCGAGCCAGCTGTCGTCAGGCGACTCCACGAGGCCGGCTGCGACGCGTGGGTCACAGTCACCAACCCCGATGAGGCGCTGTTGGCGCAGTCGGTCGGCGCGGACGCACTCGTCGTGCAGGGCTTTGAGGCGGGCGGGCACCGCGCCTATTTCACAGATTCTCCCGACACTGAAGAGCTCGGACTGCTCGCGGCTCTGCAGCTAGTCCGCAACCGCGTAGGGCTTCCGCTGGTCGCCGCGGGCGCCATCGCCGACGGCACAGCCGTCGCCGCGGTACTCTGCGCTGGCGCCGCCGCGGCGCAGATCGGCAGCGCTCTGATGCTGGCCCCGGAGGCCGGCACCTCTGAGCCGCACCGCGCGGCGCTCGCCGAGGAGGGCAGCACACGGCTCACCCGCGCGTTCAGCGGTCGCCAGGCACGGGGCATCGTCAACCGCTTCATGCGCGAGCACGATGCGGACGCGCCGGCCGCCTACCCGGATGTCCACTATCTCACGACCCCCATTCGCAATGCAGCACGGCAAGCCGGTGATCCCGAGCGCCTCAACCTATGGGCCGGCCAGGCACACGCGCTTGCGGTGCCTGCTCCTGCGGCCGAGATCGTGCGCGGTCTCGGCGCCGAAGCGCGCGACGCCGCCAAGTCCCTCGCGCTCCGACTGGAGCGAGCGGGTTGAGCACGGGCACCTGTAGGAGACACCCTGTATCGGGCATCGGCCGAAGCGGGCGCGCGATCTCGCGGTTGGCCGCGTAATGCAAGCGCTCACGTATCTCGGCCCACGAGAGCTGGAGTGGCGCGAGGCGCCGGACCGCGGCTGCCCACGGACCGCGCCGCGCTCGTGCGCCCCAAGGCGATCGCCACCTGCGATCTCGACGCGTTGATCGTCTCAGGAGAAGCGCCCTCTCCGCCGCCGTTCCCGCTCGGCCACGAATGCGTCGCCGAGGTCGTCGAGCTCGGCGACGCAGTCTCCTCACTTGTGCCCGGACAGCTCGTGAGCGTCCCCTTCCAGATCTCCTGTGGCGAGTGCGCCGCGTGCCGCCGCGGGCATACGGGCAACTGCTCGAGCGTCCCGTTCATGTCGACGTACGGGTTCGGGCCGGCAGTCGAGCGCTGGGGCGGATTCCTATCGGACCTGGTGTGCGTGCCTTACGCAGATCACATGCTCGTGCCCGTCCCTGACGGTCACCAACCGGCCGCCGTCGCGAGCGCCTCGGACAACATAAGCGACGCTTGGCGGGCCGTCGCCCCTGCGCTGGCTGAGGACCCGGGCGCGGCGGTGCTGGTGCTCGGCGGCGCCGGTCCCGGGTCGATCGGCCTATTCGCGGCCGCTGTCGCCATCGCGCTGGGCGCCGAGTCGGTCCTGTATCTCGACGCCGATCACGCGCGCCGTCAGACAGCTGCTGCGCTCGGCGCCAGGACGCTCGCCGAGGTGCCCGAGCGCATCGGACCGTTCCCGATCACCGTCGACGCCAGCGGCGACCCCAATGGGCTACAGCTCGCGCTCAACGCAACCGCTCCAGACGGGATCTGCACCAGCACCGCGATCTATTTCGCCGAGCAGCCCGTGCTCCCGCTGCTGCGCATGTACGCCCAGTGCGTCACGTTCAAGACCGGCCGCGCCCACGCGTGGCCCGCCATCCCCCAAGTCCTCGCGCTCGTAGTCGCCGGAGCGTTGCATCCCGAGGCGGCAACGACGCGCACGGTGCCATTCGATCAAGCCGCACAGGCGCTGCTCGAGCCCGGCTGGACCAAGCTGGTGTTCGAGCGGTAGCGCACCCAGATGGGCGCCCAATGCGCGATCGCCGTTACACGGATCCCGACTTCGCCATGGTCTCGCTGATCACGATCAGCCTGCAACGGGACGTGCTCGACCGCGGTCCGCTGGAGACTACGCGCAACTTGGATGCGCTCCGTGCCCTCCTGCTGGCGGAGCCAGGCGGCCCAGATGGGCAATCTGGAATCCCCGTCTGCCTCCGCCCAGGTGGTGTACGACCCGACCCTCGCTGAGCGGCCCGGCACGGAGCGCGGCCATCGCGGGATCTTTCGCAGAGCAAGTCAAACCGGACGACGGAGCAGACCGCTCTTGGCCGGCACCCCACAGCATGAGCCTTTCCGAACTCGTGAGCGCCCCTGGGAGGCCAGGGCCGGGAGCATCGAGCTGCGCCTGCCAAAGCTCCGCCAGGGCAGCTGCCTCCCCGATCGGCTCCTGGGGCGCCGCAGGCGCTCTTGAGCAAACTCTAATCAGCGTGATTGCCAAACGCTGCCTGCCGGGCTTCTGGAGCAGGCTGCTCGAGCGCCTGAGCTGTGGCCTGATCGATCAAGGTCGATGAGATCCGTGGGCGCACCGATGTCGTGGGCACCTTCCCCGACCGCTCCTCGGCGAGCGCTCTGATCGGCGCGGTGCTCGCCGAGCAGCACTAGCAGTGGGTGCAGCAGCGCCGTTACATCGGTCAGGAGCTTCTCTTCAGAGTCGCCGCTGCCAACGTCGGCCAGGATGAGATTTGAGGGGTGATGGCACCGATGGCCGCGGTGGCGTAGGACTCAGTGCGGATCCTGCGGTGGCGGCGCATACTCCACGTGAGGAGAAGTGACCGTCTCACGGTGGCCGTCATGACCGACGATGAGCCCTCGGCCGGTTCGCTCAACAGGACCTGGACCTGCGGGCGAGCCCGCGAGCGACCGTGCGACTATCAGATCGGCCTCTGCCCAGCGCCAGCCGACGATGACCGGATCGACATTGTCCATTTGCAACCGCGTCGTCGGCGGGAAAATAGTACATAAACAGTACATGGCCGACCTGACGGCCTAAGGTCCCCCAAAACAAAAACCCCGCCATAGCAGGGCTTTTGTCTCATGAGGCGTTCACGTTTGGAAAATCCCCTTTGGCGGCGGGGGATCTCGACTCCGCCGCACGGCGCGAGCACACCTTAGGCGCCATCCGAGCACACCCGCGCCTGCGCCCATAGCCAACGTCAGCGGCTG
>Ga0209061_1000416_pt1 | contig 111734 bp, 99 predicted proteins | sample Coa_R1_10_FD_187157 | JGI IMG/M metagenome (GOLD analysis project Ga0209061, IMG submission 187157) | Surface soil microbial communities from Centralia Pennsylvania, which are recovering from an underground coalmine fire - Coalmine... | ecosystem: Environmental > Terrestrial > Soil >... | reverse complement strand
GAAAGGCTTTCGCGAACTGGCCGCGCTGCAGCGCAAACTCAATCCGTCGTTGACCCAGCAAGCTCAGGTCGCGTAATGTGCAGCACGTCGAGAGTCCGCCAGTTTCAACTATCCCCGGGGCAATTTCCGTTGCCATCCAGCGTCAACTTGTAAATTCTGCCCGGATATGCATCCGCGCTATAGAGATATTGGTGCGGCCCGGGCGTGATGCAAATGGCCCACGGAGCGCCCGAAGCCATCGTTCCTTTGGTGGTCGTCGGCTTCGGCCCGATCAACGTCCGCGCGTCCGGCGGCGCAGGCACGTCGATGGTGATCTGCCGCAGGAAATTCCCGTCGCCATCGAACACCTGGATTCTCCGGTTGCCGCGATCCGCCACATACACTTCGCCTCGCGCATCCACGGCAATGCTGTGCGGTGTATTGAATTGCCCCGGCCCGTCGCCAGGCGTGCCCCACGATTTCACCCAGTTCCCGTATTTGTCGTACTTCGCTATGCGCGAATTGATATAGCCGTCGCTTACGTACGTATTCCCTTCCGCGTCCCACGCCACATCCGTCACCTGGCGAAACAATCCATCGACCGGCGGCAGCGGCGGATTGGGATGGTGCAGCGGCCCGGTGTGCTCGTCCGACGCCTCTTGTTTCCTCCCTAGCACCATAATTACGCGCCCCTCCGGATTAAACTCGACCACCATGTCGGAGCCTTTGTCCGTTGCCCAAATATCGTCGTGTGCGTCCACCTTCACCGTATGTGCATACGACCATGCGTACAAGTTGTGCCCAATCTCCCGCACATAGTTCCCATTCGCGTCAAACTCCAGAAGCTGCGCCGCAGCCGCCCCGTACGCCGGCCCAGTCGTATTCCCGCGCGAAAACACAAATATGTGCCCTTTTGAATTCACCGCCACGCCGGATGCTTCCCCGAAATATATGTTCTGCGGCAGCTTAAAAAGTTCGGCACCGACCGATACGGAATCTCCGGCGGCAGCGCCGTCTTCTGCTGAGCTCCGGCAACGCCGCATGCCAGCAGGCACGCCAGAATCGCCCCATACATCGTGCTTTTCATCGCACCCTCCCCTGCAACAATTCGCGCGCCCGTTGCGGGACACCCCCAAACCCGCATCCGCGTTTTCGCGTCGTCTGAGTATATCCTCGCCCACGGATTGCGCTGGCCGCCCGGCTCCTACCGCTTCATTTTCTCTGTTTGACATTCGCCGCCGTCGGGAATATGTTTCGGCCGTAAACGGATAAAACTCCGCGAAAACCACACCGTATCTGAGAGGTGGCTCATGGCTTCCACTCCGGCCCCAAGCCGTCATTCAGACCGTAACACCCTCGCTCCGCGCGCCGCTTCGCATCGCTCCGCGCCTCGCGTGAACTCATCGCTCTTGGCGCTCGCATTCGCGACCGCGCTGATTTCTCTGCCGCTCATTGTGCCCTCCGCTCTGCGCGCGCAATCCACTGCGCCGCACATCACTTCGGTCACTCCCGACACTGGCAAGGCGGAGGACACCATCACCATCACCGGGCAAAATTTAGGCAAGAACAATGTCACCGCCGTCTTCCTCTCTGACGCGAAACTCGACCACAAAGCCGTCGTCGTGGATCAGGAGCCTACCAAAATTGTGATCAAGGTGCCCGATAACCTGAAACCCGGCGATTACAACATCTCCGTTCAGGAAGGCGGCGCCATCTACATTCAACCCGTTATCTTTACCGTCAAAACCTAGCGCCCCTCGGTATTGATTGCTCTCAATGGCATGGGGCAGGCGACGAGCCTGATGAAAGCCTGTTGAAAGCGAAACGACAGTAGGCGCTGGCAGTTTCCGTAACCGGCGATGGCCGCCATTTGAGTTTGCCCTCTCGATGTGCGACCTTTTCGTGGTCTCATCTTTGACATGCGCGTGCTTCAGCAACCCGTACTTGTCTCGATTGCGACTCTTGCGCTCGCCTTTACAGCCTGTCCCTCGGCTCGCGCCTGGGGCTGCGAAGGCCATCAAGTCATCGCCTACGTCGCTGAGACGCATCTGAGCGCTCGTGCACGCGCCGCGATTATCAGAATCCTGGCGGCCAGCCCGGTGGATCCAAGTCTTTCGCGTTACTGCCAGCCACGCAGCGCGGATCCCATCGCTGATGCGTCCACCTGGGCCGACGACTACCGCAGCGTCCATCCTGAAACGGCTGCGTGGAACTTTATCGACATTCCCCGCGGCGCGCATCGTGGCCGACTCGCCCAATACTGTCCCCCTGCGACCGGCTGCGCCGTTAGCGCTCTTGAGGCGCAGCTTGGAGTTCTCGGGAATTCGCACGCGTCGACCACGGCTCGCGCGGACGCGCTTCGTTTCGTCATTCATCTGGTCGGCGACGTTAATCAGCCGCTTCACGACGTCACAAACAACGACGAGGGCGGCAATTGCGTGCCTGTCGAATTTTTCGGCGCGCTTCCGAAGGAAGCCGACGTGGCTCGCGAATTGTTCGCGCCCAATCTCCATCAGGTTTGGGACGTAAGCATCATCGACCGATTCGGTCGCGGGGCTTCCTCGCTTCGCGTCGCTCGGAACCTCAATCGCCATTTCCGCGCCCAAATCGCCGAATGGGAGTCTCAGCCGGTCGATTTCGCTGCTTGGGCGTGGGAAGGCCACGCCATCGCCGAGTCGGTTGCATACGGCAAACTGCCCCGCGCGATACCCATTGAGCCACCGCGCTCTGTCGGCTCCTGCGCCGATGACAACGTTGGCCGCCGTATGCTCGGCTTCCATGAAAACCTCGGCGCCGCTTACGAATCCGCCGTTGCGCCCGTAGTCCAACAGCAACTCGCGAAGGCCGGGGCCAGATTGGCGCACGTGCTAAATTCGGCACTGCCGTAGGGGCAGACCAATGCGCTTCCACGCAAGTCACGCCAGGCGAGCTCAGTTTTGCGGCCGCACGAACTTTGCCGTATTGGGAATGCGCGGGCGGGAGACTTACAGTCCAATGTGTCATTTGATCGAGTCCTGGCCACTGCGTAGAGTCGGATGGCAGCCACCGCTCTATGGAAAGGAAAAGGTCCATGGGCCAAGCGATCATTCAAGTGGACGCGTTCACCGATACGCCGTTCCGCGGAAATCCCGCGGCGGTTTGCATCCTCGCGCACCCTCAACCTGACACCTGGATGCAGGCAGTGGCCAGCGAGGCGAATTTGTCGGAAACCGCCTTTCGGATGCGCCGCGCTGATGGCTCGTTCGGCCTCCGCTGGTTTACGTCGGCGGTGGAGGTCGATCTCTGCAGGCATGCAACCCTGGCGAGCGCCCACGTGCTTTGGCAACAAGGGTACCTTCGGACAGAGGAGCTGGCGTGCTTTCACACCCACTCCGGCCCGGCTCGGCTATCAAGCGTCTTCTCGCGGCGGATATGTTCACACCGCGTGCGCCGATGACCGCGTCCTCCTCTCCGGCCAATCCGCCACCGTGCTCCGCGCCGAACTCGTCACGTCCGATTTAGAGCCTTGACTTTTTTTCGCTCCTTCTGCATACGTGTCCGACTCATCCTCCCGTGGCGAATCCCGGATAAAGCGTCATCCCTCCGTCCACGTAGAGCGTCTCGCCCTGCACATAGTCTGAATCATCCGACGCCAGCCACACCGCGGCGCGGCCAATATCCTCTGGCTGGCCGATGCGGCCGTCCGGAATCAAGGTCAGGAGGCTTTTCAGCGCCGCGGGCGTATCCCACGCGTTACGATTGATGGGCGTCTGAATCGCGCCCGGCGCGATGGCATTGACGCGAATTTTGTGCGGCGCCAGTTCCTGCGCGAGCGTGCGCATCAGCATGTACACTCCGCCTTTGCTTGTGGCGTAATTCGCATGCCCGGCCCACGGAATCTCCTGATGGACCGAACTCATGTGGATAATTTTTCCCGCCGCCTTCGAAATATCCGGCCGAACGCCTCGGCGGATAAATTCCCGCGCCGCCTCGCGCGCGCACAAAAACTGCCCGGTCAAATTCACTCCAATCACATGGTTCCACTGGGCGAGGGTCATTTCGGTAAACGGCGCGTCGTCTTGCAACCCCGCATTCGCGCACAAGATATCCAGCGTCCCAAACGCTCCGATCACGGTCGCGAACATCGCCTGCACTTCCGCCTCGTTCGACACATCCGCTTTCACACCAATCGCCGTGCCGCCTTGTTGCTTGATATCCGCGATAATCGCGTTGGTCGCCTCTTCGTGAACCACCCAGTTGATGGCCACCTTCGCTCCTGCATCCGCGAAACATCGCGCAACTGCTTCTCCAATTCCCGAATTAGCGCCTGTCACCAGCGCTGCCTGCCCCGCCAATGGTTTTTCCCGCATGATTCCTCTCCTAGAACCCTGAACAAGTTTTGAATATGAGTCGAAGCCGTGCTTTTCCTCATTCGTGAATATCGTGAACCGCAATTTCGGACGGAACGTCAGCGCCGGGCCGGTTCAGACTCGGCCAGCCGCCGAAGAACCGATGTATCATACGTCGCCAGTATCAGGCATTCAGGGGGCAACGGCGGGATCAATTTGACAAATCTTCGGTCTTTACTCATTTTGCTGGCTGCACTGGGATGTTTGCTGCTCGCGTTCTCGCGCCCCTTGGCCCAAGCCGTGCACCGCCGGTTCCGCTTGATATACACTCTCGCTTGTCGTGACGTTGAACCGTTTGTATTGAGCACAAACGGCTGGCCTTGAAGAGGTGCAAAATAAATCAGACATCGGCTGCGGCTCAATTGGGTGTTCCTTCAAGCGACCTTGCATTTCTGTCCGCACTGGAAGTGGCCGAGCTGATCCGCGCCGGAAAACTTTCGTCGCTCGAATTGACCCGCTACACACTCGAGCGCATCGAGCGTTACAATCCCGCTCTCAATGCCTTCGTCTATCAACTAAAAGATTCCGCGCTGGCTCAAGCCCGGAAAGCCGACGAAGCGCTTGCCCGCAAGGAGGCTGCGGGTGCTTTTCATGGCGTCCCGATTCATGTGAAGGAAAGCTTCGCCGTTGCCGGCCAGCCCTGCACGTGGGGTATACCGGCTTTTAAGGATGCGCGTCCGCTACAAAATTCCGCCGCAGTCGAACGCCTGCTCGGGGCCGGCGCCATCCTGCTCGGCGCCACGAACGTCCCCGTGAATCTCTCCGACTGGCAGTCCTACAATCCGATTTACGGCACTTCCAATAATCCTTGGGACGTGACGCGCACTCCCGGCGGCTCATCGGGAGGCGCTGCCGCTGCGATCGCCGCTGGTCTCGGCTATCTGACTGTCGGCAGCGACATCGGCGGATCAATCCGCATTCCATCGCACTTCTGCGGCATCTTTGGCCACAAGCCAACGCAAGACCTGATCAGCCAGCGCGGACATCAGCCCGGCGGCGTGCCCGGGATCCCCGGCTCCTCCACTTTGCTTGCCGTTGCCGGGCCCATGGCTCGCAGCGCGAAAGATTTGCTTGCGGCGTTGAAGGTGCTCGCCGGGCCGGAGGATTGGGACGCGAAAGCATGGAAGTGGGAACTTCCTCCGCCGCGCGCGCAAAAGCTGCGCGATTTTCGCGTCGGCTACGTTCTCGACGATCCCATCGCACCACCTGCGCCAGAAATCCGTCCCGTGCTGGAAAAATGTATCGAGAATCTCCAGCGTGCTGGCGTGCAGCTCAAGTCCGGCTGGCCCGCCGGATTCGAACCCACGCCCATGCTTGAAACCTACCGCTACATGCTTTATGCAATTTTCATCAGCCGTTCGCCCGATCCTGTTAAAAAATCCCTCCGCGCTGAATTTGAGAGGATAGCCGGCCCGGCAGCCGCCGAAGCGCTGGGCTCACTGCCCAATTGGCAGGAGCAGATGCTGCGCCGCCTGGAATATCGCGCGCAGTGGCAGAGTTATTTCGACGACATGGACGTCTTTCTCTCGCCCGTCTCGTTCACGACAGCGTTTCCTCACGATCACAGCGAACCGCAGAGCGCACGGCGCATTAGCACGGCTGCAGGTCCGCGCAACTACATGGAAGGGCTCAATTGGATGGGCGTTGCTTCGCTCACTGGCTGTCCCGCAACGGTGGCTCCGATTGGACGTACGGCGGCGGGCCTGCCCGTGGGCATTCAAATCATCGGCCCGTACTGGGAAGACGCCACTCCGATCACCTTCGCGGACCAGCTCGCACGGGAGTTCGGTGGCTTCACGGCGCCTGCCGGTTACACGGGATAATGCACGTCGTACTTCTGCCTCCGCCCGCCCCTGTTTCGCCGCAGCGTATTTACGGCCTGCTGCTCCGCACCAGCGGCGGAAAATAGATCTCCCAGAATCCTTCCGCCGGCCGCGTGAACTCGACGCCCACCTTCCACTTCCCGTTTTCTCCGCCGCCGACGTTCACTACGCGGCATTCCTCCTCCTGCCGTGTGTTTTGGTTCTCGATCAGAATCGTTTGCCGTTCCTGAACGAGGGCGCTCAGCACCAGTAACGCACCATTCGCGTTCAAAGATACCGTACGCGTCAGCTCTTTGAATGGCGCTCCCGCCACATCTTTTCCGTGGACAAGCACTGGAACGGATAGCCCCAGCCTTTTGCTCCTCCGTACACGCCTGTTCGTAGGAATCGGGACAGTTGATGACATGCAGCGAATTTCCCGCTTTCCGCTGCAATTCGAGAATCACCGCCCCGCACTATTCTTCTAGTACCAAAGTGCCACCCGCAAATGTGCGTAGGCATTGGTTGGCCGAAGAGGTTGAACACGATCCCGACCGTGGCACCACCGTATGGCTATCTTGGGCGAGTAAATTCAGCAAACCGTCCGGTTGGCCGCAAATGACTGATCAAATGTCGCTCGTACCTGCCTCGGCGGATCGACGTTTACTCCGTGCGCGAAATGTCGCCCGCACCTACAATCAGCGGCCTTTTATTGGAGAGATCTGCACGTGGAAGCCGTCAGGGTCCACGAGGTTGACCGTCGACACTCCGTCGTTTGCCTGAAATGCGGCCTTCGCGTTCGCACCGGGAAGCTCCTCGTTAATCTTGTCCGCTAGCTGCTGCGCGGAGTTCCGGTCGGTATGGTCGATGGAAACCGAGAAGTGCGTGAACATGCTTTTCGGTCCCGGCACCACGCTGATATAGCCGGTCGGGAAGTCCAGATGGACGCCGCTGCCGTCATTTTTTGCCGGCCACCCTTTCTTCACGCCGAACAACCGATGATAAAAGGCGTAGGACCGCTCGATGTCGCTGACCAGGAGGCCGACGTGATTGACGCCCAGGCCGCGAACGATCGGCTCCGATTTCGTGGCAGCTTCCCCGCCCACAATCTTCGCCGGCAGCGCCAACATCGCGAGAGCCTGCATCAGGCCGCGGCGTGTCATTTGTCCGCGGTCATATTGATCGAACAGCGCGTCTATGGATTCCATCGGCGTTCCTCCCCTGCTTTAAAACCGCCGGATTATATCATCGCGGCGCCACCGCGTTCGGTAGCACGGGTGACGGGAAGGGTCACCACATTTCGTCAGCTTTGCTCATGACGCTTACAAAATCCTGGCCGATCTGGCTACAATGGTGATTACCCAAGGGGAGGCATCATGTTGCGCGTGGGGCTTATCGGCTGGCGAGGCATGGTCGGCAGCGTTCTTATGGAACGCATGCGCGCAGAAGGCGATTTTAGGGGCATCGAACCTGTCTTCTTTTCGACATCAAATGCCGGCGGCGCGGGTCCCGCCGAGGCCACCGGTGCCCCACTGAAAGACGCCCGCAATCTCCGTGAGCTTGGCGATTGCAACGTTCTGATCACTTGCCAGGGCGGCGACTATACGGCGGAAATCTACGGCCCGCTGCGCAACGCGGGATGGAAGGGCTACTGGATCGACGCTGCGTCCACGCTTCGCATGGCGGACGACGCCGTGATCGTTCTCGATCCGGTAAATCGTCACGTGATTGACAGCGCTCTCTCTCGCGGAATCCGCACCTACGCGGGCGGCAACTGCACCGTGAGCCTGATGCTCATGGGCTTCGCCGGTTTGCTCAAGACCGGCCTCGTCGAATGGATCACTTCCATGACCTATCAGGCCGCCTCGGGCGCGGGTGCCGCGAAAATGCTCGAGCTGATCAAGCAGATGGATTGCCTCGCCGAGCCCGCCCGCAAGTCGCCTTCCGAAAATGCGCTGGAAGTCGATCGCATGGTTCTCGCCGCGCAGCGCGCTCCGTCGCTTCCCGTGCAGGAATTCGGGGTCCCGCTGGCGGGCAGCGTGATTCCCTGGATCGACAAGGAAATGCCCGGCGGCCAGACGAAAGAGGAATGGAAAGCCATGGCCGAAGGCAACAAAATCCTCGGCATCAATCCGCCGGTGCCCATAGACGGAATCTGCGTGCGCATCGGAACCATGCGCTGCCACAGCCAGGCGCTCACGATCAAGCTCACCAAAGACGTTCCCCTGCCCGAAATCGAGCAGATCATCGCCGGTTCGAATGAATGGGTGCGCGTGATTCCCAACAACAAAGAATCCAGCATCCGGTGCCTCACGCCGACCGCCGTTTCCGGCACTCTCAACGTTCCCGTCGGCCGGTTGCATAAACTGAATCTCGGGTCGCAGTTCCTCGGCGCGTTCACCGTGGGCGATCAACTCCTCTGGGGCGCCGCTGAGCCGCTTCGCCGGATGCTCGGCATTCTGCGCACTTACCTCGGCTCATGAACTTTCGAAAATCAGGGTCCTGGTCGCGACGACCCGAGTGCGGCGCCCTCGACGGATGGTGTCTAACCATTCGGCTGCTATATAATCCCGTTGCCCCGGTGGGTGTGGCGGCTCATCTGGCGACAAATTTGACACTTCGCAATTCGGCGAGGAGGTCGCGATGCTTCGAAAATTGTTCCTGATTAGTTCCGCAGTAGCGCTCGTCGCGCTGCCCGGCCTTGCGCAAAACAAGTTGAACGGCACCTGGAAGCTAAATATTTCGAAGAGCGATTTCGGCCAGATGCCGCCTCCGACCAGCGAGACCGACACTATCACCGTGAACGGCACCCAGTTCACGCAGAAAGTCAGAAGCGAAACCGCGCGTGGCACGTCCAGTTACACGCGTTCGTGCGACATCAACGGCCAGGAAGAAAAGCTTTCGCCCGATAATCCGCGCGCCCACATCGGCCCGGTCGTCATCGCCAGCATCAAGTGCGAGAAGAAGGACGATGGTGTTGTGGTTACCGAAGGCTTCGACATGCGCGGCGCTCCCTCCACCGATCAGATGACCTTCACGCCCTCCGAGGACGGCAAGGAACTCACCATGGAGCAGCACATCTCCGGCGGGATGAGCATGACCCGCAAACTGGTCTTCGATCAGAGCGATTCATCCGCCGACAATCCCGCCCCGCCGGCGAACGGCGGAATGGCCGCGACGCCCGGGGCTGAGGCGATCATCCATACGGGCGACGGCGCCGCGTCGGATGGCCCGCATCCAGACTTTAGCGGCACCTGGAACCTCGACATCGCCAAGAGCAACTTCGGTCAGGGCCAGCCTCCGGCTAGCGAAGTGGACACCATCACTGAAAACGGCAATTCCATGACCGTCGTCACCGCGCAGAAAGGCGGCATGATGGGCGACATGAACACTACCGAAAAATTCACGACCGACGGCAAGCCCTCCACGTGGACTGGCATGGGCGATTCCAAAGTGACGGGAACTGCGAACTGGGATGGCGACAAGCTCGTCGTCAACGCCAAGACCAGCTTCCAGGGCAGCGACGTCAATTTGAAGGAAACTTATAGCCTGAGCGCCGACGGCAAAACGCTCACCAAGACGCTTCACGCCGAAACGGGCATGGGTAATTTCGATTCAACCTCGGTGTACGATAAGCAGTAGCCGCAAACGCACGCGGACGGAGCGATTGCACATTTCGATGCCGCATACGTTGCAGTCGCTCTCAACGCCGCTTGCACATATCCCCGCCGCTCCGCGGAAAAAGTCCCGCCGAAAGCCGCGCCACCCCAGCCGAATGTCGCCAGCGGTTCAGCGACCGAAACGCGCGCGGCAATTTCCGAGATCATTCCGCCATGAGCGCTGATGTCATTTCCGCGAACGCCGACCGAAACGCGCTGCGGAACCGCAGGCGCTGGCACGCCCAGCTTTGGATTCAAGTTCTCCTTGGCATGATTGCGGGAATCGCTCTGGGAATTTTATCGCCGCGAATCGGCGCGCGCATGGAGCCATTGGGCGACGCGTTCATCAAGGCGATTCGCATGCTCATCGGACCGATCATCTTTTGTACCGTTGTTCACGGCATCGCGCGGATGGTCAATGTGGCGCGGGTCGGCCGCGTGGCGCTGAAGGCGATCGTTTACTTCGAGGCGCTCACCACGGTCGCCCTGATCCTTGGACTCGCCTCTGTGAATGTTTGGCGGCCGGGGCGCGGCATGAATGTCGATCTCGAGGGCATCGACACGTCCGCAGTGCGCACGTACATCGCGCATCCCGGCGCGACCGGCGTCACGCAGTTTTTGATGAACATCATTCCGCGCACGTTCGTTGGCGCGTTTACCGAGGGCAACGTGCTGCAGGTGCTGCTGATCGCCGTGCTTTGCGCCTTTGGGCTTGTGGCGGCGGGCGAACGCGGCAAGCCCGTCGTCGATTTTATCGAAGCGGCGAATAAGATGCTGTTTGCAGTGGTCGGGATCGTCATGTGGACGGCACCGATCGGTGCGTTTGGCGCGATCGCTTTTGCGGTCGCGGAATTCGGGGCTGGCTCGCTCGTCTCGCTTGGAAAACTTCTCGGCGGTTTCTACGTCACATGTCTAATCTTCATTTTCGGCGTGCTGTGGCCGGTAGCGAGTTGGTGCGGCTTCAGCATCTTCAAACTGATCCGTTATATTCGTGAAGAATTGCTGATCGTGCTGGCGACCACGTCCTCGGAAACCGTGCTGCCGCAGTTGATGGAGAAACTCGAAAGACTCGGCTGCGAGGAAACCATCGTGGGACTGGTGATCCCGACCGGATATTCCTTCAATCTCGACGGCACCTGCCTGTATCTCGCTACGACGGCTGTTTTTCTGGCCCAGGCGACGAACACGCACCTGACCCTTTGGCAGCAGCTTGGATTACTGGCCGTACTGCTGCTTTCTTCCAAGGGCGCGGCGGGAGTGGCGGGCGCCGCCTTCGTCGTGCTGGCGGCGACCATCTCCTCAACGGGCATCATTCCCGTCGCCAGCATCGCGTTGGTCCTGGGAATTCATAGGTTGATGTCCGAAGGGCTCACGCCGACGAACGTGATCGGCAACGCGGTGGCGACGATCGTCGTCGCGAAGTGGGAGCGCTCGCTCGACGAAGACCGGCTACGCTCCGCGCTCGACGGAGGAATGGAGACCGCCGCGACGATCGCTCAGACGTGAGCTGCCAGTCAGACGTGAACTTGCGCTTGCGCCTTCGCCGATGAGTTGAGTATCCGGTCGAGCCGGTCGAGCACCTGCATGGCCGTGAAGCATTGCTGCACGCTGGCGTTCGGCTCCCGATGTTCCTTGATCGCGGCGAAGAATTCGCGGTCCTGCAACTCCACGCCGTTCATCGAAACATCCACCTTCGACACATCGATTTTGTTCTGCTCGCCATCGACCAAATCATCGTAGTAAGCGATGTAGGTTCCGTTATCGCAGATATAGCGAAAGTGCGTTCCGAGCGGCCCTTTGTTGTTGAACGAAAGCGAAAGCGTGCACACCGCCCCGGACGGCGTTTTCATCACGATGCCCATGTCCATGGCGATCTTCAGCTCCGGATGCATCGGGCCCTGCACCGCGTAGCAATCGGACACCAGCTCGCCGGTTTGGTACTGGAAAAGATCGACGGTGTGGCAGGCGTGATGCCAGAGCAGATGATCGGTCCAGCTGCGCGGCTTGCCCTGCGCATTCATATTCGTGCGGCGAAAAAAATAAGTCTGCACGTTCATCTGCAGAACTTTCAGCTCGCCGGCCTTGATGCGCTTGTGCACCCACTGATGGCTAGGATTGAAGCGCCGCGTGTGGCCGCCCATACAGACGACGCCGGTCTCCTTCTGAACCTTCACCAACCGCTCCGCGTCAGCCAGCGAATCGGCGATCGGAATTTCGATTTGGACGTGCTTGCCGGCGCGCATGCATTGCTCGCCCTGCTTCGCGTGAATCGGCGTGGGCGTGGCCAGGATCATCGCTTCCAGCCCCGGCTGCTTCAGGCTTTCGGCCAGGTCGCTGGTCCAGTGAGGAATCTGGTATTTCTTGGCAACTTCTTCAGTGGCGGCGGGATTTCCGCCTGCCAGCGTGATTACTTCGATGCCGGGAATATTTTTCAACGCGTCCAGATGCTTTTGTCCGAACGCCCCCTGCCCGGCGACTCCAACCTTCATGCGCCACCCCCTGCTTGGAAAATTGAGATCAGCCAGCCTTCGTTTCGAGTTCGGTCTTGCCCGCGCGCAGCTTGCGCAATTCGGCGTGCATACGGATCACCGCCATCCACATGCCGAGCGGATGCGCCCCCGCCTCGACCAGGGGATGAACCTGCCCGTCGCGGAATTTCTCGATGTCGTCGTCCTGCAGCGTTTCGAGAACTTTCGCTTCCTCCGGCGTGAAGCCGTACTGCTTGGCAACGCCCGGAAGGTCGTGAATCAGGCGCAAGCGCAATTCGCGGCTGAAGCGGCTGTCGTATAGAACCTTGTTCAGCTTGTACGCGGACGGCGACGGATGCTTATAAAACTCAAAGCCGCCCTTGAATTTGTAGGTCGCGGGCGCTTCTTTGCCTTCCTTCGATTGCCCGATGCCTTTGAAAGGAAGGAAGCGCACGACGGCGTGGCCGTGGTGCCACGTCGGCTGGTAGGTAATGAGCTCTCCCTTCACGTTGCCGATGGCACCGAACATAATCATCCACGAAAGCATCTCGGTATTGCCAACTTCATCGAGCTGTTCGTTCGTAAGGTTGATGAGCGCGTCGAGGTTCCCTTTCTCGATCTGCGCGATCGCCCAATGATCGAACTCGAAATCGGGCTTTGGATATTTCCACGTTCCGGGGAAGTGCGACATGCCGCCGCTGGCCACGATGGCGACATTCTCCGGGCGGCTGGCGATTACCTTCGCGATGGCTTTACCGAGGTCCGCGCAACGCTTCGCCGTCGGCAGCGGCGGAAGATACGCGTTTACAAAGATCGGCACGACCGGAATCGGCCGCTTCTCGATCACCCATTCATAAACGGCTGCAAAGGCGTGGCCCAAAACGGCATCCTGGGAATAGCCAAGGTCGAAACCGGCCTTCATTAGTTTATCGAGCAGATCTTCGGCAAGACCTTGATGAATGGGAAGTTCGTACTTGCGCCCCGCAAATTCCGCGTGGGAATATTCGCCGGAAAGAATCGCGAATGTCGGGACGGATGTAAGAAAAAACGTTTCCAGGTGATCGCTGCCGATCACTATCACCGCATCCGGCTTGGCCTCTTCGAGATCCTTGCCGATCAGCCGCATGGCTTCGATATCGGCGTCCAGCTGTTTCGGATCTTCGCTGGGCGGCCGGTCGAAAAGCTGCGGCGCGTGAACGGTCGCCATTGCTGCAACAATCTTTCCCATGGCTAATTACCCCTTTTTCGTGCGGTCGAAGCGTGCTGGAACCTGGCCTTGCTTCCGCGTGTTTGCCTCGGTCTACTTCGCTGGGCTCGAATCCGCTGTCAAAGAGATTGTTGCGGAACCGGCAGATTCCGTCAAGGGGCGCCAGCGGTTACCGAAGAACCGCGGCGGGACAAAATCCGATCTCAGCAACGTTGAACTCGCGGCTCCTCAGGTGGTCAGCGGATCGCGCTTGCTGGCGTCGATCCCGAGGTCTTTCATGGCCTTTTCCACCACGGAGGCCTCAATTTTGCCTTCGCGCAACAACTCGTGCAGCGTGGCGAGTGTTATGAAGCGCGAATCCACTTCAAAAAAGTCCCTCAATGACGCGCGGCTTTCGCTGCGCCCGAATCCGTCCGTGCCGAGCGACGCGATTCTCCGCGGTGACCACTTGCTGATCAAGTTCGGTAGCGCTTTCAGGTAATCGGTCGCCGCAACGAACACGCCGGGCGCGCCGCCAAGGCACTCGGTGACATACGGCACGCGCGGTTTTTCGCCGGGATGGAGCATGTTCCAGCGGTCGGTCTCGATTCCGTCGGTATAAAGTTGCTTATAGCTGGTGACGCTCCAGACATCCGCCGCTACATGATATTTCGAGTCCAGGATCTCTTGGGCTTTCAATACCTCGCGCAGGATCGAGCCGCTTCCCAAAAGCTGCGCGCGCAACTTGGTCTTGTTGCCCGCCGCGGCACGATAACGATACATGCCCTTCAGGATGCCCTCGCGCGAACCCGCCGGCATCGTGGGCATTTCGTACGGCTCGTTCATCACCGTGATGTAATAGAAGAGGCTTTCGCCCTTGTTGTACATGCGGTCGATGCCGTCTTCAATGATGGTGGCAATTTCAAAGGCGTACGTCGGATCGTACGCGCGCAGCGTAGGCACCGGGAGCGCGAGCACATGGCTATTGCCGTCCTGGTGCTGTAAGCCTTCGCCCGCGAGTGTGGTGCGACCGGCCGTGCCTCCCAGCAGGAAGCCGCGGCAGCGCGAATCCGCGGCGGCCCAGATCAGGTCCCCGATGCGCTGCATTCCGAACATCGAGTAGTAAATGAAAAATGGGATCGTATTGATGCCGTTGTTCGCATAGGCCGAACCCGCGGCAATGAACGAGCACATCGAACCGGCCTCGGTAATTCCCTCTTCCAGAATTTGACCGTTTTTAGCTTCTTTGTAATAGAGCAGCGTATTCATATCGACAGGTTCGTACAGCTGCCCCTGGCTGCTATAGATCCCAACCAACCGAAAAAGCGATTCCATCCCGAACGTGCGCGCCTCATCCGGAACAATCGGCACGATCAGCTTGCCGATCTCCGGATCGCGCAGCATCTTGCGAAGCATGGCCACGAAAGCCATCGTGGTGGAGACTTCCCGGCCTTCGCTGCCGGTCAGGAATTCGGAGAAGAGCTCGCTTCGCTCGCCGGTCAGCGCCTGCGCGCGGACTCGCCGCTGCGGCACGTATCCGCCTAATTTCCTGCGGCAATCCTGCAGATATTTTATTTCGGGGCTGTTTTCTGGCGGGCGATAGAACGACACCTCCTCGATTTGATCTTCACGAATCTTCAGGCCGAAGCGCTCGCCGAAGTGCCGCAGGGCGTCTTCGTCCAGCTTCTTCTGCTGGTGAGTGACGTTGCGCCCCTCAACCGCCTCGCCGAGCCCGTATCCTTTAATCGTGCGCGCCAGAATGACGGTTGGCGAGCCCTTGTGTTCGAAGGCCGCTTTATACGCCGCGTAAACCTTCTTCGGATCGTGTCCGCCGTGGCGCATTTTGTGAAGCTGCTCGTCCGTGTAGCCCTCCACCATTTTCAACAAGCGTGGATCAGAGCCAAATACGCGCTCGCGGACGTACGCGCCCGATTCAACCACGAACTTCTGGTACTCGCCATCGACGATTTCGCCGAGCCGTTTAGCAAGCAAACCGTCCGTATCCTGGTCGAAAAGCGGATCCCAATCCGACCCCCAAATGCACTTGATCACGTTCCAGCCCGCGCCGCGGAACGCCGCTTCCAGTTCCTGAATGATGTGCCCATTGCCTCGCACCGGCCCATCCAGCCGCTGCAAATTGCAGTTGATGACAAAAATCAAATTGTCGAGCTTCTCGCGCGACGCCAGCGTGATCGCGCCGAGCGTCTCGGGCTCGTCGGTCTCGCCGTCACCGACGAACGCCCACACTTTGGCGTCGGAAGGCGCTTTCAGCCCGCGGTCTTCCAGATAGCGCTGGAAGCGTGCCTGGTAGATGGCCATGATCGGACCCAAGCCCATGGAAACCGTCGGAAACTCCCAAAATTCTGGCATCAACCACGGATGCGGATAGGACGAAAGTCCGCCGCCGGGTTTCAGCTCGCGCCGGAAATTTTCGAGTTGTGTCGCGGTCAAGCGGCCCTCGAGAAACGCGCGCGCATAGACTCCGGGCGCGGCATGGCCCTGCAAATACACGAAATCGCCTTCGAACGTATCGGTGCGCCCGCGGAAGAAATGATTAAATCCAACTTCGAACAGCGTGGCGATCGAACCGTACGTGGAAAGATGGCCGCCGATGTTGTGCTCCAGGCGATTTGCGCGGACGACCATGGCAAGCGCGTTCCAGCGCACGAGGCTCTTGACCTTGCGCTCCAGTTCCTGATCCCCTGGAAACGGCGCTTCCACACTGTGGTGGATCGTGTTTACGTACGGCGTGTTTGCCGTGAACGGCACCGGAACACCGCGGGCCGCTGCGCGTTGGCCAATCTCGCGCAGAATGCGAGTGGCCAGATCAGGACTCCCCTGATCCACCACCGCGTCGAATGACTCGATCCACTCCCATACTTCTTCGAGTTCATCGATGTCCGCGGGACGCAAGTCTGCTCGCGTTACCATGGCTGGCCGTACCTTTCCGATGGAAAACGATTACGATCCATCGAACTTTTGCTCTTCTTTTACACTATAGCGCAAATTTAGACCGCTGAACCGCAAATGCGCGAAGTGCCGATTCAATTTAAACATCGATTCGCGAGAAAATGTGGATAATAGCGGCCATAAATCCGTAATTCGGCCGCAAACACCGCCCGCACGCCGCGAGCAGCATCACCACCGCGTCCGTGCTGCCTGGCAGAAAAACCATGAGGCGTTCCGCGCGGGTTTCGTCGAAGCCCTTCTTGGACGTCTTTACGCGGACAAAAAATGAGGAATGGCGCGCCCGGAGAGATTCGAACTCCCGACCTTCTGGTTCGTAGCCAGACGCTCTATCCAGCTGAGCTACGGGCGCGTTGTTTGCGTGGAGACGAAAACCGTCGCAAGAAGTGTACCACACCTCTGAAATCACGCTCCGGCAGCGTACAGGCCGTCGTAGGGAGGCCGTGCAGCGCGTCTCATCACGCCGCCTCGTGAGCTACATCACAGCCCAAACGTCGCACCAGCGTTATTTACGCCGTAGGTGTTTTTTAGGGGGCTGCCGTGGCCATTCGGCTTCTTGCTACCGCGAGTGCGCTTCTAGTCCTCCGCTTTTTAGCTGGTCCCGTCCCGGCTGCGAACGAAACGCAACTCCCGCCGACATACCTGCCTTCCGGCCGGGAGATATACGCATATAACTGCGCCGCCTGCCATGGGCCGGATGCCAAAGGTCATGGCACCGCAGCCGCATTGCTGGTCACTCCTCCACCGGATCTGACCACGCTCTCGAAGCGCCACTCCGGCAAATTTCCATACGATTACGTGACGAACATCCTCGAATTTGGTCCCGGCGTAACGGCCCACGTATCGTCGGCCATGCCCACCTGGGGACCCATTTTCCGGCGCTGGCACAATCAAAACGAAAGAGTGGTGAAGAAGCGCATCAAGCGGCTGTGCGATTACTTGGCTTCTCTGCAGGTGCACTGAACGACCGACGCTTGGAATGCTCTTCTCATCTGCGCGATCCGTCCCTCGGCGGCAATTCGATCATCGTTAAACGGCGCCTGCGCAAGCGGACAAACATGGCAGGACATCGCGGAGCCGAGTCGCGTCAAACCAACGCACTTGACCCTTGCCTTTCGCTCCCCTAACTTATGGTGTCGCTCGCAGCCGAAATCCCGCCGCTCGGCGCGCCTCAAAGGAACCTCGGCCGCTCAGGAGGAGCCATGCAGGAATTTGATCCGCACGTACTGGAAGAAAAAGCCGTTCCGCCACCGTCCGAGTTCAGCAAGAAGGCGCGCGTTAAGTCGCTCGACGAATACCGCCGGCTCTACGATCGTGCTGCCAAAGACCCCGAAGGTTTTTGGGCCGAGCAAGCCAAGATGCTCGATTGGTTCGAGCCGTATCAGCAGGTCCTCGAATGGAAGCCGCCGCACGCCAAGTGGTTCGTCGGCGGCAAGATCAACGTGGCCCACAACTGCCTCGATCGCCACGTCGCCAAAACTCCGGACCGGATGGCGCTGATCTGGGAAGCCGAAGATGGCGCGGTCGTCCGCCTCACCTACGCGCAACTCCACGAGCGCGTCTGCCGCTTTGCCAACGCCCTGAAATCTCTCGGCGTCCAGGACGGCGATTGCGTCGCCATCTACATGCCGATGATTCCCGAGTTGCCGATCGCCATGCTTGCCTGCGCGCGCATGGGCGCGGTCCATTCCGTGGTTTTCGGCGGCTTCAGCTCCACGGCTCTTTCCGATCGTATCGCCGACGCCAAAGCAAAAATTCTGATCACCGCCGACGGCGGCTATCGACGCGGCCGGGTGGTTCCGCTGAAGGACACAGCTGACGCGGCGCTGAAAAATTGCCCAACCATCGAAAAATCGATCGTCGTGAAGCGCACCGGCGAAAAAGTCGCCTGGGAATCCGGACGCGATCTCTGGTGGCATGACCTCGAAAAATCCGCTCCCAGCGATTGCCCAGCGCCGCAGTTCGATTCCGAGCATCCCCTTTACATTCTTTACACCAGCGGCACCACCGGCAAACCCAAAGGTGTGCTCCACACCTCAGCTGGATACCTTCTGCAATGCATGTGGTCCATGCAGCTTGTTTTCGATCTGCGTGATTCGGACGTCTATTGGTGCACTGCGGATATCGGCTGGGTCACCGGCCACAGCTACATCGTCTATGGCCCGCTCGCGAATGGTTCCACGGTCGTGATGTACGAAGGCGCGCCCGATCATCCGGCGAAAGATCGCTTCTGGCAAATCGTCGAAAAATACAGAGTCTCGATCTTCTACAGTTCCGCTACGGCCATTCGGGCCTTTATGTCCTGGGGCATGGACTGGCTCAACAAACACGATCTGTCCAGCCTGCGCGTGCTCGGCACCGTCGGGGAGCCCATTAATCCCGCGGCGTGGAAGTGGTATCACGAGGCAATCGGCAAAGGCCGCTGCCCGATTGTCGATACCTGGTGGCAAACGGAGACCGGCGCGATCATGATTTCGCCGCTTCCCGGCGCCACTCCCGCCAAGCCCGGCTCCGCCACGCTTCCCCTTCCCGGCATTGCCGCCAAAGTCGTCAATCTTCAGGGCCAGGCGGTCGGCCCCGGCGAAACCGGCTACCTCACCATTCAGAAGCCGTGGCCCTCCATGCTCCGCACCATATACGGAGATGACGAGCGCTACGCGCGCGAATACTGGAGCCGCATCCCAGGCGTGTATTTCGCCGGAGACGCCGCTCAGTGCGACCAAGATGGCTATATTTGGGTGCTCGGCCGCGTCGATGACGTGATCAAAGTGGCCGGCCATCGCCTCAGCTCAATGGAAATCGAAAGCGCCCTCGTCAGCCACCCCTCCGTGGCTGAGGCCGCTGTTGTCGCCCGCCCCGACGAAATAAAGGGCGAAGCCATCGTCTGTTTCGTTACTCTGCGCTCCGGCCATTCGCCATCGGGGCAGTTGCGCTCCGCGCTCATGGAGCACGTCGCCGTCACCATCGGCAGCATCGCGCGCCCTGCGGACGTCCGCTTCTGCGACCTGCTGCCCAAAACGCGCAGCGGCAAAATCATGCGCCGCTTGCTTCGCGAACTCGCGCATAAGGGCGGCATCTCCGGAGACACCACGACCCTCGAAGACATGGGTGTGATCGAACGGCTGGCCAAAGCTCAGGGCAACGAAGAAGAGTAGCCGTCGAATATGAAGAATCGTTCTTTCGTGCAGGCGTTACGGTGGACTGGAACGGGTGAGCCTTCTATGCCGCCGTCATACTGCTCTCTGGTAACGCTACGAAGCGTGCGCCGCCCGCGCCATCTCCGTCGACAACCGACGGCCCAGCGCCCGGGCGCCGTTTGCGCGCGTCAACCGGCCTCGCGGCGTTCCCTCGATCTCGATGATCGCGTCCGCCGGATACGGATACTCTTTCTCGCAGATTCCGCAGCGCAGCGTAAAAACGCTGGCACCGAATTGTCCAGCCATTTCGGTAGTTTGGTTGCGGTTTTCTTCTTCAAGCCTCGAAACAATGCCCGGCACCGCGATCGGTTGGTTGCAACACCGGCACAGCACGCCACGATACCGATGCACGCTCGTGTCGTTCATAATGTCCTTCCTCGCATGATCCCAATTTCGATCTGGCGGACCCACGAGCCCGCCAGAGTTGAGAGCCGCATCCTATACGCGCCCACAGGATCATGTCAGCGCGATCTCGCCGCTCAAATCCGGCCGCTGCTGATATATACTCGGCGGGTTTGCCGCCCGTACTTGCTCTTCTTGAAGTGTGCAAGTACTTACTTTTCAAGTAACTAGAGCATGGGCCAAGGGAGACTCGAAGTGACCAGATACTCGTGGATTGCAGTACTTTTCGCCGCGTTGTTGGCAGGATCGCTCACGCCAGGCGCCACAGCGCAAAAGACGCCGGCAGCTGATTGGCCTATGTACAACCGCGATCTCGGCTCCACGCGCTATTCGCCGCTCAAGCAGATTAACACCGCAAACGTATCGAAACTCGGCGTGGCTTGGTCCTACGCCATGCGGCCCGGGGGCGTCGGTCCCGCCTCGGGCGCGTACGCTGAGGTCACTCCCATCGTGGTCAACGGCGTGATGTACATGCCGGCCGGAAACAAAATCGTGGCACTCGATGGCGACTCCGGCAAGGAAATTTGGCGGTACGAACTAAAAACCGGGATGGCCTCCGCCCGCGGCGTCGCCTACTGGCCCGGCACGCGCCATGATCCGGCACGGATCTTTTTCACCAGCGGACATAAGATCATGGCGCTCGACGCGGCCACGGGAAAACCATCCGCCAGCTTCGGCGACCACGGCGAAATCACCCTGAAAGTTCCCTTCGCCGAAGTGCCCACAATCTACAAAAACCTGATCATCATCGGGGCGAATGTGTATGGCCCGGGCGAGACCAATCTCCATCCGCAGGACGAAGTTGGACAGGGCGTACCGGGCGATTCCCGCGCTTTCGATGCGCGCACGGGCAAAAAGCTCTGGGATTTTCACACCGTTCCGCACCCCGGCGAAACCGGCAACAACACGTGGGGCGATGAGAGCTGGAAAGACCGCGGAGGGTCAAACGTCTGGTCGATCACCATGAGCGTCGATGCCAAGCGGGGCATCCTGTACATGCCAGTCGGCGGGCCGGCCGCGAACTACTACGGCGGCGATCGCCCCGGCGACAATCTCTTCTCCAATACCCTCGTGGCCGTGGATGCGAATACCGGTAAATTGAAATGGTATTTTCAGACCGTCCATCACGAGCTGTGGGATTTCGATCTGCCGCCCGAGCCAGCTCTGATCGACATCACCCGCAACGGGAAGAAAATCCCGGTCGTCGTCCAGACGAGCAAGTCCGCATACATGTTTATCCTCAACCGTGTGACGGGAAAATCGATTTTTGGCGTCGAAGAACGTCCGGTACCGAAGGGCAACGTGCCGACCGAATCCTATTCGCCGACTCAGCCTTTTCCGCTGAAGCCGCCACCGCTGGCCCGCATCGACTTCAAGCTCAGCGATATGGTCACGGCGGATGACACAACCCCGCAGCACGCGCAGGCATGCCATGAACTTTGGGACAAAGTCGGCGGCTTCTATAATGCCGGCCCGTTTACTCCGTGGCTTTACAATCCACCGGATGCGAAGAATCCGAGAATCTCGCTGGTATTTCCAGGCGCCACCGGCGGAGCCAACTGGGGCGGCACTGCTTCCGATCCGACGAATGGCTATGTGATCGTAAACATGCAGAATCAAGGAGCACTCGGCTGGATCACAAACAATCCGAGATATAAGCCGGGCGCAAACAATGGCAACCTGCTTCCCTACGATCGCGGCACCAACGCTCAATTTCCCGGCCAGTACGCACAGTTCACCGCCATCGCGCGCGACGCCAACGGAAAACCACTGGGCAGCTGGCCATGCCAGAAACCGCCGTGGGAGACACTCGCAGCCGTCAATGCCAACACCGGCGACATTGTGTGGCAAGTTCCGCTCGGCATCACCGCCGGTCTTCCGGCTGATAAGCAAAACACCGGCCGACCCGGAGCGTTTGCGGGGCCGATCGTTACCGCTGGCGGACTGGTGTTCATCGGCGCGACCAGCGACAACATGTTCCGCGCTTTCGATGAGCGCACCGGAAAAATGCTGTGGTCCACGCATCTGGCCTACCAAGCCACCGCTGTTCCGATGACTTACGAGGGCAAGAACGGCAAACAATACGTGGCCATCATGGACGCGGGCGCGGCGTTTGGGCCGCAAGCGCACACGTCAGGGCCGGGGCCAGAACTGCTGGTTTTCGCACTGCCGTAGGACCGCATCCGCGCGGGCGCATGTTGTACCGGCGCTGACGTGCGATCCTCGATTGACTAAAGACTGTGCTTGGCGCGGGCGGACAGCTTCAGGAGCGATTGCTTCGTACGCCGGCGCGGCGGTTGCAGCCCCGCTTTCGAGAGCATCACCAGAAATTGTCTCTTGGTCCGCATGTCCATCGCTTCGGCCACGAGTTTGCGGTTGCGGTCGTACAGGTAGCTTTTGGGGATTCCATCGACGCTGAAGCGCTTGTGCACAATGTCCCCGGGATCGAGCAGAATCGGGTACGCCACCTTGTGTTTCGCCAGAAACGAGCGTACGACCTCCGGCTGTTCATCTGAAATCGCCAGCACGACGAAGCCCTGATTTGTGTATTTCTTGTAAAGCGCATCAAGATCGGGCATTTCTTTCCGGCACGGAGGGCACCACGTGGCCCAGAAGTTCACCAGCACCACTTTGCCGCGCAACTCGCTCAGCGTCCACTTTCGTCCATCGAGTCCCATGAGCGTAAAGTCGATGTGTTCTCGGCGCAAATCATCCTGTTGCAGTTTCTTCAGTGCGGCCTGGAACTGCGGATTATTCAGGGCGACGCGCACGTTCTCGTATTTCACCAGCATCGCCAGTTCGACGTATGGCTCCGCCGGCTGATCATTGACAGCGGCTACTGGATGCTCGCGGAGCGCGTCTTCCAGCGTCGTGGCCACGGCTTGCACGGTGTCTTGGCCCTGATCGCCCTCGGTCGAAAGATTGGCCAGCGAATACGCCAGCGCTACCTTATTCGCCGAAGCGGGAAGCGCACGAATCTGCGCGGCCAGCAACTGCGTCGCGCGCGGACGGACATCGTCCGCCAGAGACCGCAGGCTGGCGATATTCCTCGCGATGGTCTCCTGAGCGGGAGTCCACCGCGGCTCTTTAAACTGCGCTTGCAGCCTGGGAACGCCCAATGTTGCCGCGAGCGCGGTTACAAACAGGAAAACTCCGGTGGCAGCCGCGGCGGCCAGCGCTGCCCTGACATTCCTCAGTTCTATGCTCATATACGGCAACTTAGCACAGTCACGGCGTTTTGAACTTCGGGGCAATAGCCGCAAAGCGCGTCCTTTCACCCCTAGGGTGTTGAGGAGAATCCACAGGTGTTCGCTTGACGCAGTTCGGTCTTTCTGCAATTATAGAAATATGCAAAAGGCAGACAAAGCGGGCGTGAAGCAAGTAGCCCAGTTCGCGGACATGTTTTCGGCGATGGGCACCGAAGCGCGGCTGCGCATCATGCAGCTTCTGCTTTCGGCGCATCCCGATGGACTGGTGGTCGGCGATATTCAAAGCGAACTCGAAATACCCAATTCCACGCTTTCGCACCACCTCGACAAACTGAAAAACGAAGGCCTCGTCAACGTCCGACGCGAGAGCACATTCTTGCGCTACTCGGCCAACACCGAAGCTCTTCAGGCGCTGCTCGCCTTTCTTTTCTCCGAATGCTGCACGCGCAATAAGGCGTTGAATCCGCGCGCCATTATCCAGATCTGCAAATAGGAGCCAGCAATGAGCGACCCAAACGAAGATTTGGAAATTAAGGAAGTGGTTCGCGAAAAATACGGCGAACTCGCCCGCCAGGCGAAAGCCGGCGGAAAGCTTTCTTGCGGCGACGCGAGTTCGTGCTGTGACGCAATCACTTCGAATCTCTACGGCGCGGCCGATATAGCCGCTATTCCCGAAGAGGCGCTCCGAGCTTCACTCGGCTGCGGGAATCCGACGGCGCTGGCGGAACTGAAGCCGGGCGAGATCGTCCTCGATTTAGGTTCGGGAGGAGGCATCGACGTGCTGCTTTCCGCGCGTCGCGTCGGGCCTTCCGGGAAAGCGTACGGCCTGGACATGACCGACGAGATGCTGGCCCTCGCGCGCGAGAACCAGCGAAAGTCCGGCATCGCCAACGTGGAATTTCTCAAAGGAGAAATCGAGCATATTCCTTTGCCTGAGAATTCCGTTGACGTGATTATTTCCAATTGCGTGATCAATCTTTCGGCCGATAAGGCGCAGGCGCTGCGCGAAGCGTTCCGAGTGCTCAAGCCCGGCGGCCGCCTGGCCGTTTCGGATGTCGTCACGCGCGGTGAAATCGCTCCCGCAGTGCGCCAAAGCGTTCTTCTTTGGATCGGTTGCGTAGCTGGCGCGCTCGCCGAGGCAGATTATCGCGCCAAGCTCGCGGAGGCTGGATTCGAGCAGATCGACATTGAACCGACGCGCGTCTACAAGGCGGACGATGCGCGTGAATTTCTCGCTTCCGCCGGCATCGACGTGGCCGCGATCGCGCCGCAAGTGGATGGCAAATTCATGAGCGCATTCATCCGCGCCGTGAAACCGGCGCACACTGGCAGAAGCGCGGCAGCGGCTCGAAAAGCCTGAATAGCTTATGCCAAGGCACTACAACGTGCTGTTCCTTTGCACCGGGAATTCCGCGCGCTCGATCATGGCCGAAGCGATCATGAACGCGAAGGGCCAGCCAATTTTCACCGCCTATAGCGCAGGCAGCCATCCCGCGGGGCACGTTCGGCCCGAAGCTTTGAAGCAACTCGAACGCGCGCAGTTATCCACCAGAGGGCTGCGCAGCAAGAGTTGGGATGAATTCGCAGCTCCCGGCGCGCCGAAAATGGATTTCGTCTTTACCGTGTGCGATAACGCCGCCAAGGAGGTCTGCCCGGTCTGGCCGGGGCAGCCAATCACGGCGCATTGGGGCGTCCCCGATCCGGCTGCCGTTGGGGCACTCAGGCACAGATCGAAAAAGCTTTTCGCGATGCGTTCATGATACTGGAGCGCCGAATCGGCCTCTTCCTGTGCCTGCCTTTGACCAACCTCGATCAGTTGGCGATCAAGCGCGAAGCGGTCCGCATCGGCAAAGAATAGCTATGTCCACCGGCAGCAGCATACAAACTCCGATTTGCGCTCCACTAGCGCGCGGGCGGCTTTCTTTCCTCGATCGATTTTTGACGCTGTGGATTTTTCTGGCCATGGCCGCCGGAACGACCCTCGGCCACTTTGTTCCGCGCGTCGCCGGAATCATTCAAGGCTATCAGTCCGGCACCACGAATATTCCGATCGCCATCGGGCTGATCCTCATGATGTACCCGCCGCTCGCCAAGGTTCGCTACGAAAAGCTGCCGGAGAGGTTTCGCAACCGGCGCGTTTTGCTGCTTTCGCTGCTGCAAAACTGGGTGATCGGACCGATCTTGATTTTCGCGCTGGCGATCGCATTTCTGCGCGACGAACCAGCGTACATGCGCGGCCTGATTCTGATCGGACTGGCGCGCTGCATCGCCATGGTGATCGTATGGAACGAGCTTGCGGCAGGCGATACCGATTACGCCGCGGGGCTGGTGGCGCTCAACAGCATCTTTCAGGTTCTCTTTTATAGCGTGTACGCGTGGATCTTCATCACGCTGCTTCCGCCGCTCTTTGGGCTGAAGGGCAGCCAGGTGAATATCGGCATAGGCGAAATCGCGCGCAGCGTGTTTATTTATCTCGGATTGCCGTTTATCGCCGGGATTCTGATGCGCTTTGTCCTGCGGCGCGCCAAAGGCGATGATTGGTATCGCACTCGCTTGATTCCGCGTATTAGCCCGGTCACCCTGGTGGCGCTCCTGTTCACGATCGTCGTGATGTTCAGCCTCAAAGGAGATCTCATCCTGCGACTTCGCCTGGACGTGCTGCGGATTGCCGCGCCGCTGGCGATTTACTTCGCGCTGATGTTCCTGGTCAGTTTCTGGATGGGCCGCAAATTAGGGGCGGACTATTCCCGCACCGCGACGTTATCCTTCACCGCCGCCAGCAATAATTTCGAGCTGGCCATCGCGGTCGCCGTGGCGGTTTTTGGACTCAATTCCGGAGAAGCTTTCGCTGGAGTAGTGGGTCCGCTCGTCGAGGTGCCCGTGCTCGTCGGGCTGGTAAACGTAGCGCTTTGGCTTCGGCGCCGGTATTTCTCAGCGGATGAGCGCCCATGGCGGCCCGCGGCAGCAGCAGCGCCCTGACCGACGGCCCGATGGCAAAATCTTTGCGGGAAACTCTTTCGACCCGCGCGGCACCGGGCGTTCCAGAACCAACCTTGCATGGTAGGTATGCTCCAACCGCCGCCGGCAGCATGCAACCGTACAACAGCTATCTCAACAACAGCTATCTCACCCGGCGCGTCTTTGCCGAAGTTGTCTCCACGAAAGGCCGCGCCGTCTCGAACCGCGTTACCAAACCGCCGGCGCTTCTCTTCGTACATAGTGCGATCCGTGCAAGAGGCGCGGCACGTAAGGCTTGAACACGGGCTCAGCCGATCCTGCAATTCCGGCATGCTAGAATCGCCGAATGTCGCTGGAGGCGAAGTCAGTCGCAGAAAACGTCGCGGATATTCGCGAGCGGATCGCTCGCGCCGCCGAGCGCGCCGGACGGCGAGCCGAGGAAATTACCCTCGTCGCGGTCTCCAAGACATTTCCGGCCGGCGCAATTCGCGCAGCCTACGACGCGGGCGTGCGTCAATTTGGGGAAAATCGGGTGCAGGAATTCGAGGCGAAACGCGCGGTGCTGAACGATCTTGATGCCACGTGGCATATGATTGGCCACGTTCAGGGAAACAAAGCCCGTAAGGTGGCGCAACTTTTCTCGCGCGTCGATTCGCTGGACCGGCTTTCGACCGCCGAAAAACTCGACGCTGCCGTTGCGGAAGGCGCAGCCGGCAGGCGATTGGCAGTATTGATTGAAGTGAAGCTGGGCGGAGAAAAGACAAAAACCGGCGTGGAGCAGGATGCTCTCGCGCAACTGGCCGAAGACGTCGTGGAAAACTGTCCGGATTTGGAGTTGCGCGGACTGATGACCATTCCTCCGTACGCCGACGACCCTGAACAGGCGCGACCTTACTTCCGAAAGCTGCGCGATCTACGTGACCAGCTAAGACGCAACATTGGGATGGAGCTGCCGGTGCTATCGATGGGCATGAGCCACGATTTTGAAGTCGCCATCGAGGAAGGGGCGACAGAAATTCGCATCGGCACGGCAATCTTCGGGGAACGGCTGAAGCCGCGGTGATCAACGTTGCAGACATGGCAGGTGGCGTGGCGTTCGCACTGCAAATGACGCCACGGGCGAGGCGAGACGCGATCGAGGGGGAGTATCAAGGCGCGCTTAAGCTGCGCGTGACGGCCGCTCCAGTCGATGGCCGCGCAAACGAGGCCGTTCGAAGGCTGCTTGCCGGGCGTTTGAAGGTGCCGATATCGGCTGTTAGAATTCTGAGCGGCGAAACGGGCAGAAACAAGCGCGTGCAGGTTGCCGGTATTACTTGCCAGCAGGTGATGGCTCTACTCGAATGACCCACGGAACCTCCAAGCTCGATCTGAATCCGCAAGCCAAGCAGATGGCGGACGAATCGATGGTCCGCTGCCTGGATGCCCAGGCGCGCGCAATCTGGCCGCAGGAAGCACCGTTGCTGCAAAGGTACGGGCTGCCAGCTCAGCCGCAGATTTTGGATGCAGGCTGCGGTACAGGAGAAGCTGCGTGGCGCATGGCCGAGCTTTTTCCGGCCGCGCAGATTTTAGGCGTAGACGTGATCGACGCGAGTCTAGAGCTGGCGCGGGAGCGGTATCGGGCAATCGCGCCACGGCTCCGGTTCGAGCACCAGAGCATTTACGAACTCGCCGCCGCCGATGACAGCTTCGATCTGACCGTCTGCCGGCACGTGATTCACTCGATTCCACTTGCCGATCGCGCATTGGCGGAGCTCGTAAGGGTAACGCGGCCGGGCGGCTACCTTCACATAATCGCAGAAGATTACGGCATGCTGCATTTTCAGCGCGCGCAGCTCGATCCGCGCGATTTCTGGCATCAGGTGCCTGCGGCATTTGGCGCGGCCACCGGCACCGATCTTTTCATGGGCCGCGACATATATGGAATGCTGGCGGCCATGAAGCTTGAAGAGATCCGGATCGATTATGCGATCGTGGACACGCTGCGAGTGCCGCGCGAAACGTTTGCCGCGATCATCGAGGCGTGGCGCGATGGATACGCAGAGCCGGTCGGCGAATACACGCCGATTTCGCGGGAGAAAGCGGCCGAGTACTTCAATCAGATGATCGCGAATATTCGCGACCCGCTGGGATACGCGCTGTGGCTCGTCCCTATCGTAAGTGCCCGGGTACGGAAGCTAGAGCGTGAAGCGTGAGGAATCTACTCCGCGCGAGCGAGAGCGGGCCCCAAAGGCAACCATGTCTGACATCCGAGCGATTCAGATGGAATTGAGGGCCAGCAAGATCGACGGGTGGCTCTTTTGCGACCATCATCATCGCGATCCGATCGCCGCGCACGTACTGGGCCTCCCGAATGAGGGTATGGCCACGCGGCGCTGGTTTTATTTCGTCCCGAAGAGAGGCGAGCCCCGGAAGTTGGTTCACCGCATCGAACGCGGCGCGCTTGATTCTCTCAGGGGTAAGCGGCTTGAATATTCCAGTTGGCAGGAGCTGCATGCGGGCTTACGAAAGCTGCTGGCCGGAAGCCGCACCGTGGCAATGCAATACTCGCCGGAGAACAATATTCCGTATATCGGGCTGGTGGACGCGGGCACGGTGGAATTGGTTCGCAAGCTCAACAAAAGGGTCGTCAGCTCAGCCGATTTGGTCCAAAAGTTTGAAGCTACTTGGACGCCCGAGCAATTGAAGATGCATCTCGAAGCTGGTCACATCGTGGACCACATCGTGCGTGACGCATTCCGTCGCGCGGCTGACGCGGTTCGAAGCAGCGAGCCTTTGACGGAATACGAGCTGCAACAATGGATCCTGCAGCAGTTTCGCGCGAGCGGATTGACGACGGATGAACCGCCCGTGGTCGCCGTGCAGCCGAACAACGCGAATCCACATTACGAGCCGGCGAAAAGCTCGTCCCGCGCGATTCGCGCGGGCGATCTACTGCTGCTCGACGTGTGGGCGAAATGCGACCGGCCGGCGAGCGTCTATTACGACGTCACCTGGGTCGGGTACCTGGGCGAGCGCGTGCCGGATGCATATTCTAGGATCTTTCGCGTCGTGCGCGCCGCGCGCGACCGTGCGGTGGAATGCGTGAAGTCAGCGATTGCCAACGGACGCGCGGTGCACGGCTGGGAAGTGGATCGCGCCGCGCGCGATTCGATTCGCAAGGCCGGCTATGCCAAATATTTTGTTCATCGAACTGGCCACAGCATCGGACAGAACGTCCACGGCAACGGCGCAAATATGGACAGCCTCGAGACGCGGGACGACCGCAAAATCGTGCCACGGACGTGCTTTTCGATCGAGCCGGGTATCTACCTCCCGGAATTCGGCATCCGAAGCGAAGTGAATGTCTATGCCGGCGAGCGCGAGGCACAGGTGACCGGCGCGGTACAAACCGAAATTCTGGCGCTGCTGGCATGAAGGCACACGCTGATGGAGCTTTGAGGGCCGATTTGGCGGAGGATGCCGAACACGAAAAGCCGGCGGCGGATTCGCAAACCGCCGCGCCGCAGGCAAGCAACGCGCCCACCGCAGGGCTGGCGTCGATCGTTTTGCTGGCGGCCTGGGCGGTGCCGGGGCTGGGGCATGCGCTGTTGGGCCGCTGGGCGCGCGCTCTTGGTTTTTTTCTCGCCGTTGGGGGACTCGCGATGACCGGATATCTGATGGGCGGCCAAGTGTTCAGCTTGCACGCGCGCGAATCCTTCGGCACCTTGGGATTCCTAGCCGATGCGGCGGCGGGCGGGTTCTACTTTCTGGCGCATTTTATTGAGCGAGCCGGACCGGACATTGCGCGCGCAACCGGAAACTACGGGACGCGCTTCCTTGCAGCTGCGGGCCTGGCGAATTTACTTGGCTTGATTGACGCAGTGGAAACCGCGCTGGGGCGTCGCGGATAGGAATTGTGCACGGCTTTCACGTGAACCATTTCTGGGCCATGGTGCTGTTCGCGGCGCTGGTTTCGGTAGCGCTCGCCTCGCTGGGACACCGCACGATTCGCGTCCGGGTTCGCTACGCCTTGTGGACGCTGGCGCTATTTTTGATCGTAGCAATCGGCATCGCGTGGCTGATGTATCCGCTCTCCCGCTAGCGGGCAACTCGAGTGTGCCCGCCATGCCCGCGCTGCTAGACCTCGCGTACGAAATACAAAACCCCGCCAATTCATAAGAACTGGCGGGGTTGGAGTAGCTTCGCGCCGCGACGGCCGTGGCAAGTGTGGTTACGCCAGGTCGTCCGGACGATACGGAATTTTGCGAATGCGCTTGCCGGTGGCCGCGAAGATCGCGTTGTAAACGGCCGGCGCAATCGGCGGAACGGCAGGCTCGCCCATTCCCGTTGGGGGAACCAGATGGCTATTGGTGATGTAGACCTCGACGTGGGGCATTTCGTTCATGCGCAGCACTTCGAACGTATCGAAGTTGCCCTGCTGAACGCGGCCCTTATCGATGGTGATTTCGCCTTTGAGTGTTTGCGATAGGCCGAAAACCACGCCTCCGCGGACCTGCTGTTCAATAATCGACGGATTCACCGGTTGTCCGAGATCGACGGCGACCCACACGCGATGAACTTTTACGTTTTTGTCCTTGTCGAGCGAAACTTCCGCGACTTCCGCGACAAAGGTATTGAAGGCTTCCACAACGGCAATTCCGCGATGGCGCCCCGCGGGAGCAGGCTTGCCCCATCCCGACTTCTCGGCGACAAGATCGAGGACCCCGAGATTGCGGGCGCTGTTTTTCAGCAGCCCGCGGCGGAACTCGTACGGGTCCTTCTTGGCGGCGGCTGCAAGCTCGTCGATGAAGCATTCGCGGAAGAACCCATTCTGCGAGGCACCCACCGACCGCCAAAAGCCCTGCGGAATTGGGCCCGAAACCAACTGGTAGTCGACCAGAACGTTGGGAATATCATACGGCTGGTTTGCGAGCGTATCCACGCTGCTGTTGTCCAACCCGTTTTTGACTGACCCCGGGAAAAACCAGTTCATGATCGAATCGCATGCGACGTGAACTTCCAAACCGACGGGATTCCCATTGGCATCCAGGCCGGCGGCGAAACGCACCAGCGACGCGGGACGATAGTAGTCGTGCTGCATATCGTCTTCGCGCGACCACGTGACCTGCACCGGCGCTTTCATCGCCTTCGAGACTTCGCAAGCCTCGACAACGAAGTCCGACCAGCCACGCCGGCCGAATCCGCCTCCGAGGAATGTAGTGTGAACGTTCACCTTGTCGGGGCTCACGCCGGCAATTTTCGCGGCCGTGGCCTGCGAGGGCGTTTGGAACTGAGTGGGCACCCAAAGATCAGCGCCCTCGCCTTCACGAATATCCGCCGTGCAGTTCATCGGCTCCATGGTTGCGTGCGCTTCATAGGGCGCGCGGTATTCCGCTTCAATTTTCCGCGCGGCATTCTGAAGAGCCAAGGCGGCGTCGCCTTTCTTATGGGCAACCACGCCGGGTTTTTCGAGTGCCTTCGCGAAATTCTGGAAAATTGAGTCGGTGCTGACGTTCGCATTGGGACCGAAATCCCACTCAACTTCGAGCGCTTTACGGCCCTGCATCGCGCTCCATGTGTTGTCGGCGACTACAGCGATGCCGTCCGAAATCTGCACGACGTCTTTCACGCCGCGAACTTGTTTGGCCTTCGTGGCATCGAAGCTGGCGACTTTCCCGCCAAATACCGGGCAGCGCAGCACAACCGCGTGGTACATGCCCGGACGACGCTGGTCGATGCCGAACTGGGCGCGGCCGTTGGTCTTTTCCGGCGTATCGAGGCGCTTGTACGGCTTGCCAATCACCTTGAATTCAGCCGGGTCTTTCAGCTTCACATCGGTCGGCGGCTGAAGCTTGGACGCAGCTTCCGCCAAGCTGCCGTAAGTGGCGCGCCGCTTCGTTCCCATATGGACCACTTCGCCACGCTCAGCACGGCATTCCGAGGGATCGACGCCCCATTTCTGCGCCGCGGCGGCGATCAGCATTTCCCGAGCAGTGGCGCCTGCTTTGCGGAGCGGCTCCCAACTGGAGTGCACGCTGGTGCTCCCGCCGGTGCCCTGCATGCCAAAGGCCGGATCGAAATAAACACGCGCAGCTGGGGCGAATTCGAACCGAATCTTCCGCCAGTCGCACTCAAGTTCTTCGGCGGCAAGCATCGGAATCGACGTGGCCACGCCCTGCCCCATTTCCGATTTGCTGACCACGATGGTTACGGTGTTCTCGGGACTGATGTGGATAAAGGCGTTCATGACGGCAGGAGCCGCTTCCGCAGCAAGCAGCTCGTGGCGACCCGGCAAGTAAAACCCGACGATCAGGCCTGTGGCGCCCGCCAGACTGGTCTTCAGAAATTTGCGCCGATCGAGTCCTGTGGTTATCACGGTCATTCCGCACCTCCCGCAAGAGCTCCCTGAGGCAAATGATCGAACTCGGAGGTCTCAGGCTTCGCCGTCTTCGCCTGCAAGGCGGCTGCTCGGTGAATGGCTTCCTTGATCTGTTGATATGTGCCACAGCGGCAGATATTGCCGGCCATGAATTCCTCAATTTCAGCGTCGGTGGGATGCGGATTCTTCGCCAAGAGAGCGGCAGCAGACATGATCTGTCCGGATTGGCAGTAGCCGCATTGGGGCACGTCCACCTCTATCCACGCGCGCTGCACCGGATGGCTGTGATCGGGCGAAAGGCCTTCGATGGTTGTCACGTGCTTGCCTTCAACGCTCGAAACCGGCGTGATGCACGAACGGATCGCATTGCCATTGATATGAACTGTGCAGGCGCCGCAGAGCGCCATGCCGCAGCCGAATTTCGTGCCGGTCATGTTGAGGGTGTCGCGGATCACCCAAAGCAGCGGCATCTGCGGATCGACGTCCACCGTATGGGGCTTTCCGTTCACCGTAAAGCGAATGGCCATGAAATGCCTCCTTGAAGATTCCGTAACGAGCGGCGGCACACGAAGCCGATCTAACCCTTCGAGTCGCTTCAAAAGTATGTCAATCGCTAAAGGGTGTCAAGGCTGCGAACAACTGCGTGCGGGGAAGCCGTTTCAGCGGCGCCCAACTAGCGGCAACGGCTGCCGCAGGTGCTGGAAATTTTTCCTACCCTTTACTTTGCTGCCGGGCCTACAATTCGCCTAGCTACGGGCGGCGAGCCGGGCCGGGTGGAGCAATTCCCTTTCGCCAGCCGCGGGAGGTCAACCATGAGCGTCGAGGCAAAGGCTTTGCAAACTGCGCACGAGCAAACGGATGGGCAAGTCGTTGTGGCCGGGCGGCCGATGCCGGAGTTTCATCATATTGGAGTTGAGCCGCTGACCGGCGCATGCGGTTGCGAAATTACCGGCGTCGATCTGCGCCAGCCGCTGAAGAAAGAAGTGCTGGACGAGATCATGCTGGCTTTCGAGCATTTTCTGGTGATCATGCTGCGCGACCAGAATTTGAGCATCGAACAACACAAGGCGTTTTCGCATTATTTCGGCGAACTGATGGAATTGCCGCAAGCGCCGCTCTATGCCGGTGACCGCGAGATGCAGGAGGTGCGTCGCGAGGCGCACGAGCCGGTATCTGTCGTGCCGTTCACCAAATTTCATACCGACAGCCCGTTTTTGGAGCGCCCGCCGAAGTGCATGGTGATGCGCGCAATCGACGCACCGCGTTACGGGGGCGACACAGCCTTCTCTAACATGTATCTCGCGTATGAAGAGCTTTCGGACGGAATGAAGAAGACGCTGGAAGGACTTCGCGTGGTTTATTCCGGCAAGGACATTTGGTCGAAAAACGCGAAGCTCGACAAGGACAAGCAATTGCGTCTGCGCGAATCGCACGATTTTAAGGAAGAGCAGCTCGAGAGCGTGCATCCCGCCGTGCGGCGCCATCCCCGCACCGGCCGCAAGGCGCTGTTCGTCACACCGGCCTATTTCAAACACTTTGAGGGCTGGAGCGCGGAAGACAGCCGTCCGCTCCTCGAATACCTCGCGCACATGCCGCACAAGCTCCAATATCAGTGCCGCATTCGTTGGAAGCCAAACACGCTGATCGTATGGGACAACCGCTTCCTGCAGCATTGCGGAATCCACGATTACGAAAACGAACGGCGGCACCTGGTGCGCACCACCGTGATCGGCGAGCGGCCAATTTAGGGATCGCGCGCCCTTTTTGAAACCGCCCTCGAACCCGATAAAATTCGCGTACCCTCCTGACACTTCTTGTGTCGCGCCCCGGTTGATGGTAATAGAGTGCGCGCTCGCATTGAGGCGCGGCACTTTATGAAAAAAAATCCAGGTTCGTCGAGTCATGTGGTTTTCGACCGTGGCTTGTGGCCGTCGAGCGATTATTGCCAAATTTGGCTGCCGATCGCGACGGCCATTGTCGCTATGCTGATCGTCTCTTCCCCCACAAACGCGCGGGCGAATGCTCAAAACCATTTGCGCTCCGAAGGACAGAAGGCGATAGTGCCCGAGCCAGGAAACGTCCTTCCTGCAAATCACGACGCTCGATACGCGGCCGTAATCGCGCAACGGAAACAACTACTCGACAGCATCACGCCCGTGACCGACCAAATGCTTCGCCATCCCGCCGACGGCGATTGGCTCACCTGGCGGCGTACCTACAGCAGCATGGGATTCAGCCCGCTGCGTCAAATCGATCGATCGAATGTGGAGAACCTTGCAGAGGCATGGGCCTGGGTGCTGCCGACCAGCCGCAACGAAATCACGCCGCTCGTTCACGACGGAGTTCTGTTCATCAAGAGCGCAAACACTGTGCAGGCGCTCGACGGAGGGACGGGCGACCTGCTCTGGCAGTATGTACGCCCTCTGCCCGCAGCGCTTCACGGCGGAGGCGGGAATATCGTGAAGAATCTGGCCATCTACGAAAACATGCTCTATGCGCCGACCGCCGACGGACACATGGTTGCGCTGAACGTGAAAACCGGCGCGGTCGTTTGGGATCAGGCAGTTCTTGGTCCGGAGGAAGTTGCCCATGATCTGCGATTGGATAGCGGCCCGCTTGTTGCGCAGGGGAAGGTGATTATTGGCGCGAGCGGCTGCAACACGTATCCGGGCGGATGCTTTATTGTGGGTCTGGACGCGCATAACGGCAACGAGGTTTGGCGCTTCAACACAATCGCGCGGCCAGGACAGCCTGGTGGTAATAGCTGGAATGGCACCCCTGTGAACGAGCGGTTTGGCGGGTCGGTGTGGACCTCGGGCAGCTACGATCCCGACCTCAATCTCGTTTATTTCGGCATCGGCCAGACCTACGACACAGCCACCCTGCTTGAGCCGCGAGCGCAATCGAACGGCGACTCGAACGACGGACTGTACACGGACTCAACTGTAGCCCTCGATCCAGCCACCGGCAAATTAGTCTGGTATTACCAGCACATGAACCGCGACGTGTGGGACCTGGATTGGGCATTCGATCAAGTTCTGATAACTCTTCCTATTCATGACAAACCGACCAAACTTGACGTGACCGGCGGCAAAATCGTGATTTTCGACGCCGTGGATCGCGCGAATGGAAAGTACGAATTTTCGAAAGATCTCGGCCTGCAGACCCTGGTCAGCGCGATCGATCCAAAAACGGGGAAAAAGATCATCAACCCGACGCTCGAGCCGGAGGCCAATGTGACGAAACATTTCTGCCCCCATTCCGGCGGCGGACGGAATTGGCCCGCAACGTCATACGATCCCGAAACGATGATCCTGTATGTACCACTGTACGAATCATGCCAGGACTTCACGTGGGTACCGCGCGGCGCCTCCGTGACCGCAAAGGGCGGAAGCGATATGCATTTCGTGCTTCAGCCGCGGCCAAACAGCGACGGCAATATGGGCCGGCTTGAGGCCGTCAGCCTTAAAACAAAAAAAAGCAGTGTGGATCTATCGGCAACGCGCTGCAATGAGCAGTTCGACTCTTGTGACCGCTGGCGGGCTGGTGTTCGCCGGCTCGCGCGACCGCCGCTTCCGCGCGTTTGACGCCCAGACAGGCCAGATTTTGTGGCAGCGCACCCTCGGCGCCTCACTCAGTTCCACGCCTATCACCTACAGCGTCGGCAACGAACAATATGTCGCTGTTGTGGCGGGTAACGGCGGCCCGGTCGCATGGCCTCAACTGACGCCTGAAATCCCTAATCCCGCTGGAGGTACGACGCTTTGGGTATTTAAGCTGCGCAGCACGGATAATTCGGCGCGGAAGTAACTTCTCACGATCTGATCGGTAGCTTGATAAGTTTCGGCCTTCCTTTGGCAGCGGGACCGCGGATTGACTGATTGCGAGGAATATCGATGAAACCGTTTGCGAGGTGGTCGGCGACTGCGGGTGTGGCGGCGATATTCGCGTTCATTTGCGTGCCGTACTTTTCCGAACGCGCGGTTTTGGCCCAATCCCACGCCCCCTACTCCATGCAACTCCTCTATACCGGCGCGGATGGGCAGGCCTATGTAAAGGACATTCAGGTTCCCGCCAGGCCCAACGGGGTTGTGGATTTGCAGCCGACCCAAGTGATCGAGATTCACCGCACTCAGCCAGGCTTCTCGATCGGATGGCATGTAGAGCGGCGCCGTCAATACCTGATCACGCTGAGCGGCCGCGGCGAGATCGACATCGCCGGAGGCAAGAAGCTGATTCTCACACCGGGCAGCATCTTGCTGGTGGAGAACACCACCGGTAAAGGCCACAAGACGCGCGTGCTTGGAAATAAGCCCTGGGTGACGCTGTGGATTCCGTTGCAGGACCAGACGCCCTGAACCGCCCGCTCTCCTTCAATCCGTGCCTACGGCGTCAGGACAGGGCAAGTTCGGCATGCGCGATCACCCATGCGCCGCCAGTCTTCGCGTATCTAACATATAAAATCCGGCGCTCCGTCCGGCTCACAAAGCCGGCGCCTTGCGCATGTGCCATTTGCGCGAGCGTTGAGTCCTTCGCGAGCATTGTTTCGATTTGCACGAGGCAGTGAAACCGGCCGAATGCACTCTGGCCGTCGCCTGCCAGCTCAATCAAGTCCGGCTCACCCGCGTGATCTGGCGCAACTCCGCGGACGGCTTGCGCTAGCCCCGGACCGGCCGAATTTACAAGGAGCGGCGCGATTTCCGGTTCGCCGGAGTTGATCCGGCGCAACCAATCGTGATGAACGCTTCGGATCGCGGCTTCGTCTTCAAGCTTCGCTAAGCGCGCCTGCAACGAATCGTCGGCCGCGACTGCAACAGGGCCCGCTGCGGCAAGCGGCACCGCAAGGAGAGCGCCGTTCTTTAAAAACGTTCGGCGTGTCGAGGCTTTTGTGGTCATAGCACGACCCCCCCTTGGGCCTTCACCTGATAGAAGCGCCGCACGTCAAATTGACCGGCAAGCCGCTCATGCGCGCCCATAGCATTCATGTTCAGCCCGTTTTCGCCGCAGTTGTAGCCAATGCCGACGTCGCGCATGGTGTGCAAATTCACGAGAATGGTGCCCAGCGTTCCGTTGCACGCCTCTTCGAGCCAGTATATGAAATAAAGCCCGTTACGGATTTTCACGTAACCCGCCGGCCCGCTCCATTCCAAACCGCCAGCGTCGGATGGGGTGAAGATGATCCACGAAAGCGAATAAGGCGTTGTGTATAGGTGCATCGAAGTCAGGCCGGGCGCGTAGTTCTGGCTTACCGCCCGCCCCACCATTTCATCGGTGAGCACGTGGCGGCGATACTTCGGCGGGATCAGCCCTTCCATTTCGATCACGCCAAAATGAATATTCACTCCCGCCTCATTTGCGAAATAGGGCGTATTTAGAAAGCCGTTGAAGCAGGTGACCAGGGCCTCATCGAAATCCACAACCACCATGTGGCCATCGTGATTCGGCTTGCCTTCGAGCAAATGGCCGAATAGAAATACGCCTGGCATCGACTCATAAGCCTGATACCGGGCTTTGACCCAATCGCTACGGCCTTCTTTGCGCCAATGCAGCGTTTCGGCGTCATCGAACCGGTATTCCATGGCCGGCGCGGTGTCGTAACGCAGCGTCAGTGATTTGCCCGCCAGCCAGCCGCTGTTCGGGCCGAGGTTGCCGGCCATCGACGTGGCGGGCGCATTGGCGCCAGGCGAAATACCGCGCGGCGCGAAAGCGGAAGTATGCTTGGCGCAGGCGGCATTGACCTGAGCCGGCGTCATTTTCGCCATCGTCTCAAATGGCCGGTACACACGTCGTGCCCCTTTTTCTGCTTTCTGGCCGGGAGCTGCCGCCGGAAGGGGATTCCCGCTCTCATCACCAAACTTTTCGAATTGCGCGAGCTGCCCGAGCCATTCGCCCTTGCCGAGGAAGACGTAGTATTCGAGCGCATCCTGGGCGTTGAATCCGAGCCGCACGCCGACCTGCTCGATGCGGTTCAGATCCATCACATAGGAAGTAAACGTGCCGGAAAACTCGCATTCCGTGCGCGTGTAGATGTAGTGATTCTCGTCGATTTTGATGTAATCCGAGGGCCCGCAAAATCCGAGCTCCCCGCCCAGCCGCGAGAGTTCAACGAAATTCGAGTAGGCCGCAGAAGGGTAAAACTCCAGCGTCTCGATGCCATTGTCCTGCTTCCAGTAGAAACCTTTGCCCTCGACGCGATTCGTGGGCACGTGGCGCTCCTTGGGCGGCTCTTGACCGGGATCCTCCACGTAGCCGTAGTAAATCTCCCGCTGCACCTCGCGATTGTCCTTGTACCCGCAAAACCACAGGTCGAATACGGTCGCTAGGTTCGTGCGCCGATCGACCACCACAGCATAACCCCGAACAGTACCGGGAATCATGTGCGAGAAGAAGACGATATTATCCAGCGCGAGAGCACCGTAGCCAGCGTGCACCGAGCTTCCACTATTTTCAGTGAGCGAAAGGCGATTATTGCCGTGGAACGTATAGGACAACGACGGGCCATTATCGGTGAAGATGCGAAGCGATTTTCCAACGAACACGCCGGAGAGCGGCGAAGCGCTCGTTGGCCCGTTTGCCGCGGCTGGTTGCAGTTTTTTCGAGATTTCGTCCTTCGTAAGCTTCGTGTAAGCGATGCGGTGCATCTGCTCTTTCGGATACGGAGTTCCCGGCATGCGTCCCCCCTGACTTAATTGTTTCCGCAGTTCGCGCGCATGCAAGGCCCCACCGCCTCGCACAAGGCGGCATGATGCTATCTCTGGCGGAAACAGTTTTCAACCGTTCAGCGCGGCATTGTTTGGACGACGAAAAATGGCAGCGCGTTGCGTTGCTACGAAATGGAATGCGAGCGACGGCGAGCAACTGCAGCCAGCGAATCGGTTGGGTCGGGATATTCGATCGAGACGAGATACAATCCCTGGGGCGGGACAGTCGGCCCGCACCGCGAACGGTCGCGCACAGTAAAAAGCCCGCGCACGTCTCCTGGCGCGAGCTTGCCCTTCCCGACCGCCAGCAGGGTCCCGACGATCTTGCGCACCATGTAACGCAAAAATGATCGCCCGCGCACAACGTAATCGAGTTCGTGCCGACCGGGTTCGCGAATAATTTCGGACGAGTAGATTACGCGAACGGTGGTGCGGTCGCGGTCGTCCTCGTCGGAACCGGATGAGGCCGCAAAAGTCTCGAAATCGTGCTCGCCTTCGAATTCACGCGCGGCAGCGCAAATCGCGGCTTCATCAAGTGGACCGGAATAATGCAGCACGCGGCGATATTCGAACGGCGGCAACACTTCACCGCGATAAATGCGGTAGCGATACGTCTTCGCCTGGGCCTGCCACCGCGCGTGAAAATCCGGGCCGACCTCTTCGGCGGCCACGATGCGAATTGCCGGTGGCAGAAGCGCATTGAACGCGTGCTGAAATTCCTCGGCGGAAATGGCGGAGCGCGTCCTGAAATGCGCCACCTGGCCAAGCGCGTGGACGCCCGCATCGGTGCGGCTCGCCCCATGCACCACGATCTTTTCCTGCGTGATTCGCGAGGCGACCTCGTTGAGCGCGCCCTGAATCGTCGGCACGCCTGGCTGCGTTTGCCAGCCGTGGAATTGCGCGCCGTCGTAAGCGATGGTGAGCTTCAAACTGCGCATGCGATGGGGAAATTATCGCACGGCTACGGAGAATCCGGGACCGACGACGCTATTCGCAACGGCAATCTGCGCCAAGATACCGCTGTATGGGCGAATGGCGCCCCGATAAAACGGAGGAGGGGGCCCCTGCTTGGGATCAAGAGCCCCCAAAGGCCGCGTTCCATTTAGCTCGGCCTAGGCGAAGCCGAACCATGGGGTCATCCATCCTAGCTTCCCTCTCAGAGGCAGGTGGGAACGACCTGAATCACCAGCGAAAAGGCCCCTTCCTCCCCATTCGCTGCGCGATGCGGATCGTGAGGAACGCGACCCACATCTCTTTGACTGCATGTATGGTGCCCATCCAATCTAGACGCTCATCTTGCAGCACTATTGCAATTTCAGCCATTTATCTCATATTTGAGGTTTCGATTAGCGTGGGGCTTGATTCGAATCGGGAATAGACATCCCAGTTTGATACGCACCCCTCGGCGCTCCGGAGGGGACTGGCCACTTCCCTCGCAGCAACAGGTCCGGCACAGAGCGCACGGTGTCGCGCCGCCATGTCGCCCCGGCGGTTGTGTCCCGAGCCCATCTGCCGCATAATCGGTAAGACTGGGCGCAAGTTATGAAGAAATCGGCCCTCATACTCCTGGTTGTTACCGGCACGCTGGCAGCCATCGCAATCGCGATCGAAGCCGGGCGGGAGCTGCGCGTCGCTGCGGCGAAGCCCGTCCCTACCGCACGCGCCGCTTCGATGCCGCGAGCCGCGACTCCACGCCAGTCCAACGGATCTAGTAACGAAGACGTGATTCGATTTGCGAGTAACGCCGGAACAATTCCGCCGTTTCTCGTGGACGACCTTGACGGCCATGTCGTTTCGACCGCTGCCTTGCGCGGCAAGGTGGTGATCGTGAATTTCTGGGCCACGTGGTGTCCTCCTTGCCAGGAAGAAATTCCCGAGATGATGGAGCTGCAAAAGGAATTTCAGGGCAAACTGCAAATCATCGGCGTCTCAATGGATGACGGCCCGCCCTCGGGGGTGAAGAGTTTTGCCGATAAAATCGGCATAAATTATCCGATTGTGATGGGCAGCGATACGCTATCGGACGAGTATGGAGGCATTCCCGCTCTTCCGACTTCCTTTGTCGTCGATCCTCAAGGCCGCGTGGTGCAAAAGCACGTCGGCCTATACCCCAAGGAGGTTTACGACGAGGAAATTCGCGCCCTGCTCGGCATGCCCGTGCAGGCCAAGGTCGAGACTTTTAAGGATACCGGCCAAATTTTTCTCAAGAATGCTGCTCTGGCCACCAGTATGCCCGGCGTCAGCTTCGCCGGCCTAACCCCAGCGCAGAAAAAGCTCGCACTCAAACTCATGAATTCCGAGCACTGCACCTGCGGTTGCAATTTGACCATCGCTGAATGCCGCATTACGGACTCGAGCTGCCTTACCAGTCAAAAGCTGGCGCAGAAGATTGTGGACGAAATCCGCGCAGGCAGGAATCCGGCGGAAGAAGACAAAAAACAACCGATCGCCGAAAACGTCCGACCTTAAACCAATTGCGTCCAGCTCGGCGCCGGCGCCGCAGGAGCCTGCCAGTCGTGCGCGAAAATTTAGTGCCGGTCCGACTCTAGAGCCAACTGAAGCTGATGGAGAGCCTCGTCGACTGCCTTAATCGCTGCCACGCGATGCCCATGGAAGTCGTGAGCTGCGTGGTTTAAGTGTTCCCGAGCTTCCCTCAGATTGGCCATCGCCGCTCTGATTTCCGGATGCGGCTCAGCCGTCGCAGCCGCAGGACTCGGCTTGGGTTGAGGCGTGCGCGGTGCCGCAGGTGCGCCGGCCGGAAAACTCAGGGCGAATACGAATACAAGCACCGCTACAAAACTGGAGATAGGCAATTTCATAACGCGCTCCTTTACGCCTAAAGATGGGATTCGAAAATACTTCCGCAAATAACCCTGCGGGCAGCACGCCCTGTCCTGACGCATGAGTCAACGCGTTTCCGCAGGATTTGGGAGATCATAACTCTCGCCATTCCCGACCATATCCCTGTCATTTGAATTCTGTACTCAAAATGGCACGGGCCCCGGGCTCTGACCGCTTCGCACATTCAACGTCGAATCCCTTCTCCAGACGTCTGGCAAGCGTGCCATCGGTTTCCGCAGTCAGTGTGAGCCATAGGCCCCGGCGGAAGGGGGTAATCACCCCCTTTCTCGCGAGTTAGAGAGAGTTTTCACACCCACAAAAAACTGCGCGGCGAGAAAGAACTTGGAACTGCAACTGTCTTACTGTGAAACTGGAGCGCCCCATTAGGAGACGTTTCCGGGCTTCGTCATCTTCTCAGCCCGCACCAATTCGTCGAATTCCTGCGCCGTCAAATAGCCCAAACTGAGCGCAGCTTCCCGCAGGCTGGTGTGTTCTTTATGTGCTTTCTTCGCGATTTCCGCTGCCTTGTCGTATCCGATTTTTGGATTCAGCGCCGTCACCAGCATCAGCGAGTTCTTTACGTACTGCTCGATGCGCTGCGTATCGACCTCCATTCCCCGGACACAGTGGTCCGTGAACGAACGGCACGCATCCGTCAGCAGCCGGACAGAGTGCAAAAAGTTATAAATAATCACTGGCTTGAACACGTTGAGCTCGAAATTGCCTTGTGACCCTGCGAACCCGATCGCCGCGTCATTGCCGAACACCTGCACGGCGACCATCGTCATGGCTTCCGACTGCGTCGGATTCACCTTCCCGGGCATGATCGACGATCCGGGCTCGTTCTCCGGCAACTTCAGCTCGCCCAGTCCTGCACGGGGCCCGGATGCCAGCCACCGGATGTCATTGGCAATTTTCATTAGGGACGCCGCCAGCGTTTTCAGCGCGCCACTCGCGAAGACAAGTTCGTCATGCGCCGAAAGCGCCGCGAATTTGTTCGGGTGGGAACGGAAAGGCAACCCCGTCAACTCCGCGATTTTTCGCGCCGCACGCTCGGCAAACTGCGGGTGCGCATTCAGCCCCGTTCCGACGGCGGTGCCGCCAATCGCCAAATCGTACAATCCCCAAAGCGCCTCGCGCAGCCGCGCCGCATCGCGCTCCAGCAAACTCACCCAGCCGGACATTTCCTGCCCGACCGTCAGCGGCGTCGCATCCATCAGATGGGTGCGGCCGATCTTGACGATATCGGCGAACTGTTTCGCCTTTGCATCGAGCGCTTCACGCAACCGCTCCACGGCGGGTATCAGCACCTCGGCCACGCGCGTCGCCGCCGCGATGTGCATCGCCGTTGGAAAGGTATCGTTCGACGATTGCGACATATTCACATCGTCGTTTGGATGAATCGGCTTCTTGCTGCCCATCACGCCGCCGGCGATTTCAATAGCGCGATTCGAGATCACCTCGTTGGCATTCATATTCGTCTGCGTGCCGCTGCCCGTCTGCCAAATGCGCAGCGGGAAATGCGCATCCAGCTTGCCCGCAATCACTTCATCCGCCGCTTGCACGATCAGCTTGGCCTTCTCACTCGAAAGCTTTCCGAGGTCCTGATTCACCAGCGCGCAAGCTTTTTTCAAGATCCCGAACGCCCGAATCAGTTCGGACGGCATCGTGTCGTCGCCGATATGAAAGTGAATCAGCGAACGCGCCGTCTGCGCGCCGTAGTACCGGTCCGCGGGAACTTCGATCTTCCCCATACTGTCGGACTCGACCCGAGTAGAAACGGGCCGAGCGTTGGGTTCCGGAGATGCTTGCGTGGCCACTCGTTCACCCCTTGAATGAAAACTCGCTAAATACCGCAATCGAACGCGGGTTACAGCCCACCCGCAAAAGGGCAGCTTTAAACATGCGTCAAATCGTGTAGCGTTTCAATAACTTTCAGCAGCCAAGCGGGTCGTCACTCGCACTTCTCGGCATTGGGCGCCCCGGCCCGCGCCATTTCAAATGCCTTTAAAACCACTCGCATCGCCGTGCTTGAGATGGAATAACTCGCCAGTTCCTCCGGCTTCACCCACGCCACCTGCGTCACGTCGCTTCCCGCGCGCGCGTCCCCGCCCGTCGCCTCGCATAAATAATCGAGCACTACGTAGTGATAGCGAGCCTTGCCACTGCCATCCAGCTCGATCCGCTCGAACACTTCAATCAGATCCAGGGGGCGCACCTCGATCCCTGTTTCTTCCCTCAACTCTCGCCGCACCCCTTCCATCAACGTCTCGCCGATTTCCAGCAGCCCTCCGGGAATCGACCATTGCCCCTCAAGGGGAGGACTGCCGCGCTTGACCAGCAACGCGCGGCCGTTCGCAATGACCACGCCTCCCACGCCCACAATTGGCTGGCTCGGATACTCGCGTCTCATCTTTGTACCTTGTGACCCATTCGATCCTTGCCGAGAAACATTGACACGGGCGTTATATAATACGCTCTCTGCTTCAAGTTCGCCGCAAGAGGAGATAGTCGTGACTAAATGCCCGGAATGCGACGCCGAAATCGACCTGGATGAAGATGAGGTGGAGGAAGGGGAAATCCTCAGCTGCCCGGAGTGCGACGTCGAGCTAGAAGTTACTCAGACCCATCCGGTGCACCTGATCGTCCTATCCGAGGACGACGAGGATGAAGATGAGGAGGACGACGAGGAAGAAGACGACGACATCGGCGACAATTCGGATCATGATGACGAAGATGAGGAATAACGGCGTAGCGATCGCACGCGGCACGACTTTACAATTGTGCGGCGGGACCAACCCGCGCTCGTGGAGCAGCCTATGAGCCGCCGGCTCCCACGCATCCTCGTAGCCATCGTGTGTCTCGCTGCGACTTCCTTCGCGGCGGCACAAAAGCAAAATCCCCAGACGGAGTTACGGACGGTCCATGGCGTCGTTCTCGACAAAAACGAAAACCCTGTTCCCTCCAGTATCGTTTACCTGCTTAACGCCAAAACACAGGCTGTCCGGACGTACATCGCCGATTCCGCCGGTCAGTATCGTTTCAGCGGCCTCGATCCGAATGTCGATTACGAAATCCACGCCGAGCACGGCAATCTGACTTCATCCACCAGGACCGTGTCCAGCTTCGATTCCCGCCGTGATATTGAAATTGTCCTCAAACTGTCGCACACGAAACCCGCGAAATAGGACGGCCGAACACACCAGTAGATTGTGCACCGCCGATTTCTCCGTCGGCTTCGGTGTCGCTGCGCAAAAGAAAACGGCGAGCGGGCCACCCCCGCTCGCCGCGTCATCCGAATAAGACCTTCATTTACGGCAGGCTGAACGTAAAGATTGAATTTCCCGCTGCCGCTTCCACATATTGCTTGCCGTCTACTTCATACGTAATGGGGTTCGCCCGCACCGCACTCCCCAGCTGCACGTGCCACAGCGGCTTGCCCGTGGTTGCGTTCAGCGCGAAGAAATTTCCTTCGGCATCGGCGCAAAAAACCAAATTGCCTGCGGTCGCAAGCGTTCCGGTCCAAGAGTCGCCCACCATCTTAAACTGCCACTTTCGGTCCCCCGTCGTCGCCTCAAGCGCCCGGATGGCGCTGTACATTTTGTCCCCGCCAAGTACCTTCTGGCCGCCGCCTCCGCCGGTATCCGCCGGATTCGCCGGTTCCATCGTCGGATTGCCTTTATAGTAGATCGCGCCCTGTTCGCGCGTGTCCACGTAAACATACCCGGTCAGCGGGCTGTACGAGGGACTGGTCCAATTGACCGCGCCGGTAATGCTAGGATAAATTAGGTTGCCTTTTTTCGTTGGCTGGTTGTTCGGCAGCTCAATCGGCCGCCCATTCGAATCCAGCCCGCTCGCCCACGTCTGTTTGGCAAACGCCTGCCCGGCAACAAATTTTCCGGTGTCGCGGTTGAGAACGTAGTAGAACGCATTGCGGTTCGCCATCGCCACCAAATGCATCATTTTTCCGTTGACTTTTGCGTCAAAGAGAATTGGCGGCTCGGCCGAATCCCAGTCGTGCGTCTCGTGCGGCGAATACTGAAAATACCATCGCAGCTTCCCGGTATCGGCGTTCAGCGCCACAAGCGAACAGGAGTAGAGATTGTCGCCCTTGCGCGCGTCTCCGTTCCAGTCCGGCGCCGGATTGCCCGTGCCCCAGAAAATCGTATTGGTCTCCGGATCGTAGGAACCCGTATTCCACGTCGTCGCCCCACCGTACTTCCAGCTCTCCCCTTCCCAGCTTTCCACGCCCGGTTCGCCCGGAACCGGAACGGTATAAAACCGCCACAACCGCTTGCCCGTTTTCGCATCGTAAGCGCTCAGATATCCACGCACGCCGGCCTCGCCGCCGCCCATTCCGATGATGATCTTTCCGTCCAGTGCAATCGGGGCCCCCGTGATCGCGATCCCTTTCGCGTTGTCGCCGGTGGTCACGTTCCATTTCAGTGCGCCGGTTTTCGCGTCCAGGCACACCAAATGCGCGTCAATCGTTGCCACATAGACGTTGTCGCCCAGCACCGCCACGCCCCGATTGGTCGGAAACAGACCGATCGTCAGCAAGCGCTGCGGCAAGGGCGCGGTCCATTGCCATACGGGCCGTCCCGTTCGTACATCGAGAGCCGTTACGGTTGTCGGCGGCTCCGTCACGTACATGATTCCGCCTTCCACAATCGGCGTGGATTCGAAAATTCCCTGATGGCTCAGCTGGTATACCCAGCGCATTTTCAACTGGTCCACGTTCGACGTATTCACCTGCTTCAGCTCCGAGTATCTCCACGAGGAATAATTCCCGCCGTACGTCAGCCAGTCCTGCGGATGCTGCGAAGCGTGCAGAATGTCGTCGTAGGTGATCGTTCGCTGCGCTCGCGCCATCGTCCGGCATCCCAGCAGCAGCGCCAGCAACGCAAATCCGTAAGCCGCGTATCGGAGAAGTTTCATCGCTGAACCTCCAGGCTTGCGAGGTACGCCACCAGATCGTTTACCTGTTCATCCGATAGCTTGCCTTTATAACTCGGCATGAAGCTCTTGCCGGGCAGTTCCTCGATCTTCTTGGCTGTGAGCTTGTTCACCGAGATGATGTTTCCCTGCGCGTCGCGCAGCTGCAAGCTGAACGACGACTCGTTCACCCGCGTCCCCGTCACGGTTTTACCGTTCGCCAGCGTTACTCGATACATCCGGTACGCCTCATAAGCCGCGCGCGATGGCAGTCCCGGTTCGCCGGTGGGCTTATTCGCGCCGGGATTCAAAATCTCGTCGCGCAGAAACGAAGCGGATCGCAACGCACCGATATTCGAAAGGTCCGGTCCCGAACTGCCACCTTCTCCGTCGATGCTATGGCATGATGCACATCCATTTGAGTCGTACACCTCTTTGCCCTTTTGCGCATTGCCCGTTACCGAGCCCCCGTTCGCTTGGCCCAGCGTGGTGACGTAATCCACCACGTCCCAAATTTTGTCTTCGCCGAGATAGGAAAAATTCGGCATTCCCGAACCAATCACGCCTCCCCAGATTCGGTTGTAGAGCCCCTCCGGTCCCATGGTGCGCGCCGCTGACTGAATATTCGGTCCATTTGCGCCGCTGCCATCGACCCCATGGCATACCGCGCACGTCCCGTCGAAAATTTTCTTTCCCCGCGCGATCGACTCAGGCGTCGCCGGCGGATGCGCTTTATGCGGAGGCGCTTGCCCGGTCGGAATTTGCGCCGCCGCGAACGGCGCCGCCGTCAAAAACGCGCACGCCAGGATCAACGCGGCCCGATGCCACCGAGATATGAAACTCATTTCCGTATCTCCCCGCGTCACATTGTACACATCTGACTCCAAACCGGACGGCCGAAATTCCACTTCTCCGCGATTGAACTCTATCCGCCGCGCGCTTCGATTCAGACGCGATTGCCTCGCTTCCCTATTGTTGCGGCAGATCGAACACAAACAACGAATTGCCCGACGAATCCGCTACGTATTGATGTCCGTCCACGGCGTACGTCATCGGGTTGGACCGCAGCGCCGCCCCCAGATTGATATGCCACAAATTTTCGCCGGTGGTCGCATTCAGCGCGAAGAAATTTCCTTCGGCGTCCGCGGAAAACACCAGATTACCCGCAGTCGCCAGCACTCCGGTCCAGGAATCGCCCACCATCTCGAAATTCCATACCCGCTTTCCCGTCACGGCATCCAGCGCGCGAATCGATGTAACGTCTTGATCGCCCACCATAAATCGACCGCCTCCGCCTCCTCCGCCAACCACTCCGACTGAATTTCCCGGAGCCATCTTCGGTTCCCCTTGGATGTACCAGGCGCCGGCGTCGCGCGCGTTCACGTAGAAAAGTCCAGTCAACGGCGAATAGCACGGGCTTGTCCAGTTCACTCCGCCGGTAAGCGATGGATACACGAGGTTCCCTTCCGGCGTCGGCTCGATATTCGGGTTTTCGATGGGCCGCCCGTTTCTATCGAGCCCCTTGGCCCAGGTCTGTTTCGCGAACGGTACGCCAGTGATGAATTTCCCCGTGTCTCGGTCGAGCACGTAATAAAATGCGTTGCGGTTCGCCAGCGCCACCAAATGACGGATCTGGCCGTCCACCTTCGCGTCAAAGAGTACTGGAGGCTCCGACGAATCCCAGTCATGCGTTTCATGTGGCGAAAACTGGAAATACCATTTCATCTTGCCTGTGTTCGCGTCGATAGCCAGCAACGAGCACGTAAACAGGTTGTCGCCGAGCCGTCCTTTACCGTTCCAGTCCGGCGCGGGATTGCCCGTCCCCCAATAGATCGTGTTCGTTGCCGGATCGTATGAGCCGGTATTCCACGTGGTGCCCCCACCGTTCGACCAGCTCCCATTCGTCCATGTGTCGGCACCGGGCTCATCCGCGGCCCGCGGCACGGTGAAAAGCCGCCACAGCAGCTTTCCTGTGTTCGCGTCAAACGCGCTCAGGAATCCATGCGCCCCTGCTTCGCCGCCTCCGACTCCAACGATAATCTTCCCGTTGATCGCCAGCGGCGCCCCCGTATCCGCGAATCCCTGCTTGTTGTCCGCAACTTCCACCTTCCATTTTTCTCGTCCGGTTTTTGCGTCTAGGCAGACAAGATGCGCGTCAATCGTATTCAGGTAAACGTTGTTTCCCAACAACGCCACTCCGCGGTTAGTCGGAAAAAGCCCGATGACTACCAGGTCCCGCGGCAATTGCGGCGTGTATTGCCAGAGCTCCTTGCCCGTGCGCGCGTCCAGTGCCACCACCGTGCTCGGCGGTTCCGTAACATACATGATCCCGTTGTTCACCAGCGGCACGGACTCAATTACGCCCCGCCCGCCCATCTGGAAAACCCACGCCACTTTGAGCGATTTCACGTTATCCGTGTTGATTTGCTTCAGCTCCGAGAATCGCTGCGCCGCCAGATTTCCACCGTACGTGAGCCAGTTCCCCGGATTCGGCGCCGCCGCTGAATGTTCAATATCTTGAAACGTCACCGGCGTCTGGGCCATGCACGCGGCGGGAATCAACACAGCAGCCAGCGCGATTGCCATCCTCCCGAAAATTCTCATTGCGCCCCCTTCAGAGTCATCAAGTACGCCACCAGATCGTTCCGTTGCGACTCCGATAGATGGCTGAAACTCGGCATGAAGCTTTTCCCAAACTCCTTGTCCACCGACCGCAATTTCGATTTGTCGAACGTGCGATAGTTTCCGGCCATGTCGCGCAGCGTAATCGTGAACGTGTCCTCGTTCACCCGCGAGCCCACGAACATTTTGCCGTCCTTCGTAACTACCTTGGTCAGCACGTAACCTGTCCACATCCGCCGGTCCGGTAGCGCGGGATCGGGCGGAGGGTTTTTCGCCGGATCGATTAGCACCTCTTCCAAATACTTCGGCGAACGCATCGAGCCAATGCCCGTGAGCGGCGGACCCACCGCGCCGCCCTTACCGTCAATTTCGTGGCACATGGCGCAGCCATTCGATGCGTACAATTCCTTGCCCTTCGCGGGATCACCTTCCGCCGTCATCGATCCGGGAGCTGCCTTCAGCGTCTTCAGGTAAGCCACGACTTGCCATGCTCGCTTGTCGTTCAGCGAACTCACTGGCGCCATTGCCGTTCCCGGCAGACCGTTCCGGATGATGTCGAAAACTCCTTGCGGTCCACGCTTCTGTACCACGCCATGTAGGTTCGGGCCCACGCCTCCGCTCGCGTCCACGCCATGACACTCGCCGCACGAACCCTGAAAATTCAATTTCCCACTTTCGATCTCGGCTGGGGTCATGTGTGTCGTCGGATCGCCCTTTGCGGCAGCGTTTGTTTGCGATTCTTGCCCGCGCGCAATCGCTGTCCCCGCCGCTCCCCACGCCGTGAGTGACACAGCCAGAGCTCCTGCTCCCAGCCATTTCAATCTAGACATGCCTCTTCTCCTAGGAAATTGCTGCCAGGTGCAATAAGGCGATCCATGAGCCGATCTGCGGCCTGCTATCTCATACGACGCCGCAACTTATGTCAAGCGTTGTTCACGGCTTCCACGAATCTCGCACGCGCGCTTTCGCCAAAGAGTTTCCGCGCTTGTCGCATGAGAATTGGCGGCGGAGCACCGAATCAACGCCGCATTCTGTTGTGCAAAGCTATGAATCTACAAATCGCTCGCCGCGCTTCCCTTGGCGCTCGGCGGCATTACCGCTTCGGATTCCCGCACGCAAAATTCGCCGCATCGTACGGATCGCCGCTGCCTTTGTAAATGGCCACCTGCGGGTACGGGCAAACCCGGTGCGTACGATCGACGATGCCAGCCACGCGATGCTCCGTAATGATCCTGTCTGGCGCCACGCCCGTCTTGCGCCACTTCTCGATCACATCCAGCGCGTTCCACGCGCCCTGATAGCTGCCTACTGAAAATCCCGAGCACATCCCTGCGTCTGGCACCATGAAGAGCCGCGCGAATCGTTGTGTTTGATCGAGCCCGCCCATCGCCTTCACCACGCTCTTGTAATAGTTCACCAGGCCGCCCGGCGGTATCGCCGCCTCCTGCCACGACTGGTACATGATGATTTTTCCGCCATGCTTTTCAAACGGCCGCAGATTCGGATCGGTAAAGTTCACCATTGCGCCGATTTTTTTGTCCGCCAGCCGCGTGTCGCGATCCAGATTAAAGGTGTGCCAGTCCCAATTCGGATCTCCAATCACCAGGTTTGCGAAGAAATCCTTGTTGATCGCCATCGGCTCCGGGCCGCCGAGCATCCAGTGCCAGTCGAGTTCGCTGCCCGGCTCGAGCCCCGGGTAGATTAGCGTGCCGTCGTCGAATTTTGCTCCCGCGTAAACCTGACGTACCGTCTGCACCTGCGCCGGCGTCAGGCACGATGGATTGTCTTCCTTGCCCGGGCACTGAATCGTTGCCGGATCGAAATGGCAGGCCTGCGGGTCCTCGATGATCCCGTCGCGCACGCCATCGAGCGCGTCGCACTTGTCCAGCACCGCGCGATGAATCACGGGAAATTTGTTCGGCGGTACGTATTCCGGCGCTTTTACGCCGTCTTTCAACGCGACCCACGAGAGATACAAAGACACCGCTTGCAAATGCGTGATGTCGTACGCTGGATCGCCCGCCGCAATTCCGTCGAAGTCGGTCGGAAACTTCTGCGCCTCCGTCAGAGCTTGGTTGCCACCCTCGTGGCAACTGCTAAAAAACGACAGCCTCGGCGCCTTTCCGTAATACGCTCGGACAATCTGTTTCGCCGCCACCGTCGTCACATGCAGCGCGCGATAGCCCCAGTCCGCCACTTTCTCCGGATGCCCTTCCGCCCACGGAGGCAACGCGCCGGTCGCTTCCTTGTCCGCGTGTCCTGTATCCGTCGAAGCGGTCGCGTAGCCTCGTTCTAACTCGCGCACCATTCCGCCGTAGCTGATCGCTCCGACGAATCCCGGATTGCCCTCCCCCAAATACAATCCGTTCCATTTCTCCGCCGGCGGTAGCCATACCTCGAAGTTGATGTGGGAACCTCGTGTCGGAGCCGCGTAACCCGCCACGCGGCAGAACGGCACCGTTACTTTTTCGCCCGCTGGCGTGCCATACCGCCCCGGCAAACTCGGCGCTTCAAATGGCGGCGTGATCGGCTCCGCCATCGTAATCGTCACATTCGTGATCTTCATCGACGCCAGGCTCTCGCATGGCTCCTGCGCTCCCGCCGGCCTCGCCGCGATCGCCGCGCCCACGATCACCGTGCACGAAACCGCGAAAATCCAATTCCATCGCCGAACCGAAAATCTATTCACGTATTCCCCCGCGACAACCGTTCCTGCGGCCACCCTCCGCGCGCACTGCTTTCTCACCGCGGTGTATATACGCCCAAGCCTCGTCATCCGCCACACGTTTTTTGCAGCCCAAATCTGACCATTCGCTGGCCAGTTGACTTGCCGTTACGTTTAGGTCGAATCTACAGCATTGGCAAACTCCCACTGCCATCCCGAAAAGGACAATCGCAATGGCTTCGCAACCCGCCTCTCAGGTTACGCCGCAGCGCGCGATGCAAACCGTCTGGAGCATGATTCATCCCCTGGCCCTCGACGCCGCCATCCAGAACCACGTCTTCGACGTCCTCGATAGCGGCCCCAAGTCTCTCGACGAAGTCAGCCGCGCCACCGGAGCGTCCGCGCGCGGTCTTGCCGCCATCATGAATCTGTTGGTCGGCCTTCAGTTTCTCACCCGCACCTCCGACGGCCGCTATGCGCTCACTCCCGAAAGCTCCGCGTTTCTGGTCAGCACCAAACCCGCGTATCACGGAGGTTTTGTGCATCACCTCGTTTCCCTGACTTCCGATTTTCTCCCGCTCGCTGAAATCGTCCGCACCGGAAAACCGATTGCGGGCCACGACCTTAACGCCGCGGCGGCGGAGTTCTTTGAGCAACTTGTTGGAAACATCATGCCCGTCGCGTATCCGGGCGCACGGGCTGCCGCCGAAGCGCTCGGCGTGTCGCGAGCCACCGAACCCGTCTCTGTCCTCGATATCGGCGCGGGCTCCGGCGTCTGGGGGATCGCGATGGCGCAGGCTTCTCCGCACGTGCGCGTCACCGCCGTCGATCTACCCGGCGTTCTATCCGCCACGCGCAAAATCGCGCGGCAATTCGGCGTCGGCGACCGCTTCCATTACATCGGCAAGGATATCTTTTGCGATGAGTTGGGCAGTGGATTCTCCATCGCCACTCTAGGCCACATCATGCACATGGCCAGCCCAGACCAGAACCGTTTCCTGCTGAACAACATTTTTCGCGCGCTCGCTCCCGGCGGCACTTTGGTCATCGGCGAATTCATCGTCAACGAGGATCGCACCGGTCCCGTCGAGCCTCTTGCGTTCGCCGTCAACATGCTCGTCCACACCCAACAAGGCGACGCCTACACGCTCGGCGAGATACGCTCGTGGCTCGCGGCAGCGGGCTTCGCGAATATACGCACTCTTGCTGCCCCCGCTCCCTCGCCGCTGATACTCGCGGATAAGCCGGCGAAATAACGCGGCTCTCTTTCGGCGCGAAATCTCCGGGCGCGCGCGGCACGCGCACTCACCTTTCGAAATTGAACGTAGCGCCGATGACCCTCAGCGCGGTGTTGCTCGCTTACGTAAGGTGCGCACCTCACCACACATAACGATATCCGTCCCGACAGCTGATCCGCGCCGGAAACCCGAACAGGTCCGACATTCTCTCTTCTGTGAGCATCTCATCCTTCCGCCCGTCTCCAACAATCCTGCCGCCCTGCATCAGCACCACCCGCTCGATCTCTGGGATGATATCGGCCGTTTGATGCGTCACCAGCACGATTCCCACGCCCGCTTGCGCCAGGGCCCTCATCGTTTCGCGCAGTTCATGCTGCATCCGCAGATCGAGGCTATTCGACGGCTCGTCGAAGATCAACGCCCGCGGTTCGTGAACCAACGCCCGCGCAATCAGGATACGCTGCGCTTCTCCCGACGACATGCCCTCGACGGGCCGGTCCGCCAGATGCAGCGCCCCTACCTGCGCGAGAGCCGCGTCGGCCCGTCTCCCCTGCTCCGGCTCAACGTGATGATTCGAGAAAATTGCCAAGCTGCTGAAAAATCCGGAAAGAACAATCTCCCGTCCCGTCGAATGCGTCCGGCACACCGCCATCAGGTCGTTCGATACGATACCCAAAAGCACGCGCAACTCGCGAACATCCCACCGCTCTTCGCCCATGATCGTAATCCGCGAATCCGGCGAGTAGAGCGGGTACAGCTCGCGCGTGATCGTCTTGATCAGCGTGGACTTGCCGCACCCGTTCGGCCCAAGTATCGCCACGTGCTCGTTCTGCGAAATGCGCAAGCTCAGATCATTCAGAGCGAGCTTGCCTCCTCGTTTCACGCTTATTTTCTGGAAATCAATCAATGCGGGCGCCGCAGCGGCGGTTTCCGCCCCTATTGATGGCCTGTTTGAATCCTTTGCCGAAGGTCCCATGCGAGTTTGCGTTCGCGCCCCTGCGCATTCGTGTCCATGCGGGCGCAATGCCACCGTCTTATCCGCGAAGTGGAGGAGTTTACACCGCCAGCGTCGGTTGCAGTAGCTGCATCGATAGGAGGGTCAAATTGGGCGCCACCAGTTTCGATGTTCGAGCCTGACACACCGGAACACAACGGCTGGGCGCGTGACAGATCGACCCCACGTGCGGCGAAATACAAAATCGGCGCAACGCCGCATCAGCAAGCCGCGCCTGCGGTCGCCGTGAGCTGCAATGTCGGGCGCTTCGGAGCCGTCTGTTCGGCAAGCGGCGCATCCAGCATCAACCCGGGGAAATCAAAGCTGAATGGCAGAGTGAAGTGAAATAGCTCCCAAAATCGAATCTTGCGCCCAACCTCTCGGGGCAAGCTCAGCGTCACATACCGGCCGCCCAATCGTACCCTCGCATCGCGCAACCCAACGCTCGCGTACTCGGTTCCCAACTCTCTCTTTAGCGCCAGAGCCACCATGCACGCGGTCGTTCTCATCCGCCGTCCCTCGAAAATGTCCCGCCAGGTCACATTGATTCTCATGGGTGCCCTCCTGAACTCTTTCACACATTTGGATGGATTCCCTCCCACGCCGGTTTCGCTGGCTGGGACGCACACCTGCGGAGAGAGGGGCTGTACCTTGAACCCCGAAAATGCAAGTTCGAGTTATGGTGCCGGCGGGGGGAATCGAACCCACGGCCTAGGGATTATGAGACCCTCGCTCTGCCACTGAGCTACGCCGGCACGCGCATGCGCCGCTCGCGGTTTTCGCCGCGCCCTCTTCGCAAAACCCGTGAAACCATTCTAGCCTTGCCGATGTGCCTAAGAAAAGTAAACGAATCGAGACCCCACCGCTTTAGTTTGCGACGGAGTCCTTCGATGCTACGGTCCCGCGGCTTTGGCTGTCAAGTTGACGCCAGCTGCCGTCGTACTAAACGATGTTGTCATGCTTCTGCAGATTGTGTCTCGCGCAGAGCAATTGAATGTTCTTTGCCACCAATGACGATCCGCCTCGAGAGAACGGAATGATGTGATCGAAGTGCAGGTTTTCGTGACTGCCGCACAAAACGCATTTTCCCTTATCCCTCTTCCACACCTCAAGCTTGACGGCTGCAGGAATGAGTCGGTTGTGAGGCAAGTCATCATCGCGCATGCGTCCACTTGCGGAGGTATTTCCGATAAGTCGCAGCTTGAACTTGAACACTTTCCGACCATCGGCAGAATCCCTCCAGGCGTCAACTAGCTCGAAGACCCCGTCGAACACCCAGACACCATTGCGAATTTTCTCGTAGACTCTTGCGAGCTCTGGCACCTGCTCTCCGCGAGCAGCACGAATTGCCGCGCGAAAGAAGAGCCCATTTTGAGTCGCGCGTCCTGAAGGGAAAAACTCCGGTTGATCGACCGATTTGGGGTCGGGCCCGTGCTTCGATCGGGGAACGTCGTGGCCCTCGTAAATCAATATGCGCCCGTTGTCTTCAACTCGGTCTGCATAGGGCGCACCTCGACGAGTGCTCATCAAAATCACGCTCATCCCGCCGCAGAGACGGAAATTCATGCCCCGCTGGAGGCTGGCACCTTCCTGCTGGCACATTTCAATGTACGAAATTACGTCGCCGGGCGCGATTACCAAATTTCGTCCCCGTTCAGCGTGGCACGGTGCCATACCCCGTCACAATCAGAAGGCTGGACTGCGTCCCCGAGCCATTGCGTCAACACTGTAGCACCGCTGATTGAATCTGAACCCATACAGATCGATTTGAGGTCTGAAAAGCACGGGCACGTTGCGTACGCAGCCTTCGACAGGCCTCGAACGGAGTTTCGGCTGTAACATCGATGAGGAAATAGTTATCATGACCCCACAAAAACACACGAATCTTGCCGAAAAAACAAAGCACCGCGTGTGCTTCTCTCCGGAGCACCCGTGCCGTCCGAATTTTCGCGCATTACTTGTAAATGCTGAGCGGGGTCAGCGCCGGTCCCTAACTGGCCGCGGCGGTTTCCGGCAGCCGGCCGAATCGGCGTTCGCGTCCAAGAAAATCTTCCACCGCGTCTTCGAGATCAGCGGCCTCGAATTCCGGCCACATTCGCGGAGTGAAATAGAGCTCCGCGTAGGCGCATTCCCACAGCAGGAAATCGCTCAACCGCCGCTCTCCTCCGGTGCGGATCAGCAGATCAACGTCCGGGGCCGGACCGCCTCCATGCGTCACCTGCCCGAGCCGCCGCGCGAATTCCTGCTCCGTCACTTCCAGGCTCGACATCATCCAGCATGCCGCCCGCAGAATCGCATCCCGCGACGAGTAATCGAGCGCGATGCGCACCTCCATCCGGCGTCCGCCAGCGGTTTTTCGCTCGGCAAACTCGATGGCATCAACCAACGAACGTGGAATCCTGTCGCGCCGGCCGATCACGCGCAGCCGGATGCGCCCCGCTTCGAATTCCGCGGCCGAATTGCGAAGAAATTCCTCGAGCATGGCCAGCAATGCCGAAACTTCCGCTGCCGGACGCTCCCAGTTATTCGACGAGAACGCGTACAAAGTCAGCGTGCCGATTCCAAGCCCCGGCGCGGCATGAACGATCCGCCGAACCGCGGCAACTCCCGCGCGGTGGCCCTCCGAACGCGCCAAGCCACGCGACGCCGCCCATCGGCCGTTGCCGTCGAGGAGAATCGCCACGTGAAGCAGCGGATCGGAGATCACTCTCGCTTTGCTGTTGCCCATAGCGGAGAAAACGCCTTCCTAGCCCTCCCGCGTCGCGCGGATGATGGCTTCCATATGATTCAGATAATTTTCAAGCGCTCGGCGGCCGACCGGAGTCAGCCGGTACTGCGTTTTGGGGAGCCGGCCGGAAAACGATTTGATGCACGAAATGTACCCAGCGTCCTCCAGCTTGCGGGCATGAACGCTCAAATTTCCATCGGTAACCCGGAGAAGCGGCTTCAGCTCGTTGAACGTGAGCGACGGATTCACCGCCAGCGCGCTCACGATCCCCAGGCGTGTGCGCTCGTGGATCAAGCGGTCGAGTTCGATGGCCGAGGTTTCGGTTTGCCGTGGCGCAATGCCCCGCTTCGCCTTCTCTTTCTCCTCCAGACTCGCGCGAAGCGCGCCGGTTTTAGCCGCCATAATTCCTCGCAATCACCGCCCCAAACACGATATGCAGACCGCCGAAACCCAACGCGAGCAATGCGTTTCCCCAGTTCGCAGGCGAAAACAGCGCCACGGTACCCAAGACCATAAAGCACAGCCCCATCAATGGCACCACGCGTATCGAAAATGCGCCGCCGGTCACCACGCCCGCGCCGTACAGAAGCAGCCAAATGCCCGCGATCGCCCCAATAGAAGCCGTCCGGCCCAGAAGCAGCGTTAAAAGGGCGCCCGCAAATAGCGGCGGCGCAAAGCTATACACAAACCTTCGCCCTGGACCGGAAAGAAGCGAAGTGCCGGACGTCCGCGCCTTCGAAATCGTCGTCCAAATGGCGATCGCCACAGCGACACACGCCTCAAGAATCCAGGTGGCGTACCAATCGAAGGAATCCGTCTGCCGCGAAGCGATCACCGCCGCGCCAAGCGCCGTGATGCCAATCGCCACGCCGCCCCATCCCGGAACAGCCGTAAACGACCCCGCCCGCTCCATCGTTTCGCGAATGAAACGGAGGTTGTCCCGGGCATGATCATCGAGCGCCACAGGGCGTGGCGTTCGCGGTGGATGTGCGCCAGCTTGAGGCATGGCTGCAGGGTAGCACCCGCCGAAAAAGTGTCAAGTACTTTGCAATTCAAAGTTCCAAAACGGCCACGGGCGTGACTTCCCAGCCGTACGGGCGCACCATCCTCCCCTCCCTGCTCCTCTCCAGATTCCCTTGTGGCCCGGCTACACCGGATATATCCTTGGGGCGCAAAAATCCAAGGAGGTGCGCTCCATGAAGAAGTGGATGGCGGTATTCGCGGCGGTGCTATTGCTGAGATTCGTCGCAAACGTGAAAGCAGCCCAGCAGAGTAGCTCAAGCCCGGTCGCGGACGCCCTTCGCGGATTGGTCGCCAGGAATGCAACGAACATGGTTGCCGCCGCAGAAGAAATGCCCGCCGACAAGTTCAGCTATCATCCAACCCCGCAGCAGTGGACTTTCGCGCATCTGATGATCCACGCCGTTGGCGCGAATTACGGCATGTGCTCTGCCATTGGCGGCGTGCATATGCCTCAGATGGAAAAGCTCTCGGACACCGATCCGAAGGACAAGATCGTTTCAGCGCTGAAGGCATCGTTCCAGTTTTGCACTGAATCATTAAAAAACCTGACGGACGCAAACCTGGGCGAAGAAATTCCCTTTTTTGGCGGACGCAAGGTGACGCGCGGCGGCATGATTGTCATAATGGCCGACGATTACGGCGACCATTACAGCCAAGCCTCGGGGTATTTGCGGCTCAACGGGCTACTGCCGCCGACAGCGAAACAGCACCGGATGTAAGCGTTCGCGCTCTTCGCAGCTGTCTGCGCCGGAGCGCGCAACGTAATGCCACGAAAGCTGCGCGGCGGATGCTTCACGCGTGCGTTCGCCGCGCTAGCACCCGGCCCGGCGGATACCTGCCCGCAAGCCAATTCCATCGCACGCGCAAGAGATCGAGCAGCATCAGCACGCTATCGCGATAGACGTGTACCTTCGTGCCCGCATCGTGCGCCCAGCGAACCGGAATTTCGGCGATGCGAAGTCCCTCGCGTCGCGCCAGAAACAGGATCTCCGGATCAAAGCCAAATCCAGTGATTCGCTGGTGCTCGAATATCACCCGGCAGGCGGGCATGCGAAAAGCCTTGAACCCGCACTGAGTGTCTTTAATCGGAAGTCCGGTGATCACGCGAACGAAGCCGTTGAAGATGATTCCGGCGATCTCGCGGAAGCGAGACTGGTGAACGGCGATCAGCGAACGGTCCAGCGCGCGGGAGCCGATGGCGACATCGTCGCCTTCGCTGATGGCGGCAAAAAGCTTTTCACATTCCTCGACGGGAGTGGAAAGATCGGCATCCGTGAACAACGCGATTCGTCCGCGTGCCTCGAGCATTCCGTGGCGCACGCTGAATCCCTTGCCTTTATTTCCGGGATTCTCCAGCACGCGGAGGCAGGGCATGGTCCGCGCGCTTTCGTGCGCAACCCGCGCCGTGCCATCCGAGGAACCATCGTCAACAACGATTATTTCGACTCCCGCCAGCGCGGGCGAACGGCCGGCATAGTACTCGCGGATTCGGGCCAGCGTTGCGCCGAGGCGCTTTTCTTCGTTGAACGCGGGAATGACGATCGAAAGTTCGGGGCTGGGGCCGTTCATTGCGAAGAATCTTCGCCTTCGAAGCCGGCGCGGCGTGACCGGGCAACCATGTGCGGCAGAAGCGCCTCAAAACGGCGATTGGCGCCGGCGAATTGGCGCGCAGAGGCCGCAAAAGAGGCGAGGCGAGAGGTCATCCTTCGAAAGCTATCACAAGCCAAAGCCGCTTGGCCATCGAAAGGCAAATTGCCACTTATGCATTCCTTCGGTACGATATGGAACAGCACGCAGACCGGCGCATACTCCCAAAGCTCAGCCCGGACCAACGCACATTCAGGAGACAACATGAAGCTTCGATTGATCGTATTCGCAGCAGCACTGTGCATCGCGGGACCGGCGCTCGCACAAAAAACCGGCGGCAATCTGCCGGCCGCTCCGGTCGCGCGTCATAAACCGCCGGTAAACGCGCCCACTGCCCGACCCCAAGACATTCCGGCGCCGGCGTCCACCGGCAAAGTCGATCCAGTGAAAGAGGCTGCGATCCGGCATTTGATGGACATCACGCAAACGTCGAAGCTGGGCGACAATATGGCGGCCTATATTTCCAGCCAGGTGCGCCGCTACATGAGCCAGTCGCTCGACCCGCAAACGCTGCCGAAATTTATGGACGCGTTCAACCAAAAATTCGCTGCGAGCGCCCCCGCCAAAAACGTGACGGACGCAATGGTGCCTATCTACGATCGCGCTTTCACCAAGGAACAGATAGATGGCTTGGTGCAATTCTACGAATCGCCGCTCGGACAGCACGTGGTGAAAGTTCTTCCGCAAGTGCTGGAGGAGTCGCAGGACGCAGCGGAAAAGATGGATCAGGATGCGGCGCTAAATGTGTTGCGCGGAATGTCCAATGATTATCCGCAGCTGAAGCGAATCCTGCCGGGCGAAAATCAGCCCGCGCCGCAAGAAGGCGCTCCATCCACGCAGCAGCCCACGCTCGCTCCGCAGGCGGCGTCGCCCCCGCAAAGGTAAGGGCCGCCACAGCGCACTTTACTTAAAGTGGCGAACCCACTTGATATCGAAGCCATAGGTCCCGTTGATATCGCGCAGGAATTCGACCGAGACGTTTTTCTTCACAGCATATTCCACTTGAATCAACTGATACTGGTTGGTGGTCGCCGCGTTGGTCGAGTACGTGATGGTGAGTCCGCGCGCTACTTGTTCGACAATCGTGACGCGAGCCGCCGCGTTGGACTCCGTGGTCGCGCCGGCGGCGAAGGGATCAACGCGAAATTGGCTGATGCCAAACAGATGCTCGATGCGCCCGCCGATGCCGCTCGTGATGGCCTCGGAAAGGAGAGCGGTGGCTCCGTAATTTTGCGACGCGCCGGGCTGCGATTGCAGCGCGGCGCCCTGGCCCGGCGTGCCGAGCGCAAGCAGAGCCACGATGTCGGAATCGGGCAGCGGCGGATCGGAACGGTAGTTCATCGAGAGCCGATCGGCGGGACCCGAAAAATCCACGGTGACCTGGTACTGGCTGATCGTCGACGTCAGTTCGACATCGAGCACCGGATCAAGCCGGAAGGGATTGGCAAAATTAATGTCGCCACGCGTGAGCTGAAACGTGTTGCCGCGAAACGGCATTTCGCCGTTCAGCAGATGCACGTGTCCAAGCAGGACGGGGCGGTCCCACGTGCCGCGCAGGCGCACGTTGCCATCGACTTCGATGTGCGCTCCGGTCCATTCAATGCGCGCCCCAGGCGAGGTTTGGCCCTCCACGTCGAACGCGAGATTTTGGAGAAAATTCGAGCTGCTCGGCGTCTCCGTCGAAGGCTCGCTGGCGGAAGCAAAAAACGAAGTGACATCGACGCCCTGAGCAAAGAGCAGCCGGTCCACCGTCACGCGTCCGCTCAGCAACGCGGCCGACGTCGTGCCCGAAAGCCGCAACGTACCTCCGGCTAGCCAGCTCATTCCCTGCGGATAGCGAATGCGGACGGTCGCGGTGTTGGCGGTCACTTCATAACGCAACGGGCCCTCGCCGTAGGTGACGCTGCCACTGAGCGACAGCTTGCCGCCGCCCGCCTCCGCGGTAACGCGGTCGAAAAGCAACTGGCTCCGATTGAAGACGATAATGCCGTCCAATTTGCTTAAGCCCACCGGAAAATCCGCGTAATTCGCGGAGACATCGCGCACGCGCGCCTGCCCGATTATTTCGGGACGCGACATCGTTCCGCCGATCGAAACGTTCACGTCCGCCCTCCCCTCCGCGTCGAGACCCGGAAAGAGTCCCTTAACAAGGCGCAGGTTGATACCTCCGGCGATTGCAAAATTCAGCGGACGATTGCCATCGAAGCGCGCGGAGCCGCTCAGCCGGAAATCCGTATCGGGACCATGCAGGTGCGCTCGCTCGATGCGCACTTCGTTTCTTTGGTAGGTCAAGCGCACGTCTTGGTCGTTCGAGAGGCGAACGAACTCGTAATCGAAGGAAACGCGCGCGACGTCCGCCTGAATCTGGATCGAGTCGGGGCGGCGAAGGCTTCCGGAAAGCGCAAAAGTACCATCGGCCGAGCCGTGCCCGGTAAGCTGCTTCAGATGCAAGCCGGAGCTGATGAAGGCGTCGAGATCGAAATTTTTCACCGCCAGGTGGCCCGAAATCGGCTGATCATCCGAGAAACCTACGGTCAGATCGCCCTGCAGCCTCTCTGGAGAGGGTTCCGAAGCGATTTCGATCCGCGCCTGGCGTCCATTGGCATCAATACGGCCCGAATAATTCCCTTCCGCTTCCCCTCCCAGCTTCAGGCCCGCGACCCGCACTTCGCCGCGCGCCTCGGGAGCGCTCAGAGGACCGCTGCCGCGGACGCGAAAGCTCAGCGTTCCGACAACCGGCAGTGCCGACGTTTGCAGGTGCCGGATGCTGCCGAGAGGGATCCGTTCTCCGGTCAGATCGAATACCGCCGCTTTTTCAGCGATCCGGTACTCGAAATTTCCCGTGATCGTGCTGGTTCCTTTGCGCAACACGCCGCTGGTGAGCTGCACCTCGTCGTGCTCGGCATGCAAGCGGCCGCTCAGGCTATCGAACGCAAAACCTTTCGCATCGATATCCTCGAGGGTAAAGTCCGCGTCGAATTCCGGCATCGCGCGGGTGCCGCGGCCGTGAAAATTGCCCGACAAATACCCGCGAACCGGATAGTTCGTGTCGAAAATGGATTGCAAATCGTCGCTGGGCGAATTTCGCATGCGGGCGTCGAGCGTCCAATTGCTGGAAGGTGAAAATCCCCAGTTGCCGTCCAGCTCGAGAAACAAATTAAACTCGGCAGTGCTGCGGCCGCGACGAACGGTCGTGTCGTTCATGCGGAACTGATCGGGCGCATACTGCATCTGGCCTTCGATGCGATCCCAGTAGAGCTTCCCGTACGTGGCATTCGTCGCCGATACGCTTCCGGAAAACGTGGGGGCGTCAATCGGGCCGACAATTGTGCCGCGCCACGTGGCTGCGCCGGCAATGCGTTCCGGTTTGGCATTTTCTCCGCGCAGGATATTAATGAAATCGTCCCACTTCAGAAGATCGGCGGTTTGAAATGCGATCGCGAGATTCGAAGCCCGGCTGCCGAGCGGGCCGGAAATTTGCACACGCGAATCAGGCGTATCGATTTCGCTCTGCGAGATGCTGACGCGGTGAAGCTTGTCCGAGTAGTCGTAATGTATGCTGGCGCTGACCGGAATTGTCCCGGGCGCGAGCGATGCCGGCGGCGACCAGCGACTTTGGCCAGTGGACCGGAAATCGCGAAAGTCGCGGTCCCATGTGTTCACCGAATCCGCGTCGAGCGATCCATCCCAGTGGAGTGCCTCAACCGGAAAGCCGTGATGGTCAAGCGCGGCAAAGATCTGGGCCAGGCTGGCGCCGCGCATTTGCGTCTGCGTTCGAAACTTCAGGCCGGCAAAGACCATGTCCAGTCGGCCGGTCGCATGCCCTCCCACGGCCTCCACCTGCAAGTTCGGAACGGCGAGGTGTCCCTGCGCGAACGTAAAATCGCCCCAAGTGGAAATTCCGCTGGCATGAAACCATTCGTACGGCAGGTGGATCTTCTGTGCTCTGAAATACCCCGCGCCGCTCAATTGGCTACCGGGCGCGGCTGACGCTCTGCCCGCTCTCCGAGCCGCCGTGCTCGATTGCGAAGCAACGCCAGCGGCCGACGCCGTTGTCGGCGTGTAGTTCGCCTGTCCCGAGAATTCCACCGAACCATCCGGAATGTTCTTCTTGCGGAAAATCGTGCCCAAATCGCCGAGCGACAGGCTGCCGCGATAATGGAGATTCCAGGAGGGACGCACGAAACTCATCAAATGCGCCCGAACGCGAATTTCAGAGTGCGGCAGCTCCCAGACGAATTCATTGAGGTTAAACGAGTCGGGATACAAATCGAACTTTGCGTCGAAAGTCGACGCGAATTGGCGCCACGGCGTTTTTTCGAGCTTCACGTCCTGCCAGTTCACGCGGCCGGAATAAAATGCGGGAGCGGTCGCGGGAGCGAAATAGTTCAGGTCGAACTGGAAGTTTCCCCCGTCGATGGATAGGGCGGTGCGCCGGTTATTGAAGATAATGCTGCCGCCGTTGAGGACAAGATGGCCGATGCGAAGTTGAAACAGGGTCTGGCGCCATGAACCGCTTTTCGACCGGGATTTCGGCCTAGGGATATTGCTGCGTCCGTCAGGCCCGATACGAATTGCCACTTGCGGCTGATCCACTAGCAGCTGATCGAGAGCGATCTGACGCCGGAAGAAGGAGAGGATGCGAACGCGCAGGTCTATGCGACGCGCATGGAAAAGAGGCGCCGCATCCGTAGGCTCAAGTCCATGCAGCGTGAGGCCGCCGATTTCCACGCGGAGATTCCTCGGCCGGAAATGAAATGAGCGAATCTCGGCGCGCATTCCCGTGCGCGCGTCAATTTCACCGATCAGCTTGCGGCGCATCCAGCGGTCGGCCAGCCCGCTTTGAAAGGCACCGGCAACAAGGCCAACCAGAATCGCCACGGCGATAAGTGCGCCGCCAAACGCGTGCCTCCAGCGCACCCTCAATTCCCTTCTCCTTGCGCGACAATATCAATGTTCAGGCCGCTTCGCGTGTCGTCGAGCCACTGTTTCGAAAGTTTGTCGATATCCTGCTGAGTCAGCACCTCGCGAATCTCCGCCTGGACGTCCGAGAGCGGCGGAACCTTTTCGCCCTTGGCTTTTAATTGCGGCACGAGATGATCGTCGTAGTATTTCTGAATCTGCGCCGCACTCACTTGTGCGGCCGGGCGAAACCGGAAATCCAAGAAGCGCGTAAGGTAAATCTGCTGCGCCAAAATGCGGCGGACGGCGTCTTCGGTGATACCCGCGCTTAAGCATCTCTGCCTGAACTGCTCGGCGGAGCCGATCTTTCGCTCAAGGCCCTCAAAGGCCTTGTCAACATCCGTCTTCGATGGCTGCGGATATTGAGCGGCCGTGGCTTCGCCGCGAATAATCCATTGATCGATAAGCTCGCGGATTACCTCGGAGCGGGGCTGCGACTCACCGTCGACGAGCCTTTGGTACGCCGCCAATTCCCGCACCTGGCTGTCCGTAATGATGTCCGATTCGATTCGGACCGCGATGCCATCGATGGACACGGGTTTGCTGAAATCGGCGGACGCCGGCCTCGGAGACGCATCTTGCCCGCGCGCGAGTCCACTGAATGAAAAGGCTTCAGCGAACGCAAGGAGAATCATCGCTATCACAAAAGTTCCGCGCATTAGAACACCGGACCTATGTTGAACGAAAAACCAAAACGCGGCGTCGTGAACAATTGGGGCACGGGATTCGGATTAGCCGCCGTGGCGACCGGGGTGTACTCGTACTGCGCCGGGTTCAGCAACACTCCGAAATCCACGCGAACCGGACCCACGGGCGTGGGATAACGCAAGCCGAAACCCACGGTATTAGACCAATAATTCAGATCGGTGAGCGACTTCGATTTCCACGCAAGCGTGATGTGGTAAATATCGTCGAATACGTTTCCGCCATCGTAAAACACCGTGCCGCCAAGCCGGTTGCCGACAAATGGGAGTTTCATCGGGAAGCGCAGCTCCTGATTAAAAATCAGCAGCGCCAGCCCGCCGATCGGAAACCCGGTCGTCGGATCGCGAGGGCCGGCTTGGTCCAAACCGAACCCCCGCAGCGAAGTCCCGCCGCCGGCGAAAAATCGCTCGGGCAAAGGAATCGTCGTGCATGAAATCGCACCCAGTGTGTTCGGAACGCACGAAGGCGAGTAAGGCGGCACCGTATTGCCGATCGGCTCCTCCACGCCGAAGCGCACCGACCGCGCAAAAACAAACGCCCTGCCGAAAGAGTAAAACGAGGAATTCTGAAAAAACCCCCGCAGATAGCTGGCGCTCGATCCGATGGCCTCAATGGCATCGCTGAAATCGACGGTATTGAACGTGCCGCGCGTCGCGTCGGCTGGATTGTCGCGGCGATCCCGAGCGTAGGTAATATCAAATCCGGAAACGAGAGTGGGCTGGCTCAGGAGAGGAATTTGCAGCGGGTTAATCGTCGAAGCGAGGTTGGACGCCTCCACGCGACGATAAAAATACTGGTAAAGCAGCGAACTTGACGGTGAAAGGTGTTCCGCCACCTGCGCGCCGCCTTCGAAACGGGTGGACGTGAAGGTGCTGATGTCCTGCGTTTTGTCGGTAAACGTGGTGAGCTGCAGCGCAAGGCTCCGGTGATTCAGGAAATTGCTGGCGGCGTAATCAAGCGAGGCGCGATATTCGAGAGTGCTTGCGCGGGCGGTAAGCGAAAGCGTCTGAGCCCGCCCGAACATATTGTTGCGAGCGATTTCAAAGATACCTCGCGGACTTGCTTCGAGTTTGGTGGCGTTGGGATTACAGACCGTGATCTTGTTGTTGTTTCCCGTGCTGATCGTGGAGCCGCAACTGGTGCCGATATTCTGCATCTCGAATCCGAACCCGTAACCGATCGTGTAGCGGTCGCCTTCCTGGACATCCACGACGACAGCTTTTTCCGGATCGGTTCCCGCGGGATTTTGCGGAGCCACCTCAACGCGATTAAACACGCCGAGGTTGTAGAGCTGCCGCTGCGTAGATGCCACTTCACCTTCGCGCAGCGGCCCGCCCGGCACGATCGTCACCTGGCGCCTGATGATTCCCGGCCGCGTGAATTCGTAGCCCGTCAGCAGCACCTTCGAAACCTCGACTTGCCTGCCTTCGAAAACGTGATAGACGAGATTCACTTCGTGATCCGTTGCCGGCGTGACCGTGTCGTCCACGCGAGCGTCCGGAAAACCTCCGTTGAAGTAGAGCGCCAGGATGTTGTTGCGGTCGCTGGCCACGCCGGATTGTGAGTACGGCTGGCCGGCGGTCGAACCGGTAACCGAAAGCAGCGTGGAAGTGCTGATCGCGTGGTTTCCCTCGATCTTCAAGCTGGCGATGCGCGTTTGCGGTCCTTCGACAATGTGAAAAGTGACGAAAAGGTTGTTGCGCTTGCCCCCGTATTGATCGTCCACGTCGGTTGCCACTTGCGCGTCCTGAAAGCCGTTTGAGAGATAGAGCGCGCGGATGGAATCGGCGTCATCGCGCATCATTTGCTGGCTGAACCGGCCATTCGACGCGAACGACGCCGGTTGCAGCTTCATTCGCGCGGCGAGAAGCGAAGAGTTGAAGTATTTGTTGCCGACGAATGCCACGCCCGCTAACCGGTACCGATCGCCACGCTCAATCTGGTACGTAATCACCTGTTCGTGCGCGCCTGGATCTTGCCGGGAGGCAACTGTCACCACCGCGTCAAAATACCCCTGGCTTTGGAAATAGTTCCGCAGGTTCCGGCGCCCCTCCTGCAACAGGTCTTCATCGACGGCGCCTTCGGCGTAGATTGGCAGCAGTTTCCGCAGCCGGGATTTACGCACCCGCGCTCCGCTGACTTCGACCCGGACGCGCGGACCCGCGGTTACCGCGAGCGTAAGCGGCACTCGATTTGCTCGTGCATCGTAAGCCTGCCGCGAAATCACCACGCCGGCGCCTAAGTACCCCTGATTCACAAGAAATTTCCGGATCCGCTGCGAGGCGCGCGAAACCACCTCGGCCGTCAGCGCCTGCTTCCTCGAAAGTTTCGATTCGCGCAGCAGGCGCGTGTTTCGATAAGGCGTTTTGTTGGTGATGCCAATTTCGCCGATTCGCGCCCGAGGACCGGGATCAACCACGACGAAAATGTCCATTTGTCTGGTATCGGCGTGCGGCTCGAGCGACCAGCTTATTTTCGGCTGGTAGAAGCCATCATCCTGCAGGACGCCTTTCAGGCGCCGAACCGCCTCGAGCAGAGAACTTTGGCGGAAGGGCTGGCCGAGGCTCAACCGCATCGCCGCCAGCGCCGCCGATTCGCTGGGTGGAGGTTTCAGGCCCTCTACACGGACGACGTTATTGTAAAAATTTCGCTGAACGATGAAATTAATTTGAAGCCCGGCGGACGCCCGCGAAGCGGTTACGCGAATATTGGCAAAGTCGCCCATCGCGTAGAGCTGCCGGAGACTCTCGCGCTCCGCCTCGAAGCTAAACGGCTGATTTACGTGCAAGGCAAGCGCGGGAAGCTTTTCTGGAATCGAATTTCCGGACTCGTCTACAACTCGAATTCCCGCGACCGGCTGCCCCTCAAGCAGCGGCTGTTGCGCGTGACTCGCCGTGGGAATGAGCAACAGCACGGCCAATGCAGCTGCAAGCAGGACCGCCGTTAGCCAGTCGAAAGCGCATCCTAAATGTCGCGATCGCCTAAACAGTCTCATGCCCCTCGCGCGACAATCAAGGGTAGCACAGGCCCTCTTGCATGCTCGGCGCGAATTGGCGCTATCATAAACGCGGACCGGACCCGTCGAATGAAACCCCAAGAGCACGAGAGATATTCGCGCCAGATTCTTTTCGCCGGAATCGGCGAAGCGGGACAGGAACGGTTGCTGAGTGCGCGGGCCGTGCTGATCGGCTGCGGCGCGCTGGGAACTGCTTCCGCGAACCTGCTCACACGAGCGGGACTGGGAAAGCTGCGCATAGTTGACCGTGATTTCGTGGAAACCTCCAACTTGCAGCGACAGTCGCTTTTTGACGAAGCGGCTGCACGCGACGCGCTGCCAAAAGCCGTGGCCGCCGAGCGGCATCTCCGCGCGATCAATTCCGGCGTGGACGTCGAGGGCCTCGTCTCCGATCTGACGCCCCAAAACGCCATTGAGCTGCTCGCCGGATTCGATCTGATCCTCGACGGTACGGACAATTTTGAAACGCGCCTGTTGTTGAATGACGCGGCTATATCGCTGGACGTGCCGTGGATTTACGCGGCGGTGGTGGGAAGCTACGGCGTCACAATGACGATTCTTCCAGGGCAGACGGCGTGTCTTGCGTGCATGCTCGAATCCACGCGCCCGGAAGACGCGAACATGCGTGGCGCCACGTTCGGCGCCGACGCCACCTGCGACACCATCGGCGTTTTACAAGTTGCGGTCGGCGCGATCGCCTCTATTCAGGCTGCGGAGGCGATGAAGCTCCTCGCTGGGCGACGCGACGCGCTGATCGGAAAGCTTGTAAGCTGCGACGTCTGGGCTGGCAAGTTTCAATCGATCGGCGTGGCACGAAATCCGGAGTGCCGGGCCTGCGCGAAACGCGATTTCATTTACCTCAATGGCGAAGCTCAGCCGCACGTGACCATCTGCGGGCGTGATTCAGTGCAGATTCACGAGCGCAGCCGCAATTTGGATCTTGCCGAGCTTGGCCGTCGCCTGAACGGGACAACGCGCGACGTTCGCTGCAACGACTACTTGCTGCGCTTTGAAGTGCCGCCGTATCAAGTGACCGTTTTCACCGATGGCCGCGCAATCATCAAGGGGACGAAGGATCCTGCCGTGGCGCGTTCGCTCTACGCGAAGTACATCGGTTCCTGATATTTGCAGCTCGCTTGCATCAACCGGCAAAGCGGCGAAGCGCCGCATGGCGCATCGCGGCGCGATCGATATTCTCCCGGCAATTCATCAAGGTGAGAAGAGTGCTGAGGATGCGAGCTTTGAGTTCATCGGACATCGGGAAGCCGCTGGTCGCCACGCCCACCATCGCCGCACCGCGATCGGAGATTTTCTGCATGTATTCGACCTGCTTTTCGTGGGGAACGCCCCCGATCGCCATGGCCCGGCGAATTTCCGCGCATTCCTGTTCGATGAAAAGGGTGAAGTGCAACACGCAAAGGTGCTCCGTCGCCATTCCTGCTGGCGCCGACATCTTGCAGCCTTTTGCGGCGCACGTTTCTGGCACAGTTCCGCCCCGGGGAAACCATTGATATGTAACATCTTCGGTGATGGGATGCCAGTTTACGGGCGAGGCGATGCTGCGTATCAGATACCGCCGAAACTGCAACCGATGTCGCGTTTGAGCTAACCTACTTCGAAGACTGGGCGGCGTGCTCCCCAATGCGGAAAGTCGTCCACGGCCCCGCGTCCATATCGCGAAGCACGGAAGCCTCCCACGAGAACTCGGGATGCGCGGCCAAAAACTTTGCGGCATCGAAGTTAATTCCGCAGGGATGTCCGATCCTCGCAATAAAGCTCATGTTTGCAGCCATTTGGCTGTCCATCACCTTGGCCGATACCGCCCCGAAGGGATCGTATGGCGGGGCCGTGGAATCCGGCAACGTGATGGGTTCGTTATCGCCGTGGCCGCAGAGCGTGCGGCGGTCCGGGTCGATCTTTTTCTCGAACGTGTCGTAATGGTCGCTAAGGAAAATCTCGGCGAGCGCAGTGTCGATTTTTCCCTTGTTGCCGTTGAGCAACATGCGCCAGCGATTTCGCCGCGCATTGGGACCGCTCGCCGGATTGTTCGGATCGAAATTGGTCTCGTCGCGGATCACGTCCGGGTCGCTCGGGAAGTTGGCGCCGGAATAGTAGCCGTCCTTCGTGCGCCAAACCTTCCAATGCTTCAGACCGAGTTCGAATCGGGCGATTTCACCCGTCTTGCGGTCGCCGAGCAGCCAGTCGTTGGCGTAGCCGCCGTTATTTCCATCGAGCATGATCTTGACGTACTCATCGATTGAGGACGCGTACTGCAGTGCCTTGCGCGAACGGACGAACTCCGGCTTGCCGTCCGGATTCCAGCCGTGGAATCCCGCCATCGTGGTCTCGGTGACCATTAACCCCGCGGAGTTGACGCCAAAATCATCGTCGCTGGTGATTACGCCGGGAAAACCGTCCATCAGGATACGGTAGCCGTTCTGCGGAACAATATCGAAAATGATGCACCAGCGCGCCCCTTCGATGTAGGAGGTCCAATTATTGTGGGCCATCACGATCTGATGGTCTTTTGTCCAGCTTCCCGTAGCGACGAACGCGCTGCAATGCCCCTCTGGGACGAGATTTTTCCGAACTCGCGCCTGCGTCTGTTGGTTCAGCCAGGGAACGTAATAATCCGGCAACTCCGAGAACGCGTTCAAGGCGACCACGTCCCAGAGATCAAGTTTTACGTCGTTGTCATTCAGTCCCTCGGTAATGCCCTGCAACTCCTCCTGATATTCGGGATCGATTTTCGGCCACAGCATCTGCTGGGCGGCGCGCCGGAAAAAACTCCAGTCGCGGCCGGTGTCATGCGTCAGTTCCAAGCGAACCATGCCGTACGCATCGGCGATTTCAGTCGCGAGCAGATACCCGTGCTGAACTCCGATGTCGTGCGGCGAACCCTCGAGATGAACGTAAATCCAGCCTCCACGGTTGAATCGGTAACCTCGGCCGAGCGTGTCGTCGTAAAAACTGTCCCGGAATTCGCTGCTTTGCGCCGCCGGTTGCGGCGAAGCGGCGGCTGATGCGGGCAGCGCACGCGCCTCCGCCGTGCCATTTCCGGATGGCGCGAATAGCACAAACAAAACCAACGCCAGCGCCAGCCTCGCGGCTATCGCGCCATCTGAGTACAAAGCGCCAGCGCGAATCAGGAAGATCCGTTCGATCGATCGCTCTTTCTTCGAATTCATAAGTACCCGCTCACACCCAAAATCGCTCACGCGCGAAACCACACGCTACCACAAGAGACGGGTTATCGAGTGCATAAGATGCGATGTCCAATCGCAAGGTGAGATGTAGTCATGGCGGTACAAAGTGCTGCTCGCGGGCTGAGGACCTGAATCACTCTCCACGGCGCGTATAGCGCTCGCACAATTCGTTCAGATATGATGAATTTAAGTGATATAGTCGCGCGGATTGACCATCAGCTCTTCCAAATGGGAATTCCGCCGTCAAAAGAGGCGAATTGCCGACGCCAGATATCCAGCCTGAGAGCGAAACGAGCGGAGTCCCGACCGCTGCGCAAAGTAAGCGTGAGTTACTCTACGCCGGTATCGTCGTTTTCCTCGGCATCACTGCGGTCACACTCAGCCAAACCAACGGACTCTGCGTAATTCCGCTGCGAAACCTTCTGAAGAATAATCTGCACGCCACCAGGACGGCAACGGCAGCGTTCATTTTCTGGGCTGGATTCGCCTGGTATTTCAAGCCGTTCTTCGGAATATTCACGGACGCCTTTCCACTCTGGGGTACCCGCCGCAAGAGCTATATACTGCTCGGCTCCATAATCGCGCTTGCACTTTTCCTCCTGCTTCTGCGTACGCCAGACTCGTACGGTCGGTTACTCGCCATCTTCATCGCCATCAACGTCTTTCAGGTGGTGGCCAGCACCGCGACGGGCGGCTTCATGACCGAAAGAGCCCAGGCCCTGGCCGCTTCCGGACGGTTCGCCTCCATATTTCAAATCGCCTATCAAATGGCTGGGTTGATTGGCGGACCTCTTGGCGGAATTCTGGGAGCGGTAGCATTCGGTTGGACCGGCGTAGCCGGCGCCGCGGTAATGTTCTTGCCGATACCCGCGGTGATCTTCTTTTTAAAAGAGAAACGGCTCCAAGTGGACTCAACCAGGCTCTTGAATGATGCCGGCAACCAACTGAAAAAAATCGTCTCCGCAAGGACGATGTGGGCAGCGGCCGGATTCAGCTTTCTGTTCTATTTCGCCCCGGGAATCCAGACGGCTCTCTTTTACCAGCAACAGAATGTCCTGCACATGTCGACGAAGATGCAGGGTTTTATGCTTTTCCTGAATGGTTTTTTCGGTATTGTAACCGCGACGATTTACGGACGCTATGCTTGCAAGCGTTGGAACCTGCGCACTCTGCTTCTCTGGTGCATTATCATCGGAGCCTGCGCGCAGATGGGATACGCTCTCTATACTTCCGTGGACCGGGCCTATATCATCGAAAGCCTGTGGGGACTTGGGTGGTCGGCCGCCGATATGTGCCTTTGCGACCTGTACATGCGGGCCACGCCAGCGGGCAGCGAGGCGCTGGGCTTTTCGCTCATGGTAAGCGTTCGAAATCTTTCTCTATTTGGAGCCGACGTACTGGGCGCAAAAGCGATGGATGCCTTTCACATCCACTTCAGCACGATGGCGATTGCCAATGGCTTGATCTCCCTGATCACAGTGCCGTTTATCTTCTTCCTGCCGGGATTTATCGTGGATCGCAAGGATTCCTCGGCGGAGGCCGAAAGGGTTCCGGCATCCTCGCTCAAGGCGGTAGCCGAGGAATAGGCGCGGGCGTACATCCAGTTCGCGTCAGCAGCATTCCTATAAGCAGGGATCTGAGGGACCCTAAAAAGCGTGCCTTATCGCTGGTTGGGAGGAAAACGCATGGCGGCTCTGGCGTCCGGCGCAATCGCGCCGCAATTCACCTTGAACGATACGGAGGGGAAACCGGTTTCGCTCGCCGATCGGCTGAAGGATGGGCCGGTGCTGGTCGCGTTCTTCAAAATCAGTTGCCCCACCTGCCAGTTGACTTTGCCGTTTGTGCAGCGGCTGCACGATATTTATGGCGGATCGAATCTCACGATTCTGGGCATCTCGCAAGACAACGCCAGCGATACCCGCGAATTCGCCCGCGAATTCGGCATCAAACTGCCGATGCTTCTGGATCATGACGGGTACTCCGTTTCGAGGGCATATGGGCTGACGAACGTCCCTTCGCTGTTCTGGATCAATCCGGACGGGAAAATTCGCATGACTTCCGTCGGCTTCTCAAAAGCCGAACTGCACGAGCTTTCCGCCGAAGCCGCCCGCGCCACGGGAAAACCGGAAAAATCGATTTTCCGCCTCGGCGACAAGGTGCCGGAGTTCAAACCGGGTTGAGGATCGAAAAATTAGGCTCCGGGCGAGCCGTTGCGTTCTTCGCCGCGCCGCTTGGCCCGCACTTCCACCAGCGCGCGGCATGCATCTCACTTCGCCTGATTCGCCACCGATTCGAGCGCGTCGCCGATCAGCAGCGCAGATTTCCATTCGTCCATGAACGACGCGCCGAGGCTCCGGTAGAACTCGATCGCCGGTGTATTCCAGTCGAGCACTTCCCAGCGCAAGCAAAAGTAGCTTTCCTTCCACGCGAGCGCCGCCACGTGCGCGAGCATCGCCTTGCCGATCCCCTTCTTTCGGAATTGCGGCCGAACGAACAGGTCATCCATAAACAGCCCGGCGCGCCCTTGAAACGACGAGTAAAACTCGAAAAAAATCGCGTAGCCCGCGGGTTCGCCATTCCACTCCGCGATCAACGATCGGAACTTGGGCGACGCGCCGAAGCCGTCGCGCGCGATGTCGTCCGCGATCACGCTGGTTTCCAAGTGCTCGAACTCGGCAAATTCGAGGATCATCGCCGTAATTGCCGGCGCGTCATCAACGGTTGCAGGACGAATCGAGAGCATCGGTCATTGCTCCGTAGTGCTTGTAAATGCCGGAAACCCGGACGCGCGATTATACCCACCCAACGCTATAACTGATAGGCCGGCCTGTGCGCGTCCTGCTCCGGTTTGAATTTTGTTGATCGTGACGCAAGCAGTGACAATTCGATCTGACTGCCCCCGCGTCGAGGGGACGATCGAGGAAGGTTGACAGCGGCGAAACCTGCCAGGCGCAACGCGGTACGGCAGCAGACCGCCATCGCAACACTCCGCGCAATGGCAAAGAAAGACCGGCGCCGCCCTCGTCGTGAAACGAGAGCAGCGCCGAAAGTCTTGCGCTTATTTTCGCCCGCCGCTCAGAAAATCAGCTTCACCGCGAATTGAATCTCGCGCCAGCTGTTCGGAGCCGTGCCGCCGATATAGCCGTACGACGAGTTAGCGAACCCCCCGTCCCCTCCGCCCGTCGCAGGTACGCATAGGAAAGTAGGAAATACTCCTGTCGGACACGCGAAGGAGTACAAGCTCGCGCTGGGCAGCCCGAAGTCGGTGTGGTTGGCTACGTTGAAGAATTCCGCGCGGAATTGCGCATTGAGACGTTCCGTAATTCGAGTGTTCTTGAGCAGAGCGAAGTCTAGATTGATATGCCGGGGTCCGACGAGCGTATTTCTTCCCGCGTTCCCCAAAGTACCCACCGGCTCAAGCGTAAAACAAGAACTGTTGATCCAATGGGGCTCTAGAATGCCTGACTGCGGATTCGTCGACCGGGTCTTCACATACGGATTGCAACCTGGCACGACGTTTGGTCGCGTGGAGGCCACGTTGTTGAAGAGCCCAGCTTGGTCAAAACCGTCGCTGATGCTGAAAGGAAAGCCACTTTGCGCCGTGAAAATGCCGCTCATCTGCCACCCCTCGACAAGCCGGTTGCCGTGGAATGGTAATTGGTAGATGACGTTCGCCACTAAGTTATGGCGAAGATCGTATGTGCAGTTGCCATAATCGTATCGTGGGTCGAACGGATCGAGTGTGCCAGTCGCTCCTTCCTCAAGACCGTACGATCCGGAGCCGTCGTCGAGGCAGTGGGAGTAAGTGTAGGAAACCTGCATTGTGACTCCCCTCGCGGCCTGCCGGACAAGACTAACTTGAAGCGAGTTGTAACTGGACCTTCCCCCCGTTATGTTTTCGTTCATAGGGCCGTAAAAGTTGTTCACTCGTGGCAACACAGGCAGCACGGTTCCAAATACTCCTCCATAAGGCGTGTAAGTGCCAAAATAGCACCCGGACAAATTGGTACGCGTCGGATAGCAAGGAGTGCCGGTTGCCATAGCCACAGGCTGCGCATAGACAGGCGAAGGCTGCGGACAGTTGTACTGGCTGGTCTGCCGGCTCGTGCATTCAAGAGCTACCGAAGTGCTGGGGATCGACGGATTCATGTTGCGTTGCGTGAAGAGATGAACGCCGCGGGAACCAACGTATCCGACTGTCAGGATCGTGCCGCCGCCGAGATTTCGCTGGATGTTTAGGTTCCACTGCTCCTGATAAGGGGCAATGTTCGTGGTGTACGGCACACCATCTCCCAAACTGGTACAGGCAATGCTGTTGTTTGCGACGTTATCCTGGCCGCAGAGAGTGGGAACTTGATCCGGTGGTACCGCCGCACCCCCGATAGACTCCAACTGCAGGAAGGCGTCCGGGAACGTCATCGTCCCTGCGGGGAATTGGTGATAGTTGTACGGCGGGTCGAAATAATACGCCGATGCATAGGTGCGAGGAGCCACCGGATCATGGAAGATTCCAAATCCGGCGCGGATCGAAGTTTTCTGATCTCCGAAGGGCGTCCAGGCCAGACCGATTCGTGGATCGATGTTCTTCCGATTCGGGCTCGTTTGGAAGACATGCCCGACGTGAGCAAACGAGCCGTTGGGCGAGGCCGGGCCGTTGCCAAATGGCGCGTTGAGGACGGTGTATAGCGGCCAACCAGAAGGATTGGTTCCGTACTCGTAGCGGACACCGAGATTCAGGGTCAGCTGAGAACTCACCTTCCAACTGTCGTTGATGTACGGGTTCATGTCGATCTCTCTGAAGTACCTGCGTGGACTGTCCGTATACGGGCTGTCCTGAACCGCATATCCTGTGCTGCCTCCCGGAATTCCCTCGAGGAAGGACTGCAAGCTAGCGAAGGGATAGTCACCACCGAACTCAAAAGGTGCGTTGACATTCGACTGCACTCGAAGGATGTCCGCGCCAAAGGTGATCGTATGGGCGCCGTGAGTCCAGGCAACGTCATCACCGACCCCGAACGTATTCTGGCCGATTGTATCGGAGACGAACTGGTTGCTGCCGATCCCGGTGACGAAGAACGAGTTCGGCATCACAAATGCGTCCTCCGGGTAGCGGCTGGGAATGAAACTCAAAGGATCGGCGCCGGGTTTTAGCGTGCTGTTCGAATAAGACGACTCCAACGTGCGGGTGTAGACGAACCGGGCGTTGCTTACGACGCTGGCTGAAAAGATGTGGCGTTCTTCGATCGTCAGAAAGTGATTCTTAGAATTATCAACTTCCGGCCAATAGGGAATGGCCGAACCGAAGAACCCGGTAAGCGGGCTGAGGTTGTATGCCTGGTCGATCACATATCGCCCGAATAGACTGTCAGACGACGAAAGCGTGTAGTCAATCCGCCCCAGCCCGTAGTTTTCGCTGGACCGCTGAGTCGCGCTCACGTTTGTGTCGTAATAGCCGCCGAGATCCGGAGTGTTCGCGGGAGGGGTACCGAAAAAGCTGTTGTAAATGCCCAGGATCCCAGTTATAGCGGTCGCCGCCTGCGAGGTTTGGCCGGTCGCTCCTGAACCAATTGCCTCCGGGATAGGAAGAATAGGATTCGTGGAGCTGCCGGGCGCGCCAGAAGGACTTGCCGGGCAGGACGCGTTTTTCGGAGTTTGAACGCTGCATGGCAATTCGCCATTCGCCACATAGGGCTCTGGCACGCCAACCCCTGCAGTCGTTTCGCCCAACGCCTGGCGGAAGCCCTCGTAGTTACCAAAGAAAAAGAGCTTGTTTTTCTTGATTGGTCCGCCCAAGCTACCGCCAAACTGATTCCTGCGAAACGCCGGTTGCGTGGGGTTGAACGTCCCCGTTGAGTTCCTCGCGAGATCGAAATAGCTGCGGGCGTCAAGCGCGGAATTACGCAGAAACTCGTAGGCCGAGCCGTGCAGTTCATTTGTCCCATTTTTTGAGACCGCGTTCATTACCGCGCCATTGCCGCCAAATTGCGCGCTGTAGGTATTTGTCAGCATTGTGAATTCCGCAATGCCCTCGACACCGAGTGAGGTGCCCAGAACCTGAGAACCAGCTTGGTGGTTCCAGAAGTCGGCCATATTTGTGTCGTCCAGCAAAAATTGCGTGCCCTCAGTTCGAGCACCGGAGACCGAAAAACTGGGCCCTGTGCCGTAAAGGGTCGTCGTTCCTGCGCCTGCCGGCGTCACGCCCGGCGCGAGATTGAGGAGCTGCTCGAAGTTTCTGCCGTTCAGCGGCAAATCCACCATCTGCTTCGGACTGACCAGCGACGAGATCGCCGTCGATTGCGTCTCCACTTGCGAAACCGCCGATTCGACCGTGACGGTCTGCTGTTCCTCTCCCACCTGAAGCGTCAAGTTCACCGCCAACTGGCTGCCGACGGTCACGTTGATGTTCGTCTGCACCGTTTTCTGAAATCCGGATTTCGAGGCAGCCACTTCATACGGTCCTACCACCAGATCGGGCGCGTTGTATCTTCCCTGATCGTTGGTCGTGAGCGTAAGACTCACGCCCGTTGCGGTATTCGTCACCACCACCTTCGCGCCCGCGATCACCGCTCCGCTGGCATCCGTGACCGTGCCCGAAATATTGCCCGTCACGGCCTGCGCGTGTACAACCAGAGCGCTTGCGGCGCACAAGAACAACGTCGCCAAGGCACACCACCAGAATTTCACGAACACCTTCGGGCCTCTGAACATAGGATCAGCCTCCCGATCGATATTTTTGGTTTGGAACCCACCCCGCCACACCCGGCGGTATGGCGCAGCTAATACTCCCGGCGGCAACGGAATGTCAAGGAGAATGTGACGGCCGTCACTTATGTACAGTGGCAAGCCGGCGCACGGAGGCTTCCATCCTTTGCCCGCCATCGCCTCTCTGCCATCGCATTGTCACTCGCAGCCCGCCGATGCTACACTCGCTCTCCCGCACAGGATCTGTTGTGCTACCCAGCAGCCCAGCGCGGTCGCATGGCTGGAATCTCCCGGAGTCGCTGGCGCCATCCCGGCTGGCCAAATGCAACCCGGACGATTCCTGCTGAAACAAATTGCAGGTCTAGGACGTTTCAATAGCTTGGGACTTCCGTACATTTTCAGCGCGTTGTGACCTTTGGGAGAGGATAGACGAATGATGCGAAGGTTTATGCACGCAGCGGTAGCTCTGTTTCTAGCGGGTTCGCTTGCCGGGACGCCGCTGTATGCACAAGGCCAAAATAATGCCCCTGCGCCGCCACCCGGTTCCGCCGCGCCGACGAGCCAGGCCCCGGCTGGTGCACCCGCGAATCCGGTCCAGGTGCAGACCCCGCCGCAATATAAGCCGCCGACAGAGCAGCAAGGGCCGCCTCCCTCGCCCGCCCGCACCGTGCCGCTGGGGCCGACGAAGTTCAGCAGGCCAGCCTTTCCGGACATTACCGCTCCGTATCGAGGCGTTCAGATTCCGGAGCCGAACCTTACCAACACGCCGCGCATCGACCAGTTGATTCAAAACGGCAAGCTGATGCTCAGTCTCGAGGACGCGATCTCGCTCGGCCTCGAAAACAACCTCGGCATCTCTGTCGAGCGTTACCAGCCCATGCTCGACGAAGCCAATCTGCTTCTCGCGCAATCCGGCCGCAACGGCCTGCTGAATTTCGATCCAACGTTCACCAGCAGCTTCAGCCTGCAACAGCAAAATGCCGTGTTCAATAACCCGTTCTTCGCCGGCGTCGGAAGTTTCGGCACGTCCGGCACGCCCAAGGCCACGCTCCCCCCAATCATCTACAATCACTCATTCACGGCCGATTTTGGTTACACCCAGAACTTTCACACCGGCACGCAAGCTTCGGTCACCCTGGATATGCAACGGGCCTCCACCAGCATTGCGTCCGACCTGTTCAATCCTTACGTGCAGTCCACCATGACTGTGCAGCTCACCCAGCCGCTGCTCAACGGCTTCGGCCGTCTGCCGAACACGCGCTATATCATTGAAGCGAAGAATACGGTGAAAATCGGCGAATCGCAATTTCGCCAGCAGGTCATTTCCGCCGTCACGCAGGTCGCTCACGACTATTGGGAACTGGTCTACGCGCGCGAAGCCGTCAAAGTCGAGCAAGTCACGGTCGCGGCCGATCAACAGCTCTATGAAAATAATAAGAAGCAGGAGCAGATCGGCACCATGGCGCCGCTCGACGTGATTGACGCCCAGTCCCAACTCGCAACCGATCAACAAGCCCTGGTGCAAGCGCAAACCACTCAACTGCTCGATCAGACCAACTTGCTGATCGACATCACCAAGGATCCGCTCGCCGCTCCGCTTCAAGGCGTCGAGATCATTCCCACCACGCCAATCTACAACCCGGAGCCGGCCGATATTTCCCTCGACGACGCCGTCAAGGTCGCGATCCGCAACCGCCCGGAAATCGAACAGGCCGAGTTGAACCTAAAGAACGCCGGAATTGAAATCAAAGCAACGAAAAATGGCTTGCTCCCGCAGCTTAATCTCTCAGGCGAATATCAGGCTGTCGGCCTCGGCGGAGTCGAAACGAAAACTTTAACGACTTCCGCCATCATCGGCCCGAATCCGCTTGCCCCAATTTGGGACACCACGGTGGGTGCTCCCTCCACGACTCTCTTCGAACCCTTAACCGGAACGGTATCTTCACAAAAGTTCGTGTTTCCGGGTGGAATGGGTGATGCTCTCAATCGCATGATTCTCGGGAAAGCACCGCTCTTTGCGGGCACGATTAGCCTGACTCTGCCGATCCGCAACCGCGCCGCGCAGGCCGCCTACGCTACCGCCGAAATCACCAAGCGGCAGGAGGAGGCCTCCTATATGCAAACCCGGGCGTCAATTATTCAGGGCGTGCGCCAGGCGCTGATCGTCCTTGAGCAAGATCGCGCCGCCGTGGCTGCCGCCGAGCAGGCCCGCATTTACAACCAGCAAAGCTATGACGACGAAGTGAAAAAGCTGCAGCTTGGAACCTCCACGGCATTTACCGTCGTTCAAAAGCAGCAGTTGCTCACCGCTGCCGAGGGAACCGAACTGCGCGACCGCATCAACCTGATCCAGGCCGAGCTCGCTTTCCAGCAGGCCGAGGGTACCACGCTCCAAAATCACAACATCAGCATTCAGGGCGTAATGTCTGGCAATACGAAGCCGCTGAATATCCCTGGCACCCCGGACAAGACCGCGCCGTAGTAATATCAGGAAGCGCCTGACGCCCGCCGCGCGCCGCTCAGCGCGCGGCGCGGGCTTTTTTTTCGACTTCGGGCGCTGCAGATGCCGAGACGCAAGAGCGACCATCCATCGCACGACAAGCGCGGCAGCGTAACCGGCGCGGATGCGCGCCCTACCGACGCTGCGCACGTTGGCGAAGGGCTGCACGAGCGCGCCGCGAAATTCACCACAGTGTCGGGCTTTCCGGTCCGCCGGCTATACACGCAGGCCGATCTCGCCGGATGGGATGCGGCGCGCGAACTCGGCGTCCCGGGCGAACCGCCCTACACTCGCGGCATCCATCCGGCAATGTATCGGACGCGCCTCTGGACCATGCGCCAGTTCGCCGGTTTTGGTTCAGCCGAGGACACCAACCGCCGCTTCCGCTACCTGCTTTCCCAGGGCCAGACCGGACTCTCCATCGCTTTCGATCTGCCCACGCTGATGGGCTATGACTCCGATCATCCGCTCAGCGAAGGCGAAGTCGGCAAATGCGGCGTCGCCATCAGCTCGCTCGCGGATATGGAAACGCTTTTCGAGCAAATCCCGCTCGCGGACATTACCACCTCCATGACCATCAACTCGCCCGCCGCTCCCATCTGGGCGATGTATCTCGCCGTCGCCGAAAAGCAGGGCGCCGACTGGCGCAATCTTTCCGGCACGCTGCAGAACGATATCCTCAAGGAATACATCGCGCAGAAGGAATACATCTACCCGCCGGAGCCGTCGATGCGTTTGGTCACCGATACCATCGAATTCGGCGCGCGGCACACTCCGAAATTTAATCCCATCTCCATCAGCGGCTATCACATCCGTGAAGCCGGCTCGACCGCCATCCAGGAATTAGCCTTCACTCTTCGCGACGGCATCGAATACGTGGAAGATTGCCTGCGTCGCGGCCTTGAAATCGACTCCTTCGCCCCGCGCCTCTCGTTTTTCTTCAACGCCCACAACGATTTCTTCGAGGAAATCGCCAAATATCGCGCGGCGCGCCGCCTGTGGTATTCGGTCATGCGCGAGCGCTTCGGCGCGAGGAATCCCCGTTCCTGGGCCTTGCGCTTCCACGCGCAAACGGCCGGTTGTTCGCTCACAGCCCAGCAGCCGTATAACAACGTCGTCCGCACCTCCCTTCAGGCGCTCGCCGCCATCCTCGGAGGCGCGCAATCGCTGCACACGAATTCGCTCGACGAGGTCTGGGCGCTGCCCTCGGAATCCGCTGCCACGCTCGCTCTGCGCACGCAGCAAATCCTCGCCTATGAAAGCGGAGTCACCATTACTGCCGATCCGTTCGGCGGCTCGTATTTTCTCGAAACGCTCACCAACGAAATCGAACGCGGCGCGCGCGCCTATATCGACAAAATCGACGCCCTCGGCGGCATGGTCGCCGCAATTGCTCGCGGATTTCCGCAGCGCGAAATCGCCGACGCCGCATATCAATACCAGCAGACCCTCGATCGGAAGGAAAAGATCGTGGTGGGCGTAAACGACTACGTGACCGAAGAAACTCCGATTGAAATCCTGCAGATCGATGAATCCGTCGCACGCCATCAAACCAAGCGCCTGCGCGATCTCCGCTCCAGTCGATCCAACGACGAAGTGGAGCGCTGCCTCCGTTCACTCCGCTCCGCCGCCGCGGGAAAGGCCAACCTCATGCCTCACATCTACGCAGCCGTCAAAGCCTACGCCACGCTCGGCGAAATCTGCGATTGCCTCCGCGAAGTGTTCGGCGTCTACGAAGAAGCCGCCGTCGCCTGATTCCCTGCCCGCCAGGCTCCTCCCGTCCGAAACCGCTCGCTCCGCCGCCTGATTCGCCGCCAAACGTGTTATTTTATTTGCGGTTAGCAGTGCGTCGCTTGTGCCGCGCGCTCCCATGGACGAAGCAAAGGAATTCGGCCGAATGCCGGAAAAGCCAATCCGGGTGCTGATCGCAAAACCGGGCCTCGATGGCCACGATCGCGGCGCGAAAGTGATCGCTCGCGCCCTTCGCGATGCCGGCATGGAGGTGATCTACACCGGCTTGCGCCAGACCCCCGAAATGATCGCCTCCGCCGCGCTGCAGGAAGATGTGGACGTCATCGGCCTCTCGATCCTCTCCGGCGCGCACAATACTCTCTGCGCGCGGCTAATGGATCTGCTTCGTGCCAAGGGCATGACCGACGTCACCGTCCTGATCGGCGGCATCATTCCCGAAGCGGATATTCCCGGACTCAAGCAGTTAGGCATCGCTGAAGTCTTTCTGCCCGGCACTCCCACGCAAGCGATCGTCGATTTCATCCGCCAGCGCGTCGCCCTTGAGCCCAAGGGCGCGCCAAAGGGGGCCTGACATTCGCTCTCCGTGTCATTCCCGCCTCGCATTTTGCTTCCATTTCACCCGGCGAGGTCTTTTGTGACGCGCACCCTCGAGCCACGCCGCCCGGACCGCCAATCCGCTGCATTCGAGAAAAACGTCCGCCGCATGGTCCAGCGCCTTACGGAAATTAAAAACGAAGAAGAGCAGATTCGCCTCGGCGGCGGCGCCAAAGCGATCGAGAGCCAGCACAAAAAGAACCGCCTGTTTGTCCGCGAGCGCATCGCCAAGCTCATCGACCCCAAAACCGAATTTTTCGAGCTGAGCATCTATGCCGCCCATCAGATGTATCAGGAATGGGGCGGCGCTCCCGCCGCCGGCGTCGTCACCGGCATCGGCACCGTGATGGGCCGCCGCGTGATGATCATCGCCAATGACGCCACCGTGAAGGCCGGCGCGTTTTTCCCCATGACCGCGAAAAAAGTGATTCGCGCGCAGAACATCGCCATCGAAAACCGTATTCCCACAATTTATCTCGTCGATTCCGCCGGCGTGTTCCTGCCTCTTCAGGAAGACGTCTTCCCCGACACCGACGATTTCGGCCGCGTTTTCCGCAACAACGCCGTAATGAGCGCTATGGGCATTCCGCAGATCGCCGCCATCATGGGCCTCTGCGTCGCCGGCGGCGCCTACCTCCCCGTCATGTGCGATCACATTCTGATGACCGAGGGCAGCGGCCTCTTTCTCGCCGGTCCGGCGCTGGTACAAACCGCCATCGGCCAGAAAACCACGGTCGAAGAACTGGGCGGCGCTCGCATGCACGCGCAAATCAGCGGTACCATCGACTTCCGCGAGCCTGACGACAACGCCTGCATCGAGCGCATTCGCGCACTTGTTGACAAAATCGGCGATGGTCCCCGCGCACCCTTCAGTCACAAGCCCCCGCGCCCTCCCGCCAAGCCTCCGGAGGAAATCTACGGAATTTTTTCCGATGATCCCGCGCAACAGTACGACGTGCGCGACCTTCTCGCTCGCATCGTCGATGCCGGTGAAATCGAGGAATACCGCGCCGAATACGGCCGGACAATGTTCTGCGGCTACGCCCGCATTGGCGGATGGGCCGTCGGAATCGTCGCCAACAATAAGAAAAACGCCCTGGTCGCCGCCCCGGGCACCGGCGAACGCCGCGTCGAATTCGGCGGCGTGATCTACACGGAATCGGCCGACAAAGCCGCTCGCTTCATCCTCGATTGCAACCAGAATCTCGTCCCCCTGATTTTCATGCACGACGTGAACGGCTTCATGGTCGGCAAGGAAGCCGAATGGACCGGCATCATCAAGGCCGGCGCAAAGATGGTCAACGCCGTTTCCAATAGCGTGGTTCCCAAAATCGTGGTGATCTGCGGCGGCACCTTCGGCGCCGGACATTTCGCCATGTGCGGCAAAGCCTACGATCCGCGCTTCGTTTTCGCCTGGCCAACCTCGCGCTACGCCGTCATGAGCGGGGAATCCGCGGCTGGCACGCTGGTCGAGTTGAAGGTCCGCCAACTCGAACGCGAAGGCAAAAAACTCAGCGAGCAAGAGACTCAAAAGCTGTACGATTCGATCCGCGCCACCTACGAATCGCAAATGGACCCCCGCTACGCCGCCGCGCGTCTGTGGGTGGATGCCATTATCGATCCGGCCCGCACGCGCGAAGCCCTGATCGAAGCGCTCGAATGTGCCGCGCTCAATCCCGAGGTGCGCGAATTTAAAACCGGAGTCTTGCAAACCTAATCTCCCATGGCCGATCCCACCATCACACTCGTCGAATGTCCCCGCGACGCCTGGCAGGGCTTGAAGCACATCATTCCCACGGACGAAAAAATCAAATATCTGACCAGCCTCGTGCGCCTCGGTTTCCGGCACATCGATGCCGTCAGTTTCGTCTCTCCCAGGCACGTCCCGCAAATGGCCGATAGCGAAGCGGTCATGGCCGAACTCAGCCAAGCGCGCGCGCCCGATGGCAAAGCTCCCGAAATCATCGGCATCGTGGTGAACGAGCAGGGCCTCCATCGCGCTCTGGCCACTCCGGGCGTGACCACCCTTGGCTATCCCTACTCCATTTCCGCTTACTTCCGCCGCGCCAACGCCAATATGTCGCGCGCCGAGTCCCGTTCCCTGGTCGAAAAGCTTCAGCGCGAAACAAAAGCCGCGTCGCGAAAGCTCGTCGTGTACATCTCCATGGCCTTCGGCAATCCCTACGACGAGCCTTGGGGACCCGAGATCGTCGAAGACACGCTGATCTGGCTCAAGGACATCGGCGTGCGCACCGTCTCGCTCGCCGATACCGTCGGGCACGCATCCCCCGAAGACGTTGCCAATCTCTTCCGCGCCGCGAACGCTTGCGTCGCCGGCATCGAAATCGGCCTGCATCTGCACAGCCGCCCGGACGGAGCCGCGGAAAAAATCCTCGCCGCTTACGAAGCCGGCTGCCGCCGCTTCGATGGCGCGCTCACCGGCCTGGGCGGCTGCCCCTTCGCCGGAGACGAACTCGTCGGCAATATTCCCACGGAGATTATTTTGACCACCCTCGCGGCTCGCGGCGTCTCTACCGGCATCGACACAAAATCGCTGGCTATCGCCTGCGCCATGACCGGCGATCTGCGCGAGAAATACGCCGCGCATCCCGGCGCGGTCGGCCCGGCGGGAGCGGCGGGACAGGAGCCGAATCACACGGCGCGGCCGAATTGACCGCGCCTGGCACGGACATGGGCTACACAACGCTCACTTATCAATCCGACGAAAATGTCGCCACGATCGCGCTGAGCGTCCCGGAAAAGCGCAACGCCATTTCCGGGCAAATGATCGTCGATTTGATCGCCGCGCTATCGCAGGCCGAATCCAGCCCCGCGCGTTCCGTGATACTCACCGGTTCCGGAAAAGCCTTCTGCGCCGGAATGGATCTGGACGAGTTGCAGGCCCTCGCGAAATCCACTCTGCAAAAAAATTTGGAAGACGCGCGCCGCGTCTCCAGGCTCTTCTACCGCATCTATTCCTTTCCTAAGCCGGTGATCGCGGCCGTAAACGGCGCAGCCATCGCCGGCGGCTGCGGCCTGGCCACCGTCACCGATTTCACGCTCGCTGTCCCAGAAGCGAAGTTCGGCTACCCGGAAGTGAAGCTCGGCTTCATGCCCGCGCTCGTAGCCGTTTTTCTGCGCCGCCAGGTCGGGGAAAAGCACGCTCGCGACCTTCTGCTCACCGGCCGCATCTTCGACGCCGCCGAAGCCTATCGCATCGGACTTGTTACCGAAATCGTGCCCGCCGAGCGGCTGATGGACCGCGCCCGCGAAATCGTCTCCACGCTTGCCTCCGCGAGTCCTTCGGCTGTTGCCCGCACCAAGAAATTCCTGCTCGGCTTTGACGATGCCGCAATTCGCGCCGAACTCGAAGCCGCCATTGACGCCAACGCCGGCATCCGTTCTACTCCCGATTTCCACGAAGGCGTCGCCGCCTTTCTCGAAAAGCGCCCGCCCAAATGGTCCGGAGATTGACGCGCCATGATGGAATATGCTGACACCACGATTCGCGTGCGCTACGCGGAAACCGACCAGATGGGCGTCGTCTATTACGGAAACTACTTCACCTGGTTCGAGGTGGGCCGCGCCGAATTTTGCCGCCAGCTCGGCTTCGATTACAAGCAGATGGAAATCGAAGACGATAGCTTCATCGTGGTCGCCGAGGCCAGTTGCCGCTATCGCCGGCCCGCCCGCTACGATGACCTCCTCACCATCCGTACCCGCGTCACGGAATCGCGCAAGCGCACCCTGCGCTTCTCCTACGAAATTCTGCGGCAAGAGACCGGAGAGCAGCTTGCCACCGGCGAAACTACGCATGTAATCTGCGATCGCCTTGGCCAGCCCAAATCGCTCCCCGAAAAGTACCGCAGGTTTTTTGCCGTTCCGTCGCCAGAGCACGCCGAGGGCTTTGCTCATGCGCAAAAATCCACCCGGCGCTGATGCTGCGCGCGACGTTACGCCAAGTGCGGCGGACCTTTTGATTCACATCCTATGACCACCATCGCCATCGACGGCGCCTCGCTCACGCTCGAAAATCTGTACCACCTCGTCTTCGATCATCCGCAAGCGCAGGCCGAAATCCCCGCTTTCGCCCGCGAACGCATGGCCGCCTCGCGCGCCGTCATCGAGCGCCTGGCCGATTCGGATGCCGCGACCTACGGCGTCAATACCGGCTTCGGCAAACTGGCCACCACGCGCATTTCGCACGACGAGATACGCGATTTGCAGTTGAATCTCGTCCGCAGCCACGCCTGCGGCGTCGGCGAACCGCTCAGCGCGCCAGCCACTCGCGCCATGCTCGCCTTGCGCGCCAACGCGCTGGCAAAGGGATTTTCCGGCGTCCGGCCCGTCGTTCCTGAAACGCTCCTCGCCATGCTCAATCGCAACGTCCTGCCGGTCATTCCCTCGCAAGGCTCCGTCGGAGCGTCGGGCGATCTCGCCCCGCTTGCGCATCTGGCGCTCGCCGCCATTGGCGAGGGCGAAGCAATTTTCGACGGGCGCCGCATGCCGGGCGGCGAAGCGTTGCGCGCGGCGGGCATCGCGCCGCTCGTGCTGCAAGCCAAGGAAGGTCTCGCGCTGTTGAATGGCACGCAAGCCATGCTCGCGCTCCTGGCTCTTGCCCTGCGCGATGCGGAAATCGCCGCCGATACCGCCGATATCGCCGCTTCCCTTTCGCTCGATGCTCTGCGCGGCAGCCCCGCCGCCTTCGACGAACGCATCGCCGGCGCTCGCCCGCATCCCGGACACGCCCGCGCCGCCGAAAATCTGCGCCGCTTGAATCGCGGCAGCGAAATCCGCGAGTCGCACCGTTCCCCGCTGAAGGATCCCCGCGTGCAGGATCCCTATAGCTTGCGCTGCGCTCCGCAGGTCCATGGCGCGGCGCGCGACGCCATCGCCCACGTCCGCGCCACCCTCGAAATCGAGTTGAACAGCGCCACCGACAATCCCCTCGTCTTCGCCGATTCCGGCGAAGTGCTCAGCGGCGGAAATTTTCACGGCCAGCCGCTGGCCATCGCCGCCGATCACCTCGCTGTCGCGCTCGCCACCCTCGGCGGAATTTCCGAACGCCGCATCGAGCAGATGACCAATCCGCAGTCGAGCCATCTCCCCGCGTTTCTGGTGCGCCACGCCGGTCTCAATTCCGGATTCATGATCCTGCAAGTGGCCGCCGCGGCCCTCGCCAGCGAAATGAAGGCCCTCGCCGCGCCCCATTCCGTCGATTCGATTCCCACCTCGGCCAATCAGGAAGACTACGTTTCGATGGGCATGGGTGCCGCGCGCCGGCTCGCTCCGATGCTCGCGAATTTGCGGAACATTCTCGCCATCGAACTGCTCTCCGCCGCGCAGGGCATCGACCTGCTCGCTCCCCTGCGTCCCGGCATCGAAGCACGCCGCGCTCACGACATGATCCGGTCGATCTCGAAGACCCTTGACGCGGACCGCTCGCTTTCTCCCGATATCGCCGCGGTAGCCGCTGCGATTGCGCGCGGCGATTTCGCCGCCCTGCTCCGCTGACGCAACTTATCCGCCAGAAAATCCTGCGGCGTCACGGGAATATCCGTTTTGATGATCGATCACGCCACGTCCGCGTTGGCCGCGCCAACAACGATTGCCAGGCTCTTCGTTTGCTGACCCAATGGTTAGTTCTATTACCTGTACTTCGGGCCAGTAGCCTTTCGCACCCTCATTTTTGCTACCGTCGATCTGCAATGTTGTTGACATTCAAATTCGCCGCCGAAAAGGCCGCTCCGAACCGCGGGGACAGCAACTTTGCCGCTCGACCCGGCGTCCCCCAAATGCATGCGTATTGGGGGCAGTTATCCAGAACACTGACTGAGGTAGCAACGCGCCTCAGCCACGGAAAACAAATGATCGGGTACAGCGCTACCCGAAACACCCCTCGTACGGACTCTAGCCTGGCTTCGAGCCGAGTTGCGAACACTGGTGACGCGCCGCAACCACCCAAATTGCCGATACTGCCCTCCAGCCGCTCGCCGCTAGTCGTCACTCGCCTTTGCTCGCTAAAGGGCGGAACACTCAATCGACCTTGCAACGACCTAACCGCCCGGAAAATCAAGCGCTTCCATGTTCAAGGGCGGAACGTCCCGTCACGTCCGAAATGCATGGGCCGGCAAGCCAAATTCGGCTTACAACGCGCTCCCAAATAACAATGACGCCGAACTCAGAAAACCATATGATTCGCGCGGCGGCTGACCGCGCCGCGAACCGCATAACTGGCAATGGATATAACCAGGCCGCGCGCTCGCGGGCGCAAATGGTTTTCCTGGCCGCACTTCTGACCGCGACGCCTTTCGCCGCGTTCGGTCGTCCGCCGGGCGCGGCGCGGCAAAACGACGCGGCAGCGACACAGCGCGCTGCGCAACCCGCGCAAAATGGCACGCGGCAGACTCCCGCCGCTCGTCCCGGCGGGAAACTCGTTGGGCCTCCGGAACGCATCGCCGCGCAAGCGCTGTTCAACAAGCATTGCGCCAGCTGCCATCTGAACGCGAAGGCCAGCGCGAAAGCGGTACCGCTGACCGGGCGCACTCCGCCGAATACCGAAGTGCTGGGGCAGATGAGCACGGAGGCGATTTACGCAGCGCTCACCACCGGCGCGATGGCCCAGCAGGGCCAAACCCTCACGAGCGACCAGAAGCGCATGATCGCGGAATTTTTCGGCGGCCATCCGCTGGGCAGCATGGACGCGGGCGAGGCCTCGCGCATGGCCAACCGCTGCGCGTCGAATCCGCCGATGAGCGACGCGGCCGGCGACGCATCCTGGAACGGCTGGGGCAACGATATCGACAATTCCCGGTTTCAGCCCGCGCCCGCCGCCGGACTGACCGCCACCGATGTGCCGCGCTTGAAATTGAAATGGGCCTTCGGAATTCCCTACGGCGCGGAAACTTCCGGCCAGCCTTCGGTCGTGGGCGGCCGCGTGTTCTTTGGTGAAGACACCGGCTTCGCCTATTCCGTGAATGCGGCCACTGGATGCGTTTACTGGTCGTACCGCGCTGACGCGCCAATTCGAACGGCGGCGCTGGTCGCGCGAATTCATCGCAACGGGCGCGCGGTTGACGCCGTCTTCTACGGCGACAAGCGCGCCAACGTTTATGCGCTGGACGTGCGCACCGGCGCGCTGCTCTGGAAGCGCAATCTTTCGCCGCGGCTGCTCTCGCACATCACCGGCGCGCCGGTGTTCTACGATGGCCGCATCTACGTTGGCCTCGCGGGCTCCGAGGAACTTGTTTCGTCCGATCCGCACTATCCCTGCTGCACATATCGCGGCAGCCTTTGGGCGCTCGACGCCGACACAGGCAAGGTGATCTGGCGGACGTACACGATTCCCGAGCCGCCGCATCCGACCAAGAAAAACGAAATCGGCACGCAGCTCTGGGCGCCAGCCGGCGCATCGATTTGGGACGCGGTGACGATCGATCCCAAGCAGCACGCCATTTACGCGGGCATCGGCAATGCGTTCACCGATCCGCCCGCGGCGCTTTCCGACTCGGTGGCCGCGTTCGACATGAAAACTGGGAAAGTGCTCTGGCATTACCAGGGCGTGCATGGCGACGCGTCTCCCGGCGGATGCTTCGGGCCGGGGCCGCGCGGCGCGGAATGTCCGAAGGTCGAAGGGCCGGATTGGGACTATGGCGACTCGCCGATTCTGCGGACGCTGCCGGATGGCAAGCGCGTTCTCGTGGATGCCAATAAGGGCGGCTACGTGGTCGGCCTCGATCCCGACCACGGCGGCAAGGTGCTTTGGAAGGCGGATCTTTCCGCCGGCAGGCCCGGCGGACCGATTCAGGTGCAAATTTTGTGGGGCGGCGCGGCGGACGATAAAAATGTCTATTATCCGCTGAACGGAGGCGCTGTGGCTGCCGTGCGCCTCTCCGATGGCAAGATTGCCTGGCGCGTGCCGATCAAGCCTTCAGACGCACATCTCGACGCGCGCGGGCATGGGCGCGTGGGACTGGAAGGGGCGGTGACGGTGATTCCCGGCGTGGTCTTCGCGGGCGGCTGGGACGGCGTGCTGCACGCGCTCTCCACCACCGACGGCCACGAGCTTTGGCAGTACGACACGGCCCGCGAATACACGACCGTCAACGGCGGAAAAGCGCACGGCGGATCGCTTGGCGCGCCGGGTCCCGTGGTCGCGGGCGGGATGTTGTTTGTCGGCTCCGGTTACGTCGGCACCGGCAACGGCATGCCCGGCAACGTGATCCTGGCCTTTTCGCTGCAATAGCCGCCGTCCCGGAAAGGCTACTTCGATGCGGGCGAAGCGGATGGAGCGTGTGGCTGAGGTTCAGGCAGCGTGGCCGAAGGAGATTGCTGCGAACTCGACGGCGCGGCCGATGAGGAAGAAGCCGCGCTCGGCTGGAAGTCGCTATCGCGAATCACCAGACGCAAATGCAGCTCGGAGCCGTCCTTCTGCATGATGTAGGCGTCGGAACGGACGTACGTCGGAAACCAGTAATGTCCCTGCAGGTTCTGGCGGTAGATGTCGTACATGTCGAACGGCAGCTTCGAATCGTTCTCATAAAATTCGCTCACGAATTTTCCGTACGTCTCCACGATCGCCAGATCGACGTTGTCCACGTAAATCACGCCTTGGAAAAACACCCGCTTCGGGCTGAGCTGCTTCGGCTTGACCTGAAAAACATACGGCGCCAGTTGATCGAGCTGCGTCTGGCCGGCGTACAGAAAGTCGTAATACGGAATCTGATCGCTGGTGAGAAAAAAAAGCGGCTGGCTGACGATTCTCTGCACGTCGTCCATCGTGAAGCTCGTGAATTTCAGGGTGGACTGGATCGGCCGCAGCACCCGCCACATTCGTTTGCCGTCTGGCTTCGTGTACATTCGCCCGATCACTTCGAAGCTGCCGCCGGGATTTGAAAGCTCCTCGATGCGCACGTCCTGGACGAAATCGTAGTTATCGTACAGTTTTTTTTGCGCGTCTTCGTTGGCGGCGAATTTTTGAATAATCGTCGCCTCCGGAATCGGCGGCGGCCCCGGATGCGGCACCGCCGGAATGCGCTTGACTTCGAATTTCGGCGGAGGCGGCAGCGGCCCGGGCCCCTGCGTCTGAGCGGGAGAAACAAAGGCCGTGCCGGCAATCAGCAAAGCGGCGACTGCGATTCGCGGTACGAACGATCGGCCAGGATTCATTGCAAATCTTAGATGCAGGCACCGTCGTGGAAGTTCAGCGAGGTCCGGGTGCTCCGCGCCAACTCCGCATGCATGACCGGCTTGCGCCATAGCATACCATCGGCCGCGATCGGCCAGACCGTGGCGCACGCGGAACTGCAATCAAAAACATCCTGGCGCAAGTTTCATCCTCTGCTAGAATCACGAATTTGCAGGCAGCGGAGCGGGCCGGCCGTGAACGATCACGCGATTGCGAGGCGGTATTTTGTCAGCGGGATGGTTCAAGGCGTGGGGTTTCGCTTTTTCGCGCAACGCGCCGCTGAAAACCTGGGCATCGCCGGCTACACGAGAAATTTGCTTGACGGCCGCGTGGAGGTTTACGCCATCGGAACGAAGCAGCAGCTTGAAGCGCTGCGCGACCTGCTGCGGCGCGGACCGCGAATGGCCTCGGTCTCCGACGTGACCGAAGAAGATGCGGCGGTACAACCCGGATACGCGGGCGGATTTTCGATCGAGCACAGCGCGTAGGATCCCGGGCACGGCCATACCGGACGTAAAGCAGCGCTATCGAAGCTCCAACGGACGAGGACGAATGGACAATCTCAAAAAGCTGATTCGCGAAGTGCCGGATTATCCGAAACCGGGGATCTTATTCTACGACGTGACCACGCTGCTGAAGGACCGCGACGGCTTTCACACGCTCGTGGACAAGCTCTGCGAGCATTACGAAGGGAAACGGGTGGACGTGGTGGTGGGAATCGAAGCGCGCGGGTTCATCTTCGCGCCGGCGCTGGCGTACCGGCTACGCGCGGGCTTCGTCCCGGTGCGAAAGCCGCGAAAGCTGCCGTGGAAAACGGTCAGCGAGACGTACGAACTGGAGTACGGGACGGACACGCTCGAGATTCACGAGGATGCCGTGAAGCGCGGACAGCACGTGTTGATCTGCGACGATCTGTTGGCCACCGGAGGCACGGCCGCGGCGGCAACCGCCCTGGTGCGTAAGCTGGGCGGAGAGGTGGTGGGCGCGGCGTTTGCGGTAGAATTGAGTTTCCTGCACGGGCGGTCGCGATTGCCCGGCGTGGATGTGTTTTCGCTGCTGAAGTACGACAGCTAAATCAACCGCGCCTCGCCCGCCCCAGCCGCTTGCGAGCGCATCGATACGGTCCTTCGAAGTATGAACCACGGAGAACTTCCCGTAAATCCCACAGGCCGCTTTACGGGGCGCGCGGAGGTGTACCGGCGCTACCGCTCGCGCTATCCGCGCGAGATCATTCCCCTGCTGCAAGGCAAATGCGGACTCACGCGCGAATCGATCGTGGCGGATATCGGCGCGGGAACCGGAATGCTGGCCGAGCTTTTCCTGGAACATGGCAACGCGGTTTACGCCGTGGAACCGAACGCGGATATGCGCGGCGCGTGCGAGGAGCTGACCGCTCGATATCCTCGGCTGAAATGCGTCGACGGCACCGCGGAAGAGACGCGTTTGCCGGACAAATCGATCGATCTGATCGCGGTGGGGCGCGCGTTTCATTGGTTCGATCACGATAGATGCCGGCCGGAATTCATGCGCATTCTGCGCCCGGGCGGATGGGTGGTGCTGGCCGGTCTGGGCCCGCGAAGAGGCAAGGAGCCGGTTCAACGCGATTACCAGGAGATTCTGAACCAGCACGGCATCGACTACGCGCGCTTGTACAGCCGTTACAACGTGAAGGAGGCGGTACGGCGATTCTTCGACGGTTGCGCGATACAGGAGGCCGAGTTTCCTGGCTTCGAGGAACTGACTTACGCGGAATTGGAAGGCCACACGCTTTCGTTGTCCGTGACGCCGCAGCCCGATCACCCGGGGTTTCCGGCAATGCGGGACGCACTCAAGAAATATTTCGAAAAATATCAGCGCGACGGCAAAGTGCGATTGCCCACCAACTGCCACCTTTTCATGGGACAGCTAAGGTGAATTCAAAAATCCCAGGAGCGGGTGCCGGGGGCGAGTTCGTCTTGGGAATGAAAGCGTCTTGCGGTCTCATGCCAGACGACCCCGAGCGCGCCGCTGGCGCATGACTTCAAAAAGCATGACACCGGCAGCGACCGATACGTTGAGAGACGGCACAGGACCCAGGGTCGGAATCGAGACTACAAAATCGCACCGCTTGCGGGTCAGATCGTGCATACCCTCACCTTCGCGGCCCAGCACGATTCCGACAGGACCGGTCAGGTCCACGTCGGTGTAGCGTTTTTCCGCGCGTTCGTCCAAGCCCACCAGCCAATAGCCGGCTTCCTTGATCTGTTCCATGGCGCGAACCAGGTTCTTCACGCGCGCGACGGGCAGATGCGCAAGCGCTCCCGCGGAGGCGCGCCCGACCGTGTCGCTGAGACCCGCGGCGCGACGTTCGGGAATGATCACGCCTTGCGCGCCAGAGGCGAGCGAAGTACGGACGATTGCGCCTAAGTTGTGCGGATCTTCGATGCCGTCGAGTAAAACGAGCAAGCCGCGATCGGTTGTAGCGCGAAGCAGGTCTTCCAACTCCGCCGTAGGTTTCGCGGCGGCGAGAGCGATGATGCCCTGGTGCTCGCGGGTTCCCGAAAGCCGATCAAGCTGCTGGCGGTCTTCGAAGCGAACCGGCACGCCGCGCGATTTGGCCAGGCGAACGACGTTCTCGACGCGCTCGCCGTGGCGCCCGCGCGCGATCACGATGCGGTCCAGCGCGCGTCCCGCGTTGAGCGCCTCCTCGACGGCGTGAAAACCCGTGAGCCAGTTCATGGAAGCAAGTGGGTGCGGCTAGTGGGTGCCAATCGTCGCGATGGCGTAGCAGGCGATGGCTTCGCCGCGACCGATTTCGCCGCAGCCTTCGTTGGTTTTGGCTTTCAAGCTGATGTGGTCGGAGGTAAGGCCCAGCGCCTTGGCGAGAGCGGCGCGAATGGACGGAAAATGCGGGCCCAGTTTGGGGCGTTCGCAGATGACCACGGCATCGACATGAACGACGCGCATTTTGCGGTCGGCGAGCAATTTTCGTGCGTGCTGCAAGAAAAACAAGCTGGAGGCGCCTTTCCACTTCGGGTCAGTATCGGGGAAATGAGTGCCGATGTCACCGAGAGCACCGGCACCGAGCAGGGCGTCGCAGAGCGCGTGGCAGAGCACGTCGCCATCGGAATGGCCGACGCAGCCTTTGTCGAAGGGAATTTCCACGCCGCCGACCATGAGCTTGCGGCCCGGCTCCAGGCGGTGCAGATCGTAGCCGATGCCTGAGTAGTTCATCCGATGGGCCTGTTGATCGAATTGTTGGTGCCGGCTCTCCGGCGGCCGATCTTTTTCCACAAAATATAGCCAAGCGATGCTCCCAAAGCTCCCAGTGCGGAAAAAAACGTCGCGAACCAACGAAACGCGCCAATCTTTTCCGGAGAGTTGTTCAGCAGGGACAAGAAGACCGAAAGGACGATGACCATTACGAGAAACAGGACCGTGCGAGCTCCCAGCGGCATTTTATTCGACGATCCTTGAACCGGCGCAAAGGTCATGCGTTGGCTCGCTCGCGCTCTTGCTGAAGATAAAAAGAGGCCAGTTCCATGTCGGAGGGACGGGTGATTTTCAGATTGCGCTCCGAACCGAGCACGACAAACACGTCGTGGCCCAGGCGCTCGACCACGGCTGCTTCATCGGAAGCGGTGACGCCATCCTGCCGGGCTTTTTGGAACGCGTCGCGCAGAAGAGGGTACGCAAACGCCTGCGGCGTTTGCGCCAGGACGATGCGCTCGCGCGGAATGGTGGCGGAAATCAGCGCCATATCTTCGGGGAGGCTCGCGCGCTTTACTTCCTTGACCGTATCGATGGCGGGAATGCCGAGAATCGCGGCGCCGCGCGCACGGGCCTCCGAGATCACCCGGTCGATTTGCGCCGGCGTGACGAAGGGCCGAACGGCGTCGTGAACGAGCACGATTTCCGTCGATGGATCGACTTGCGCGAGCGCATTGGCCACCGATTGCTGGCGCGTATCGCCGCCGGGAACGACCCGGGCCGGGCGGCCCAGCGACGCCTTGGCGACCATGGCTTCCAGGGCCGCCACGTCGTCCGCGCGCGTGGAAACAAAGAAATCCGTGATCGCCATGCACGCCGCCAGGCGGCGCAGAGTGAAGATGATCAGCGGCACGCCGCCGAGCTCGAGAAATTGCTTCGGCGTATCCGCGCCCATGCGCGTGCCGAGCCCGGCGGCCGGAACGATAGCGGCAATTCGGCTCATTGCGGGTTGATAGTCTAGCGCATCCACAGGCTGGCAGAGCGAAAGATTCGGCGGACGGTTCGCGAATTACGAGCGATTCGACTCCGGATACAGAGGGCGCGGACGGTCGCCGCCGGGGCCATTTTCGACGCCGCGAGCGGTAGGCGATTCGCCTTGAGAAGCGACAGCCGGCCCCGGCCGCTGTTCGGAGCGTTCGTCGTAGCGGCCGAAAATCATCTTGCCGGCGGTCGTTTGGTGAACGGAGGTAACGGTGATGTCGATCGTTTTATTGATCATGCGGCGGGCGCCATCGACGACCACCATGGTGCCGTCGTCCAGATACGCAACGCCCTGATTGTATTCCTTGCCTTCGCGCAGGATGAAAACGCGCATCGCTTCGCCGGGCAATACCACGGGCTTGAGGGCGTTGGCCAACTGATTGACGTTCATGATTTCGATGCCCTGCAGCGTGGCGACTTTGTTCAGGTTGAAATCGTTGGTGACGATTTTCGCGTTGTAGCGCTTGGCGAGCTCGATCAGCTTCATATCGACTTCGGCGATCTGCGGAAAATCGTCCTCGGCAATTTGCACGTCGAGCTGCGTCATCTTTTGAATTCGCTGCAGCACTTCCAGGCCGCGGCGGCCGCGCTGGCGCTTCAGCGGATCGGCGGAATCGGCCACCAATTGCAATTCCCGCAGGACGAATTGCGGGATCACGACGGTGCCGTCGAGGAACAGCGTCTCGGCAACATCCGCGACGCGACCGTCGATGATGACGCTCGTATCGAGGAGCTTGGTCGAGTGTCGCGAGCCGCGTTCAGTTCCGAAAAGGCCGCCCAGCGCCTGGAGGTTGAGCATGTCGCCTTTGTTGGCGCCCAAGACCAGGCCGATATAGGCCATCACCAGGAAAATCGAGAGGCTGAAAAACGAGCGCGTGGCCTCCGGCATGGTGGTGTGCATGAATATCAGCGACGTGAGGTACGCACCCAAAATGCCCAGGATCGATCCGGTTGCGGCGCCGATCAGCCGCCGCAGGCTGGCTTTTCGCAGACGAATTTCAAACAAAATGATGGCGACCGCGAATAGGAACCCGGCGACGGCTCCGTGAAGGTGCGGCAAGCTGAACGGGCGGAAGTGATAGCCGGCGGCCGTGCATACCACGGCGAAGATCAGCCGGACGAGCAGCATGTCCCAAAACGTGCCTACGCTGTCGTGGTTTGATCGCGAGATTACAACCGGCTTTCCGACGGGCAACTCACGGGTGGGAGCGGCCGGAACTTGGCCGGGCGCGCTAGAGGCTCTTGCCATAAAAACCGCCTATGACTCGAAATTATGAATGGTATGATGCCCCAGTAGGTCGCTTCTCCAGCGGGTGGATGCTCGCAAGTGAGCATCTCGGCTGGTCGAGACTACCGAAACGAAACTGAGAAAGTATAGCACCCCGTTCCAAGTACCAGTCAACACCCGGTACGGAGTTAAGGTAAACACCTGAATAGCGGGCCGCGAGGCTAGAGGTAATAGCGCGGGACGCGGCGGCCGAGGGCGCACAAGAGGTCGGAAGTGACGGTGTTGATTTCGTGTGCGACATCGGAAACGCGGATTTCGTCGTTCCCGTCCTTGCCATAGATGGTGACCACATCGCCCAGAGCGACCTCGGGCAAGTCGGTCACGTCCAGGGTGGTCAGATCCATGGAGACCGTCCCAACGATCGGCACGCGGCGGCCACGAACCAAAACGCAACCGCGATTAGTGCGCTGGCGTGAGATGCCGTCCGCATAACCGGCATTGATTACCGCAATGCGCGACTGCCGCTGCGTGACAAAGCGGGCCGAATATCCCACAGGCTGGCCCGGAGGCAGGTCCCGCAAGGAAATAATCCGTGCGCGAAGCGACAGGCTGGGCTCGACCGGCAGCATTCGCCGGACCTCCTGCCCCTTCTGCGGAGGATCGAAGGACTGGTAGTAGCCGTAGAGAATCGCGCCCGGGCGGACCATGTCCGCCCACGTGCTTGGCCGCGCGCAGATCGCACCGCTATTCGCCATGTGGACGATGCCGGGCGAGATGCCCAACTCGCGCATGCGAGCGAGGGAAGCGCGGAACACATTTTCCTGGTCGTCGGTTTGCCGCGCGCTGAAATCTTCCGCGGAGGCGAAATGAGTGCATGTCCCTTCCAACTGCAAATGGCGGCAGTCCGCGAGAGCCGCGGCGAACTTGTCGATTTCGCATGGCAGAATGCCAAGCCGGTTCATCCCGGTGTTGATCTTCAGGTGGAACTTGAGCGGTGACTTCAGGCGCGCGGATTTGGCGGCGCGTTCGAGGAGTTTAACGTCGTCAAGGCGCGTAACAGTTGGCGTCAGCCGATTGTCAATGAAGCGCCTCTCCTCGCCGGGCCAGAACCCGGTGAGGACCAGGATCGGCTTGTGAATGCCGGATTCGCGCAGTTCGATGCCTTCATTGGCGCAGGTGACGCCGAAGCGGTCGGCACCGGCTTTCTGCAACGCCTTGGCTACCGGGACGGCACCGAGGCCGTAGCCGTTGGATTTGACTACCGCGAGAATTTCCGGTTTCGGGCCGATGTGGCGGCGCGTGACGCGCAGATTATTCGCGATCGCTTTCAGCGAAATCTCCGCCCAGACCGGCCTTCCCCCACTGTGAATTGTTTTCGCCATTTTCCTTAGGATGCCAGAGTCTTCCCACGCATGCGACGAAATTTCCGCGTTCCATACCGCTCGGCAGCGTTTGGGTAAACATGGCCCCGCTTTTCAGCCTGCACTCGCGGGTCCGTGCCGTTTTCCACGATGGACGCAGACATGGAACGGTTTAGAATCACAGCGCGAGCGCGCGGGCGCTCAGACGCGGGCACGACCGCGCCGGGCCAGACACAGGCTTGGCAGCAGGTGGACACAGGGGCGAGACGATTCCGCAGGCTATTCTTCCGGGGAGGAGTCCCACGCGTCGGGCGCAGCTTCTTCGAACCGGGTGTACCGGCTAATGAATACGAAATTCCGCTTGCCCGTCGGTCCGTTACGCTGTTTGGCTATGATCAACTCCGTCTTCGCTCGGTCTTCCTCCGGCGCATCGGACTTGTAGAAATGCGGACGGTGAATGAACAGGACCACGTCGGCATCCTGTTCGATGGCGCCTGATTCGCGCAGGTCAGCGAGTTGCGGCTCGCGCTCTTCACGCGCGGGCGCGCGCGTCAACTGGCTGAGCACCACGACCGGAACTTGCAGTTCCTTGGCCATGCTTTTCAGGGCGCGCGAGATATACGACACTTCCTCCGTGCGATTTCCGAACCGCCCGTGAGCAGTGATCAACTGCAAATAATCGACCACGACCAGTGAGAGCCCCTTGTCTTTCTTGAGGCGCCGGGCTTTGGCGCTCATTTCCAGGACGGTGCTCGCGGCGGAATCATCAATCCAAAGCGGCGCATCGCCGAGAACCGCCAAGCCGCTCACGATGCGCTGCCAATCCTCCTTGCCGAGCTGGCCGGTGCGGAAGCGATGCGAATCGATTCTGGCTTGCGAGCTGATCAAGCGCTGCAGCAGCGATTCCTTCGACATTTCGAGGCTGAATACCGCAACGGGCTGCCGCTGGCGCAGCGCCACGTTTTCCGCGATGTTGAGGGCCAAGGCGGTTTTCCCCATGGAGGGCCTGGCGGCCAGAATGATCAGCTCCGATGGCTGCAGGCCCGAGGTTTGATTGTCGAGCTCCGTGTATCCGGTCGGAAGGCCGGTGACCCGCCGCCCCTCGGTGAAAATTCGCTCGATGCGGCTGAAATTGTCGGAGACGAGCTGCTTGATGCCGACGAATCCGGTTCGAATGCGCTGTTCGGCAAGCTTGAAAACCCAGGATTCCGCCTGGTCGAGAATTTCGTCAACGTTTTCGCGACCCTCGAACGCGCGCTCCTGAATCGCCTGCGCCGCATGGATCAACCCGCGCAGCACGGCCTTTTCACGGATGATCTGCGTGTACTGCTCGATGTTCATGGCGTGCGGAACGCCATCGGCAAGCTGCGAGATGTACGCAGGCCCGCCGGACGCCTCCAGTTTGCCGTTGCGGTGCAGGTATTCGGTGACGGTCACGGCGTCGATCGGCTTCCGGTCCTCGTCCAGACGCATCATCGCCTCGAAGACATTGCGGTGTTCGGGAAGGAAGAAGTCGTCGGCGGTGAGGCCCTTCTCGAGCGCGCTCACCAGCGCAGTGTTGTTAAGCAAGACGACGCCGAGGAGCGTTTTCTCGGCAACCAGGTAATGCGGCAGCGGCCGCTCGATGGCAGTTTCCGCAGGCATCTTGTGTTCGCCTTATCTTCGCCCAAGAACGCGCGCCGCGTCAATGGGGATTGCGTGTGCCGTTTCGGGCACCGATCGGCACGAGTTCGAGAATCTATTAAGAGCGAGGCAGGAATCTAAACGGAAAGCCGCAACCGAGCAATCACTGAAACGCGGCCAACTTAATTTTTCTGATAGAAACGTGTTTGAATCCTGTGGACGCGTGTGGATAAAGGCGCGCCGCACGGCAACCCGGCTATTCTTCCTTCTTCACCACGACTTTAAGGTTCGCACCGACCTCGCGATGAAGCTTGACCGGCACCTCGAATTCGCCGACAACCTTGATCGGTTCCGGCAGCGCGATCTTGCGCTTGTCCACATTGTAGCCCTGAGCGGAGAGAGCTTCGGAAATATCGGCGGAGGTGACTGAGCCGAACAGTTGATCGTTGTCGCCCGCGCGGCGCTTGAATTCCAGCGTCACGTTGGCCAGCAATTCGGCCAGTTTCTCGGCGTCAGCGCGCTCAATTGCTTCCTTTTTGGCGAAAACCGCGCGCATTTTTTCGAGCCGCTTCAGATTGCCGGCGCTCGCCTCGAGCGCCAGCTTGCGCGGCAACAGAAAATTGCGCGCGTAGCCCTCCGCTACTTCCACCACCTGCCCGCGCGTACCGAGCTTCTCGACATCTTCCTGCAAGATAATCTGCATATTCCTTGAACCTCTATCGTTTTGTCAGCGGCGCCACGCGGCACCGCTTGGGGCGGCAATCTGGCAAACTCATGCGCCTCGAAATAAGACTTTACAGATCCGCCGAAAAGGGAAGCAGCGCGATATTCTGCGCGCGCTTGATGGCGACGGTCAGCCAGCGCTGATGCCGCGCGCAGGTGCCGGTCATGCGCCGAGGAAGAATCTTGCCGCGCTCCTGCAGAAACGGCGCGAGAATCTCGGCCTTCTTATAGTCGATAAAGTCGCTCTTATCGACGCAGAAGCGGCACACCTTCCGCTTGCGCACGAAGCTTCGCTTGCCGCGGCGCGGCGGCGCGCCCGGTCTTCCGCCCTGCGGTCTGGCCCCGCCCGAGCCGGTTTGCTGTCGAAAACCCGCCTGTCCCGCCGGCGTTCCAGACGCCGGCGCTGGCTGCTGATTCGGTACATGTTCGTCTGCCATCTACGATCTCCTAATCTTCGATTCCTACGCCGTCGCCGACGCTTGCTCGCCGCCAGCTGGCGCCGCGGCTGGTTTTCGCGGACGTTTTGCGGCGCGCCGCTCGCGATGCCGCTTCAGTTTGGCCTGGCGCTTCAATTCTTCATCGAGGCGCACGGTCAAGTACTTGATTACCGCGTCGGACACTTTCAAGCGGCGCTCCAATTCCTTGATCACCTCGCTGTGCGTGGAACGGACCACCATGTAAACGTAGTAGCCTTCGCGCAAACGCTTGACGACGTAGGCCATGCGGCGACGTCCCCACTTCTCGGTCGTTTCGACCTTACCGCCCTTTTCCGTCGCGGCGTGTTCGACGGTGGCAATGATTTTGTCGATTTCCGCTTCCGGCGTATCGGGCCGGCAAATAAAAATCAGATCGTACTGGCGCTCTTCCATGTGTCCTCTCGATTTCCAGCGGCCGCAATCGCGGCGGATACTTCCCTACCCGGCACTCTCTTCCCGAGGCGCTTTGCGATTAAATTTGCTCATCGCTTTTTCCACGCCTTCGGTGAATATCATTTCCACGGCTTCCGCCGCATGGACGGCCATCTCTTCGGCGATCTGGCGCTCTTCGCGGTTCATTTGCGAAAGAACGTAGTCCCTGCGGTCGCCCCACATCTGCTTCGGCTGCACGCCCATGCGGATGCGGATGAACTTGTCGCCGCCAATCGCGCCGATAATCGACTGCAGGCCGTTATGCGTGCTGTTGCGCCCGCGTTGCCGGATGCGCAACATGCCCCACGGCAAATCCACCTCGTCCAGCAGAACGATCATCTCCGCCGGATCAGCTTCGTAACGCTCCAACAGCATGCGCACGGCCACGCCGCTCAGATTCATCATCGTCTGCGGCTTGGCGAAGATCACTTCCTGGCCGGCCAGCGTTCCGCGTCCGATCAGCGACTTCGCCTCGGGACGCGTGACTCGAATCCCAGTTCGTTCCGCGAGCGCATCCACCGCCAGAAAGCCGACGTTATGCGGCGTCCACTGATAATCGCGGCCGGGATTTCCGAGGCCCACAATCAATCGCATCATGCCGCGCTCGCGAGCATCGCCAGTCCGCGCGCTGGCGCGGAGCAGCCGGAAAGCTTACTTCTCCTTGCCCTTCTTCTCGGCCGCTTTCGGCGCAGCTTCGGGCGCCGCAGCTTCGGCTTCGCCCTCTTCTTCCTTCTTGCCCTTCTTAATCACTTCCGGCTCCGCAGGTGCCGTTTCCGCCGCGACCGCCGCTTCCGCTGCGGGCTCTTCTTCCTTCTTCAAGGTGACCACGTGAGCGAGCACGCGCTCCGGATCGGTGATCAGCTTGATCTTCCGCGGATCGACGGGCAGATCGCCCGCGCGAAGCTGCTTGCCGATGGTCAAGTCGCTAATGTCAACGCGAAATTCTTCCGGAATGTCGCCCGGCAAGCATTCCACTTCCACTTCGCGGGTCACCATTTCGAAGATGCCGCCTTGCAGCTTTACGCCCTGCGCTTCGCCGAAGGTATGAACCGGCACGCGCACTCTCATTCGCACGTCCATCGCAATGCGCAGCAAATCCACGTGCAGCAGGCTGTTCGTTACAGGATCGACCTGCCAATCCTTCAGCATGGCCCGTTCTTCCTTGCCGCCGGCAACCTGCACGGTGAAAATGGTGTTATGTCCCGATTCCGAGCGCAAAATCCTGGCCACCTGCTTGGCATTTACCGAGAGCGCCACCGATTCACCGCGCCCGCCATAGAGGACGCCCGGCACCATGCCGGTCAACCGGGTACGCCGCGCGGCGTTTTTCCCCCGCTCCTCGCGAATTTTTCCTTCTACCGTAAACGTCGCCATCTTCTTCCTCTCGTCCCGTGATTCCGAATCGTTCGCCTGCTCGATGCGCCCGGCGCGGTCGCCCCGCCGCTCAAAGAAACAGTTCGCTGATCGAGGTTTCTTCGTGGATGGACTGAATTCCGCGCGCCAGCAGCGGCGCCACGCTGAGAACTTTTAGATTTTTCAGCTTTTGCGCCTCGCAATTGAGGGGCACCGAATCCGTCACCACAACTTCCTCGATCTTCGACTTGTTGATGCGCTCGACGGCCGGACCCGACAGCACCGCGTGCGTGGCCGCGGCGAATACCTTCGTTGCGCCGTTTTCGAGCAGCGCCTCGGCCGTTTTCACCAAGGTTCCCGCGGTATCAATGATATCGTCAATCACCAGCGCCGGCCGCCCTGAAACGTCTCCGATCAAGTGCATGACTTCGGCGACGTTCACGTCAATTCGCCGCTTATCGACGATCGCCAGCGGCGCATCGATTCTTTTCGCAAACAACCGAGCACGCTCCACGCCGCCCGCATCCGGCGAAACCACCGTGATCGGACCGAGATCCTTCTTCTGAAAGTACTCGACCATCACCGGCGACGCGTACAGATGGTCCACCGGGATATTGAAATACCCCTGGATCTGCGGAGCGTGCAGATCGAGCGAAAGGACGCGGCTTGCTCCCGCCGTGGCCAGCAAATCGGCAACCAGCTTCGCCGAAATCGCCACCCGCGGGCGATCCTTGCGGTCCTGCCGCGCATACGGGTAATAGGGGATCACAGGCGTGATGCGCCAAGCGGACGCGCGCTTGAACGCGTCCACCATCAGCAGCAGCTGCATCAGGTGGTGATCCACCGGATGCGAACACGGCTGCACGACAAAAACATCCGCGCCACGCACGTTTTCCAAAATCTGATAGCGCGTCTCGCCGTCGGAAAACTGGCCGTGCTCGGCCTTGCCAAGCGCTACGCCGAGATAATCGCAAATCGCGTGCGCCAACGCGGCATTGGCCGTACCGCAGAACACTTTGAACTTGCCGTCGCCCAAAGCTTTCCCCTAGGAGGCCGCGCGCTTACCTGCCTGCCATGGCAGACCAACCCATTGCGCGGCCATACTTTTCCCTGGAAAGGGTTTCCACCGCGAAAACCGAATCTTCCGGGAAGTTCCGAGCGGCTCGGCGCGCCTGCGCTGGGTTTCGGAATACTCCGAACACCGCCGACCCGCTACCCGCCAGCGCGGCTTCTGCGGCTCCTACCCGAAGCAAAGCGTCCCGGATTTCTCCAAGCCGCGGATGACGACGGAAGACAGGCCCCTCAAAGTCATTGGAGACCTCTCCCTGCCGGCTCCAGCACAGAGCACAGAATCTCCAAATAGTAGGCAGATTCGCGCGATTTGTCAATTCCGAGGAGAGCCACTCGTAAGCCTCTTTTGTGCTGACGCCAATGCCGCGCGGCGAAACGACCACGATCGTTCGCGGCGGGCCATCCTCCAAGGGATAAATTTCGTCGCCGCGATTTACAGCGAGCGCCCGGCCGCCAAACAAAAAAAACGGCACATCCGCGCCCAGCCGCGACGCAATCTCCATCAGCTTTGGCAGCGCAAACGTGCGCTCGTTTCCCGTCAGCCGCAGCATCCCAATCAACGCCGCGGCGGCGTCACTCGATCCCCCGCCCAGCCCCCGCGCCACCGGTATTTTCTTGATAAGCCTCGCGCGAATGCCGCCGCGGAAACCAAGTTCGCCGCCCATCGCCTCAATCGCGCGATACACCAAATTATCGGGACCCGGCGAAAGCGAGGGGTCGTTAACTTCCAACTTAATTCCCGGCTGTTTCGACCGCGTAAGTTCCAGCGTGTCGCGGAGGCCGATGGCCTGAAAAATGGTGCGCAGCTCGTGATAGCCGTCAGGACGGCGCCCCAGAACGTGCAGGCACAAATTGACCTTGGCAAATGCCGGCAGGCGGACGGAATTTTTCATGCGCGGCAGATTACTGCGACTTACTCATATTCGATGAAGTTTTCTGCGCCAGGCGCTTTTTCAGCTTCTTGAGCTGCGAATCCAGTTCGTTCACCTTGGCCTGCTCGTAATCCGCCGGCGCGGCTTTCTGCCATTGCGCCAGGGCGTGTTCGAAAGTCTCCGCCGCGCGTTGATTGTCGCCCAGCTTCAAATACACGTCGCCGAGGTGCCCTAGGATGGTCGGATCGTTGCCCTGCCGCTGGATCGCTTTGCGGAGATACTGCTCGGCCTCCGTGAACCTGTTTTGTTTGTAGTAAGCCCAGCCCAAACTATCGAGATACGCTCCGTTATTCGGATCGACTTTCAGGGCCCGCTGGATCAGCGAGGCGGCTTCGTCCACGCGCACGCCGCGATCGGCCAGCATGTAGCCGTAGTAGTTGAGCACCGGCGCGTTATCGGGATTCTCTTGCAGCACCTTGCGGAATTGCGCCTCGGCCTGATCGTATTTCTTTTGGCGTTCGTAAATCGATCCAAGCATGAACCAGGCCGCTTGCTTTTCGGACGAATCGCGCGCCAACTGTTCCGCTTTTTCCGCCGATTTCTCCGCGTCACCGAACTTTTTCCCGCTCTCCTGAACCTCCGCGATATCGAGGTAGATCGACTGATCGGAATCGTTGCCTTTCAGGAGCCCGCGGAGAAGCTGCGTCGCCGGAGCGGTTTCGGATTTCTCTCCGTACAGCATGGCAAGCGTGATCGTCAGGTCGCGGTCGCCCGGGCGGCTCGCCAAACCTTGCTTCGCCAAGTCGATCGCTTTGTCGATTTGATGGTCGGCGCGGTACGTATCGATCAGCAGCAGTTGCGACCTTTTCGCCGCGTCTGGGCCGAGTTTGCCCATGTCTTCGAACGTCTCAATGGCCGCGGGATAGTTGTGCCCGCCGCTGTACGCGTGCCCTAGTTGTTCGTAGAGGATCATCAGCGCATTGACGTTCGGCGCTCCGTTCTGAGCCTTGAGCGAAGCGATGGCATCGGAAAAAATCTTTGCCGCGTCTTGATACTGGCCCTGATCCTCGTCGAGCAGAGCCTGGTTGTACAGGACTTCCATGCTGCCGGGGGCAAGCTGCTGCGCGTGCGTCAAGCTTTCCTGCGCTTGGTCGTATTGTCCGAGCCGCCTTTGCAGCGCCGCCATTCGCAGATAGTTGTCGGCCGAATTCGGTTCCAGCTGCGTGAGCTTCTTAAACTGCGCGAGCGCGTCCGCGTATTTCTGCTGCGCCATGAGCGCCTGCGCCAACCCATGCCGGTGGCTGGCATCGCTGGGATCGTCTTGAATGGCTTTCCGGTAGGCGGCTTCCGCATTCGGGTAATCGTGCGCGTGCGTATATGCGTCGCCCAGCGTACCGTACAGGTCCGGCGACGCGCCGTCGCCCATTGCCTTCGTCAGAAGGCTGATCGCTTCCTGAGCACGGCCCTCATCAATTAACAGCTGACTCAACTGCTCGAGCGCGGGCTCGTTTTCGGAATCGCGCCGCAGAATGCCGCGCAGTACTTTTTCCGACTGGTCCGGCTGATTTTCGAAACCATACAGGCGCGCTAGCCATAAAGCGGAGTAGGTATCGGTCGGCTCAAGCTGCAGCACGGCCTCAAACTGCTGCACAGCCTTGGTCAGGTCCTCCTGCTGCGCGGCGCCGACGGATTGATCGCTCAGGCCGCGGACATAAATTCGCGCCAGCAGCCGGTGCGCGTCCACGTTGCTTGGGTCCGACTGCAGGGCGGCTTGCGCCTCCGTGATGGCGTCCGCAGTGTGCTGCGATTTGGCGTCGATCTCCGCGAGCCGCTCTAAGACCACCGGCGCATGCGGCGCGATTTGCAGAGCTCTCTTGTAGTAGCTGATCGACTGTTCCGCCGCGTCCGCGCTGCCGCTCTCTTCGAATTGCAGTTCGTCGAGATGACCCATCATGACGTCGTAGTAGAGGTCAGCCTGCTTGGAATTCGCCGACGCAGGAGCCGGGCCGCTTGCGGCCGCCGGCGAAGCACCGGGCTTGACGGCACTCTGGGGACCCTGGGCAAAACAAAGCGGCGCCGCCGCGAGCGCGAACAACGCGATTGTAAGTCTCGTCTTCATTTTCGCCTGAGAAACACCATTATCGTATAGCCGTTGGGGACGGTCAAAGCAATCCACCCTTCCCGTATTATCTTACGACGCACGCCGTTGCCGCGAGGATGCACCGACTTTTGGGCGCCACCTCTAGTACACTACTGTCTGTTCGTCCGCGAGTGTGGGGGAGAGTTGTGATCAAGCGGTCCGCGCCCGTACGCGCGCCTGTTTCCATGTTCCTGATGATCGGGCTGCTGTATTGCGGTCCGTTGTTTGCGCCGGCTGTATTCGCGCAGCCGGCGCTTGGCGCCGGGATTCGCAAAGCTCCGGAAGACCAAGCTGCCACTCCAAAAGGAGGCACGCCCCCACGAAAAGATGCGCTTGCGGACTTTTCTTGGCTTACAGGGAGATGGCAAGGAAAGTGGGGCCCGCGAATCGCGCAGCAGGTTTGGATGCCCCCGAATTCCGGAGTAATGGTCGGAGTGTTTCAGCTTTCGGAAAATGGCCGCACCTTAGTAATTGAGCTATACGCGATCTCCTCAAGTCCACAGGGAATCGCGCTGAGAATCCGCCATTTCACGCGCGCGCTCACGCCGTGGGAGAATCGCCCATCGGTACTGAACCTCAAAAGTATCGGTCCGAAATCCATCCTTTTCGAAAACGCGGACAATGGTCAGCCCAAAAACTGGCTGATGAAGCGCACTGGCCCCGACACGTTCGTCCAACGCTTCGAGATCGTTTCCCAACCAGGTCAGCAGCAAGTCGCGGAGATCAATTATCAGAGGGAGCCGGCGCCGACTCCGGCAAAGCGCTCAAGCCGCTGAGGGACAGCCGCGTTCAACTCCGTCGCTGCGCCGCCAGATCGGACTCTTCCACGCGGATCTCCGATAGTTCGGTAATCAGAGTGCCTGCCCAGCGGTAAATGTTGTTTTCACGAATCGTGCGCCGCATGCGATGCATGCGCTCGTGACGGTCGTCCGCATCCATTTCCAGGGCCAGCCGAATGGCATCGCTGACTTGCTCGGTGTCGTAGGGATTGACGATTAACGCGTCGCGCAGCTCGCGGCTGGCGCCCGTAAACTGGCTCAGAATCAGCGCGCCCTCTTCATCATCCCTTGCGGCAACGAACTCTTTGGCCACCAGGTTCATGCCGTCGTGCAGCGACGTGACCAGGCACACATCCGCGGCGCGGTAGTAGGGCAATATCTCCTCGTGGCTGTGGTGCCGCGTTAGCAGCACAATCGGGCGCCAGTCTGGAGTCTGAAACCGCGCGTTGATGCGGGCCGCTTCCGCCTCAACATCGACGAGGAACTGTTGGTACCGGTCGATCCTCGTCCGGCTGGGCGCGCCGATCTGCACGAATGTAAACTTCCCGCGGTAGCTCGGATTTTTTTCAATGAAGCGCTCGACGCCGCGGAAACGTTCCAGCAATCCCTTCGTATAATCGATGCGGTCCACTCCCACGCCGAGAAACTGCGCGGAAACGCCAAGAGTTTTCAATAGCTTCGCGCGCAGCAAATAGGGCGAGTCAGACTCGCCCGCAAAAACCCGCTCGCGCATATCCACGCTGATCGGGAATGGGCGCACCAGCGTTAAATGATCGTTGCGCCGAACCGCGAACCTTTCCCATTCGATCCGCGACTGAACCGTTTGATCCGTCGTTTCCAGGAAATTATTGCAATGCGCCTGCGTGTGGAACCCAATCATGTCCGCGCCCAATAAACCATCCAGCAACTCCCGGCGCCACGGGCAGATTCCAAACGCTTCCGGATTCGGCCACGGTATATGCCAGAAAATCGCCACGCGCACCTCGGGCCGCGCTTTCTTGATCATGCGGGGCAGAAGCGCGAAATGATAATCCTGCACCAGCAGCAGGGGCGCGCTCGTCCCGGCCATCTCTTCGAGCGCCGCGTCCGCGAACTTCTGATTGGCCGCGCGATACGCCTCCCAGTCGCTGGCTCGAAAGACCGGCCGCGCATGCGCAATGTGACACAGCGGCCAGAGCCCCTCGTTTGCAAAGCCGTAGTAGTAGCCGTCTTCAACCTCTTTCGACAACCAGACCCGCCTCAGCGTGTACTCGCGGGTATCGGGAGGAACGCGGATGTGGTCGTATTTATCCACCGTCTCGCGATCCGCGCTGCCCGATCCTGCCGCGATCCACGTGCCATCGCACGCGCGAAGCACCGGCTCGAGCGCCGTCACCAATCCGCTCGCGGGAACTTGCAGCTCGATTCCCTTCGGCCCGTGGACATGCGAGTACGGCTCACGGTTTGACACGACAAAAAGCGATCGCTGCTCCGTCCGACTCCGAATGGTTAGCCGCAGGCGTTCGGCCGTCCAGATCGCATCGCCGGACTCGCGCAGGCGCGCCTCCTCTTCCGCGGCCGCTCGTGCTTCGGCCAGGCTGCGCGCTAAATTCATCACCTCGGCGGAAAGCGGCCCTAAGAAATTCTCGCTGGACAGCTTCGGCTGCGGAGGAATTTTCCCCTTCCCCGAACGCAAGGCCCTGATCCACTGCGTTGTCCTCGAAATCGGCACTACGATGGTCGAACGAATGATCAAGACCGTCACGAAGACGATCAGCAGCACTTCGGCCACTACGTGCCACATCGTCTCGCGCCAAATCTGGTCGCTTTGCTGGTAGATGTACGTCGCGTCATGGAACACCGCCAGCGCGCCCACAACCTGTCCCTTGTTATGCAGCGGCACGTAAAACGCGTGCATCGGAATGCCCGCCAGGTCCACGAATTTGCCGATCGATTGGTCGGCTTTGATGAGCGAAAGAGGCGGTGGGGGCGGGTCAAGTCGCTCGGAAAGTCCGGGGCTCTCCGCGATCGTTTTTCCGTCGAGCGCGTAAATCGCCACGCCCGCGAGCCGTTCACGATTGCCAAACCGCTCCACAATCCGCCGCAGTTCGTAATGGGAGCGCTGTCCGAGCGCCGGTTCCACCAGCTCTTGCAAGCTCTCTGCGAGAATTTCCGATCGCCGCTCAAGATCGTCGCGCAGGCCAGCCTTCTCCGCGCGCACCTGGCTCCGCGCCACCAAAAAGGTAACGATGGTGACGCCCACTACCAGCAATAGAATTAGCCGCAGGCCGAGTCGCAAGGTAATTCCTGACTGGAAATGCATATCACGTTATGAGCACCGTCAATCGGCGGACCAGCCCATCAGGCGGGCCCGCCACTCAAGCACGTACCTTCGCACATGGAACCAAGAATCGCGGGTAGACTCCCGGCTGCGGGACGGCGACGCTCGGGGCGAATTCGCTGGAACCGCGGCTGGGCATTCATGCCGCGAGCCTGGCTTGCCAAGGTATTCCACCTTGGGCCTAGCCGGCATTATAGGCTTGGGCTGCATCGCCGAATTCCCAAAGGCCCCTCTTTCGCTTGGTCCTCGGCGATTGCGATACCCAATTAGGATAACATGTCAAATGTAGCTCGGCGCAATTTTTCCCCACGTCGGGTAGCTGGCCGATCCTTGTTGGATTTCAGAAGCGCCTTGGCTCTGTTGACATCCTCACTACACCAATGAAAATTGGAGATATCCGACCGTTCGAAACTGTTGTTTGCTATCGAGGCAGGAGGTGCGATGGCCGAAGTCGGACTCCTGCCCTTCGCTCGGATCGCCCTGCAAGTCTCCCAAGCGGTGCTTCCGCGCTACCGCAGCCGTTTCAGCAAACACC
>Ga0209061_1000415_pt1 | contig 112237 bp, 140 predicted proteins | sample Coa_R1_10_FD_187157 | JGI IMG/M metagenome (GOLD analysis project Ga0209061, IMG submission 187157) | Surface soil microbial communities from Centralia Pennsylvania, which are recovering from an underground coalmine fire - Coalmine... | ecosystem: Environmental > Terrestrial > Soil >... | reverse complement strand
CGGCATACGAGATGACGGCGCGAACGTCGGTTTTGTGCGCGCGCAGTGCAGCGAAGGCTCGTGTCACGAACCACGACTCGCCGTTATAGGCGACGTCGTCGCGCAGCACGAGACGCGAGAGTTCCACGCCTTCCTGCGCCGGCAGCAGCGTGTAGCGCGGGATGGTGTTCCCATTCATCGGAACGGCGAACACCGCCACGCCGACGAGCTCCTTGTGCGCAGGGGCGCAGCGAAAGAGGCCAACGGAGAGCCGAGCAGCGGGAAACGCGTGTGAATAATGCTCGGCGATGACGAATTGCTTCGCTTCGCGTTCCGGGATGACATCGACGCCGAACGCGCGCGGGTCAAAAACCTCTCCTGGCGTGCGCCAGCGTTCCTCGCCGCCTTTCCAACGTTTATCGATCGGAAGCTGAAGGGGGAGCCGCGGATGTGCGGCAGATCGCGTCGTCATGCCGCCGGCTCGCAACAGCGGATCCCACGGTTGTGGATGACGCGCACGGCGCGATCGTCCCAAAGCTCCTCGAGACCCTCGTCTTTGATACAGGTCGCCTCGAGGGCGACGCCGACATGCGTATGCGTCCATGCGCGAATCGCTGCACGGATTTCCTCGATGATGGCGGGCGTACGCGTGGGGTGTGGGCCGACGCGCGCGGTAAAGATACGGACGTCTTTGCCTTGGGCAAGCCAATCGCGCACGCGCGCGACCATTGCGGGAATCGGATCGCCGATACGCAGCGGCTCAAAATCGCCTTTGTCGGGCCAATAGTGGTCCGCCAGCGTTCCATCCAGATCGACGGCAATCCATCGTTTCATCGTTGGGACCTCCGTGCGGCGCAGAAGTGACCTTAGTTTTCGTCGACGCCGCCGCAGGCGCGGCAGGTGTCGTCGCTGTCGAGGTCCTCACGGCACCGTCCGCAGCACCGGCAGACCATGCAGTCCTCGGTGCGGTCGTGCTCGCATTCCTCATCGCGGGTATCCAGTTCGCCGCTGCAAATTGAGCAGATGACGATGGTTGCGCTCATGGTTATTCCTCTCGCGCGGTCTCACGACGGTCCGCGCAATTCCCACAGCGGCCGTCGTAGCCTTCTCCATCGTCGCTGCGTTCGCCGCAGTCGAGGCAATAGTTCATCGCACAGTCATCGCACCGCCCATTCTCGCCTTCACCGTCAATCGATTCCTGACAGTCCTTGCAGAGCATGGTCTCGTCCATCTATGCAGGCTCCAGGGCGGCCGCTGGCTCGAAGTCGCTGGCGAGCACGAGTAGGTCGGCGCCGCGATCGAGGATGTAGATACGGGCGCGTCCGTTCGCATAGGTCGCTTCGATGCCGTAAAGCGCGTACCGATCGGCGATGACGCCGTTGTATGCGATGGCGGACACCTTAGGAATTCGTAGTGTTTCGATAGCGCCCCGGATGCCAAGGCCCGGCATCATCGGCAATCGCTTCCCGGGTACGAGTGGCTCCCATGTGAGGCGAGCGATATGCTCGTCGAGCGTACGCTGCAGCTCAGGCGTATTGGTGTAAGCAGCCCCGACGGTCGTGTACGTCCGTGTCACCGCCGGACTCGCTTTGCCTTGTTGGCAGGCTTCGAGACGGATGCTGAGCGATTGCAGAGACGGGCTATTCGTTGCGCCAAGCTCAATCGCTGCGGCATAGGAACCGACGTTCCGACCGTGATGTAGTCGGATGAATCCGAGGTGTCTCCGCTCGGAGTGACATATATGGGCTCGTCGTCGCTTTCGTGTTGGACGACCCAGGTGGTGCGTGTAGTACGGTGTAGCATGGAGCGTTACTCGACGTCCTCGATCTCGTCGAACATCTCCATCGTGGCTGTGATGCCGTTCGTGTAGAGGTTGCAGTACGAGATGCCCTCTTCATCGCCGTCTTCGCTCACGTACTCATCTCCGTATCCCGCCAGGTCAGGCTCGTTCCCGACCCCCTGATTGTGGGTCTGAACGTCGTTGAGAAAACCTTGGAGGATGACGAGTGCGCTCTTGTCGTTCTCGGCGAAGATCGCGCCGGCGAGGCCGAGTTGACCGTGTCCACCTTGAATACTGAAGTGATAGCGACGCATGGAATCTCCTGAATCAGCTCGCGGCGGAAAAACGGTAATCGCTGGTCGTGGCACGGAACGCTCGCTGCTCGGTCGTGTGGTCGAGCCTTAGCAGCCGCGTGATAGACGCAGCAAGCTTCTCGGGCTCGTTGAGGATCTGGAGCGGAGCGAAATAATTCATCCCGCCTCGGCTGCTGGAACGAATGAGAATGCCGTTGTCGTCACCCGTACAAGGCTGAGAGACGACGACGTACAGATACTCGCCGCGCAAGATAATCTCGCCGGAAACAGCGTCGCCGGCTTTGTTTGAGTCGATGGTGTAGGTGCCGGATGGCAGCCCCAGTGCTTTGGCGGTGGCGCGTAGGCGGCTGCGAACGGTCCGATGGAAGCTGTCTTTTGCCCGATAGTTATAGTCGACGGGCTGGTAAAAATCAAAGTGCCGCATGATTGGCGCTAGACGCGTACCTTGATCGTGTGTACCGCACCGTGAGCGTCGATCGTCTTGCCGATCTTGGCGGCAAGAGCTCGAGCACCGTCCGTCAGAGCGATCGCAACCGCGTTCGCCATGGAGACGGCCACACTGGGATCCTCACGCCACTCGGACTCGTTCCAATAGACGATTTCGGCGGCTTCTGGATCCCGACCCAGCGTGCTGATCGAGACGTGGTCCTCCTCGATTTCGAGGCGGACCCCGTTGTGCAGATAAACCATGGAGCGCCCCTTATCAGGAAGTGTGGAGTTAGACGACCGCGCCTTTTGGCAAGCGGAAAAAGTTGGGGTCGAGCATATCGAGGTCGTTGAGCGCGAAGCTCAGCTGCGCGTGAACGGCATCCGTATTTGCGGGGGATGCGAAGACGACGCCGTGCGCCGCATGCGCGAGGCGCTCGAACCGTTCCTCGCGCATGCGCACGGCAGCAACGATGGTCGCGGTGAGGGATGCGGGCATCTGTGCGTGTTCGAGTAGCTCTTGGATATGGCGTTGCAGCGTGGATGCTGCGGCAGCGTCGAGGGGCTCGTCGATCCAGCCGGGTACGGTGCGGTACTCGACGGGGACGCCGTTGTGCTTGGCGTTGTCGATTTCATCGCTCATGCCTGGCGAGATCCCACGGTCGGTGTAGACGGCGAGCACGTCTGCGCGACGCGCCCATGCCATGCCCATGTCAAGCCCGCGCTGGCGCTGCACAGGGTCGCGGTCGTTGGTGATCTCAGGATGAGTGTAGAGCAGGTGTGGCAGCAGCGGCGCTTCGTCACGGCGCATGCAATCGCGCACGCATGCGCGGGCGTAACGCAGGTTTGTGGCGATGTCGCCGGCATACGGGCTGGCAACGACGACGCAGCGCATGTGCTTACGCGGGGAGGCGGAGTCCATGGCGCGAAAAATCAGCGAGGACGCTGGGGTGCGTGCGCATCGCGGAGAACAGGGCGTTGACCTGATCGGACACGCTCAAAGTGACGTTGTGGGTAACGCCGTAGAGGGAAGCCCAGCCGGCAAGATAGCCTTGGTTGGCGAGTGCGGTAGCAAGTGTAGCGTTCTTTCGAGCACGGGCAACGATTTTGAAGGCGACGAGGTCGCCGTCACCCATTTCAAAGCAGTTGTCGAAGATGCGCGTGCCGCCCAGCCCGCGCAGGATGTAGTCGCCGGCGAGTTTTGCGCGATACGACCATTGCTTTGGGTCGTAGGTATCGTGACGAACGGAGGCGACGGCAGTCATGCCATCGCCTCCTCGATTTCATCTTCGGTGAGGTTTTCCGGCGAGCCGCTTTCCTCGAAGTGCTGGTTGCACTCATCGAGGTTGGCGAGCATATAGTTCCGGATGATCTCACGAACCCGCGCCTTGCGTTCTTCGGTCATGACGCTTGTTAGTTGTGGTTCGTCGACGTGGGGATTTTGGCGCCCGGTTTGCACAGTCCAGGAACGATGGGACCTTTGCCGCTGAACGTGATCAGGGTGACGTATTCGATATCGCCCTGGCCCTTTTCGCGAATCTCGGGCGGATCGGTTGGCTTTGCGCCACGGCTATACTTGACTTTGGCCGGCATCTTCTTCTTCGGATCCGCATCGAATTCTCGGCGCGTCCACATGTGGCCGCCTTGAAAGACGACGTCCGTTTCTTGCCCGTCAACCTTGACCTTTGCTTCGCGTCCGCCGATCAGCGACCAATTGAAGATGTCGGCCATGTCGAGCGGGAAGCGACCGAACATATCGCGCACGTCGCCGCTGTACCAGCCGGTGGGACCCAGCTTGTTCAGGATGGCGTAAGCCTCTTCGATCGTGTTGATCTTGACGAAGAGCCGCATTCCAACCTGATTTCGTAGCTCGATGGAGCCTTCGAATTTCAGGGCTGGCGATGAGCCGTTGCCGTTGGCGGGGGTGGTTTGGGTTGCTGTCGTGGTCATCATGCTCCTAGCGTAGCGTCAGGGAGTGCCACCGCTTTGGCGTTGCTACGCGCATATAGAAGGTAGACCGGGCGCGCTTTGGCCGGTTTTGGAACCTCGTTCGGTCGCCGGCGGCCCGTCGGGCTTGGGCTCGGGCCGCCGCGCGAGCTTACGGTCGCTCGGTTGCTTCCGGCTCGGCTTTGGCGGCCTCCGCATAGAGGGCGCCCAGGTCGGTTTTCAGGCGGAGGGCCTGCTCGCCGATGCCGTCGATCGACAGCATGCCGGAAAGTTTTTCGATTGCGTCATCGAGCGTCTGGAGAATCATCGGCTTGGTGACGAGCGGACGCGAAGCGACTTGCGCGAGCGTGCGCGCGATGCCGGTGAAGGATGCAGCTGCAGCGGAGCGGTCGGCTTGCACGAGATAGTAGCGCCATAGCCGATCAGGGCGCACGTCGTGTGCGAAGTCGTTGATGGATCCGTCAGCGTGTGTGACGGCGAGTGACTTTGCGGCGTCGGCGTGGTGGAGCATCTTGTATCTCTCGTGGGGTGTACCCAATGCTGGGTCCGGGGTCATTGTTGGTGATCTCGTAGACGAGCAAACGATTGAGATCTGGTATCGGCCCAAGAACCCAGTCTCGTGCGAGACATTCCGCCATGCCGGGCCAATGACCGGTCCAGCGCGCCTTTCGCCGATTGTGGCCGTCGCAATCGCAGCAAAGGCGCTGGCGTTTGCACACCGTACAACGTTCGACGTCGCAGTCGCCGCTGTGAAGACGTCCCGGCTGTACGCCACAATCGGTGCACCGCTCGGGCGGACCAAATGTTCTGATAAGATCAGCGCGTGTAATATCGCGCTCGAAGATGTACGGTTCGCCATTGACCCGCCGAACGCGGCTGAAGGCAGCGAGGTATTCGCGGTCGTCGCGTGTTGAGCGGTAGCGAATGCGTTCAGTAAAACGCGCTTGGGGACGATCAGCCGTGCCCTGTGTTACGACGCCGCTATCGGGCCGCAGAACCACGGCAAGGCTGCCGCGGCCTTCCGCTTTTGCGGGCCACAGGTCGATGTGCGCGCCTGCGGGGATCGCAAGCGCGCGCTTGATGTTAGAGGCCGCAGTAGCCATCGTCGCATCCACCGGTTTCGGACATATCCTGTCCTTGAAACAACCCGAGGTCTAACACCTTCGGATCGGCGTCATAGAAATAGACGTCGCGCAGTGGGATGCGTTGGCGGTGCACGAAGCATTCATAGCCAGGCCGTGCATGACGCATGCGTTCATCGTAGTCGCATGCAAGCGCGAAGAGCTCCGGCTGCTGCTTCTTCATTTGCCCCCATACAGCATCGCTATGAAAAGGACAGAACCAGCACGCGCTCTTCCCAGCAGTCCAATCGATTTGCTTGAGAAAGATTTTGCAGTCGTTCCGGTTCATCGGCGCGAAACCGGAACTTTTCTGATTGAAGATGAGCGGGTAGAAGTACCGCACCATGTCGCTGGGATCGCTTTTCATGCGATGTGCTTCGTCGATGCTGACGCCAAGCCAGATTTCGATTGGGCGATCGCCGGCAAGTTCCTTCGCGCGTTTCATGACCGGATCGATTTTGTAACGACCGGTGCATTGCCGACGCAGGCGGCCATGGGCCCCCGGTTCGATCCACACCTTCTTTTCGGTTTTTGGCATCGCGTTGAACTCGTCGAGTTCCGCGCCTTCCAAGATACCCTCGTCCGCCATCGCGAGAAGTTGCTCGAGTCGATATCGATCGAGAAGGTGAACCGGCTCATACGTCGTTTCGTAATGGCCTTCGACGCACACGGTGTAGAGGGGCGTGAAGATCTGCTGCGTGCCGTTCTTACTCTTCGGCGGATACGCCAGATTGCCGATCGTGACGGTTTCGAACGGGACTCCCGCTTCTTCGCAAATCGTCTTGGCGAATTCAACGGAACGATAGACGTGCGGCGGTTCGGACTGCGTATCACCGAACATGCAAATGTCCGGCGGTCCCTCTGGGAAGAATCCGTCCCAGAGCTGCCCCTCGACGGTGTCTTTCCGCATGATGATGGAGTCGAATGCCCATGCTTCCAGGAGCGCCATGGACTGGATGCCGGCGCCGAACGCGTGAACGCGAAACGGCTTGAGCTGAGCAGCGGCTTTGCTTGCGGCTTTGGCTGGGGTGAGCGGCTTGTCCAGAAGTTGCGTCATATCGTACCTTTGCGATGGCCCTTGCACGTGGTGCCGTAGGGCCATCGCATCGCTCTATTTTCGAAGAGATCGGGCGTAGCGAGATCCGGCGCATTCGTCGCAGACGTACTCTTGATCGGCGGTTGCGATCTGCTTACCGGTCTGGTAGTCGAGTGCGGCGCAGCCTAAGACCGTCCGGAACTCGGCATACGGGTTTTTCTTGCACCGCGCGCACATCTCGACCGTAGCCGTCACGAGGGATCCATCCATGGTGAGGACGAGCGGTGCGTAGACGTCACGATCGTCGATCTCCTCGACGTGAAGGACGCGTCCCACAAGATAGCTGTTTGCGCGCGCGGTAACGTCCGCTTCGCCGGGATAGGCGTCACGGAGACGGCTGAGTAGATCATCGTATACGTCGGCAAAGGAAAGTGAGCCGATCACCCGCGGGAGACTATTGCGGATGGCCGTCTCACGGTCGAGTTCCTCGTCGCGCCGCTGCGCCGCATCTGCCGCGACCGCGTTGAAGAGCGCGATCGCCTGCCGCCCAGAGACCTCAACGATGCGGCCATTGTTCAACGGCACGTCGACGAGCGCGTCAAGATTGTCGGGATTGAGTTTGCGCAGGACGCCCGTCGTATTGGACGAGAGCGGCGCGCGAAACGTCGTGTGAGATGGAGCATCTGCGGTTCGTGGCATATTTTAGAGTCCTGTCAGGTATCGTCCGATGTCGACGGCGGCTTTGCTTGATGAGAGCGAGGCCTGCAAAAGCCAATGCGATTGTAGGGCGTTTTCTTTCTCTTCCAGCGCGCGTGTCAAATATTTGAGTGCATCCTGCAAATGCGCTCGCGCTGAGGCCAATCGTTCCACTGGAGTCAGCCTTCGGGAGGCGCTGGGGCTTTCGCAGCCGTTTGCGGGCACTTGCATGGTTCATCGAACGCTGCAGCATGGTAGGCATCGAGCCATCGCTGCGTCTCAGGGAGTTTGTCGCTGTACTTCTCGAGGAAGCGCAGCTCGACGTCCGTTGCGGTGCCGGCGGCCTTGGCGACGGCGCAATGCGCGAGATACCACGGGCCGTGCTCCACGGCAAGCGTGCTACGTCGCAGCTCATCCTTTGGAAAGAAGACGACAGCGTCTTGTGTGGTCGGTACGATTGTTTCCACGGCTTGTTCTATCATGGCGTTGCGTTCGAGAAAAAAGAGATGAGTTGGTGGGGATCCAGATGTGGATGTTTTACTGATAAAAGAATCAAGCCCAGCGTTCCGATCCAGACGATACCGAATGTAACGGCGATGATGATAGCCTGCCCACGTTTCGGCATCTCTCCCGCCGCGATTGGCTCTTGCGAGGTGGCAACCGGATCGTCGAGATTTTGTTCGGCGACGACGGCACGTCCAGCAGTCACGATCCCGGCGATCGCGAGCAGAAAGCTCCATGAAAAGTATGGACTCTCCAGCGGTACGCGGGCGAAGGCGGTCAAGGCGAGGATGAACGTCACCATACCGATCGTATAGCGCGCGATGTAGAGTCGGCGAAGGGTAGTCGAAGTGTCCATAGTGCGATAGGTCCGGAAGGCGGTGTTGTTACCCTAAGTGTAGCGCGGCTCGGGCCAAACCGTGCGAAATCGAGGGGTCTCAGCCGTGGTGGGCGTGCTCGAGGCGACGGATCCCGCCTTCGAGATAGGCCTTACTCCGGTCGGCGGCGATGTAACGGCGGCCAAGGCGTTGTGCGACGACGGCTGTCGTCAGCGAACCCGCGAAGAAATCGCAGACGACGTCGCCCGGATCGGTCGTGAGCTTGATCGCGAACTCGGGCAACGCTTCGGGATAGCGGGCGGGGTGCACGGGGAGATTACGGGAGCGGCATCCATCGAGGTATGCGCGGGAAATTCCAGCGTTGCTCGCTACGATCAGCGATTCGGGAATCGCGCCGCCGTTGTCGGTTTGGAAGGAGCGGCTTGTGATGCGGTGGCCGCTGGGACGCTCGCCGGCATTCGTACCGCGCTGGAGCGTTTCGCGCATGCGCTGGCTGTAGGGAACGAGCACGTTGCGGTTGTCGGCTTTCGGATGGGCGCTTTTCGCCAGCCACCAGACCGATTCGAGGGTGTGGCGAACGCGGACGCGGCGCACGGTTACCCATTCGGCGGGCGAAGGCAGTCGCGTTGGCGAGCGCCAGTACAGCTTTTGTGCGAGATGGTATCCGAGCTCGTCGACAAGCGCGATGAGTAAGCGCTCTTGGTAGAGGCTCATCGTCGGCTCGCCGGGCAAATATACGTCACCTAAATTCAAGAACAAGGATCCGTCTTCAGCGAGGAGCTCTTTCCACGCCGCCGCGCGCTCGGTGAGCCACGCGATATGTTCCGCCTCCGCACGATTGCCATATTGCTTTGGACGGGTGAGTGGATACGGCGGGCTCGTGCAGACGAGCTGCACGCTGCCCGGATCGATGTGACGTTCGACAGCTTCCGCTTCGCCCCACAGCACAATGCCATTACGATCTTCGTACAGGATGACGACGATGCCGGGACGCGCGTTCTCGAGGGCGTCGTTGGCTTTCGCGGTGAGGGTCCATGTGCCGGCGGATACGGGCGCCGCGATGCCGCGTAACTTTGCGAGTTGGAGTACCCAGCGCACGGTGCGATGCCAGGCGCGAATCTTCTTCCCGCCGGTCGTCGTCACCACGCGATCACGAACTTCGGGCGCGAGTGCGATGCGTTCCGCAAGGCCGTCGCTGAGGTCGTGGACGCGCATGGGTGCGCCGGCATCTTGAAGGAGGTTCGCGAGCGGCAGCAAGAGCTGGCGCTGCGATTGCGATTCGTTCATGTGTGCGTGTATCCGTGCGGCTCGATCCCGACATACATCCCGCACCAGCTCGGCACGCAGACGCATCCTGGGGACCCGATCATCGCCTTGACGCGCCGGCGGAATTCGCGATAGCAACGGGCTCCATCTGCATTGCGCAGATAGAGGCCGTAGACAGCTTTACGCTGCGCTCGTGTCAGAATCAGCATAGCGTCTTCCCTCCAATGCGGGTCGTTCGCCCGGGCGCGGCCCGCATTGGGCGTGGTACGGGCGTTAGCGCTCGATCGCCGCGAGAACGTCGCGTGCGATAGCGATGATCGATGCCGTCTGCGTCGACATGTTGTCGCCCATGTGCGCGCGGATCCACACGTAGCGCAGGCTGCTGCTGAAATCTCGCCCCCTGCGGTAGATGACGGCGACCGAGATAGCCTCACCATCGCGAAAGGTAACGCGGTAGTGCTTACCGCCATTGGCATCGCAGAGGACCGCAATATCGCCGTCACGATGATATCGGCCTTCGCCGGAAAGACGAATTGCGCGCGCGGTTTTCAGCGAAGGATTCGCCTTCAGTGTATCCTTCCGCAATTTGAGTTGTGGCATGAGGATATGGTCCTTGCGCTGGGCGAGTCGTGGCCTAAGCCGGGATAGGCGCGGCGGCCTCAAGGTGAGCGCGCACGTCGAAGTGTGGATCGACCGTTATGCCGATCGCTTCGATGCGCTTATCGGGGTGCAGGACGACGCGCTCGGCAGCGACGGCCTTTTGGTTGGCCGACGTGGCAAAGCAGCGGTACCGAAAGGGGTTGCAGGAGACCCGTTCGCCGCCAATCGATGCTGCGGCAAGTGCTTCGATCGTCCCGACCACGTGCGCGTGGACCGTTCGCCGCGTCGGTCGTCGCTCGAACAGCTCGCGCAGGCGTCCATCGATGCGGAACGAGCAATCGCGCAGGGTCAGCTGCGCAGCGTAGTACATGGGATGGCGTTTGCCGTCGCGCATGCCAAGAATCTTCACCGAATAGATATTCCGATGAAGGTTCCAATGGACAAGCGCACGTTTGCCGATCACGTCCGGCGGCGGCGCAGGCAGGTTCACGTCGTTGCCGTGCGCACCTGGGGCCAGCTGATGCAGATGAAACCGTTTCCGAACTCGGCGATACCGCCATCGAGACATGCGTCGATGTCTTCAGCGGTGTATGTGTCCCAATTCGGGATGTAGCGTTTTCCAAAGGCACGAAACTCTGCCTCGGCACGAGCCGCAACATCCTCGCGGCTTCCGGAGATGAGAAGATTGTCAACGATTGCATCGTCGCGAATAACGACGACGTTCGCATAGTCGGTCACGTTGGCCGCGGTCTTGTCGGCCTCGAGTATATCGTTCTTCATCGCTTCTTCTTGCGGCAGTCTGGACACGTAACGTCCTTATAATCCGGTTTTGCTCGACCATGAAACCCGCAAATTGGCGCGCCGCACACAGAGCATTTACGGTTAACGTCTCGCTTACAATCTCCATCCCAGGACTTACCAACGCATCGCTCTTTCATCGCTTCGTCAGTAATGTTCATGAAGGTTGGCTCCTTACCTGAGAGATTGCGGCGCATCTGCACGCTCATGATTCATGCGGCGGTACGATTCCAGGGCGCATTGAGGTGTTGCCAAGAACAGCGGCATGCCAATTTTTCGCGGCGGCAGCAATGGTTGTAATTCGGTGGAGCTTCTTTTGATGCTCTCCGCCAGGATTGTGGAGGGCCTTCCCCGCCAGGTAGCCGATGAGCCAGAACCAATCGGCATCGGTTTTACCTTCGTCACCCTTTTTGCCCCAATAAGCTTCTTGATATTGAGCTTCGATTTTCGACGCTTCCCAGAAGTCGTGTGGATCTGGGGTTTCGAGGATCGCCATTAGCCGGTCGATCTCCTCGAGAAGCGATGGGATGGCTTCCGCTAGTTGGATCTGATGATCGCGGCGACTGTCATACGGAATACTATCGAGCTCGGCGACACGTTTTCTGATCTCTTGCAGTGACAACGTTACGTTATTCTCATTTCCGAGACGGCACGTACGGGTCGAGGAGAATGGGGTAGGTTATGCACCACCAGCACCTGCGGCGTCAGCTGCACTTGCGCTCCTCGGTCTCCGTTAGCCTCAGTCGCAGATCGGACAGGCAAGTGCTCCGCCGACCTTCTTGAGCGGATGGTCCTTCAGGCAGCGGTATCCGGAACCTGCGGTCGTCCCATTTCGCGTCGTGCGTTCCGCTGGTTGCTTCGTTGCATCGGCGGAACGCACGTCTTCTGATTGGAAGAGAGGGAGCGCGGCTTGTGCAATGCTGTCGGTCATAACGATGCTCCGAATCGACGATTCATCGTAAGCGTAGCATATCGCGTGCAAATCTGTTGCATTTGCCTATCCGAGCGGGCTGCGCTCGGAAGCTAGGATGTGGTTATACATCACCACAGCCCACCATTGTACGGGCGGAATATTCCACGCGACGCACATGACGGCAAAGATCTTCATGATTTGCGTTGTGCCGCACCGATACTCTTCGTAAGCCAAATATTCAAATGGCCGGGAAGCGAGCAGCGCCGCGAGATGCTGTTTTCGTTCCGTCAGGCACACCAGGAAGTCTTGTGGTTCGACGAATCGGCTACAGATCGCCAGCCCCGTGAGTGCACCACGGCGAAGATGCGGCAGATCCAGTCCCGGGATGGCATCACGTGACTCCGCAATGACGGCATCAAGAAACTCAAGAACGGTCACGTTCCTGCCTCAGCGCTTGTAGCCGCTCGACCCGATCCCGTTGGTCGAGCGAGCTCAGCCAGTCGACCGCTTCTGCACGAATGTCGTTGAGTCGACAAGCGGTCACGCGGTAATACTCGGGATTGACGGCGACGACGGTCGCCGCTTTCACGGCGCTGCGAAAGACGCCGACGAGGCGCCCAGCTCCGCTGAGGTCATAGACGACGTACAGCCTCACGCTCGTCGTGGTCGCACTAGACCGTAACCAGCCCGGAAGGAGCGGATTCCGCGTCGTGCCGATCGGCTGGTGTTTGCGCAACGTGCTGGGTGAGCGTCACACCTGCTTCGGAGCAGAGCTCCTCGGCCACTGCATCGGCATAGGCGTCGGCGTACACGATTTCCGTGATCCCGGCGCTGATGAGGAGTTTGACGCAGTTGACGCAGGGGTGCATCGTGAGGTACGCAGTCGCACCGTTGATGTTGATGCCGTGCAAGGCAGCTTGGACGACGGCGTTCGCTTCCGCGTGCACGGCGCGCTGGCAATGGTTGTCGACGATTCTGCAGCCGACGTCGGCGCAGTGGGCGACGCCGCGCGGCGCCCCATTGTAGCCGGTTGTCAGGATCCGTTTATCGCGCGTGAGCACGCAGCCGACGCTTGCGCGCGGGCAGGTGGCACGCGTCGCGACCACGCGCGCGATTCGCATGAAGTATTCGGGCCAAGATGGACGCATCGTCGCTCCTATACGGGTCGCTGTGCGACCTCATCGAGGTAGGTGAGATCTTCCGGATCGAGGGTTTCCGCGCGCCGCAGACGCCGCACGAGGCTTTGCGCATAGCGGTCCTCGGTCGTCGCGTCATCGAGATAGTTCAGATCCTCGTCGTCGAGCTGCTCGCCGCGGCGCAGGCGGCGGGCGAGGCTCGCCAGATACCGATCGCCGCAGGCGTCGACGAAGGTGGCCGCCGGGCGCGCAGGTTCCGGTGTCGCTTTGAGGTCGCCGACGATCTGGAAAAACCCACGGGCCGTAAAACGAATACCGCCCTCACGCTCGAGCAGGTTGAGCGCGTGACGCGCTTCCAGCGTCGACGTCTTCAGCGCCGCCTGCACTTCGTCGAAGCGGTGGACTTTCGTCGTGCTCAGCGTAAGGTAGTCGCGAAGACGCCGGACGGTGTCGTCGATTGTCGTCGAGATTGTATGAACGGATTGGTGCACTACGATACCTGCTGACTTGGGACGGGTTTGCGTGCGCACTCGTCGCACCGAGTCGGATCGGGCGTCGGGCCATACCGGCCGAACATGACGACCTTACGAGGACGTTTGCAATCGACGCATGCGGAGCGATACTCCGCGTCGAGCGCGCCCATCAGTTTGGACGCAAAGGTCACCGATTTACCGATAATGACATTCAGCTCGTCTTGCGAGATGACATAGATCGCGGGCTGCTCTTGCGGGAGTGCGCGCGGCGTCGCGGTAATGATAGCGGTAACGTCGTCTGCGGGAACCTGCTCGTAGCCATCACGTGCGGCTGCTTGGAGCAGTTGCATCACCGCGTAGCATTGCGCAGCCTTGCCCAGCGGTTCTTCTTCGCGATACAGGCGTTCGAGCGTATCCCAATGATCGACGTAGAGTTTCCACGTCGAGCCAAGGTGTGCCGCGAGTGGCAAGCGTGCGCGCAAGAACGGTAAGCGGTCGAGTGCCCGAATGCAGCGTCCGATGTCTTCTGGGTCCATCGGATAATGGGTTTGGTGGGTGGTTCCGTACGCGAGGTAGCTGATGAGCGCATTGGACGAAAGCCCGCGGTCGTGCCCTTGGAACCACATGCGAACCTGGAGCGCTTCCTCATGGGAGAGGGTTGGGGCAGGCATCGCTTAGGCGACCGACGATTGCTTTTGAAGTGGTTCGTCGTGTGCGATCTCTGGAATGCGACGAACGCGTAGCGGATTGTCGCCGAACCACAGCGCGAGTTCGCGCGTCGCGCTCCCCAGAGAATCAGACGCATGGATCAGATTTTGTCCCGTCCACGTCGCAAGATCGCCGCGAATGGTGCCCGGTGCTGCTTCCAGGGGATTGGTGGCGCCGGCAAGCTGTCGCATCGCGGCAACCGCGCTCTCACCGCCGACTTCGATCGCGACGAGGGGTCCGCTCGTCATGAATGCGCGCATGCGCGGATAGTAGTCGCGGCCCACGTGCTCGAAGTAGTGCCGGTCGATCGTCGTGGTGTCGGGCTCGAGCATCTGCATGCGCACGATGCGCAGGCCGCGGTCTTCGATGCGGCGGATGATCTCGCCGATTTTGCTGCGGCGCACGGCGTCGGGCTTGAGGAGAACGAGCGTCGTTTCGGTCAAGAGCATCTCCGTAGATGGCGAAGGTGGGCATGCGCGAGCGCAAAGGGAACGAGGATCGTGCTCGCCGCGAGTGTGGCCAGCACGGCGGCGCCGGTGAGGACGCCGGCAGCTGCGGCGACCACGGTCGGCACGAGCGTGGAGCGGCTCGGTCCGGCGCTGCGCTGCGGGGCGCGGGCGGCCTCCAGGAAGACGGCTCCGCCGGTCCGCCGGATAGGTGTACGTAACACGTGCATCTTCGCCACGATTATAGCGGCATCAGCCGATACCTGGCGCATTTTCGTGGTCCCGGACACCATCGCTCAGATGCCTGCGGCGCGATCGCGCCGTTCGATGGCGATCTCGAGGTGGTCTCGAGCGACCATGACGGCCTCACGGAGGACCCGGCACGTTTCGCAGTCGTCCGCGAGCTCGGAATGCCCGGTCTTGCGCAGATGCGTTTCGTAGTCGGTGCTCACCCGATCGAGATGCCGTTGTCGGCGTGTCGGGAGGTCGTCGGGTGGTGTATTCATCGGTCCTCGTACGGCCGCTGCCATCATCGAATCGGCGGCAGCGGCCGGGTCGTCGTTAGTTCGCCGGCGAGGTCACGTCGTGCAGGCGTCGGTTGACCCCTTTGAGGAGTGCGGCGGGATCCTCACCGATCGCAGCGCACGTTTCGCGTACGAGTTCAACGGCACGCGTGCGATGACGAATGGAGACATCCTGCATTGCCTCTGCGTGCTGCTTGATAAGGGCAGAGTCCCAGCAACCAGCGCGAAAGACGTGCGTTGCGACCAGGAGTTTGCGAATGACGCGTGCTGCAGCATTGAGGACCGCGCGCTTCGCCCAGGTATGGGAATCAACGGCGGCTCCGCACCCCATGGGATTCATGATGATGTGGACCGCAGGGTCGATATCGCCGCGCGCAAGGCAAAAGGCGCCAAAGAAGCCGGCAGCCACGCTCCAATCCGCATTGCTCTTCGTCTCAAAGAGAGTCGCGTAGTCAGCATAGTCACGCAACTCGTCGAGGATATCGCTGGGCACGAGCGTCAGCGCAAGCACCAGCTGGTCATCATCCGGCATGACGGCGGTGCTCATGGTTGGTCGAAAAGCGTCGGCGCGACATGGCGATCGGCGGTCGGCTCGAGATAGCGCTCGAAGGGTGCCGCCGCATCGCGGGCCGCGCGGTCAAGGTCGAGACACAGATAGACGGCGCGGTCGCCTTGGAAGAGCGCGATGTGATTTTCGTTGCGTTTCGGCTTGAACCACGCAGGCGCAGCCTCACCCTTCCTCGCGAGATGCACGATCGTGATTCGCTCGTGGTACGGACCGAAAGGCATCCCCACCGCAAAATGGCGGAAGGGCTGCCAATCGGCGGGATAGCACACGGTGTTGGTCGCGAAGTTCGCTTGTGCGGTAACTCCACGCTGACGCTCTACGCACACGCGCTGGAGCACCTGTCGCAATCCATCTTTGACGCGCAGAAGACGAAAGCGTCGCATTATGCAGCCTCCTCGGCGGACACGACTGCGTGGATTTTCGGCAGGATTTTCGCTTTGATGACTTCGAGTGCCAGCGCGTAGGATTGTTCGACGCTGACGGCGTTGCCGATCATCCGAACGATATCTTGCTCCGTGTCGGCGGCGAAGGTGTAGGAGTGCTTCTTCGTGATGAACCCCATGGCGCGCGCCAGCTCTCGCCAACGGAGCATGCGGAAGAGAATATCGATGCCGACTGCAGCGCCGTTCACAACGATCCACGGTTTGCACTCGTCGTCTGGATTGGCGGTGTGCGGGCGCATGAGAACACCCGCGCCTTTTTGGGGACACACCGTGTAGAGGGGCTTATCCAGATCGCGGCACCGCGGTTTTTGACCGTTGCGCTCGCCGAAGTTTTGGATGATGACGGGGTTCGCAAGATACCCTGCGCCGCTGGCCGTGCAGTTCGGGAGCACCTCGTCGGGAGAGGAGGTGCGATTCGAAAGACGTCCGTCGCTGTTGTGGTCGCTGCAGCGGGACACGATGATGGCGTCGGTATCCTGCATGACGCCGCGGACGACGCCATTCCGGCTGATCGTTGTGGGGCTAGGGATCGGCTCATCGACCGATGCGATGCCGTCGTCATCGAAGGCGTGCTGCTTGAGTAAGAACGGTTCTCCGGGATTGACGAGGAGATGATGTTTGCCGCCGGCGCTTGGTGGGCTGATCGGCTCGTCGAGTCGTTCGACCGCGCGTGCCGCATCGGCTTCACCGTAGAAGCCTTGTTGGCGTGTGATGAACCCCTCGGGACGGACGAGTGCGAAGAAACCACGCGACGTCGGTGAGGGGCATGGCGTCGAGAGGTCGTGGACGCGATCGTCATCACCGCCGTGGTTGATGGTGACGCCGAACGGTTCGGCTGCAGGAACGGAGAGGCCGATGCACGGTTTCTGCGTCGGGCTCCCGAGGGGACGATCGATGTCGCGGACGGCGTCGTCGTCGTGGCTCGTGTCGCTGGCGTTCATACGCAGCAGCTTTGGCTGGATGAGTCCGATTTTCTGGACGGCCGCTGTCGGCGAGCATACGGGTTGCTCGATGTCGGCCGGTTTGGAGTTTCCGTACGCCTGGTCGAGCATGGGTTGCACGAAGCCGATGGCACCTTTTGTCGCAGGACTTGGAACGGGGTGCTCGTTCGGGTCACGCGGCGTTGCTCCGCCGTGCTGGCCGTAGATGAACGAGGTGGGCGTGGCGAGACGGACGCCGCCGCCGGTCGCCGTCGAAATCGTGTGGAGCGGCTCGTAGCGGACGTTGCGGCCCTGAGAGTTTGTCCGATTTGCGATGACAAAGGCGGCGACGTCGTCGTTCTCGTCGACCGTGAAGATTGCCGTGGGCGCCCGAAAGGCACGTTTGGTTGCTTCACGAGCTTGGGCGCGTGCCAGCTGAAGGATGGCGGCGCGTTCTTTTTTCGTCAGCTCGCCATCCGCGTGCGGAAGGTCGTACATCGCGCGCCACACGTTCGAGACGTAGCGGCGTTCGCGCGCGGTGTATGGAGAGACGGTCTTCTTCTTTTTGATTTCGCCGGTATAAGGACCCAGGCCAGCTTTGTTGCGTTTCCAGTCTTCGCGTGTGAACTCGAACTTCGGCGCGCGCGTAAGGTGAAACGCTTCTGAAATCGGCATGAATTGCTCGATCGCTTTCGCATAGGCGAGAGCGCCAGGCGTCCCTTGTTCGGTGAAGCCGGTCTTCGTGCGTCGCAGAGATTTTGGTGCGTGCGGCGATTCGCGTGTGAAAATGGACTCGCCAAGGTCGCCCCAGTCGATGATCTCGCGTGCAGGTTGCCATGGCTTGAGCTTGAGTCCAGGGAATCTTTCCGGATGTTCCGCGTGCGTTGGAACGGGCCACACGACGCGTCCTTCTGCGACCCCAACGACGAACACACGGGTTCGACTGCAATGTGCTCCGTAGTCTGCAGCATTCAGGATACGATATTCGACGTTGTAGCCCATCTTGCGTAGAATCGCAATGAACGCCAAAAAGTATTTGCCTTCGCCTGAGTTGTCACGTGCGTTACGCGATTGCCATCCGACCCACTCCCTGATATTTTCTATGATGAACGCTTCGGGTGGTAAGTCGCGAATAGACTCAAGCATATACGCCGCACTCGTGCGGCTTTGTTCGTAGACAGGCGCGTCTTTCGATGCTGCGCGGGCATGTGTCGTGCATTCGGCGGCGCCGGTAAAGAGCGAGACGTAGCCCTCTTTGACGATGTCGCGCAGGGGAATCGTGCTGACCGATGAATTGATGAACGTGCCATGATGGTTAGACCAAATGGTCTGAATCGCTTTCTCGTCATGGTTCACCGCGTAATGGTAGCCGAGAAGCGGTTGACCGTTGATCGTAAGCGCATCGCGCGCACGAATGACTCCGGTCGTGAGACCTCCGGCGCCGCAAAAGTAATCGACCGACACAAATAGGCGTCCGTGCTTTTGGCGGCGCATGACGCGATCGATAATGTCGGTACCGCGTAAGGCTGCGAATGGATTACCGCGGGGGATCTGAAGTACGCGTCGTTCGTGCATGATTCCTGTGAACGTAAATGGCGATTTCCGCCGTGCAAAGTTCGCACCCGAACGCTTTGCACGGCGTGAGTTTATGTCGTCTGTTGTGTGCTGCTTAGCTCGCGCGAACGGCTGACAAGCGTTGCGGGCAGTTAAGGTGTGCAGCGAGATCGTCGACGGCCCCGAAGGCGCTCATGCGCTCGCGTGCGCTCACGATGTATGTCGCATAGTGTCGCAGCATGGAGATCAGCACTTTTATCGCGTAGCGGTCGCAGTCGCGCAAGTGGCGGTTGTCGCGATGACGGGCGAGCGGGCGAACGATGCCGGAACGAGTGGATACGGCACATTCGAGGATGACGTTTTTGCGGCGAAAAGTGACCCAGGTGAGCGGAGTATAGCTCATCTCTTCACGCAGCGACAGTCCGTATACACGGTAGGTCAGCCACACCGCTCCCCGGAAATCGACCTGTGGCGGGTATCGGCACGCCGTTCTCTCGGGAATGAAACTCTCGTTGTCAACACGACGCCAAGAATCGACGTTCTGTAAGGTGCGATTCCGTCCGGCAGATCGGACGCGACGTCCGCCGATGTCAAGCCATACGGTTTTGCCGGCGTACGCTTTGGCGGTCGAGGTGGTGTCGACGAGATAGTCGTGCAGCTTAATTGTTGGGATTTCGGTCATGACTGCTGTGCGGATGCCAATTCCGCAGCTGCGATGAGCGCTTTGCGCGTCATGCGCATCGTCTTGCCGGTTGCATCCTCGAACAGGAGCGATCGCTTTTGGCGACCGATGACGCGCAGCGGATTGGTGACATTCCATGTCGGCGGAAGCGAAAACGTGGAGCCGATTTTCAGCCACTTCGCAAAGGCGTCGGCGTTGCGCCCGCGCGCATGCATCGCGTAGACACGATCGCGCCAGGTTTTCGCGACCTCGCCCGGGCACGGCACGAGCTCCAGGTAGGCGATCGGGCAGGAGGTTTGATCGAGTCCGGATTGCTCGGACCACGGGCCCTTGTAGCCGGTTCCTTTTCGGTCACCGGAGATCTCAAAGTAGAGGAGGAGTCGTTGTCCGCGAGGGTTTTCAACGACGACCCACAGATCACTCCCGCGGAGCGATTTCGCGAGAATCTTCGTTCCGGCTTGGTAAAACCGAGCAGAGGTAAGTTCTGCCACGAGCTCGCGTCGCGAGGTATCGGGGGCGTAGGTGTATCCCATAACTCAAGGATGCAGCGCCTCCGTCGAGTGCGGGAGCCGTGTGTCGGAAGCGTTGTGGTGAGGACTATGCGGGGGTGAGAGAGTGCCCGGCGGTCGGCACCGTCCACGTGTCGGTGGTTGCCGGCAAATCTTGTGGGAGACAGACGAATGCGCCGCCTGGGTCGACGACGATGACGCGATCGTGCAAAGGCCCGTCGCAATAGGCGAGTCGCTTTTGCGTGAAGCCAGGGATGGGAATTTCGAGTCGGCTCCGCTGGTCGGCGGTCGCGCCGGCATGACGAAGACAGTCCAGGCACCAGAGTTGCATGGAAGGTTCCTTTCGGGCGTGGACGGTTGAGTTACGCGGCGTGAGGTCGGCGCTGACGCAGCAGCGGAACGAATTCCTCGCGATCGAGGACCCAGGCGTCTTTGCGCCAGAGATTTTCGCTGTACGCCCAGTGGCGGCCGTCGGTAGCGACGGCGATTGCGGCTCCGTCGTCGAGATATGCGCCGGCGGCGAGCGTACCGAATCGAGCGAGTTGCGCGCGCACGGGGATGAACACGCGTCCGGCGGCAGGCGTGCTCCAGACCTCATCGTGTGCGTCGACGTACATGCCGACGGTCATATCGGGTTGCCGAAGGCCGATGCCCAAGCGTTCCAGGAGGAGGAGCCCCAGCGCAGACGTTGGCTCGATGATGTGTGCGCCGGCGCGGAGGCGCTGGGTGCCGACGAAGGGGCGTGGTCGACGCCCGTTACGCGGGTGATCGTCGTAGATTTGTTTGAAGGTGGATTCGCCGAGTGAGCGAGCATCCGTCATCGAGCTCGATTATAGCAAGGTCCTCTGCGAATCGGTAGGTTTTGCGATTTAGCCGTCGAGCGCTTCGACGAATTTCGAGCTGCTCAGACAGTTATTGTGGTCGGTTTTCACCGCTTTGATGGCCACTTTTGCGCTGGGCGCGGTGATGTTGTGGCAGACGCGGCGTTCTGGGCCTTTTCCGGCGTGCCAATCGAAAAAAACGTCCCAGGTGCCGTCGTCGTTACGTTGTGCAACGGCGTTCCATTCGTCACGACGTCCCATTTAGGATGACTCCTTGCTGGCGGTCCAGCGATCGCGGTACTCGTCGGGCGTGGAATGGTAGTCGGTTGCGACTTCCTCGCCATCGCCCTTGGCGACCCGTTTGATGGCATCCGTTTCGCTTTGTGCGGAAACGCGAACCCGTGAAATGTGAAGCTCGTACCGGTTCACGATGTAGTTATCCATCAGAGGTGCCTTTCTGGTTACTTCAGAGTGGTGCAGCGAGCGCACACGCCCTTGCGATCGCTATCGACCCAGAAGTGACCGCGGTCCTTGAGGTGCTGGGTGACGGTTTGGCCGCCGGCTTGTGCGACGAGCGTTTCGGCGCGCTGTCGGTTATCGGTGTGAAAAACGTCGCGCTGCTGCTCGTGATCCCAGACGTGGTAGGCTTTGCGGCTTGCGCCTTTCGTCCAGTCGCGGATCTCGTAGCGTGACGCCGAATGCGGCGGGTTGGAATCGTTCATCGGCGCCTCCTACGCGGCGAGGTCAGCGGGGATCGTGTAGGTGGCTTCCGCAACCCGGCGCAGATGCAGCTGACATTGCTTTCGGACTTGCTCCCGCACGAAGCGCGTACGCGTTGGGACGCGGCCTTCGACGTGACGATAGATTTGCTCGATCGTCGCGGTGCCGCCGAGCGTCTGCACCGCCTGAATCACGGCACGCAGCCATGCGCTGCGCGGCGCATTGCGGAGCGTCTCCTGGACGTTCTTCGGAAGCGAGAGTACCTCGTCGGCCTCTCGATAGAGGGCGAGGCCGACGAGTATGCGTTCGCGGTCCTTGCTGAAGAGCACGAACGTGAGGGGAACGCTGAGTCCAGGAAAGATGTTGCGCGGGAGCTGCTCGGCGCGAATCGACCAGCGGTCAGCAAGACGCGCAACACGGCCTGCCGTTTGAAGAAAGAAAGCTGGAAGCAAACAGCCGATGCGACCGTTCGCGTCGTCGGGAAGCAGGTGGAAGGCCCGGTTCAGCATCTCATGGATAAAATCCACGTGATACGGGGGATTTGAGATGATCGCAGTCGGTCGTACGTCGATGTTGATGGTACGAAAATCTCCGACCTGCACCGGTCGCCCGGTGTTTTTGCGTGCCATTTCCGCAAGGATCGGGTCTTTTTCTATTCCGCGCGCAGGCACCGTAATGGGGATCGCACCCAGGAAGGCGCCAGCACCGCAGCAGGCATCTATAACGTTGTCGCGTTCGTCGAGGTCGCGGAAATAGCGGTCGATGATCGCTTCAGCGGCCCACGTCGGCGTGAGCCATTGACTTAGCTCACGCTTTGGATCGTTGGCGGGATACTCGTACCGTTGCGTGTTGGCGAGAAGGCCGGGGAGGGTCACCGGCGTTTCGTATTCTGGCTTTGGCATGGTTAGAAGAATGACGTTTGTGCGGAAGCTTCCATCACATTGCGTCGATGCGTTCCCCGCTTGGGCGTCGGCGGCTGCGGATCGTCATCAGGGTCAACGCCGATGAATTCCCCTTCGGCGCGCTCGAGCGCATGCACGGAGGAGCGATCGAGGATGCCCTGGAGGCCTGCCTTTTCCCGGCGCTTCGTGAAGTTTCGGAAGCATGAAGCTGCATGCTGGACGGCGACGAACGCATATTCATGAAACCGCTCGTAGAAGTCGGCGTCATGCGTCCGGTCGTCGCTGGTGTGTGCGTACTCGTGCGCAATCAGCAGGGACAAGTCGATCCAGCCGGCCAGCGAGCGCATGTTGCCAGCGAATACGTCCTGTTCGATCGCGATGAAGCTGTGGCCGTTCGTCCATGCGCGCCATCCTTCCATGCGGCCGATGTGGATCGTGCGCCCGGGAACGTCGACGCCGCCTTCGGCGCTGTATAGCCCGTGTTCGAAGTGTTCGGACAGCGTTTTGAGGGCGAGGCGCTCCACCTTGGTCAACTTGCTGCGGTCGAGCAGAATTGCGTCGTTGCGAACGGTTTTGTGAACATCTTCGATGCGGACGTACGCCGGTTTTCTGTTATACAGCGCCTTGACTTCAGCAAGCAGGTCGCAGAGCGCGGTATAGATCTCCTTGGGCTGGTTCGTTCCGAAGACCGCTGAGAGATGTGGGAGACTGAGGACCATGAGTCCACGACGCTGCGCCATTGCCTTGTCAGCTCGATCGTCGCCGAGTTCGCTGAACGAGATTTGTGTTTGGCGGCTGATCTCAAAACAGGAGACCGTCTTGTTCGTGACGGTCCGAAAGAGGCGAAGGTTCGCAACTTGGTGTGGTGTGTAGAGGCCGCTCTCCATGTTGGCGAGCACCTCGACGACCTGCTCGGGGATGAACGTCTTTCGCTCAAGCAGCGAGCGTTGGCCCTTGCTGCGGAAGTGCTTCATGATGCGCTTGAAGACGGGACACGACTCCAAGACGTCGTTACGGGCAAAGTTTACATCGAGCTGCCGGCGCGAGACAGCCACGCCGCCGATGCCGCCGCGGTAGACGTGGCGGACATAGACGCCAAGATTGTAAATGGCGATGGAGTTCGCGGACTCGTTGAAGCGATAGAATCCATCGTCGTCGACGAGCGACCATTTTTCTTTCTCAGGTGGCCGGTTGACTTGTTTCCCGTTGACGTAGATCGGGATGTCGACGTATTTGACGTTTTCTGCGATCCGCCGCGGAAGCGTGACGATCGACTGTGCGTCCAACGGCTCGTACAGCTGTGCCGTAATGGTGCAGCCTGGGGCGTCCGGGAGACCTTCTTTGAGGCGGTAGCCGCAGCCAGTGTCGGGGTCGCGAATGTCAACGGTCATCTCGAATGTTCGCGTGCGATACGTGACTTTGCCCCACGCGAGCATCTGGCCGCGCCCGATCTGGAAGCGTGCCCAACGTTTGTTCTCTTCCTTGCGTTCGTCGGATTTTCCGAACGTCTCGAAAGCGTCGATGATCTCCTGACGGCTCTCGAATCCCTTGCCGTCGTCTTTGATGACGAGGGAGCGCCGTTTGATGGTAATGTCGCCGCGTGTCGCACCTGCTTCGATGAGGTTCATGACGTCTTCAAGGACGGCTTTATCGAGCGTTCCGGCTTGACGTTCGATGATGTCGCGCAGCAAGTTCGCGTGCATCGTAAAGGCACGCGTCTCGGTATTTCCCACGATAGATTAGGTCCTTGTTGTACGTCGTCGTACGGTTCGCAGGAGTGGCTTCAGGCCATGCTCGCGTCTCCATGCGTCGAACGCGATACGGTTTTCGGCCTCTTCCCGTCCGCACGTGTGGATCATGAGAGGGGGCGGCTCGAAATTTTGAATGCTTTGCGCTTCACGGAGGAAGTCGTCGAGTTTTCCTTCGCCGAGAAGATTCTGTACGCGATAGAGCGGAAACACGATTGTGCCGTCATTGTCGACCGCATACAGGTGGTTTCGTGTGCCGTCGAAGACCGCGAGCGTTGGTCCTGAGTCCGGAAAGTCGTAGAGATGCCGGTATGGCATGTGGCGATCTTCTAGAAAAGTCTCCAGCTCAGGATTGTGGCCGTCGTATACGTCGCCGTACCCGAATGAGTCGCCGCTTTTCGCAACATCAAAGAATTCGTCAAGTGGGCATCCGATAATGTTCGCGAGAGCACAAACGTCGGGTTCTGCGATGCAGCCACCAAAAAGATAGGGCGTCTTCTGGGACATTGCCGCTTTTCTACCGATCAGCTATGTGTGGACATCGGCGAGGGCGTGAGCAGCGCGACGGCTTGGCCTCGCAATTCGAAGGCGATCTGGTGGTCGCCACGTGCGGCAGCATCGTCTGATTGCAGGATCAGATTGCGAACCGCCTCATCCCGACGGGTAAGATCTGTAAAGGTTGCTCCGAGGGCATTCGCTTTGGCGATGAGCGCCGTATGGCTGTCGCGTAGGGTGGCGCGGAGCTCATCGAGTGGAATCTCTTCGGTGAGACGTTCGAGTAGAAAGCCGACGCCACTGATGCTATCGTGAAGGAATTGAAGAGTGGCTTGCGCATGCGCGATGTCTTGAGGCTCGCGATTTGGGACGAAGATGCGGTCCAGGGTTCGCTCGAGCCGGTCGACGCTTTCGCGATCGGCATCCTCGAAGTTATCGTAGTCGATTTCGAAGGTCGCGACACTGGTCGGGAGGCCGCGGGTGCGCAAGCCAGTCATGACGCCGTGTACGGCTTCGACGGCGATGCACGGCTGGCCGGACGCCAGAACGGCTTCGGCCGCCGCAATTTCCTCGCGGACGTTGAGCATCGCCTGCAGCCTGCTGTCTTGCTGGATGTCGGTGTGATCGCCGTTTGTGCAGTTATCGCAGACGTGCGACGTCGCGTATTCGATCGAGTTCTTGGCAAGGATGGAGGGACACGCGCAGGTACCGAGCGTGCAATGGCACAGATCGTCGTGCTGCTTGCGCAGCTCGTCAAAGTCGTCGTTCATATATCCATTCAAGAGCGGGCGTCGTCAGTTTCTCGCGACGCCCGCGAAGAGAAATAGTTAGGCGTGCGCGAGAGCGTCGTGCTCGCGCTCGACGAGCACGAGTTTGTCGCCGGCGATTCTGGCAACGCCGCGCGCGATCGCGATCGTGGCGTAGTCTCCGTAAATCGTCCGCAATCCGGCGGTGTAGGATTTGCTACCGGCGTACGTGCTTTTGGGAGCTTCGCCGCCATTTGCGCGAAGGTCCGCGGCAACGTGGCGTGCGATACCCGCCTCGTAGTTTTCGACGTCGCCGCGCCAGGAGACGTAGTCCAGATAGTCGCTGTCGTCGACGAACGCGCGCAGATGCGGCGATGACCGCACGCCGCGTACGCATAGGCGCAGGTCCGCGATCGATAGTCGTGGTGCGACAGCGGCCGCGTGGGACAGGCTGAGGATTTCGCCGGTTGGGATCGCGTCGAGGAGGTGCCCGATTTCGCCGGAATAGCGTTTGCCGGAGCGAGTTTGGAGGCCGCCCGAGACGGTCGGCGGCAGCGTCCACCATGCGGCACCGCCGCAGATCTGCGGCCGGTAGGCGCCTCGTGCTCCGCCGGCGTTCAGGACAAAGACGTCCTCGTCGAAGGAATCGCTGCCGATGTTCCGCGTGCCCACGTACGTGAGCGTGGAGCCTTTCGGGATGGGCTGCTTGCGGAAGCTGATGGCGACGCAGCCCGAGCCATAGCTTTGGCCTTGGGCCAACTCGAGCGATGCGCCGTCGACGGTAACGCGATAGGTCTTTCCGGGGACGAATCTCATATCGTGGTGTCTTTCGGTGAAGGTGGTGGCCAGAGCGCGGTGTTGATGTCGCAACGGATGAGGTGCACGGATCCGAGCTCATCGCCGACGAAGCGCAGCGTTCCCGTGACAAGGCCGGTCATATCGTCAGGATTTGCGTCGGCTGAGACCTCAAAGGGGCCATATCGTGGTGCGATGCGATCGAAGACGGCGTCGGCGCGATTGTGGTTGGTAAACACCTGCATTGAGGTGATATCGCCGTGTTCCAGCATCTCAACGACGACGTAGACGGGCGTCATGGGTTCGGCGCTACGCGTTGTCGTCGTTGAACGCGGCGAATTCGTGACCGGATTCGCAGGTGAACGTATCGGGATTGAATCCGAAAGAGGCGCGCTGCACGGAAAAGGGCGTGCTGCAGCCCTTGTAGGGGCAACGGAAAGGTGCTTCTTCGTTCGCAGGAAGCAAGACGTCGATGGATTCTTGCAGGAGCGCAAGCTGATCGGCGTTGTCGTGATGGCGGACGTTGCCGTGGTAGCGGCTGGACACAAGGGACGCGTAACCGCCGCCGGCGATGATGACTTGTGCATAGTCGGCGTGCTGGTTGCTGACGATCTGGATGGCGTTGGCATGATTACCGATCGCAACGTCGTGGACGCCGTCGTGGCGCGCGACGAGCGTATGCTGGCGAATCGCGTCAGCGATTTTCTTTCCACTTTCCGGATCGCGTTCGATCTCGGCGAGAGCGTCCACGCGGAAGAGGACAATGGCATCGTGCGCCATGGATGGACTCCTTGATGTGCGGGTTTTGCGACCGCGCGCTGCAAAGAAAACGACGGAGTGTCGCAGCGTGGGCGTCGGCGTAAGCAAGCGGCGCCCACGCCCTGCTACAACAGATTCAATATGAAAAGCCGGAGGCGTGACTCGAACACGCAGCCTGCCACTTACGAAGTGATTGCTCTGCCATTGAGCTACACCGGCATGGAGCCGACAGCCGGAATTGAACCGTCTAGAGCTGGGTACAGGCCAGCTGCCCTCACCGTCGGGCGTCAGTCGGCAAGATTGTTGGAAGGGTGATTTCTTCTTTCACAAAGCGGTCGTTCCTCAGGTCTCGCGTCCGTCCTAACGTGCCCAGAGAGCCTTCCCGGAGGGTTATCTTGCAAAGTTTCTTTATTGGACGACTCCGGAGTCGCGGAATAATGCGAGATTTAACCTTGACAGATTCTACCATCGCAAACGCAATTTGCAGTACTGCGACGTTGCGGTGTATCGTCACGGTCATGAATGATGCAAACAGCCCCGTTATCGACCTCCGACTGCACTGCGAGAAGTGCGATCTGCAGTGTCATCCAGCTTTTGCGGCTGCCGCAAAAGCACTCGGCGTGTCGCTGCCGAAAGCTACGACGCACCGGTCACTCTTTCATCGGTTGCAAGACACGTGGTATTGCGTCTGCGAAGCGTACCCAATGAAGCATCGATGGAAGGTCTCGGGTACCGATTCCAAGGTTTTGGATCGTTTGTGGCGTGAGCAAAGCGGATCCAGATGATGGTGTAGACTCGTTCGAGAGGCTGGGCTCGAACCAGCGTATGTCAGATTCAAAGTCTGATGCCTTACCATCTTGGCTACTCTCGAGTGCTTTGTGGTTGGGTTGCGTTGAGTTGGTTCAGCTCGCTTCTGGAAGGTCGAAGAGCGGTAACTGTCCGGTTCGTTGTGCTCTCTGCTGCGCGGGATCATCGTAGGTCGCATGGACGCGAAGTTTCTCGTCCCAGCCAAAGAGCATGTGCGCCGGCGTGAACCAGTACTCGCGCTCCTCCAGACTTAGGGCATTCCCACGAATGACCATCGCAGGAATGTTGCGCAGGCTGAGCTGGATGAATGCCATGTGGCAGCAGCGTTCGTCGATATCGATCGCGGTCAGATGAACGTGTTCTTCGATTGGAATCTCCGCTTTGCGCAGCTCCTCGAAGGTGGCGATCGCGATGCTGCCGGCGCCGATGCACGGCTCGGAGATCCGCATGACCCGGCCCTTGCCCACGATCTCACGTGCGGCCTCGACGGCCGTGATTTTGGCCATCATCGTTGATACGTCGAAGGGTGTGAAAAATTGGCCGGTCCTGTCGTTGCCGAGATTCGATCCCATATAGACGTCGCCGAGGACGTCGCCGCCTTCCGTTTCCGTCGCAAGCGCGACCTCGCCAAGCGCCTGGGCGAAAGCCTTGGCGTCTTCATCGGAATATCGGCCAATGACGTTGAGGTAGCGCGCTTCGCGCCGGTCGTATTCCTCTTTGCTGCGGGGGATTCGGTTTGCGATCGCGATTGCGGAGAGTTCGACGAAGTCACGAAAGACGTCGTGCCGAGCGCGCGAGTATCCGCCGCCGACCTTCTCAAGGATCTTGATCGTGGCACGGCGATGCTCGCCGTGGACGTTGCGAACCGGGTGCTTTGATGGCATGGGGTCCTTCTGCGCGCAATGGCCGCGCAGCGACGGCCGCGGCCGCTGCGCGCGACGTCTTAGCCGCGAGACGTAATCGAAACATCGACCGCTCCGATACCAACGGAGTGCTCTGCCACTGAGCTATCCCGGCGTGATTCCGGAGGTAGATCCCAGCGAACCGGCGTGCGTTCCAACGCGATGTGGTTGCGAAATAGGTATGGTGCCGACGCTCGGTTTCGAGCCGAGGTCTTCCCGATTAAGAGTCGGGAGCTTTCAGTAAGCTACGTCGGCATGGTGCACGTCGCGTGATTTGAACACGCATCTTTTCGCTTAAAAGGCGAAGGCTCGACCGTTGAGCTAGACGTGCACATTTGCAACGAGTAGGATTCGAACCTACGTGGTGCTTCGCACTCCGGGGTTACAGCCCGGCCCGTTCAGCCGCTCCGGCATCGTTGCATGGTATAGCGATTGCGCCCGGAGGGCGTCGAACCCCCAAGAGCTTATTGCTCGCTGCGTCCTAAGCGCAGTGTGTTTACCAATTTCACCACGGGCGCACGGGTGAGGCGGTTGTTTCAGACCTTCTCGAAGGCCGTCGATACATCGACGACGATATCGGTATCGTTTTCCGCCGTCATGGAGCGTGCGGATACGTTTATGACGGTGAGCTCCATGGATGGGCGTTCGCGCCAGCTGACGCGATCGCCAACAGCGAACGTCTTGGGCTCATGCAGTGCCGCCCGCTTCTGTTGTTCGAGGCGCTCGGCTTTTCGAGCCTTGCGGGCCCGCACCGATGCAATGGTTGCCGCTGTCGTGGTGCGGGCCATCAAAATATCTCTCGCGGTCGTGGACTCGAACCACGAGCCTGCTGAGTAACAATCAGCTGCTCTACCAAATTGAGCTAACCGCGAACGTTCGGACGTCGGCTTGGCAGCGTTTGAGTGGAGGTCAGTCGGCGAGCACGCCCGTCGGCGGATCCATCGCCAGACCGTAAAAATCGCTCCCGTCCTCCATGCGGGTCCCCTTGTCGATCGCGCCGTTGCTTACCGCGCGCTCGAGCTCCGCCTTGACCTGCGGCGCCGGCACGCCCTTGAGGCTCGGGTGTCGCAGCAGCGTGGGGAAGTCCATGCCGCGAGCCTCGCGGATCACGTGACAAATCGTCTCGTACAAGTCCATAGTCATAGTATGCCGTTTCTTTGCGTGCAGGAAAAGGGTACCAGGTGGGCCGCGTAGCGGTCTATTACGACGGCTGGCATTCGCTTTTGACGCCCAAGAAGGTGCTCGGCTTTACGGGTCCCGAGCACCAATGGGTCGACATTGACCCCCTGAAAATGGCGCTCCGGACGGCTGCCGCAGTGCATCACGATCTTGCGCTGACCCGGTTTGCGTTCCGCATTCCTCGGATCGAAGACAACGAGCTCGCGCACCGGTATCTGCGGGCGAAGGTCGCGGCGATGCAAGGCGACGGCATCCGGGTGGACTACGACCTGTTGCGAGAGCGTCCCGGGGAAATCCCGGGGACGGTGCGGATGAAAGAAGTGAGCGTCGACGTCGATATCGGCTGCCGGGTTCTGAACGATATCACCCGCACGGCGGTCGATGGCCAGCCGCTCTCTGCAGTCATCATTTTCACCGGCGATCAGGATCTGGAGAATCTCGGCAACTTCGCCAAGTCGCAGGTGCAAACGCTACAGCGGGCCGGCATGATGCGGGGTATCGATTTCGAGGTGTACGCGCCCACGCCGGAAGATCTGCAGTCGGCGATCAGGAACGCACACGTGCTACGATTTAACGCGCGCGACTACGCGCGATGCTTCGATCCGCGCAACTATATCACCCCGGCGAGAGAAGCGTTGGAGCAGGCGCATCAGCAAGAACTTGCCGATATCCGCCGGAGCATGATGACGCGTAATGGCGTGAGCCTGCGCGAGCTCAAGCAGCCTGAAGGCCTGCTCGTTGGCGAATTCGTCGACGTGCGAACGCGGTATTGCGCCTTTCGCACGGAAGCAAACGAGATTGCGATTTTCGCGCGCAATCGCCTTGGGCTCAAACCCGTGCTCGGTCGGCAGTACGCGCTTGCGCGGGACGGCAACGTCTGGAGCGAAACGGCGCGCGGCCGCGACGCGGAGAAGTCGGTTACACAGCGATAGCGTGAGCGTCGGCGTCCGGCGCAGCTGCGATGCCGTTGCGCGGCGTCGTCGATTGTCGTGAGCGACTGCGCGCGCGCAGCGGGGCGGGTGCGGCCGATCGCTCCGATTGCTGCCAGGCTTCTCGTAGGAGCGTCAGCGCCCGCCGGTGCAGTTGCGAGACGCGCTGAGGCGTCACACCTATGTCTGCGGCAATATCGTAAAGGCTGTGGTCCTGGGAGTAGTGCGCTTCGATGATGGCACGAAGGCGAGCAGGGAGGGCAGCGATGAGCGTCCGCATGTGCTTCTGCTGTATGTCGAGCTCGAAGACACGGGCCGGATCGCCCTCACCGTCGACGGGAAGCTCCACGTCGTGCGGGAGCGGTGCATCCAGCGACAGCGGGAAGCCGATCGCGCATCGCTGGAGCGAACGCGTAAATCCCGGAATGCGCGCCTCGATAGCCTCATTGGAAACGTCAGATCCGGTTGCGAGAAGGTCCGCACGGAGCGCTTCTCCTTCTCGAACGCGTCGTCGATGCCGCTCAGAGGTTGGAAGATGCCGGCGCATGGTATTCATCATCGCGCCCAACACCGTGTGCCACACGTACACTTCGAGCTTCACGCCGTAATGGGCGTCGTAGCGGTCGACGGCCTTCACAAGCGCCACGCAACCATCGCCGACGAGTTCGTCGAGCTCTGGACAATGGGAGCGCCCACGCACAATGTAGCGCGCAGCCTTGTGCACGATGGGAAAGAGTCGCGTGATGGTTTCGTCGCGATGGTTTGCATCGATCATGGTGGTATGACCAAAGATGGTCGGGACGACAGGAATTGAACCTGCGACTTCTTCGTCCCAAACGAAGCGCTCTACCAAGCTGAGCTACGTCCCGATGGAGTTGCAGCGTGCTGCTGCGTTTACGCGCACGCTCGTGCTGCGAGAAATCGTTCGATATAGACATCGTCGTCGGGTCGTCTGCGGTGTCCGAGAACGGCGACGCCGGCGAAGAGCGAGCGGCACCAGCGTACGATGCGCACGTCGCAGACAACGCACAGGTGTCGAGTGCCGATCGCGCTCGCTGCCAGATCCGCAAGTGGGGCGACACAGCGCCGTGCATAACCTTTCCCGCGGTCTCTCGGCGCAACATACACGCCGATGAGACCGGCCTTCTCCCCGATCCGCGGTGGGACCGGCGGGCAGCCACAGACGTCGTTGGTCGTGGTGATGAACAGACCGTGTGCGACGATCGTACCGTTTACGCGCAGGATGCTCGCTGCGCGCGGCGTGCGGCGCAGCTGTACGGCTTTAGCGAAAATGCCCGCTCGTTCATAGAGAGATTGGTCGAGAATTTCGTCGGCGTGAATAGGATCTGTGCTGCTGATGACCTCAATATCAGGGGTCTGCGGTAGCGGAAGTGCGAGTAGCCGTTGCCAGAAGCGGATTTGACGCTGGGTCATGCGCTCCGTATCGAAGCGCGCATCGCTCGCGATGCGTGTGGATGGGGTGACGACGTGATGCATTGCTAGGAGAACGGATTGACGATATCCATATTGACGACGCCGCCGTCGTCAAGTGCCAGATTCGTTGCTTCGCCGAGAAAGGAGCGGAAACTAAACCCGGCAAGTTGGCCGTCGCCGACGAGCGTCATGGCATGGAGGGGACAGAGAGCTTGCGTCGTGTCATCGTCGTCGCCAGGAACGAGTAGCCAGCCGTCACGGGAGACGTAACCGCCGACGAAGACGCTGTGTGGACAGATGAAAATGTCGTGATCGCCGATGCACGGGTCCCGGAAGAAGCCGACGGCGGCAAGGGGCTCGTGTGCGATGCCCTGCTTCGTCGCAGGGCAGCCGGCGGTTGCGCATCCATCGCTGAGGAGACCACGCACGACCGATTCGGGCCGAAAATGTTCTCCAACCCGATCGTCGATGAGAAGTCTCCAACCATCAATGGTGCTTACGACGATTTTCTCCATGCGGTGTCCTTTCTCGGGTTAGAGGGAAGCCAGCCACGCCTTGTAGCGATCGCAGAGATCTCGTTGTCGCGCTGCCAGCGTCGGCGCGTCTTCGTGATACGGGTGCGCTGGCTCGCCGCAAAACGGGCACCGATCCGCGGGCACCAGCGCTTGGAGCATGTCGTCTCCAACGCTTTCGGAGGCATGATGCGGACAAAATGCCAGAATGCCACCCGGCGTCTCGGTGTCGACGAAGAGCCAGCCTTCGGGGCTGACGTATCCGTCGAGATTCTGGCTGCTCGCGCACGTCCATGGATCGTGCTTATCGATGCACGGATGTTCGAAGAAGCGGATGTGGCCGGTCAGTTCGAGGTTGCGTTGTGTGACGCGTTCGGTGCAGTGCTCTGTCTGACAGGTCTCGCTGACGAGATGTTGGAGTCCAGGCTCCTTGCGATACGCTTCCGGCCTGAGCACGGTATTCAAGAGAGCGAGCCATTCGGGAACGTTGGTGATGGAGATTGCCATAATGGCGGTAGTTACCGTGTTCTCCAAGCGGATTTCCTTGACACGCTCTATTCCCGGACCATCGTGACCATCTGGCCGTTGACGGACAGGCCAAGTGGTGCTCCTGCGGTTTGGATGCCGTACCGAATCCGGTTATGGAAGGCGGCGCGCCGCTCGGAGGAGTCCGGGTACCGCCAATTCTTCTTACTGCACAGCTGCCGTGCAATCGACGGAATGGATGCCGTGCGAGACTCGATGCGGGCGAGCACTTCGGCAGCAAGCGACGCCCAATGCCACGCTTGCTCGCGGTCGGGAGGAACTTCGCGAAGATTTCCTTCGCGCGGTGGCGTTTGGGGCGCGGTTTTGCGAACTGCCGGCGCTGATTGCGGTGCTGGCTTGGATGATGGCTTTTGCGCAGGCGATTGCCCCGCGGGGTGAATCCGTTCGAGATCTTCTTTGGTAAGAGCTTTTTTGGCGAAGGCGGCAAGTTCGGCATCGATATCAAGCCGGTGCGTCGTCGTTTTGTGATTGTAGAAAAACGCGATCGCCTTTGCCATGTGTTCGATGGAGATCGTCGGGCGCGCGCTATAGGCTTTGGCTTGCCGGATGATCTCGGAGACGGTGATCGTGGCAAGCTTGGAGCGAAGGCGTTTGCGATCGAGTCGGTCGCCGGCGATGGCGATAAACACGCCGATTCCTTCGATGAGGCCTCCGCGCAGCGAGTCGCGCTCGCCGTTCCAGACGGCCGAGATCGTCTGTAGCGCCTCGGAGAGCACATCGGGCCCAAATCGGCGATAGGTGCGTTCGAGCGCTCGCGTGCACACCAGGCCACCCTTGATACCGGTGTTCGCTATCCGGAGTCCGGCGGCCGTCGTAATTTGGTCGATATGGTGGACCTGCTCGTCGCCCGCGATCAACATCGCATGATAGAGCTGATAGTGGGTCATCGCGCGCCGCTTGCTGTTGATTTGTGAGAACACGCGCGCTTCGTCTTCGATGGAATCGAGGTGGAGGATTCGGGCGAGAATTCGGTCGTCGTTACGGAAGCGACGTGCTTCGACGCGCGTTTGTCCGTCAATGACCCGGTACCACTCGCCGTCCTTTTGCATGACCGAGTTCACGGTGATGGGTTCGCAACTATCCTCGTCCCAATTTCGCACGAGCTTCTGGACTTGCTGCTCGTCGACGTTCCGTTGGTAGGATCCCACGAGGATTCGTGTGAGAGGGATGTAGCGAAACGTCTCAGGGATGGGGTCGTGGCTGGGATCCTTGAGGGCTCGGTCCATGCTCGTTCCTTTATTGGCATGAAAAAGTAGCCGTTGGCGATGCGGGAAGTATACCACCGGCTAAGGTGTACGTGGTAGGTATCGCTTCGTCTGGAGCGGTTCCAAGCTGCGAAAGTCGTAGCCGCAGGTGGAGTCGAGCCACCGTCGTCCGCGTATGAAACGGATGCTCTACCATTGAGCTATGCGGCCGAATTGTGGACCGAAGGCGGATCGAACGCCTCTACCCGTCGTTGCAAGCGACAGTCCTCGCCATTGAGGTCGGCCCGGGGAGCCGGGATGTACGGCTCCCGGTCGGCCGTTATGCGCCGATGCGCTCCTCGAGGTGCGCGCTGGCGGTGAAGAACCAGGCGTGCCAATCGGTGGGCACGTCGATCTTCAGGTTGAGCCATGCCACGAAGTGCGGCTCGCGCGGGGTGCGCAGGAGCTTCATGCCCGCTTCCGCCGGCGTGCGATTATCCTTGCGGGTATTGCAGCTTCCGCAAGAAGCGACCGCATTTTTCCAGCTGTGGGCTCCGCCCCGACTGCGGGGAATGATGTGATCGATCGTGAGGTTCTCGCGCGCGCCGCAGTATTGGCAGCGGTGCTCGTCGCGCCGAAAGAGATTCGCCTTCGTCAGCGGCACCGTCATGCGCGGTCGCCGAATGAACGCGAACAGGCGAATGACCGACGGCAGCGGGATGGCGACCCTGATGCTGCGGACGGCGCCAGTCTTTGCGCTGACGATTTCGGCCTTGCCGCTCAGGATCAGCTTGAGCGCACGCTGCAGCGTTGCGCGGTTGAGCGGCTCGTAGGTTGCGTTGAGCACGAGCACGTCGGCCGTCATGATGAGGACCTCCTTTCTTTCTGGGATGAGAGTGCGGTACGCAGGGTGTCGTTGATGAGCTGGTGTCGCTGCGCCGGCGTCAGCGTCTCCCACGATGGCAACAGGTCGAGCACGTCGTCGTCAAGACGTACGATCCGGGTGTGCTGGGGATGGAGCAGGGGAGCGTGCCGCCCAAGGACCGTGCAGATCTCCGCGATCGCGTCGGCGCCCAGGCTTTTGCAGGTTTTTCGGAATCTGGGGTCGTCCATGGTGCGCAGCGCCGAGACGGTCAGCTTGCGATTGGCGAGTTGGCGAAACGTGCCGTGCGTGAAGCGGATATCGGCATCTTCTGGCGCGGAATAGACCCGATCGTAGTTTCGCGCGGTAGTGCAGGCGGTATTCGCGAGTCGCTGGATGTGGTAGCGCTGGATTCCAGTTTTGGCAGCGGCGTCAGTATAGGTGTGCGGCTCATGGCCGAAACCGAAGAGTAAATCAACCGCTAAGAGTTTCTCGTCACGGGCCAGACTCTCGAAAAAAAGCCGGTGCCGATGCTTACGCACGATGGCGATGGTTTCAGGCGATAAGGACGGTCTATCCATCGATGGAGCGCTTTCGGTAGAGATCTGGACGTTGTGTGCTAACAGTTTAGCTCGTACCTAGACAGACGTGGTAGATTGTGGTCACGTTTTAGGCAAGTTGTAGTCGTAAGTTGACCTCGCCGTGGTCAACATCTAGGTAGGGTTTGGTAAGTGGAGCCGGCATGCGGAATCGAACCGCACTAATGTGCTTGGAAGGCACGTACATTACCACTATGTTATACCGGCACGGCGTCGCGCGTTTGTCTCTAAAAAAAAGGTGCAGGTGTATGTAGCACTTACCACGTACATCAACGCGCCCGTAGAAAGGACCGAAAGCCAAATGGATTCAACCACGGCCGGGGCTGATTATACGTATCCAGACGATGTCGAACTCATAGGCGGTTTATTTCCCGATGAAGAGATCGGCATGCGGCGATGGGATCTCTTTAGCGTTACAGGCTGCCTTCTTGCGCCCAAACAGGCGCATGCGCTAATCAATGACGAGCCAGTTCGTGTCGCATTGGTGACGAGGCCAGAAGTATTCATTTTCTTTTACAACATTGGCGCAACAGGTTGGACCGGGTTGCCATTTTCAACGTCGCTGCATAAGGGAGGCCTCTTTCGAGAGATGGCCATAAAGCTTCCGAATGACGAGTTCTCGAATCGACTCTTACTCGATATCATCGTCGTAGAGGAATGTTCGCGTCGCATGTTGGCCAGTCGTTCGCGGACGGTTCCGGCTCCGTTTTCAGCCAGGATGATCGAGGAGTTGAAGCGTCAAGCGGCGCTGAACCCGCCGCTTCCGCGTGTTGTGAGCGTCATGGAGTCGCTCTACAATGCGCGATCGCTTAGCAGTCTACTCAAGGAGTCAGTGGTTCGCGCGACGCTCGATCCGTGCTGGAATTGCGGGTTTCACCCAGAACACAACTGAGGACTTCGGATTTAGTTTGAACAAAAAAAAGAAGATTGGAGCGTCCGGCGGGTAGTGAGCCCGCGGCCTCGACCTTGGCAAGGTCGCGCTCTTCGGCTGAGCTACGGACGCATGGTGAATTGCGGACGACTTACGGGGTCTCGATCGCGTGGAGCAGATCTTCTTTCGCGACGCGGTCGCGTTCGGCTTTCGCTGTCGCAAGTGCGTGTGACGTCACTTTATCATACCTCTTAAAGACAGCATCAAGATCCGATTGTATCTCCATAAGGGATGATATGTGTCTAAGTACTGTTTCGATATTGTTATGGATAATTGGTCGATAGCTGGCAAACGCGGTCGGCGCTTCTCCGTACAGTTTCATGTACACCGAAGCATTTCGCAGGCTTTGAGCCATGATATCGACATCTTCGGCCATACGATCACGCTCAGGTAGCGGCTGACCGATGACGGCACTATACGCATCAAACGCCTGGCGCAGCTGAGGGACGCTTTCGCGGTAGGCCTCAGATTGATAATCCATCGCTACCGCTTCTTCCGTTGGGGTGTTTCCTCCAGGCTTATATTGATTACCAATGGCGCCGATTGCGATAACCATTCGTTGCAGATTCTCTTCTGCTTTGTTGTAGTCGTTGGCTCGTCGTTCTGCCTGAGAAACCGCATCGTTCAATGCATTGATGTGGTTTCGATGCGCATTGAGGCGCCACAGTACGATGCTGATACAAACGATACATATCGCGGCGGCAAGAGAAAGTACACGAGTTCGTGGTGCGTTCATGTGCTTAGCTCCATTGAAGCAACTGACGCATCAGCCGCCAGGCGCACCTTTCCCTCAGCCTTTGTATACGCTTCTGAATGCGGTGCCTCGATCCAGACCTTCTTCCAGGCAATAAGGTCGTGCGCAATATCCGCTGTGCGACACAAAGGCCCAGTTGGACCGGAGCTAAGAATACGCGCATTCCAAAAACGTGTGTTCGGATACACGATGACGGGAACGTAGTATCCATGATGCACGATGACCGCAAGGCGCGCGCGCGTACGGTGCACGCCGGCAAAGGTCTTCGCGATTTTACAAACCCACGGAATGTCGAGAGGGATAGTGATGCTGCTGACGGTCGAAAGGCCGTCGTGACGGCGATAGCGCAGCGCACAAAAGACATCAAATACGCCGATTTGGCTTGGACCGTACGGATCTCCGGGGTAGTTCTTAGGCCCCGCGCTCACGGCATAGAGCATCGATCGACTCCAGTATGCGACATATCATCCGCCAGTGATAGGCGGTGAAACTCTTCGGCACCGTACGCGCGTAAGCCGTCCTCATGGAGCAGCCACATCCTCGCGATGCCGGCGGCCAGGATCGTCTTTGAGCAGGCGACGCAGCTGGGCGAGCCGCTGGGGACCGGCGCCCCGTCGACGGTCTTCACGTGCAGCATCTGCGCTCCACGGGCGGAGCGCCCGGCTTCGAGCAGCGCGGCCATTTCGGCGTGGATCGCGGTGTGCCGGCACGTGCGCTTGCAGTCGGCGTTGGCGCTGCATCGCCACGGCGCCGGTGGAGCGTTGTAACCGGTGGCGATGAGTCCGCCGATCGCGAAGATGGCGACGCCGCGTTTGCTTAGGCAAGGGCTCTCGAGCGAGGCAGCGACCGCGTGCGCGAGCGCTTCGTCGGCGTTCATGAGACTTCGATCGTGTCTTCCGTGTCGGGCGGCAGGACGTACCACGGAAAGTAGTCCTTATGGAAGCGTTCCCACCGCTCATCGTCGTGTCGGATCACGTCTTCGGTGTTCCCGAACTGGTCGCGGTAGCGGATGGTGCCGTCGTCTTCGTCGAGTTCGAGCACGCCGCCATCGGCAAGTTCAAGCTCACGCATGGTGTTTTGGTGCATCGTGTTGTCTTTCCGGCGGCTACGCGGCCGCAGCTTCCCGTTCGTAGGGCTGGCCCAAGCACGCGCACGCGCTGCAGACGTCGGCCGGGTTGGGCGCATTGCGAAATGCGGGTCCGAGGGTGTCATCGACGATCGTTTGCGCCTCGATGCTCTTCGCGTCGACCCGATCGTACGTCACGGTGTTGAATATCTTGTTTTCGCGCGAGCAACCCTTGGTCTCACACACGATATCGAAGATGAGTGGCATGGTCGTTTCCTCTTATGCGGACCGTTCGACGAGCTCGCCGTCAGGTCCAAGATCGTAGGTCGGTTGCGTCAGACGCGTCTCATTCATGTACCGCGGTGCGCAGGCGTTGCATGCGTTGTGTGCTTGGACCGTTGCGGTTGGCGTCCACGGCACGCCGGCAGTGCTTTCGCGCATGCGCCGCAGCTCATAGTGGCCGCACGAATGGCGTACACGATAGTTTTGCGTCTGATTCGGATCTGTCATCATAGGAATGCTCGTTGAGAGAAATGGTGGATGTAGATGGATTCGAACCACCGACCCGCTGCTTATCGAGCAGCCGCTCTGCCTGGCCTGAGCTATACATCCATTTGTCTACGGTAGTGGTGATCGCGGCGAGATTTGAACTCGCGTTCTCGGCGTGAGAGACCGATGTACTGACCGCTATACGACGCGACCGTGTACTAACCGTCAAGACCGTACAAACTCCCAACGGGAATCGAACCCGTATTTCCAGCGTGAAAGGCTGACGAACTACCGTTATTCGATGGGAGCGCGTGGCGGTCTCGACGGGCCTCGATCCCGTGACCTCTGCCTTGACAGGGCAGCGCTCTATCCAAACTGAGCTACGAGACCACATTTGTATGTAGGTAAGATCAGCGCACGGCATCATTGCGGCGTGCGCTGATCGCTTTTGGAGGAAGGTGGAGGAGTCGAACCACTAGCGCTCATCACGCCACCACGGTTTTCAAGACCGATTGCCAGCCAACCCAGCGGCACCTTCCACAGTATATTGGAGTCGCGAGCGTGAATCGAACACGCGATGGCGGTTTTGCAGACCGCAACTTTGCCACTTAGCTATCGCGACATACGCGCTCGGCAAGACTTGAACTTGCGACCTTCGCCTTCGCAGAGCGACGCTCTATCCAGGACTGAGCTACGAGCGCACGAGTAAATATGCCGTCGGAGCGATTCGAACGCCCGACTTCCGCGTTAGGACCGCGGCACTCTATCCAACTGAGTTACGACGGCATGGTGGACAGTCAGGGACTCGAACCCCGAGTCTTCTCTGTGTAAAAGAGCCGCTTTCCCATTAAGCTAACCGTCCATTTGTCGTAACGTTGAAGCGATATGGGGAAGGCCGGTGTCGAACCGGCGACCTTCTACTTTTCGGGTAGACGCTCTACCAAATGCTCTCGCCTGAGCTACTTCCCCTAGTTGTTACTTGCCGGCGACGGACGCCGGTATTGCACGTCGAGCAGATATTCGGATCGCGGCGATTCGGCGGCAAATACTGCACGTTCCAGCGCCACGAAGCGGCGTTGTGCCGTTGCGCGAGTCGGTCCGTCGTAGACCACATCCATGCCAGCGGGTTTCGTTAGGTCGACGACCAGATAACGGCGCATCATGATGCTCCTTGTAACAGACAGTTTTCGGATCCGGGACGATTCGAACGTCCACAGCCCTTGCGAGCCTCGGCGCCTTAGCAGAGCGCTGGGTTAGCCAATTTCCCTACGGATCCAAGTGACAGGCCGACGCGGAATCGAACCGCGGCATCTCTCGATTTGGAGTCGAGCATGTTTCCACTACACTATCGGCCTATGACAGTTTTTTATCAGCGATAGATCGGGTCATCGCATAGCAACGACACCAAAACGAACGCGTGGCCCATTTTCTTTGTCTCACAGCGACCGACGTCTTGGAGTGTCATGCCGAGCTTCACGTGGTCGTAGCCGTCCCAGTCGCGCAGATACACGATCTTTCCGTCGCGCATTGCATCGGCAAGGAGCTTCGTGAGGTACGCGAACGACAGCGTCGTAACGGTAGCACGGGAATAGAGCGGCACGTAGATCTTCTTGCGCGCCTCGATGTATCCCAGACGCTCGCCATCCCACAATGAAAACTCAGGGCGGGCGCCCTTGCCCATGGGGTAGCGCACGGCCCGCGGATTATCCCAACCCGCTTGGGCCCACGCGAAGTACTCCGGCGCAATCTCGCCGTTCGGCAAGATGTGGCGGGCGTAGACTTTAGCGTATTGCCACGCGTTTTCCATCGTGCGGGCTTGATAGTCGCCGTAGAGTTTGCCGCCCGGAAGATGGAACGGGCTCAGGCCGGCTGCCCACGGCTGCGATCGCGACGTCGTGTCGACGGCGATGCCGTCCGGTGGAATCTTCGCGAACATGTGGACGACGCGGAGGTGATCGCGAATCATCGCTTATGCGGTCGCTACAGCTTGTGCGTCCGCGTAGCGCAGGGCGATCTCCGCTACCGCGCACCAGGTTCGATACGGTGAGGCGAAGCGTCCGCCGACGACCCGCCCGTCGACGAGGCTCATCGTGTGCTGGATACCTTCGCCCCAAAAGAAACATCCGTGGACGGGCTCGTGGCAGACGCCTCTGCCTCCGCACGGTCTCGCGTGCTGAAACGATCCCGGCGACGTATCCAGCAGAATCTCGTCACGCTGGACGCGTGAGCGATAGCGCCAGGCCAGGGTGTCGCACACGTGCTCCAGTGTCGCGCGTTCTTCGTTTGTCAGGCCTGGTTCTGCGAGTAGCTGTGTGAGTGAAATCGAGCACGCAGCGGGCGCTGCCCGCAGGGCATCGAGGATCTGATGATGCTTTGCGATCTTCCTCATGCGGCAGCCTTTGTCTGAGGAGATAGGTGTAATCGGACGTCGACAACGATTTCCGTGGACAGTCGACGACGTGCCCGTTCGCCTCGGCAGATGATCTCGCGCTTGATGGCGGAAGTCTTTGGATCGACGGACAATGCAATCATGCGTGCGCGCAAGATCTTCTTGCCGGGACGCTTCGGCAGCTGCTCGCGCGCGATCCGCTCGAGATTACGTTGCCACACGCGCATTTCCGCATCGTAGATTTGCTCGCGGCGGCGATCGGTCTTCTTCCGCAACGGGTGCGACGAAAAGCGGTCGAGGCACGGTCGGCAATACTCGTAATACTGTCCGCCGTAAGGCGCCCACCGTGCCGTACAGCCGAGTCCTTTGCAGGCATCACAGTCTCGGTACGCGGTAAACGTCTGCCGATCGCGCCGGTGCGACGGGCACGACGGCGGATGGCTTACGCGAATGGCGCCGTCGAGAGGATACTCGGCGCAGACGTACGGCTGCTTTCGCTCGCAGGCATAACACAAGCCAGTGAACGTGCCGGCATAGAGTTCAGCCCGATGATTCCCGTCGGCGTTGAGGACAATATTGCAATCCGTGCAGCGCGAGTTTGCGGGAAACATCCCCGTGCGCCGGTCCATCGGCGCAAACGCTGTCTCGAGGAGTTGATGGATTCTCATGAGCGCGAAGCCGAGACGAGATCGTGCAGCGCGGTCGAGGTGCCGTTTTTGAGATCGGCGCGCACGAGCTCGATGCGTACCATCGTATCCTCCGGTATCTCCAGGAGCGAATTGAGCAGGTCACGGTCGGCTGGACTCATGTTGTCGATACGGATCGCAGTGATCAGCTGCTCGTGCCATGTGTTTCGCTCGCGGCGTGCTTTAGCTAACGCCTGCTGAATCAGCCACCGGTCGACAAGCTTGATCTGAGAATTCAGTTTGCGGTCTACTACGGAACGCTTGGAACGCACGGATACTCCTTGCCGTCCTCTACGCATCTGCGTCGAAGGCGCCGGCGTTACCGCCGCGGCGTCTTCGCGCATGTCTCTCCGCCGTCGCGCCGGCGTCCGACCACCGGCACGACACACTCTCCCCTCCCTCGCGCATGCGGGAAAAGGGCGCACGGGGGCAAGGCTCAAGACCTGGCGATCGTCGTTGCGAAACGCTCGCGTCGGAACCCGTGCGGATGGGTCGTTTTCTTTGCAGTTTTCAATGTGCGATATCGGTGCTCACGCGCGGGCTTCATGGATCCGTTGCGTGCCGACAGGGTCTGGGGTGGTGGGCCGGGCTCGAACCGGCTTACGCGCGGCTCACAACCGCGTCGCGCACCTACGTTTGCGTTCAACCACCATGCGTACATGTAAAAAGGCCGGGGCGGGTTCTCCGCTCCGGCCTTTCAACGCTGCTATGCGTACCGAGATACGGTTTACCCTGAAGGTCCCTCCGCGAGTGCGCGTGGGCTGGACGTCGCAAACGACGACTGTCCCTTCACGATCGCAGAATGCATGACGAGCCCGCGACGGCAATCGATGCCGGCGGGTTGCCAACGTTCGTTCCTTGATGTGGTGAGCAGGGTTCTCATTGTGACGTGTCCTTTAGGTCGGTATCTGGCTCGCGAGCACGTACCGGAGTACGTGGTCGCATCGTGTACTGTAGCGCTGCGGCGGGGCGACTGTCAAGGTTTGGCGACAATATCCCCGTCTTCATCGAAGAGAAGCTCGTGCGATTCGGCAACCTCAACGAGGTACGCTTCACTGTCGAAATATTCGTAATCCGAACGCAATGAGGACAGCAACTCCCTCTCGATTGCGTCGACGAGCGATTCAAACGCCTCTTCGACCATCTTTTCGGCCTGCTCGCGGACCATGTGGTGCCGCGGAAGCATGTCGTCGTCGTCGACGGCCTGCTCGAGGGTGACCTCCAACTCGCGCCAATCGCTGGATGATCCGCCATGGACGATAATGCGTGCGCTGGCCGAGTAGTTGTTCTCGCGCGCAAATTCGATCGCTTCCCCCAGCGACGCATAGGTTGAGCACTCCCGCCGGAACGGAACGTCCTTCGTCGTTGCCCCTCGCGTTAATTCGTCCAGGTCGAGCGATCTGCTTCCCTGTTCCTCAACGTACGCATATTCGTGGCCATAGCCGACATTGTAGTAAATGGAGGGATTCGAAAACCCGAGACACTCGGCGTACTCTTTGGCGTTTTCTTGCATGAGTTCGCTGATGATCCAGCTCTCGCGCTCGGCGACAGACTGGAGAGCGCTTGCGCGTAGGCTTGCGGGAATCGACTTGATCGTATAGTGGACAGGCTCTTTACCGTCCTCAAGATCCTCGTCGAGCTCTTCTTCGAGTTCTCCGTCGAGGTCGTCGTCGTGCAGCAGCGTTGCGGCCATGGCATCTTTCAAAAGCGAAGGGGTCGGCACCTAAGGCCAACCCCTTCGCGTCCGTCGTTTCGGTCAGACTAATTGCGCGTGATGACGATCCGCCCGGTCGTATGTTGCCGGCACATGCGCGGAACGAACGCCGTGCCGGACCCTCGGTCGGGATCCAGCACGCGTTTGGCAATCGGCGCCAGCTCCTGCGTTCCGAAGGCCATGCGAATCACCAGATGTAGCTCGCCACCGGTGTTCGCGACGTTGTCCACTTCGATGTCGCCCGGTTGAGGGAATGGCTCCGATGCGTGAACGATTGGTCGCAGAATTGCGGACGACGGCGCCAGCGCGCCGAGCGCGCCCGTCGTGTAAGGGAGTGGATACTGCGGGCACATGGCGCGCACGACGTAGGCCGGTGGCGATGCTGGAAGCGCCGGTGGCGGTGCTGCGGGCATCAGCCGCCCAGAAGTGCCGTCGATGCGGGCGTATTCCCTGACGAAACCTTTGTCGGACGCATCGGTGGGTCGACGGTCGGCATGGTGCGAACGATGGTCGCGCCATTGTCGACGACGAGCTGTCCGAAGGTTCGGTCAGGGCACAGTTCGCCGAGTTGTGCGGTCGTGGAGCCGCGCGTCGGATCGAGAATGCGCTCGTCGGTGAGAATGAGGCCTTCCGGCCCAGACATCCACGTGACGATCAAGCGCAGGTTTCCGGCTTCGTCGGGGGCGCTCTCGATGCGGACGTCACCTGGCTGGGGAAAGGGGCGGTTCGCGTTGCTCACCAGGCGCAGGTACGTCGTCGACGGGGCGGCTTTGACGATCGCGACCGGCGCCGTGTACCGTTGCCAGTCGTCTGGGCACGAGACACGTGCCACGTACGCCGGCGGCGCGGGTGGGATCGAGGCGGGAAGTGCAGTCAGCATGAGGCCAGTATACGTCCGCTGCGCCGAAAACGGGTCAAATCGGCACCGCTCGGACGGGGTTCAGGCCAGAATGCGTGCGTCCGGAAACCGTCGCGCGCCGCCGCGAAGGTATGTCAGCGACCGTTCGGAGGCGATCCAGCGCCGCTCGAGCTTCTCGGCGGCTTTGGCCGTCGTGAGCGAGCCTGCCATGGGATCGTAGACGAGATCATCGCGTTCCGTGAGGAATGCGATCGCGAATTCGGCGACCGCCATCGGCATCGTCGCAGGATGCGCCTTCTCGCTGGCGGCGCGTAATGCGCGGTGATACGCATCGTTGCTGGCCGCGTTGGCGGCGATCACGAGGTTTGGCGCGATGGAGCCGCCGTTATCGCGCGCGAAGCTGTTGGGTCCAAAGCTGATGCCGGAGGGACGTTTTCCGTCACGCTCCTCGCGCATCGACCGTCTTCCGGAGGGCGAATACGGCACGAGCACGCGTCGGTTGTCGGCTTTCGTGTTGGCGGGGTCGGCGGAGAACCAAAGCAGCTGCTCGACCGACGACTTCAGACGTACGCGCCGGACACCCAACCATTCCAGCGGCGTCGGGAGCTTAGATGGGGAGTACCAATAGAGATCTTGGCACAGATGTAGGCCCAGTTCGTCGTGCATGTCGACGACGAAACGGTGGATATACGTGCTGACCGCCGGCATCCCAGACCGCCATGTCGTGCCGACGTTGAGGACCATGCTGCCGGTGGGCGTCAGAAGCGCGCGCCAGCGTTCGCATAAGCGGAGCATCGTGTCGAGCCACGTGCGCTCGTCGATCGCGCCATATTCGCGCGGGCGCAGAATCGGGTACGGTGGCGACACCAGCAGCAAGTCGACCGATTCACGGTCGATCACGCCGACGGCGTCTTCCGCACACGCCCACAATGCAACCCCTCGCTCGGTCTCGAACACGGTGACGATCGTTCCGCGTCGTGCATTGCGCAGGGATGTCCGCGCTTTATCCGTCAGTTCCCAGAGTCCGCGCTCGGGGCCGGCGATAAGTTCTTTGCACACGGCCGTCTGGCGTGTCCAGCGAATTTGTCGTTCATAGAGGTTGATCGGCTTGCCGTTCTTCGCGTGTTGCGTCATCGTGCGGGCATCGGCGCTGATGCCGAGGCGTTCGGCGATTCGGTCGTAGAGTTCGCCGGGACGTGCACATCCGCCGCGATCGCGCAGCTCTTCCAAAAGCGGAAGCAGGAGTTGTGACTGCGGCGGAATGCCGTTCCTCATCGTTCGAGGCCACCGTCTCGGGGTGGCATCGATCGCAGCGCGAGCTCGATGCGACCAAGCACGGTCGTCACATCGGGGAGCTTGCCCTCGGATTCTGGTGTGGTGCGGATCCGCTGCGCGATCGGCCGAAAGGTGGCCTGGCGTTCGCAGTGAGCGCAAGGCTCAAGCTTTCCGAAGGCTGTTTCATGAATCGCCCGCAGGGCGCGTCGTGCTGCAGCCGTCCGAACTGGGTCGCTTCCGCTCGCGTTGTCGAGGAGTGTCGCGGTCACGATCCAGTCCTGATGCCGCAGCGCATCGCGAACGGTGCAAATGCCGAGATTCCCTTCGAAAAACAGACAGTCGACGCCATCGAAAAAGCGTTCGCGGGCGTGGCGGGTGGCAGGGTTATTTCCGACGACAAGGGCCGTGATGTCGATGAGTGCGAGGACGTCGTGTTTGTTGATGGCGTGCATGGGCGGAATGGTGTTTCGTTAGCTATCGTAGGCTTCAAAGAGTTCGTCGAAGGCGATGGTGCGCGATGCAGTATACTCGCCGCGCTCCTCGTCCCAGACTTCAACGAAGACGGCACCGTCTTCGGAGAAATGAATCTCGATGTGGGTGTCCGGCGGGAAATCGGGTGAGGTGAGAATGACTCTAACGTCGTCGGCGTCGTTTTTGACGACTTCCGTACCATTTTGCAGAGTGGCGGTGAACATTGGGAAGCATTCCTCCTCGACGTCGGAACCGGCGCAAAACAGCATCGACCGCGTCGCGAGCCTCGCGCGGTCGATGCGTGCGCTTAGGCGATGTGCCGTTCTTCCTCTCGCTGCCGGACGTTCACGATGTGCGCGTGGTACCGGTCTTGGCGCTCGCGCTCCAGATGAACGGTCTGCCCAACCTGCGGCGTGATACCGGTTTTCGCACTTAGCTGGCAGGTGTAGTTGCCGTTGCCAAGATCGATGGAGTAGACAATCGGCGTGGCAGCGACGACGGTGCCGGTAACATGGCGGCCGATCTCGATTTGCTGAAAGTGTCCGGTGAGACGCTTACGCTCGTAGTGGTCTTCCGTTGCGTGGATGACGGAGGTAACCTCGCGACGCAGTTCTTCGTCGAGATGGGCACGCAGCCGGCGCCGCAGCCGCGGCGGTGTGTTGAGTTCCGGTTTCTCGATGACGGCATCGAGCAGCGTTTGCAAGGTTTCTCCAACGAGCCGGTCGCCGCGATAGGTCGCTGGACGCAAACCGGTCTCGATGATGGCGCCGATGACATCTTGACCGCGAAGATGCAGATGCGACACCGTGATCGCTGGTTGGCGCTCGCGCTCCTCGCGGACGCGTTGCTCGAAGGCTTCTTCTGCCGCAAGATTTACCATATCGGGCCGGCCGGAACCGGCAATGTCGGCGGCACGCAGGCGAAATTGCTTTTCAATGAGGTCGAGGTCTTTGCCGTCGAACGTCGTGCGCCGGATGAAGCGGCGGATCGACGCGTCGGAGAGCGGCGTGGAGACGTTCGAGTGGATCGCGTACATGTGGTTGTCGACGAGCGCCGCCGTACGTCGAATGAAGTCGTCGCTATAGCGCAGGCGTCCAAGGATTTCCCGCGCCATATCGGCGCCGATGCGCTCATGGTTGTAGAACGTGTAGCCCTTGCCATCTTCGCGCGGGGCAGCCGTCCGAGGTTTTCCGATGTCGTGCAGGAGTGCAGCCCAGCGGTCTTCGAGATCTCCTCCTGATCGCGCGGTGGCGTCGAGTGTTGCGAAAAGGTGCCCTTCGATCGTGTGTTGATGGAAGGCGTTTTGCGTGTGACCGCGACCTTCGAGGAGTTCGGGAAGGATGTGGGTCGTGAGACCGGTGTCGCGCAGCAACTGCATGCCGACGCTGGGTTGCGGCGAACGCAGCAGCAATTTGTCGAGCTCGACCGCGATGCGTTCCGCCGTAATGTGTGCGATCCGTGGGGCTTGGCAGAGGATCATATCGCGCGTGCGGTCTGTGAGGTGGAAGCCGAAACGGGACGCAAATTGGACGCAGCGAAGCATGCGCAGCGGATCGTCGGCGAAGGTTTCTTGAGAGATCGCTTCGATGCGACGATCGCGGATGTCGTCGAGCGCGCCCCGGAGCGGTGCAATCAGCCGCATATCGGAAAGGCGAACCGATAGCGTGTTGATGGTGATGTCTCGCCGGCGTGCGTCGTCTTCAATCGTGACGTCGGGAGTAAAGTGCGCCGCGACGTCGCGATGTCCCCAGCCGGTATTGCGTTCGGTACGCGCGAGCGCGATATCGCAGCCGTCGAGCTTGAAGACACCAAAAGACGCGCCGACGAGGTCGACGCGCCCGATGGCTGAGAGTTTTTCCTGGGCCTCCTCGAACGGAACGCCGACCAGAACGTAGTCGTGATCCTTGCCCGGAACGAGCCCGCCGTGGTAGTGGGCGATGTAGGCGTCGCGCACGCGGCCGCCGATCGTGAATACCCGGTCGCCAAACGCCTGCACGAGACGCTCGTCGAGCTCGGTGGGGACCAGTAAGTCGCGAGGGCTCGGTGCGTTAGCCACGGGCCTCGAGACTTGGAGGTCTACGTGCTACCTACCTCGTGCAACTCGGCATAGTCCGGCAACAGCTGACGGTAATACGTCTCGTTGAGCTTGGGCGCGACGGACCAGTCCCCGAGTAGCCGCTCGAGGGCGTCGAAGTCAAACCGTCCGTGGCGGAAGGCTTCGAAGCAATGATCGACGGCGGTGTCCTGACGGAACGTCGGCGAGTTGTAGAGGCCTTTTGCATACATGACGGCGACGGCCCGGCGCTCTTCGTAGACGTTCTGTTCCGGCTCCATGATGGCCGCGTTGACGTAGTCGACGTCCGTGATTTTCCCCCATTTCCAGGCGTCGGTCAGGGGATCGTCGGGCGTGCCTTCCGGCAACGAGACGGTGTTTGCTGCAAAGCGCAGCGCGGCTTCTCGGCAGAGTGCGGGCGGGCGCGGTTTGGAGGTATCCATGCCGCAGAGGATACCATGCATCCGGGAAATCCGGTATATTCCGGGATTTTACGGGTCGATGCCTAGGCCGGGATCGCGTTGTCCGGGAGTGCGAGCTTTTTGCGTGAGATTCCGCATTCTTCGCGCAGCGCGATAAGGCGAGGCATGGCCATGGCCGCGAGCCGCACCGGTACCTCGTTGCGCTCGACGTGGATTTCGTATGGCTGAGGAACCCAGAGCGTGCGCAGCTGGCGATCGGGATCCTCGTCGTCGTTGTGACGTTCTTCCACTAAGGTCATGCCCCACGGACGCGTTCGCTGCAGCACCGCATCGATGATCGTCATGTACTCGTCCCAAACGCCGCGCGCGACACATTGTGCCGGCGAGTTCTCCGTCGCGGTGAGGATGGTCAGCAATGCGTCGGGATGGCCGTTCGATTCCAAGATTTGGTCTGTCATCAGGGCGCCGATGACGGCGCAGCTTTCCTGAAAGCTCCATTCGCCATCGCAGATGACGTAGGTGTCGGTGATAAGAGGTAGCCCGTCGGGGCGCAAGCCAAGCAGATATGTGGCAATTTGCTTGCGTGCGGCACACTCGCCATTTTTGAAGAGCTTGCGCAGCGATCGCGCGTTCCAGCCGTGGCGACCTTCGTACACGATGTTGCCGTGCATCGAGACGGTGACTTCGCCCGTCGTCGTGAAACGAGAGACGGTATTGCCGAAGGAATAGACGAGGCTATCCTGAGTGAGCTGGATCTCGCTCTCGTTCTCCAGCACGGAGGTCAGCGTTAGAGTTTTTGGCGTTGACATAGTGAGTCTTTGCGGTGACGAGAAGGATGAAGCCGACAATCACGTAAACGATTGCGTTCGGGCGGTGAAAGATGAGGTAGATGCTTGCCGCTGTTCCAATCAGCGCGCTCGCCATCACGAAGGTGAGGAGCGCGCTGATTTGCGTCGCCTCGTGTCGATTGTTGCGCATCTTCCATAAGAGAGCATGGAGAAGTCGGCCGCCGTCGGTTGGATGTACCGGGATGAGGTTGTAGAGTCCGATTGCCAGATTGATCGCGGCGACGACGATAAGTAACCGCGCGACCTCAGCAGATGCTGACGCGGCGATGGCGCCATACGTAGCGAGGAGAAACGCGGTGCCGACAAGGATGCTCAAAGCTGGGCCGGCGATCGCGATTACTGCTTCATCCGCCGGCGTGCGCGGGATTCCATCGATTCGTGCGAGCCCACCCAGGAAGCTCATCGTAATGCTATTGGTTGTGAATCCTCGGCGGCGAGCAGCGACCACGTGCGAGAGCTCGTGGACGAGAATTGAGGCAAAGACGACGATGGTGCTGACGATGGCAAGCCATACGTGCAAAGGCGTCCCGCGAAAGACATAGTACATCGTCGTGTACACGAGTGCGATCGCGATGATCCATGTGACGTGTGCGTAGAGCGGGATGCGTGAGACCGCGCCGATGCGGATGCGCAGCTCGCCGCTTCGCTCAAGAAACGCGGAAATGTAGGCGCCGACGCCCACGGCTTAGGCGGCCAGCGTAGTGTTGTGGTGCTGGTACTGCGGAATGTCCGTAAGATAGGTAAGGTGTTTCACCGCGCGTGTCGTCATGGTGTACCGCCATTTCTTCGGATCGCAGGAGCCAGGTGGTTCATCGATTCCCAGCACGTTGTCGTATTCGCTGGCTTGCAGTTTATGAACCGTAAGGCAGCCGCCGTACTGGAAGTTTAGTCCATCGCGTTCGCGTTTCGGCGTATTATGTGCCGCGTTGAGGAGCGCCTGCGTCCGAATCGGGATCCATCCGCGGTCTTCGTTGGTTTCGTCGACGAGCCGTGCTTCGATCACTTTTTCTCCATCCCGGTCCTCGAAGGGTTCGCGAAGCTCGGCGACGGTGAACGTCTCGCCGTTGAACACGTGCAGGTTCGTATCGTTCTCGAGGCACACGATGCGCTCGCCGAGGCAGAGGATGTCGCGATAGCCTTTGCGCTCGCGGATTTCGCGGTTGATGCGCATGCGGGTCGCGTTGAGGCCGCAGGCGATCATATCGTATGCCGTCAGGTCGACGTCGTCATACGTCGAGAGAGGGAAGATATTGAGTCGTCCCAAGCGCCCATAGCCGAATGGCTTGTCATGCCGGAGGCGGTGCGAGAAGCGGATGATCGGATTGTCGAGAGCCTGGCGGTGGATCTGCGAGAGTTTGATGTCGGCATCTTCCATGAATCCGCCGCCGCCCTCGATCGGCTCGAGTTGTCCAGGATCGCCGACAAAGAGTACCTTCCGGGCTTTGGCGAGCAGCTCGTCGCGAATGCGGGGGCTCACCATGGATGCTTCGTCGACCATGACGACGTCGTGGCGGTCGAGGAATTTTTTGGTCCGGTGGTTCCAGTCGCCGGCGCGCTTGTTGTACGAGCTGTAGTAGAGTAGCCGGTGGAGTGTCGTCGCGTCGGTGATCCCGCGTTTGCGTAAGACGGCGACGGATTTGCCGGTGTACGAGGCGACGATCACCTTGGCGTCCAGATACTCATAGAGGTAGGCGAGGATCGTCGTCTTGCCGGTTCCGGCCAGACCGGCGACGCGCATCTCGCGGCGGGACGAGCGCAGCCACGCCAGGATAGCGTCGATCGCGCGCTCCTGCTCGGGCGCGAGCTTTGGCAGGGTCATCCCCAGGGTGAGGTTTATCATACGACGTGCTACCGGCGAGGATACGGGTGCGTGGTGCCAGCGCGGTGGCGCTCTGGGCTCCTGGGGGATGATACCGGGTCGGCGTACTTCGTGCCAGGGCGCGTGGTTCGGCCGGTCGTGTGGAGTAGTCTAGACCGGTATCGAACGTATGTTCGATTTATGGTGGCGTTTAGATCGTCTTTATTTTCGATAAATGTTATGTGGCGTGGGTTGACCTGATACGTTGTAGGTTGTACCGTGACTGTATTCGGTCGGGGTACACGACGACGACGGACTCAATAATAAGGAGTAAGGAGCATTAACGGCGTGGCGGCAATCGCAACAAAGAAGCGTAGCTCGCGGAAGCCTCCGGAGCGGCTCTTGCAAAAAGAGCCTATGGGCAGATATCTCCAAGACAAACTACGGATCTCGCGTTTTATTGAGGCGACGGGGTACGTCAATATGCGCGAATTTCGGCGTCACCTGGCGACGTGCTTAGACGTCGCGCGTGAAAGCAAACATCCGGTGACGATCATCTACCGCGGCAAACCATTCGCGAGCATTGGTCCGCCGCCAAAAGACATTCAGCCCCCGACGAAGCGATAATTGTCTTTCCTCGAGGGGTGAAGTGAAAAAGGGCGGGTCGCGAAACCCGCCCTTTTTGCTTATTTTCTCCGGGTTGGCCGGAGTGGTCGCCATCGCCGGATGTGCAGCACGGCATACGCGATAGCCGTTGCCACGAGGGTCACGATCACGATCGCCGGCAAAGGGGTGCCGGTGAGGCGGAACGTGATTCCTGCGATGAGGGACAGGCACAGAGCCATATCCGCTGCGCGCTCGACCCCTTTGTCGGTCACGAGCGGAACGCTCTTTTCGGTTTTGACCATGTCTGTCTGTCCTTCTCCGAACAGCGTGCTGATGTACGCGCAGAGAATTGCGCGCGTGATCGCGGTACCGGCGACGTACGCGCAACGCTCCGCGTGTATGCAGGCGCTCTTCGTGGTGGTGGTAACGAGGATTCACGCGTGTTTGCGCAACGAAATGCATCGGAGCCACCAGATCCGAAGTTCGTCTCTGCTCTCTGCGCGCGAGGCCTCGTTCGTCGAGGGCCTCCGCGCAGGTTCATCGTTGAAAACCGGGAGTTCGCGGTTTACGCAAAGAATGAGCTTGGTCTCAAAAAGATGGGCCCGGCAATGGTTTTCCTGTTAGGCGTTCTCGTGTGGGGGAGTTTTTCAGGCTCCTTTGATCGCTACTTTGCGCCGCCGGCATTGGATGCGTTTGGCATACGCTCACAGATGCGTGAAGCGGCGATGGACGATTTGGCCATTCCTCGAAGTGCGCGAGACTCTCAGGCGATCGAGCAGCTCATCGATCAGCTTCTCTCGACGCGCGAGTAGGAAACCGGCCGCGTCAGCGTTCGCGGTCGCGATTCCCTGCGAAGGTGTACCTACAACGTGCGACCTGGCACCTCGCACGTACGTTCGGAAGGACTTGCGAGCAAGCGTGCGCTATTGCCCCTGACGCCCCAGCGCCGACGGTATCGTCGATCGCCTCGGGTGCGGACCTTCCACCCTGCCTCCCGAGCTGGGTCCTCCGGGACCCACCCGAGGTCGGGGCGGGGCGGTCGACTCTCCGGTGACATCGGCTTCTACCACTATATGCTGGGGCCGCCCGCCAGGGCAGGCCCTATATCTGGGGTGACCGAACACCCTCGTCGAGATGTCAGTAGTTCCCTCTTCTCGGGAGCATACCACCATGTTGGACTATGACCCGCCCCGCAGGATGATCCGTGACCCGCGTGTGTGCGACCCGACGGCGCTGCGCCTCTATGGCTATCTGCGCCGGAATCCGGAGACGACATTCCGCCGGGTGTCGATCGCGCTCGACCTGACGGAGCAGACGGTTCGACGTTGGATCAAGTGCTTCGAGCAGTTGGGGTACGTGACGGTCAAGCGTGGGTACGCGCGCGGCACCTGTAGCCGCTTTGGTTTTCCGCTCGAGACCGAGCGTGAAGAAACACTTGCCGCTTCGTGAGGATCGCTATGTTGTAAAAACACAATCGCCGTAAGGCTTTTTGAGCTTTACGGCGATTCTGCGGAAACTTTGAGTCCCGCTACTTCTCGTTGACCCGCTCGATCTTGGCGGACTGGTCGGATCGACAGAAGTGGAGGGCGTTGGCCCATTCGAGTCCGGGGACTCTGGTCACGTCGTTTCGTGCGTGTCCGGAGACTCCCCTTCTTGCCGTACCGGAAATTGAGCCGGGTGGCGATGGAGATCCGAAGACGACGTGACCACCAAGATCGCAACGACCCCAGAACCCGCGCAGAGCTCGCGGGCGTTTGGCGTTGCGGCCGTGGCGACGATCGAGGCCATCACGTCCCCGCTTTTGTCTGCATGGGGCAGTGGAAGATGAGCGAGACTCCACGGCCAGCTCAGCGTCATCTTCAGCCGGCACCGTCGCGTCCGCCGCAGACGTGGACCTCGCTCTCCAATGAAGTCAACCAGGTGCTGCGGGGCCATAAGGGTCCAGCCATGCTGTACGGGGTGCTCGCAACGGCATGGTACGAGTTTGCCTCACCGGAGAAAGCGCGTGAGCGTGCTCGGAAGGGGTATGGCGAGCCGGGTGATTGGATCGCGCTGACTTACGACATTCTGAGCGAGCGCTGTCTGGGCGCTGGATACGAAGCCATTGCCAGATGGGTCCGGGAGTTGGCGGATCGAGCGTGGCCATGTCCGTGGGGGTGCGGCAAGGAGCATCCCTTGATCGTCCGTCGACGCGGAGGCCGTGGGGTTCCAAATCGCTATCGTCGTTGGCGCTGCGGTAATGACGATGCTGATCGTGCCGTCCCTCTGCCAAAGCCAATCAGGCGGCCGCGTCGCAGCGGCGAGGATCCTCAGCAACCGCTTCCTGTGAATACATCAAGGACTTCGGAAATCGAAATCCTTGATTCTGCGGCTTCGATAGACTTCGATAAGCGAAATGCTAGGATTTCGACTACCGAAACCGATGCACTTCGGAAATCGAAGTCCTTGGATTTCGATAAGCGAAATGACCAATATGGTTCACAAGATATAAACAGTACCGCAACAGCGCCGTTCACTGCGGCTGCTGATGAAGCGATCGACGACGTTGAAGCGGTTGCGGGCGAGATTGCCTACCGTCTCCTCGAGTTCGGACGAATTGTCGAAGAGGGTTACGGGCAGGAGCAGGCGTGGTCGCTGGCTTGCCGACTAGCGGCCGAGGTTTTGAAACTCCGACCAGATCCGGGAGAGGCCAGAGATGTGCTGCGTCGTGCCGTCAATGATGCACGGGTAGCCGCGGCACGTAATCCGCTCGGATTCCTTCGGCGTGGCATCGTTGGGAACGACGCTGGCATAGATCGATACTTACTGAACACTCAAATGCGACCGGCCGAGGAAGTCGGAGCAAGACCGTCGCTGGCCCCTGGTTTGCGGGAGCACATTCTCGCAATGTTGCGTAACGGTGAATCGCCCAGCGCAGAGTGGTTACATGAGCGGCATATCACCGCCGATGTCGTCGCGGAATTACGCACCCAGATCGGTCCGCAGCGCGACGCAGATCCTCCATCGTTCCCGCTTGGAGACGCACTTTCGCAAAAGGACCCAGACGCCTATCAGCGCCGTCTCCACGAGGTGCTCGCGAAACTGCCAAGTGTTCTCGGGTCTACACGCAGCCTCGATCGTCCCGCAATTCTTGGGATGTGCCGCGCGCAGCTCGAAGTCGAGCTACGGCATGAAGCCGAGGAGTAGCCGTCGCGGCGACGGTCCCGGATCGCCGAGTAGCGTCGTAGAACGCAGAGAGGCGCTGGCGTTGTGCCGGGCGCCCCAGACGTATCGGAATCTTGGGCGAATCAGTTATGCAGCAAACAGCGGCAGCTGATCTTCGGAGACGATCGGAGCGGTGCTGCTAACCGCCTTCTGCTGTTCTTGCTTCTTCTTCTTCGCGTTTTTCTTTGGACGCGGTGCGCGCAGCGCGCGCGCCGGCAGAACGATCTCCGGAAGCAGGATGCGTTTGACGTCGCTCCTGATTTCGTGCAGCACCTCGACGAGTTCGATCATCAACTCTTGCAACGTCGGTCGCGGTGGATCGTCTGCCTTCGCTTTCCGCTGCGCGGCCTGGGCCGCATTCTTTTGGTCGAGGGTGAGCGCGTGCCTGTAAATGCGCGTAAGATCGCCGTCGGTGAGCGTGTCGATCATCTGTTTGCCAACCAGGTCGAACGCGGCGATCGATGCGTCCACCTTCAGGGGCACATTGCCGCCACCGAACCATCCGCGGAGCCGCCGGTCGAGGTACCACGGTGGGGAGCTGAGGTCGCGATACCACGTCTGGAAAAACGGCGTGAGGACATACATCTTGCGGTCGTGACGCACGGCCGGTATGCGCCGGCGAGCGATGAGCGAGCGGAGAATGCCGACGTGGATACCGAGCATAATGGAGGCATCGACGTCGCTGACGACGCTGGATGCGTAACGTATCTGGGTTTTGCGATCGCTGCAAATGCGGTGCCACCACTCCGCGTAGCTGTTCATCACTTCGGTCGGTAAGCGGAGACTGCGGCGTTCGAAGGGCGTCAGCTTGCGGAGTTTTCCTTCGACCGCCCACGTTGCCCACATGTACCGGCTACGAACAAACTCGACATCGAAGAGGTAGCCGCAGCGTGATCCCCACGTCCGTTCTTTGAATGGCGGTCTGACGCGGTCTTTATCATGCTGCCAGGTTTGAATGATCGAGCAGATATCGTCGGCCGTACACTTGCAGAAATCTGCTAAGTGCGCGAGCGTTGTCGTGATGTTGATGCCGGTTGCCGGATCGGTATATGCGAGCAGCAAGGCGACGATCTGTTCTTCGATTGCTCGCGGTCGGAGGTCGTGATGGATGCTGCGCGGTTCGCAATTCCACGGCCGGAATTCGAGCCTCGGCGCAACGGATGCAGGGACGACCATAGCGACTTGGGCCAACGCGGTACCCCCGTTTCTGGTACGGTCTGCGAAGTTATCACGTACAACGTGCTACGTTGCACGGGCATTATGCCGCGATGGCTGCCTGCTCCTGTATCGGGCAAGAAAAGGGTGCGCCTCACCCCGCTCTAGGCAAGCAAGCTGGCTGGGCGATGTGGGCCGAAAAGCCTTGTGATTAGCGGGTTTTTTGGCGCGCTGGGACGGCGCGCTCGATGCGCGCGAGGACGTCGTCGACGTCGGCGAAGCGGCGATCGAACTCGGCGTCGCGCTCCTCGAGCTCGGCCAGCGTCAGCTGGGGCACCGGCGGGCGGGGTGGGGTTGAAGGTGTACCTGCCACGTGCTCCTTCTTCCGCCGGCGTCGCCGAATGACGGGCGTCGGCGACGGCTGAGGCTCCTGGCGATCGACACCGGCAATGCGGCGCCACATCGCGTCTTGCGCTTCGCTCTCGAGGCGCTCCGCGATCGCGTTGGAGATCTGTGTGCGGCAGCTGTGGCAGCTCCAATAAATCTCCACCGGCCCGGTTGGCCCAGCGGTTTCGATGCCGAAAGGTTCAGCGCTGCGGCCGCAGCGTTCGCAGGGCTGTGGCCCACGCGTGGTGCGCGCGCTGCGGATGGCCGCGGCGATGCGACGTTCGCTGCGGTCGGTTGGAAGGCCGGCATCTTCTGCACGGATCTGCCGTTCGTAGCGGAGATTGGCCGCGCGGCGGAGGCGGAGGCGATGGCGATCGCGGTAGCGTTGCGCGCGCAGACGGCGGCAGACTGCGCAGTGGCGGCCGGCAGGCAAGGCGCCATGATCGATGCCGCAGCTGACGCGACGGCGAACGCGGGTGCTTGTCCGTGCCGAACGCACCCCGCACGTGCCACACACTTCTCCAGCCTTCAAGCGTCGGTGGTCGTGGGCGTGGGTAGCAGGTCGCACGTGCCCGCAGCCACAGGCAGCGCCGGCGGCCAGCGTACGGTGATTGACGGGGCACGTCTTCTGGGGTCGGGGCACGGTACAATTATCTTAAACGTCACGAGAATAAGAGGCAAGGCCGCCCTGGATGAGGGCGATCCCAGCTCCAGCTTCTTCTTCTGCCGGAAAGGAGCGGTCGGACGTATGCGCCGGATAGGCAAACGGCCGAACGCGCAAAAGGCCGAACGCGCAAAAGGTCGATAGTGCCCAATGGGCCGTCTGGCCGAACGGTCGATTACGAATAAACGGTCGATAGCACAATACGCCGGAAGGTCAAAGGGCCGAAAGCGCGAACGACCGATTGCGTAAACGACCGAAGGAGTGTCTCATGATCGTCGTCCCGTTCGTGAACCAGAAGGGCGGAGTCGCCAAGACGAATTTGACTGGAAACGTCGGCGGCGAGCTCGCGCGCCGCGGCTACCGGGTCGTGCTGGTCGATATGGATGAACAGAGCAATCTCTCGGAGTGGGCGCTCGGGCTAGGAGAAGAAGGGGCGCCGCCGCGGGTTGGGACCCAGGACCTCTTTGCCGGAGCGACCGCACCGCCGATCGACGAGTTGCTCGCGGACAGTCCCGCCTTTCGGCTGCGCATCCTGCCGGCGACGTACGCCGCGATGCACGATCTCGGACCGGTACTGCTCGGTAAGCCGGAGAGGCTGAACCGGATGCTCAGAGCATGCGAGACGCTCGAACCGCAGACAGACTTCGTGTTAATCGATTGTCCGCCCAACGCAGGTCCGTTTACGAAGGCCGCGCTCTACGCGGCGACGCACGTGCTGATCCCCTTCAAGCCGACGCAAGAATCGGTCAGCGGGATCCAGCTCATTCTCTCAACCCTTGCGGAAGTGCGCGAAGTGAACGACATTCCCCTCATCGCCGTCGTCGTGACGATGATGCGTCCTGGAAACAAGTACCATCCCCAGATCGTCGAGGGAATTCATCGCGCATTCGGCTCGACGCCCATTCACATCGTCCACGAGCGTATCGATTTTCAGCGCGCGGTCAGCGACGGTGTCCCGATTTGCGCCCTGCGTCCGCGCTCGCTCGAAGCGGAGAGCGAGATCGCCAAAATCGCCGACACGTTCGAGCAGGTTGCCTTCGGCAGCGTTCGCAGCGAAAGGAGCGCATAGCGATGGGATACGCAGATCGCGCGCGAGCCGTCAATTCGAGCTTAGCCGAACGGACCGCATCACGCCTCACCGACGCACAGCGAGCCCCGCGCCAGCCAGCGGTTGCGGCACCCGTGCCAACCCCGCCTTCATCGGCGCAGCCACCATCGCCGCCGCCACAACCGCAGGTCGTCACAATGCAGGTTCCGCCGGCGCCGAAACGCCGCGAGACGACGCGCCGCGGCGTCGATTTTGAAGCCGCCGACTGGTACGCGATCGAAGAAGCCGTGCTGACGCTGAAGAAGAAGGGCCTGCGCACCGGCTACAAGGTTGGGCCGTCGCTCGTCGTCGCCGTCGCCCTCGAGTCGCTGCTCTCCCTGTACCGCCGGGACCCCGACGAGTTCGCGCACCGCGTCCGCTCGTACGTCGAGCAGAATCGGACGAATGCGCAATCGGCCGATTAGGCCGTCTTCCTTCTATATGGAAGAATAGAGTGGTCTGCGGCGCAAGCGTTGCTTGGTCGCTGAGATGGAAGATGAAGGAGCCGGAGGGTCCGTGACGACACCCTCAGGCTCTCGTCCTTAGGCTGCTTGTGCCTTCGCGAGTTTCTTGCGCAACTCGGGCACGAGCGTTGCAGGCACGACGCGGCCGAGCAGCCGCTCCCCGTCATCCGTCTGCATCCGGTAGACCTTGGGGATGTGCGTCGGCAGGTGGCGCCAGATCGGAAGCAACGATCCCGTCACGACGTAGAACGTCCGTTGAACGCTGTCGGGAGCGTTTTTGATCTCGCGCCGCCAGGCGACGCTCGCTTGTTGCGGGGTAATCGGCGTTGAGCCTTCGCTGTTCTTGCGCAGATAGGCGTTGAACGGCGTGTAGACCAGCGTCTTCTCGCCATTCGTCGACGGCACGTGCAGCGAGACGGTCCCGTCTTTGTCGAGCATGAAGCTCGCGATCTTGTCGGGATACTCCGCGAGCGCTTCTTTGAGGCGTTTGCGCATTTCGCCGAACGGCCGGGCCCAGAGTGGATCTTCGCGTCGCAGCGTCACGAGGTACGTCTTCGCTTCCGTCTCGGCTTCGGCGTGGATTACTTCGGAGTGCAGCTTCACGAGATGGAGGGGTTTGATGGTCTCGATGCCGGCGTCGTAGCGGTCCTCCGCGATTGCCTGCTCGATGCGCTCGTTCACGCGCTTCGTGAATTCGGACCAGATCAGGCCTTGCAGGCCGCCGTCCTTTGCGAGTTCGACGGCAAGGAGGCGATTGAGGAACCGTCCGACGCTCGGGACACCGCCGTAGGATTGGCGGCTCTTGCTTTCGACGGTCACGGCTTTCGGATCGATGCCTGTTTGCACGAAGAAGTCGTACATGTCGATCGGGCAGCGTCGATAGTAGATATCTTTGAGTAAGTCCCGCAGGCCCTGAGAGCCGTAGACTGTCTCCAGATTGTCTTTCGAGGCGAAGAGCCCCGTATTGCATGCCTCGCGCTGACCGCGGCAGAGCGCGCCCATCGTCGCGCAGCCTTTTGCGAGATTCGAAGCAAATCGCATTTCGCCCGGCACATCGGTCGTGCAGAGGACGTAGTGCGGCGGCACCACCTGATTGGCCCGGTTCGTACGGCCCATGCCCTGATAGGCTTTGTCCGTGCGGAACGACATTTGCAGCATGTAGTGGTTGCGGCGCCGTTGATTACGCACGTTCGGATCCGCGTGGAAGTTGCGGCCGATGCCACCCGTACCCTCAGAGAAGACCAGGATGCGCTTCTCGTCGTTCATGAACGCTGCCGGCGCGTGGTCGTTTTCGTCCGGCTTGCGGACCTCCATGACGCGCACGGTGTCGCCGTTGGCATTGGTACGCCATACGGCGCGGCGTTTGCGCCCGGTGAGTTCGGCGATTTCCGTACCGAACGCGCGGTCGAGGATTTCAAGCGGACCCTCCGGTACCACGAGTTTTTCGATGTCGCTGATCAGCGCGTCACGCAGTGCGACCATCTCCGGGTTGATGATCGGTGTACCGTCATCGTCTTGCTCGAGGAGCGACGCGACCCGCTTCGACTTTGTGAGCACTCGCCGGTAGAGATGAATAGGGAAGTGCTGTTGGACGAATTGGATCAGGACCGATCGCGGGGAGAGATCGAGATCCAGCGGGAGCTCCTCGCCATCCGCGAGCTCGTGGTCTTTTTCGATGGTGCCGAAAGCGCGTTCTTGGGCAGCTTCGTGGGTGTTGTAGAGCTGGACGACGCAGCATTCGCCCGCAGCCAGGCGCTCGCGCATGTGCGCGATGACCGTTGGCATCTTCAGCGAGATGAGGACGAGCATATAGAAGCGGAGTTTCGCGTCCTCAAGCTTGGAGCGCGTATGCCACGCTGCGTCGCCGTTGAGGTCCTCACGTGCCTTGCCGGGGTCGTTGTGCGTGATGATGTTGTTTTCGACCATGGCGCGGTAGGTGGAGTTTTGGATCATCTGCCACGCCGTATTGAAGCTCTGCATGAGCTTGATTTGCTCGGGCGTTAGCTCGTGCACGAGCCGCTCGTAAGTCACACCGTCGAGCGAGAGGGAGCGGCTGACGTAGAGGCCTAGGGCTTTGAGGTCGAGGCAGATGGCTTCGAGGCCGGCGGTGCCGGCTTCACGCATGCTGTCGATAAAGGCGGAGCGCGTTGGGAAGGGGCGGCCATGGCCCCAGAGGCCAAGGCGGGGCGCGTAGGCGAGCGCGTCGAGTTTGGTCATCGCCGTAGCCGAGGCGTAGACGACGCGTGCATCCGGAACGGCAGATTGCAATTCCAGTAGGCGGCGGCCTTGCAGCGAGGCTTTGCGATCCATGAATCCAGCACCAGCGTCGATTGCATTGCTGGCGTTCTGGGACTCGTCGCAGACGATGACGGCATCGGGGCAGTCGTTTAGCCAAGTGATGATCTGTTGGCAGCGTGACGCTTTGGTGCGCGACGATTGTGAGCGCAGCGTCGCATAGGTCGTGAAGAGGATGCCGGACGCGCGTACGATCGGTTCGTCGATCGCGAAGTCGTTGTGGAGGACAATGTCGCTTTCTGCGCCGCCGAGCGCGACCCACGCATCGGTCGTCTCTTTGAGGAGTGATGCGTTTTCGGTAATCCAGATCGCTTTGTGTCGGCCATCGAGCCAATTGCTCATGATGATCGCGGCCAGCGTACGGCTCTTGCCGACGCCTGTGCCGTCGCCGACCATGAAGCCGCCGCGGACGGTGCTTTCCGCAACGCCGCCTTGCGGTCTCTCCTCGGTGATCTCGTAGTGGTGCGTGTGCGCCTGGCCGGCGAGTGTGATCGCTTCCAGTTGCGCGTCGGAAAGGATGCCGCTTTCGACGACGTGCTTCGGCATGGTCGGATGGTAAGTGGGCGGTGGCGGCGCAATCGAGGCGAGAGTGCCGGCTTCGACGAGCGGCGTGGGATGCGGTTGCGAGCCAGGGAAGCGGAAGCGCTGAGACCGGTATGGTTCGTAAACCTCGCTGCCCAGGGTGCCGCCGTCGCGGTTGAACTCGAGGAGGTCGTACGCGAGTGGGGCGATCGTGCTATCGTCGGGGAGCCGCAGCTTCGGCAGGAGCCCGTCTTTCTCAAAGAGTTGCGCGCCGGTTTGGTGCGCGAAGTCGAAAATCGTCATCGGCACCGGTGTGGGCTCCGATGCTTCTTTTGTTGCGGCGAATGCGGCGTTCATCCGGGTGATCGTAGGCGATGGGAGTGTCACGGACATGGCGTTGCTTGGATCCATTCTGGAAAAGGAATTTGTATCGTCGGGTGCGGCGCTAGGAAACCGCACCCGACGACGTCTCTCGCCGCCGGCAGGCCAATTCGGTACACTGTATCTATGCCGAAGAAGCCTCGGGGCGTCGGTCAGGGGACACCATCGATCGCGGCACGGATCGTCCGCGAGCACGGTGCGTCGTTGCTCGAGCTCGTGCGGACGAAGCGTGCGACGGTAGCCGAGGTGGTCCAGGAGTTACGGCGGCAGGGAGTCGACGTAAGCCCGGGTGATTTGCTTGTGGCGTTAGCGCTATATGCGCAGCGCGTTACAGCGGGAAGTGGCCTTGGCTCAGGTAGGAAAGTTGCTGATAGGTAAATCGAGACGTTGTGGGATACGCGTCGCCCCATCGTGCCTGGGGGTCGTACACCTTATCCATGATGTAGGTGAGCAACGTACGTAGCTGTTCGGGCGGCGTGTCGGCCGGAATCATCGTGCAGTACGATGCGTCGTCGATCGCTTGCTTGTTCGCTTCTCTGCTCGGATCCGAATTCGGGTCGACGATGTACACATAGTAGCGGAGGAGGTTGTCGTCTTCAGGATCGCTGGGATCGTAGTCGCCGTGGTATCCTTCGCCGATGTTGGTGAATTCAGCCGCCATGTGACCGCGGCGTAAACCCGGCTCGGCGTCGGTGCCGTAAAAGAGGTCATTCACCGGCGAGATCTCCCGAGCGCTTGCGTGCGTGGAAGCGTCAGCGCAATCGCTGATCCGATCGACCACCCAGCGAGGAGGGCAATACCGAGGCAGGCAGCCTCGCAGAGGCCGTTGCGCGTGCGATAGCTCATGCTGCGACTTTCTGTTTTTTGGAACGGTACAGAAGCGGTTTGATGACGAGCAGAAATCCGGTTGTTGGCTCTTTGCCTTCAGCGCGCGATTCTGGAACGCACCACGTCACGTCGTACGGTCGTGGCTCGATTTCGTCGCCCTCCAGATCGGTGAAGCAGAAAACGGCGTCGGGATTGTGCTTGTCGGCTTCTTTGAAGGCAGGAATGAAGCTCGTGCCACCGCGTCCGTAGTATTCGAAGTTCCGAAGCTTTTCAGCATCGCGTGCCGTTTTGAACTCGACGACCTGTTGGACGGCGGCGTCGCACACGACGAGGATGATGTGCGCCTTCGTCTTGATCATCATGGTCGCGATCTCGGCGGTGAAGAGCCGGAGCTCGTCTCGCGAGATGGAGCCAGAACTGTCGACGATGACGACGATGCGCGGCGCACGCGCTTTCCGGCGGTTGGGTTCGAAAACCATACGGACGCCCTCGCGTTGCCACATCGGATGCTCGAGTGCGGTCCAGCGACGGCTGCCACGCGCCATATCGCTCGTCGTGCGAATGTTGCCGGCGTGCTTCTGGAAGCGTTGGCGAAGGATTCTTTGCCACGGCGTCGTGGTCTCGGGAATATCGGAGACGAGTTGCTTGCTCAGTCCAGGCATCGTGCCGCGCATTTGCGCCAACTGCATGCCGCGAATCTGGATTTTGCTGTCGTCGTCGAGTCCGGCGATCCCATACGAGTCCGCGTCCTCACCGTCGTCGCTGTGACCGTCGAGGTGCTGTTGGCAGGGCATCGGCACCCAATCTTTATTGGGCTCTCCGGCGATGCTGCCGAGAATGAGGACGGTCATGCCGTTCTGTGACATGAACTTGTCCCGATGCTCGAGGAGTAAATAGTAGAGCTTCTCGGCGCTGTAGCGCGTGACGGCATCTTCGAGAGTGTCGCCGTCGTTCCACATCCCGATTTTTTCGAGGATCTTATCGAGCCGTACGCCAATTTTCGGCATCTCGATATGGCGGTCGGGCCGATACTGGGGGCGCAGCTCTGGTGTGGTCAGAAGGGCCGCATTGATGATTGCGTCCGTTGCGATGTTCCACACGTTATTGTCGAACTCGCTCCCCTGTAGCGCACGCATTTTCCGCGCGCGCGGGATGTGCGCGAGCATGCAGTGCGACCACTCGTGCAGCAGCACGAATGCCCGTTCTTGACGGGTTGCGAGCTCGGTTTCGTACTTTTTGCCGGCGTACACGGCGTGGTCGTCCGTGTAGGCGATATGGTCGGTCTCGTCGTCGTTTTTGTGACGGAGGCGCGAGCCGATCGTGCAGTACGGCAGACAGAAGTCCATGATGTCACGGATCTCCGGGTACATGCGGCTCTTGTCTCCGAGACCGGTGTTTTCTTGGAGCAGCGCTTTTTTCTGACGATGTTTCATGCGATTACGGCGCGTCTGGGTTGGCACGCTCGCGAAAGCGCCGTGCCAACCCGGCGTCCTTTAGGCGGCCCGGCGAGCGATACGGTTGCTGCGTTTGGCCCACGCGTCCCAGCCCGGATGCGTTGCGCAGTTTTGCGAGAACTTGAACGCGCGCTCGGTGACGAGCGTGTAGGCGAGGTCGCTGATCTCTTGCGTCGGCAACGACCGTCCGCTGTCGGGCTTGATTTCTGTGATCGCTTCACAGATATCGAGAATGCGTCCGGTGCGTGCGGTGTCGTCGGCTTCGATCGCGCCAACGAGACCGTACGCGAGCATCCACAGTCCGTTGATCGTCTTGGGAAGCTTGCCCAGGAGTTGCTCTTTTGGCGTTTTGAGCAGCTCGTCGACGGTGATGTACTGCTCGAGTTCCTCGGCTTTGGTGAGGAAGTCGGTGCCGATCGTTTGACCGATGGCTCCCGGAATCGTCTTGGTCCGCAGTCGGGCATCTTTGATGGCATACATGACATCGCTGACCATGTGCCACGAGCGCGGTGTCGGAAACGCGACGTTGTCCTCGGCGAGATCCTGTTCCGTCGGTTGCAGATTTTCCGGGAACGCGCGAATGTACCCGATGACGGCGGGGTGCAACTTTTGGAAGGCCGCCCAGCGTAGCCATTGCTGGGTGTTCGCTTCCACTTGCAGGTGGATGAGGCGATTGTTGAGTGCGGTGCCGAGGTCGCGCGAGATCGCGCCGTCGCAGGTGCGATTGCCGGCGCCAACGATCATCCAGCCGGGCAGGATCGCCTGTCCGTTGGGTGCGCGGCGTTCTTGCAAAATGCCGTAGACGGTTGCGAGAGCCTGGTCATCCTGGCACGTCGTCAGCTCGTCGAAGAAGAGGATGCCTTTTGCAGCGTGGCGTCCGGTGTCGACCGGGAGATAGTCCGGCAGATAGAACCGGGTTTGCTTCGTCTCGTGGTCGAGCGCGGGCAAGCCGCCGGTATCGGCTGCGGTTTTTGTCGACATGCGAACGTCGAGAAACGCGATGTCCAGTTCCTCGGCAGCGCGTTGCACGGACATGGATTTTCCGTTGCCGGGCGGTCCCCACAGCATGACGCTGCGGCGTGTCTGATAGACCGCCTTGATCGCCTCGATCGCTTCGTCGGGCGAGATCGTTGATACGTTGATATTTCCCATGGGACTCCTAGCAGGTCGTCGCGCCGAAGCGCGTTCGTTTTTCCGGTGCAGACCGGGCACTGGCTGCCCGCGGTCTTGCACCGGCCTCTCGGCTCCATCATGAGCCAGGGCGGTGTCACCGCTTTGGCGCTGCGTCGGCAGCGCACGGAAACTTGCCGGGACTGGCGTGCCTTACGCCGCGGCGAGTTGGTGGAAGCAGTACGTGTTTTTGCCCCGCCGCTTGGCCTCGTAGAGCGCGGCGTCGGCGTTCTTCGTGATCTCGCTTTCGGTCTGACCCCCGTGAGGGAAAATCGAAGCGCCGATGGAGCACGGCAGCCGATTGCGTTTGAGGGCGTCATAGACGCGCGAGAGGACCATCTTGCCGGCGGCCTCATCGGCGTTGGGAAGAAGGAGGGCGAACTCGTCGCCACCCAGTCGCGCGACCACGTCTTCGTCGCGCACGGACTCCTCTAAGGTGCGCGCCAGGCGAATGAGGTATTGGTCACCGACGTCGTGACCGTACGTGTCGTTGACTTTTTTGAAATCGTCGACGTCAATTTCAACGAAGCAGAAGGTTCCGTTCGCGCGCGACTGTCGCGCGATCTCGTCGTGGACTCGTTCGTTGAAGGCGCGGCGATTGAGCAGACCGGTGAGTGGGTCGTGCATCGCGAGCTGCTCGGCGCGTTCGGCTTGGAGGCGCTGATGCTCCAGCATGCGCGCGCCTTCGATCAACAGACCCAGGAGTGCGGCTGCGCGCTCGAGCGTTTCGACCGTCCATGGCCCTTGCGTGCCCTCGGCGGGATCGTCTGCGTAGATGACCGCGTGCGTGCCGCCTCGGATAACGGGAGCGCACGCATACCACGTGCGAACGTCGTAGACCGGCGCCGTGAGGTCGCTTCCGTCACCGTCGATGCACGTTTTGCCTTCGGTGAGCACGTCGTTCATTACGTTGGGGTACGGAAGATCCTGATATTCTTGGAGATTGGGCGTGGGGTCAGCGTCGTCGAAGATCGCGATGGGAACGAGTCCGTGCCCATCGGTTTCGAACATGATAACGCGACCGAATCCAAGCGTCTGGGCTATTTCGGTAACGCCGATATGACAGAGCGCATCGCGCCCGTCGTCGAGCGACGATTCGGCAAAGAGCGTTTGCAGCCGTGCCAGCCTGTCTGCGCGCATCTGTGCATCGCGCATCCGGCGCTCCAGGTTCGCGACCTGTCCGTTGAGGACCGAATCAGTGGTGTGCGTATCTGCCATAGCGCCGGCTTACGCGAGCTTGACCTCATCGGGATACCGGGCGACGGCTTTTGCATCTTCGGGGTAGATCTGCCCTTCGTGCAGCAGACGCGTGAGGTCGGCTTCGAGCGTGTGCATGCGCGGATCGGATGTCATCAACTCGCGTACGCGACGAATGTCGTTTTTGAGCAGCGCTTCTCGCACCTGATCGGTGACGATGAGCACTTCGGTTGCGAGAACGACGCCGCCGGCTTTGCCTTTGCGGGGTACGAGCCGCTGGCCAACGATCGCGACGAGCTGAACTGCTAAGTCCACGCGCACGCGCTCCTGCACTTCCGGAGGCATCTCGTAGATGATCCGATCGAGCGCGGTCGTCGTCTGGTCCGTATGCATCGTCGCCATGACGAAATTGCCGTTATTGGAGGCGTTGAGGATCGCCGCAAACGATTGTGCGTCGCGCGCTTCTCCGACGACGAGCACGTCGGCGTCGTCGCGCCGCGAGGCGGTAATGGCCGCCTCGTAGGTTGCGAAATCCTTGCCGGGTCCAATGAGGACTTGTGAGATCGTCGAGTTGAGCCACGGATGGACGTATTCGATCGTATCTTCGACGATATAGATATGCTTTTCGCACTTGTCGTTGATCGCGTGGATCGTCGCGGCGAGCGAGGATGATTTTCCGGATCCCATAGGTCCGACGATGAGTACGAGGCCGCCGGTGCGTTGGACGAAGGTCTCAAAGACGTCGGGTAGACCCAGCGTCTGGAACGTCGGGATGTCCTTTTGGAGGAGGCGCACCGAAACGGCGAGTTTGCCGTTCTTGCGTTGCGTGTGTACACGAATGGCGCCGACTTCCGGAATGAACGTCGCTTTATCGACTGCGCCCATTTTGCGCAGCTTGCCCATATCCGGTGTTTCCAGGAGCTGATCGAGGAAGCTCTCGAGCATCTTGTCTCCCGCTCGCACGCCGTTGTGCTGGGTGCGGCGGCTCACGCGGTAGCTGACAGGCTCTCCGGCGATCAGGTGGATGTCTGAGGCGTTTTGCTTGCGCGCTTCGGCAAGGATGGCCAGGACGTCGTTCATGGCTTCATTCTAACGCGAATCAGGCAAAAGCGTGTCAAATCCACCCTCGTGCCACGTGCACGAGACCTCCACGCAGGTACCACCTGCCAGGTATGTCCCAGAAACGCCCGTTACAGCGTCCCGAGAAAGGGGTGCACCTGGCCTCAGGAGCCGCGAACACCCCAAGATGAGGCCCGAGGCCGATTGGCTCTGAACGAGGCTGCAGACGCCGCAGAATCGCGGCGTTGAGGCCATCCGGGACCAAGGTGCCCGCTATCCCCAGCCTTTACTCGCGCACGTTGGCGAGTCGCACTGGCCATCGGCGTCGATCGTGTGGGTTTCGTCGTCGCAGGCGCCGGTCGGCGTTTCCACCGCGGGCGGTGTGAGCTCGGCAACGAGCGCCTGTGCCTCTCTCATCTTTTTTCGATAGGTGCCTGTACGTCCGTGGTTTGCAGCACTTCGCGCCGATTGCAGGGTTACGTGCAGGTTGTCGAAGAGCTCGTTTCGTTTGGCGGGTTTCATGACGCTTTGAACCTCGATGTGGCGTTAGGATGCGATCGCGAGTTGCTGGGATTTGCTGCGCAGCGCCATCGACTGTTCCGTAACGCCGGGGAAAGGCGTGAAAAGGTCGGGGACGGCCATTGCGATGCGTTTGCGGGCAAGCTCCGCGCAGTACAGATCAGTGCCGATGAAGCGTCTGCCGAGCGCAACGGCGCACGCACCGGTCGTGCCGCTTCCCATGAACGGATCCATTACGACGTCGCCGGCGTTCGTGTATAGGAGAATGAGGCGACGGCAAAAGTCCTCGGAATAAGCAGCTGGATGATTCCATTTGCGCTCGCGATGATTGGCTTTGACGTGCTCGATGTTCCAGACGTCCGTCGGCCACGCGCCTAGGGGACGTCCGGAAAGCTCGCCTTTGCGCGGACCTTTGAACGCGCGCTTCCCTGGATGCTTTTGCGGCGTCGCTGCGGCGTTCGCATTGAAGACGCCGTCTTCGCCCTTGCGGTAGACGAGCACCGATTCCCACCGCTCGGCGAGCCGTTTGCTGGGTGTAAGTCCATGCTGCGCGAGCGAGGCAATCGTATTTTGATAGACGAGGCCCTCATCGCGAAGATCGTCGTCGAGGAAGCAGTCGATGCGGCGTCGTCGACCGAGGTTGTCTTTTGTCGTGCCGACCTGTATGGCGATGACGCCGCCGTGCGCCAACGCGCGGGCGCATAGGCACATGATGACGCGCATCCAGCCGCGATAGGCGCCCCACGGCATCAGGTCGTTACGTCCGCGTCCGCCGTATGGCTTCCCGATATTGTACGGAGGAGATGTGATAATGGCGTTGACAGAATTCGGCGGCACTTTTGTCAACAGGAACGACATAACGTCCATATCCGCAACCGTGTCGAGGATGGCGTTCAGACGCTCTTTGTTGCGTCGCTCGCGTCGTTCTTGATTCTTGAGCGCTCCCGCCATCTTGAGATAGTGATGGACCCAGCCGCGGCTGCGTCCAAAGCGTTTCGCAACGCTATCGTAGGTCGCACCAGGCTCGTTGATTGCGTCGACGATGATGTTGGTCGTGGTCATGGTTTCCTCGAGAATGGCAAACGCCGATGGGGCACCATGCACCGCATCGGCGTTTGCGAGAGGGAAGCGTTACACTTGGACGTTAGTGGCTGGCGAGTTGTTCGCTCAGGCGCGCTATCGGCACGCTCATATATTGCGATGCATCGCCGTACGATGCATCGCATGCATCTAGGGAGAGATCGGGCTCGGATCCAAAGCGGCGCCAAAAGCGTTCAGTTCCGTTCACCGCGACGCCGGTAATGCTGACCAGATTGTGCTCTTTGGCGAGGCCTATCAAGCGTCGGAAGAGGTCCGGGATTGCGTTTGCGCAACGTGCATTGGGCTCGACACCGACGTCGTGCAAATACAGGACGCATGCGTCTTTCGGAATTGCCCCGATCAGCGTGTCGAGCGGGGTGACGCGACGCGGTAGCCACGGATAGGAGATGCAGTAACCGCGCACGTCGCCAGCGCCCCAAAAGACGAACGCACCCGCTGGGAATAGACGAAATCGCTCTATGAAGATCTCATCGCGTTCGGGATGGCGGGGATGGAGACGGCTGGAGAGGCTATTCACCGCCGGCAAGTCCGCTTCGCACATCGGGGTCCAGAAGCTGCCGCGGAGGCGAGGGGTCAGGTTGCCAAGAGCGCCCATAAACCTACAATGAGGAGAGCCGGAATCGCTACGATTGTGAGTATTTCATCGTGACGGACGATCCCGGAGAGTAGCGCCACGCACGTCAAAGCGACGTAGAACGCGCGCGTCGCGCGTTGTGCTTTGGGGTCGAGGGTGACCGCGTAGACAAATTCACGCAGGAGCATCGAGCGTTATGCAGCCGTTGTGGTCGCGATCTGCTGTTCGATCGCATCGAGATACTGGAGAAGGACGGTATCCGTTGCCAGCGCGATGGTGCGCAGCTTCTCGATCTCTGCGGCCGTAGCGAGCCGTTGGACCCCGTTGACGGTACAGACTTGTAACTCGACGAGTGGCCAGGGATACGGTGCGATATCGAAGGTCGCCTTATGGAGCGCGATGACGACGGCGAAGAGTCCGCGTCCACGCTCCTCTTTGATTTCGGCGATGATGGCGTCGTGTCGTCGTCGGCCGGCGCGATCGCAGACCGTAACGACGTGCCCGATGCGAAAGCCGCACGTGCTTAGTGATGCACTCATGTTACCAGCCTCCGAAACAGATCGCTCTGCGTGAACGTCTCCCATGTCTGTGCTTGACCAGCGTACATCTGGCGATGCTGTTTCCAGCCACGGAAGTTACCCGAGCGCTCGTACGGATCGTCGAGCGGTGTCGCTTGATGCTCCGTTGGGCTCCAGTGCCCCGCGCCGTCGCTTCCGCCGGTAAGTCGCTCGAAGAGATTGAGATCGGCGGCGGGATCGCGTTTCCCGTGATGTGTGTTGTACGAGAGGCGTGCGCAGCGGCCGGTGCTAACGCGCAGGCGCGTCGGCATATCCATCTCCGCCTCTTCGTCAGGAAGAATGAGTGGCGTGTGCCATTCCCCGATCGCCAGCTGTCGCGGGGTGCTGCGTAGGTATTCGTGCAGCATAAGGATCGCGACGTGGCGCAGCTCGGGCTGTGCGTCTTGTGCGCACCGCAGGAAGAAGAAGTTCCCCCACGCGTCAGCGGTTCCCGTGACGAGCACGGTTGCGAAAACGAAAGGCTCAATGAGTCGATTAACGGTCTGCTTGTGACCGTTAAGACGCCAGAGGATCCACGCGAACGCGATTGCCGCGAAACGTGCCGCGTGCCAAATCGTCTTCGAGAGGAAGATGCGAGCCGGCGAAAGCTGTTCGCTCGCTTGCATCCCCGGTTGATTGCGTCCCCACTCGACTGGTACGGCTGGATCGTGGATCGCCGCGCTGATCATCTTGCGTGTTGGAATCGCGCGCGAACTGGCAGCGTTCTTTGAAAATGCCCGGTGAGTGTTCAGCTCGGCAAGGAGGTTCTTGCCAATCTTTAGCTCCGCCGTCGTAAGGCGGACGCCGGCGGGGCTGATGCTATCGAGGATGACGCGCGCAGCGTAGCCTTTCATTTCTTGCGCTCCTTGAGCATGGCAGTCAACTCTTTCTGTGCCTGCCAACGCCCTTGCAAATGGAGCCGCAGCTTGAGCCCGAGCTCCGTATCGCTCAGCGGCTTGCCGCCGGCATCGTTGCCGTGTTCTTCGAACCATTGCACGATGTCGTCGCCATTCGTGCGTTCGGGAAAGAGATCGACGATCAGGGCCTTCGCCTTGGTGTGTGTTTCAAAAAACGCTTTGCGTGCGAGCGCTGCTGCGCGTCCATACACATCGGCGTCTGCCAAAATCATCACGATTTCAGCGCCATCGAAGAAGGGGGCCCAGCTTGCCGGCCATTCCCAGGAGGCTCCACCGTAGTTGGTAGTCGCGGCGAAACCGAGCTTACGCAGCAGATCGACTTTCTGCTCACCTTCGACGACGAGGATCGCTTTATGCTGGGCGCAGGCTTCGCGCAGCTCGGGCAGGCGGTACGGAATGCGTGGCGTCTTACTGAGGTTGTACGACCAATCTCCAGCCTTTGCGGGCCGCTCGGACCGGGTGTTTTTGCCGTTGACGTTCTTCCACTCGGGGATCATTTCGCCGATGATGGCTGGCCGGCGCCCAACGAAGCGCTTGTCGGGTTGACCGTTGTCGTCCAGGCCTTCATACCGACGAGCCTGATATAGGAGGGTTCCTTGCAAGTCGCAATATGGGAATTCCGCGACAAGTTTCTCGTTCTTGAGGCGGCGTGTTGTACTTTCCCCGACGTGGTGACGCTTCGTCGGCGGCTGTTCGCGCAAATTGCGCAGTACGATGCCGGATCGTTGTTCGAGCCACTCTGCGGCATCGCGAACGTTGCGCGCGCGGCCAGAGAGCACAATCATGCCAAGCATACTGCCTTCGTGGACGCCGCCCTCGAGGCGGCGTTTCCCGCCGCGGCCGCACGCATAGCAGCTCCAGTAGTTCGATTTGACGCTCAGCCGGCACGACGGATGCTTGTCGTCGTGACCTTCGACGGGACAGCTAACGATGTAGTCCCCGCCGCGGAGATGATGCGTACGGGCGGAATAGTTGTGCCGACCGTGGCTGCAATACTCGTAGACGTCAAGAATCGAGAAATGATTGAGAACGGAATCGCGGCTCTCGTCGCGTACGGAGAGCGCGTTCACGCCGTGCCTCGCTCGAGCTCGGACCCTGCGCGGGCACGTTGCTCGTCGAGCTGCACGATCATGGAAGCAGCGCAGGCGCCAACTTGGACGAGTTCTTCGCGGAGTTCGTCTAGCGGAGCGTGATCGTTGAGTCGACGAACGGCGCGTAGCGCTGCTGCCGCGAATTGTTCGTTGGCTTCGAGAATTTCCTCGGCCAGCACGAGGCCAGCCTCGTTGCGATCGGACATATAGCGAAGCGCACCTCGGCCCCACTTGCGAACCTGACGTTCCATTTCCCGAGCCACTTCCTTGAGCACCACATTGATGGCGTCGTCGCCATGTACAAGGGAGGCTGTCGGCAGCGGTGTGATGTTGGCAACGGAGGTCAGCGTGCGGGTGCTCTCGGTGTGGTTTTGCGGCTCCGCCGTAAAGCGGTAGTTGCCGGGATCCACCTCGATCGCAAAGCCGATCCGGCAAATCGCGTTTCCGATGTGGTCTTCCGCGCGGTTGCCGGCGAGATAGGCCAGCAGATGCGAAAGCGCATGTCGCACTTGTGCGGCGTAGTCGATGCGCCGCCAGTTGTTGACGCCGTATTTCTGGGCGCCGCGCTCGATCGTCATCGCCATCGAGAACAGACCGTAGGTCGGAAGCGTGAACGGATCTTCGGGCGCGATATCGCGCTGAACGAAGGTGCACAGCATCGCGAGGGCGGTGCCCAGACGTTCGCCGCTGCCGTCGTCGCTAAGGAGTTGCGCGAGTTGTTCGTAGGCGCTACGAAGCAGCTCATCTTGACTCGCCGACATGATCTCACCGGAAGCCGTACGCCATACGCGCAGGAGCGCTTCCAGGGCGCGTCCGGGCAACAGCTCGAAGGCGCCAAGAATGCGGGCCTGTTTGCCGCCGTTCGCGTCGACCGACACCTCGGTCGTTTCTCCGAAGTTTTGCTTCAGCTGCTCGCGAACATCCATCGTCGGTTTACCTCGTTATTGAATCCTGCGGCATCGCGCCGCTTCGCGTGTCGTAACGCGGCGCGATTGCGCGCAGAACTCTTCCCTTCATCGTAGCATGTACTATATACGAGTGGTACGTATTACGAGCAACCACTCGTGGAACCGCATGATACGCACTTTAGGCACGTACCATTACGAACGAGTGTTAGCTGCTGGCAGTTCGAGCAGGGATCACCCGTATAGCCCTGTGCGCGCGCCGTACGACGCGCTTCTTCCATCGCAGTGCTTCGACTGTGCACGACGGCGGTTGCTGCAGCAACGGCGTGTTGCCCGCTTCCGTTCGTGTGCGCTTTCCCGTTGAGATGCAGCGCCGGTGATTCCGGGTGCAGCGTCGCGGTTGCCTTGACCGTAGTGACGTGCGTTTCGCCCGCTTCTTCGCCAATGAACTCCGGTTCGGGTTCATGCTCGAGCGAGTCCATTGCCATGTCGGGCTGAACGTGCGCGAGCTCGAAGCGTCCCAGATAGGAGACGGCAAGTTCGCGGAAGATGTAGTCCAGAATCGAGGACGCCATTTTGATGTTGTCGTGACCCTGGACTGGACCGTTGGGCTCGAACTTCGTGAACGTGAAGGCGTCGACGAACTCGTCCAGCGGTACGCCGTGCTGCAACCCGATGGAGATCGCGATGGCGAAGTTGTTCATCAGGCTGCGGAAGGCGGCGCCCTCCTTGTGCATGTCGATGAAGATCTCGCCGAGCGTTCCGTCGGTATACTCGCCGGTTCGCAAGTAGATCTTGTGTCCGCTGATCGTCACTTTTTGGGTGAAGCCGGCGCGGCGGCTTGGGAGCTTGCGCCGTTTGGCGATGTAGCGGTACACGATCTTTTCCGCGATGCGCATGGGGTCGTAGCTGACGGCCACGGGCTCGTCCATCACTGCGTCGACACCGATATCCACGGAGGTCGAGAGAGGCTGGCTGAGTTTGGAGCCGTCGCGATAGAGCGCGACGCACTTGACGCCCTTGGACCACGCATAGCGGTAAGCTTCGGCGACGTCGGCGATCGTGGCGTGCTGCGGCATGTTGATCGTTTTGCTGATCGATCCCGAGAGTGCCGGTTGCGCAGCGGCCATCATATCGATGTGTGCCAGCGGTCGGATGTAGCGGGATCCATGCTTCCCGCACGGAGTCGCACAGTCGAAGACGGGCAGGTGCTCGTCTTTGAGGTGCGGTGCGCCTTCCAGGGTCAGGCGACCACAGATGACGTCATTTGCTTCCTCGATTTGCGCGTCGGTGAATCCGAGGCTGCGCAGAATGGAGAAGGAGAAGTCCGCCATCTGCTCGTCGGTGAAGTGCAGCACGTTTTTGCAGAAGTCGTCGCCGAGCACGCTGCGTGTGAAGGCGTAGCCGATTTCGAAGCATCCCGGCAGCGCAGCCTCAACCTTCGCGATGGCATCCGGCGTGAAGCCTTTGGCTTTGAGCGTCGCACGGTTGATGTGCGGAGCGCCTTCGAGCGTGAGCGTGCCTTTGGCGAACGTCTCAATGGCCGCGATTTGCTCGGCGTTGTAGCCTAAACGTTGCAGCGCAGGCCGAATCGATTGGTTCACCATCTTGAAGTAGCCGCCGCCGGCGAGCTTCTTGAATTTCACCAGTGCGAAGTCGGGCTCGATGCCGGTCGTATCGCAATCCATCTGGATGCCGATCGTGCCGGTTGGTGCGAGTAGGCTGACCTGCGAGTTGCGGAAGCCAAATTCGCTACCGATCGCAAGCGCCTCGTCCCACGCGTTGCGTGCGCGCGTCCAGACGTCTTGCGTGAAGAGCGTTGGCGAGTGCATCGACGGAAGGACCGAGAGACCGTTGAATTCGTCCGCCGGTGCAGCGTGGGCCGCTTGGCGGTGGTTACGGATGACGCGCAGCATGTCGCGGCGGTTGCGTTCGAAGTCTTCGAACGCGCCGTACTCTTTGGCCATTTCGGCCGAGGTACGGTACGCGGCAGCACCGAGGAGATGCGTGATTGCGGCGCACCAGCCGAAGCCCTCTTCCGAATCATAGGGAATGCCCATGCGCATGAGCACGGTCCCGAGGTTGGCGTACCCAAGTCCAAGATTGCGGATCCGATACGTGTTCTCGGCGAGAATCTTCGAAGGCAACTGACCCATAACGATCGCGATCTCGAGCGTGAAGGTCCAATAGCGAACCACCTGCTCGAACGTTGTCGCATCGAAGGGCTGACCGTTATTGAATTTCACCAGATTGATGCTGGCGAGGTTGCAGGCGGAGTCGTCCACGCTGAGATACTCGGAGCAGGGATTGCTCGCGTTGATGGGCCCGTTCTGCGGAATGGTGTGCCATTCGTTGATGGTGTCGCTGAATTGCACGCCCGGATCGGCGGAGTGCCACGCGGCGTAGGTGATCTGGTTCCACAGGTCGCGCGCCGGCACGGTCTTCATCACCTTGCCGTTCGTGCGTGCGGTCATTTCCCAATTCGCATCGGCGTCGAGTTCGCGGAAGAACCGGTTCGGAATGCGGACGGAGTTGTTCGAATTCTGCCCGGACACCGTAGCGTACGCTTCACCTTCCCAGGCGACGTCGAACTTCTCGACTTCCACGGAGGTGTAGCCTTGCTTGGCGTAATCGAGGGCGAACTGCACGTTGCCGCTGGGGATGCCGGCGGCGAGGGCCGCGCGCATCGCATTTTTCAGACCAGGATTGGTCGCTGGGTCAAAGCGTGCGGCTTCCGGGATCGCCGGGTCGTGTGCGGCGCGCATGAGCGCGTTGAGGTGTTTCTCGCACGCGTAGGAGCCGGCGACGAGATCCGCCACTTTCTGCTCTTCGCGTGTCTTCCAACTGATGAACTGTTCGACGTCCGGATGGTCGAGATCCAAGACGCACATCTTTGCCGCGCGACGCGTGGTGCCGCCGCTTTTGATGGCGCCTGCAGCGCGGTCGGCGACGCGCAGCCATGACATGAGTCCCGACGACGTTCCGCCGCCGGAGAGCTTTTCACGTTCTGCACGTAGCTTGGAGAAATTCGATCCGTTGCCGCCGCCCATTTTGAAAATGCGCGCTTCACGGGTGTAGAAGTCGAAGATGCCGCCTTCGTTGACCAGGTCGTCTTTGATCGAGCTGATGAAACACGCAAACGGCGTCGCGTGTTCGTAGGCGTTCTCGCTGAGTTTGCACTCACGCGTCTTGAAATCGACGTACCAATGCCCTTGCGCTGGACCTTCGATGCCGTATGCCCAGTGGAGGCCGGTGTTGAACCACTGCGGCGAATTCGGTGAGGCGATCTGCCGCGCGAGCATCGCTTGCATCTCTTCGAAGTAGACGAGTGCGTCGGCTTCGGAGTCGAAATACCCCGCTTTCCATCCCCAATACGTCCACGTACCCGCGAGGCGCCGGAACGCTCGCCGCGAATCCAATTCGCCAACGTAGCGTTCTTTCTCCGGGAGTTCTGCCAGCGCACGTTCGTCGGCGACGCAGCGTCGTAGCCAGGATGGCACGCCATCTTCGTCGACCGGACGCAGCTTTGCGGGAATACCCGCTTTGCGCAGGTATTTTTGCGCGACGACGTCGACGGCCGTTTGAGACCACTCGTCGGGAAACGGTACGTCTTTCTTTTCGAAGACGATGGTGCCGTCGAGTTCGCGAATCAGGGAGGTTCGCGGGATAAAGTTCAGCCCGGCATACGGCTCACCGGGCTTTGAGTAGATGCGAGTAAATTTCATTGTGTATGCTCTCTTGTTCGCTGGCTTTGCGCCGATCGAGAGCCCTGGACGCGTTAGAGGGGGTGCGTTTCTCCAGGGCCCCCGATCCTCAGTATGCCTTCCACTTCGACCGTCTAGGACGCGGTAGTACGTGGTAGGTGCAACTTCGGTTCGTCGCACGTTTTCCGGCCCCTTGCGGGGCCGGTTTTCGTCGTTTTGGCCTGCGCTCGGCGGGGACGGCTATCCCCGGCCCGCCGACGCTAGGCCGCTCCCACGCTCGGGATTGCGGCCTGGGACCTCAGGCTCCAGAGGTCTTTGGCGATGACGCTCATGTCGAGTAGCTTGGACTCGCCTTTGATGTCCCGCGTGCGCCGTTGCAGGGTCCCCTGGACGAGGATCACCGCATCTTTGCCGAGCAGGTGCCGGTAGTCCCGATACTCTTTGGTGAAGACGACGACGTCGATCGTGCCGTCGAGGGTCTCGACCGTCACGAACGCCATCGGATCCCCACGCTTGGTCATGAGCTGTCGCACGCCGGCGACCATTCCGGCGACCGTGACGCGCGAGTCATCGGGGATCACATATTCCTCAGAGTCTTCGAACTGCTCGATGAGGTTACGGACCAGCGACGCTTTTGCGTCGGCAATCGCGTCCTTGTACTCATCGAGCGGGTGACCAGAGACATACATCCCGAGCAGCTCACGTTCCCACGAGAGGCATTCCGCCTTCGTAGGTGGGGGCATCTTGCGGATCTGCGGACGCATCGGTTCGGCGTCGCCAAAGAGCGACGCTTGCCCTGATGCGCGATCGCGCGCGCCGATGTGCGCATTATTGAGCGCGAGCTCCATGCCGTCGAGCATTTGCGCTCGATTCTCAGGGAAGCCGTCGCAGGCGCCGCAGCGGATGAGCGAGTCCAGCACTTTGCGGTTCACCTTGCCGCCGGTACGGCTGGTCAGGTCGAAGATGTCGGCATAGGGTCCATCAGCGCGGCCGGCGATGATCGCGCGCGTCGCTGCGTCGCCGATCCCCTTGATCGCGCCAATCCCGAACCGAATCGAATCGCCCGTGACGGTGAAGTCGATACCCGACTCGTTCACGTCGGGCGGCAACACCTTGATGCCGATGCGACGGCATTCTTCGATGTATTCCCAGAGCTTTTCGCTCGAGCTCGTCACTGAAGAGAGGAGGGCCGCCATATACGGCAGTGGATGGTTTGCCTTTAGATAGGCGGTCTGATACGCGATCCAGCCGTACGCCGCGGCGTGGGATTTATTAAATCCGTATCCGGCGAAAGGCTCGATGAAGGCGAAGACGGCCTCCGCTACCTCCAGGGTGTTTCCACGCGCCACGCAGGCTGCCAGAAACTTTTCTTTCATCTCGGCAACGCGCTCTTTTTGCTTCTTGCCCATGACCTTTCGGAGGTCGTCGGCTTCGGCAGGCGTGAATCCAGCGATTTGCTTGGCGACTTCGATGACTTGCTCTTGGTAGAGCACGATGTCATGCGTCTCCCGCGTGATGTCGGCGAGCGCGGGATGGACGTGCGTAACGCGCGACTTCCCGCGACGGCCGGCGATGTAGTCGCCGATCAGTTCCATCGGTCCCGGCCGGTAGATCGCGACGGCAGCGACGAGATCTTCAATACGATACGGCTGCATCTCGATCATGAGATTCTTCATGCCGTCCGATTCGAGCTGGAAGACACCGCTGACGTCCCCACGCGACAGCATCGCGTAGGTCGCCGGATCGTCGTCAGGAATTCGATCCAGGTCGAACTGCGGATCGGCGGTCCGTCGAATGTCCTCCTGAGCACGGCGCATGACCGTGAGGTTGCGCAGTCCGAGGAAATCCATTTTCACCAGACCGATTTTCTCGACCCAATTCATGTCGTACTGACTGTTGACGTCGTTTTCGTCGCCAAGCCGAATCAATGGAACGTGCTGGGTGAGTGGGTCCTTCGAGATGACGATGCCGGCAGCGTGCGTCGATGCGTGACGGGAAAGGCCCTCGATCGACGCAGCGACATCGAGCATGCGGCGAATTTCCGTACTGCGGGCGCACTCATTCTTAATGTCGTCGAGCGTTTCGAGCGCCTCTTTGACCGTCAGGCCATTTGGGCCACTCGGAATCATCTTTGCGATGCGGTCGACGTCGGAAAGGGGAACGTTAAGCGCACGTCCTGCATCACGAATGGCTGCGCGTGCTGCCATCGTTCCGAAGGTGACGATTTGCGCCACGTTGTCGGCGCCGTACTTTGCGCGGACGTAGTCGAGGACTTCCCCACGTCGCTCGACGCAGAAATCCGTATCGATATCCGGCATCGAGATACGGCCAGGATTGAGGAAGCGTTCGAAGATCAGGCCGTAGCGGAGTGGATCCAGTTTCGTGATGTGGAGACAGTAGGAGACGAGCGAGCCAACGACGGAGCCGCGGCCGGGTCCCACCGGAATGTCGTGGTCGCGTGCGTACTTGATGAAGTCCCAGACGATGAGGAAGTAGCTCGCAAAGCCCATGCGCTCGATCGTGTCGAGCTCAAAATCAAGCCGTTCACGCAGCGCCGTGTCGGTTGCAGCGCGCTGCGCGCCGTAGCGCTCGGCAAGCCCCTCGTACGCGAGCTTGCGCAGGTACGCCATGGGGTCGGCTTCTGGCTCGGTTGCCGGAACATCGTAGACTGGTAGATGGAAGACGCCGGTTTGAATCGTGAGGTCGATGCGTTTGGCGATCTCCGAGGTTGCGTCGTAGGCGCTGGGAATATCCTCGAAGAGCTCGCGCATTTGGCTGGAATTCTTGACATAGAATTCCTGAGTATCGAAGCGAAAACGATCGGGGTTATCGATCGTCTTCTGCGTTCCGATGCACAGCAGCACGTCGTGGCTATCCGCGTCATGTGCTTCGAGGTAGTGGCAATCGTTTGTTGCCACGAGCGGAACGCCAATATCCGCCGAGAGTTTAACCAGCCCGGCCGTCGCAATGTCTTGCTGCTGCATCCCGTGGCGCATCACTTCGAGGTAGAAGCGGTCGCCGAAGATGTCTTTGTAAGCGAGCGCATTGCGCCGCGCCGTCGCGTAGTCGCCTTCGACGAGTGGTTTTGCGACGAGGCCAGAAAGGCAGCCTGAGAGGCAAATAAGGCCGGCGTGCTTTTCTGCAAGCAAATCCAGATCGATCCGCGGCTTGTAGTAGTAGCCTTCGGTGTACGCTTTCGACACGAGCTCCATGAGATGAACGTAGCCCTCGTGGTCGGCTGCGAGGAGTGTGACGTGCGCTTCTTTGCCCTCGCCTTTGCGTTCCGATCGGTCGAATCGTCCGAGTGGAGCGATATATGCCTCGACGCCAATGATCGGCTTGATGCTGGCGGCCTTGCAGGCCGTGTAGAATTCGAGCGCGCCGAACATGACGCCATGGTCGGTGAGCGCCATCGCCGTCTGGCCGTCTTCTTGAGCCTTGCGTACGAGATCGGGAATACGGCAGGCACCATCGAGTAAAGAATACTCGCTGTGCACGTGCAAATGGACGAAGGGATTTTCTGTGCTCATGGTCTCGCTATGCAAAGGTGTGCTCTCGTTCGCGCGGGTCGACGATGCATTTCTGCTCGTCGTCGCCCGCGCCCGGCTTTATTCGGGCGTGTCGTTTCCGTCAACGTCGAAGTGGTTACCGAGTTTCTCGGTCATTCCACATCGCTTACAGATCTCCACGAGGCCATCCTCGAGTGATGGCCTTTGTGTCATGTGGTCATAGGTGTAGCTTCGGACGTAGCCGTGACGCTCGTACGGGTTACGTAGTTCCGGCAAAGGTACTGCTCATACGCGAGGCATCGTCTTGAGAATGCCTTGGGTTGCCATCTGCTCGTTCTTGAGCAGGCTGATTTTCGTCTTGATGATGCTGATGCGGGTCTTTGCGTCACCCGCTGCTTTTTCGAGTTCCACCTGCTGCATCGTGAGCTCGTGCATGGCGGTGATGACACCGCGCAGATGCGTCGTGAGTTCCTCGACGGTGAGGTCGCCCGCGTGCAGCGGCTCGGGGATCGTCACCGGTCGCATTACGATCGCGACGGAGGTCACGTACTCCAGCATCGCCACGATATGCTCGCATGGCGGTCCGTCCATACGATGCTGATCGCAATCGCAGTCGGTGAATTTGCCACGTAAGGAAACGGTCTGTGCCGCCCCGGTATCGGCATGAACGACGCGATAGCGCCCTTCGCCAAGCGGATCGACGACGTAGGTTCCGTGCGTCAAGGCAGGGGGTCTCCTTCAGGTGCACGTAGCAGGTACGCCTTAGGATACCATCGCCCAGCGTGATGCGGTAGGGTTTTTGCGCGCCGGCTCAGGCGGCCGCGTCCGCAGCTTGTTCGACCGGGCCTTCCTGGGCGCCGCGCACGTTGCGCAGCGTTTTCGTTCCCCGCCACCGGTCAAGCGTTTTCTGTGCGATCGTGCGGTCGCGAACCGTGTCGCTTCGTAGAACGGGGATCCACGGTTTCGTCACCAGATTGCGGAGTAGGGGACGCAGCCTTCGGGGATCATAGCGATCGTCCAAAAACCAATCGATGTGCAGGCGGACGGCTACCGGTTTGTTATTCTCGCCGACTTCAACGTTGGCAGCCTTGATGCCATCATGGATGGTGCGCGTGCGTTCTTGCTCAATACGAAAGGGAATCCCCAGGCGTTCGCAGATCGACGTAACCGCCGTGCAGCGCTTGTCCGTATCAGCTGGCGTTGGCATGAAGGCGAAGGGTCGCTGTAGGGCTTCTGCATCATTTAGCAGGCGGAGGATCTGTTCGGTGGCGAGAATCTGGCCGCCGAATTCCGAGCGAATTTTTCCGTTCAGTTCGCGAGCGAAGGTCTCACGGTCGCTCGTCGAGAGTGGACCGCCGATTGTTGCCGTAATCATGTCGTCGTTGCCTTTTTGTCGTTGATGGGTGCGCGGCGTCACCGTGTTGTACGCCGCGCAACCATGTGCCGCGCTTAGCGGCTCAGGAACGTGAGAATCGACAGCATGATCTCGCGCGACGGCGGGCTCGTGTCAAGGAGCGGATATTTCAGTTGCTCTTCAAAGGTGATGTGGGGAGGCGGATAGTCGTGCTCAAGCGCTGCGCGAATCTGCGCGACGGTGAGTCCATCGCCGGTGATCACGATGTCTTTTGCTCGGCACCACCACTGCTCCAAGGCTTCTTTGTCGACAAAACGTGAAAGCGTCACGCACATTTCGAGCGCCTCACGTTCTTCGTCGGTGAGGAAGCCGTTCGACGTTTCGATCATGGAGAGATACTGCCGGAGTAGCGGCGTATCGCCGGACCATTTCCAGTCGAGGACCTGCAGCTTCGGCTTGGGGTCTGGGCTCATCCCCACAAGTGTAACAGGGCCTCGCGAGCCGCGCCAACCGTGTGGCGGGCGTCGGCGACCGCGGTGATCGCGAGCTGCGCGAGCTCGAGCGGGGTTGGAACGTGTGGCAGCATTCCAAGAGCGTTTGCGGCGAGAGCGATGAGGTATGGCGGCGTCAAGATCCAGAGTCCAAAGACCGCGCGGAGCACGATCGCGGTGGGCGCGCCTAAGCCAATGCGGCAGAGGTAGGTGACGACCACGTGGGTGCGGTGACTGAGCGGCACGACGTCGCGCCACGGCAACTCGGCCCGTCCCAGGCGACGGTAGGTGAGATGATGCACCTCTGTCGCGCGCAGCCACGGAAAGAGCGGGTCGCGGTGAAGCGTCAGCGCAAGCGTCCAACGGCGCACGCGCTGCCAGTGGGCACTGCTGCGGTCGATCGCGATGCGATACTCGTGCGAGAGCGTCGGCGCACGCAATCCGGAGCGTAGCCATGCGGCAATTCCGACGGCGAACGCCACGGCAAGAGCGGCAAAGGCGGCGGTCACGGCCGCCGGCAGGACGAGCTTACGCTGCGAGCGCGCGAAGCTGGCGCTGTGGGGTATGACCGGCCGCGCCAAGCTCCGGCGCGCGTGCAAACCATTCTTGGTAGTAATGCACGCATCGCGCGAGATCGACGGTGCCATCGGCGAGATCGTCGAGTCGCACGGCGAGTGCGACATCCACATCCCTTTCTCGCCGGGAGATGATGCGCAGCGAAGCCGTCAGATCCGCGCAGCCCGTCAAGGCGCGGGAGATCGCGATTCGCGAGAGGGTGGAAAACTCGCCGGAAATGGCAAGGCCGGTGAGAGAGGCGTTGCGATAGCGCAAGCGTGTGCCATCGTAAAACGCGACCAGCATCGGATCGGTAATCTCGCCGTCGTCGTAGACGACGCCGGCGAGCACCGCGCGCACGGATTCCGGAAGGCGAATGCTCCACGGGTCCGCGCCGCAGCGCGGCTGCACGAGTGCCTCGATGTGCGAAAGGTCGATGGCCGGCTGCGGTAGGCGCCGTGCGGCGGCGATCCCCATGTCTGTTATGGTACCACGGCGGCGCTGGTGGCCGGGAGGGCGCGATCTCAGCGTTCGAGCGCAATACGGGTGTCGGAAACCGCGCGCTCGTTCGGAACGAGCTGATGGAGGGCTTCGCGCGGGCTTGCGCCGTGCGCGAGGTCGCTACAGAAGCGATCGAGGCGATCGAGTGCCTCACGGTCGCGCAGCAGAACGACGGGCACGTGCTGCGCACCGGCGTAGAAAAGGGCTTGTGGATTATTGCCGGCAGCGAGGACGAGGTCTGGCGGCGATGCTCCGTCCGCACCGTGCATCTGTAGCCACCGGCACGCTGCGATGGTGGTGGCCGCGGGCTTTGCGTCAGCAAGGCGCGGCGACACCTGCACGCTTTCCCGTTGCGCGCGCTCCCAAATGGCGGCAGAGATTTCGGGCGCGTATCCTCCGCGCTGCTTGGTGAATTGGGAGGGTGCGATGATTGTCGACGAGCTTTCTCCATAGCCTTCGAACCCACGCCACGGCAAATAGACGGCGCAATTATGCATCTCGGCTTCTTCGATGGCACGGCGTTCTTCGGCGCTGTTCGCTGTGAGAACGAGGGTGACGCCGCTATCGCTCAGGCGCCGGGCATACGTGGCGGCTACCGCGGAGGCAATCAGGTCGCCGTCCTTACTGATGTTGCCGACGATTGCGATGCGCATCGCCAGCGACTCGAGCTCCGTAACCGTACCGCGTTCGTTCGTATAGTCGATGATGCAGCGCGATTGGAACATGTCGGGTTTATGGGAGAGCGAACGGGTATCGTGCAGGACCGCGACACCGTCGACGTTTTGAATCGTCCATTGGTCGGTTGCATCAACGATGCGCCCAAGGTAGCGTCGTCCGCCTTCGCGCTCGGCGAAGATGCATCGGCGACCCTTTGCGTCCAGCTCTAGGAGCGTGTCAAGCGCGCGACTGTTGAGCCATTCGATCACGCGCGGATCGTTTGAGGAAATGGCCATGGGTAGGTTGCCATGTGGATCGGGCCAGCGGTACGTCACGCGATGCGATTCGTCGAAATCCATAATCGGCCGGTACGTGCCCTTTCGCGCGGTCGGGACGAAACGAACGTCGGGCGCGGAGCCAGCGTGCCAGAGATTGCTGGTGCGAACCTTCACCCCATCTGCAAATTCGATCAGGAACGGATGACCGCCGAAACCCCGACCAAAGTGGCCGCGTCGGCCAGCACAATCACGTTCAGGGCCAATGCGGTAGACTTCCCCGTCGGGCGCCACGAAGGCGCGGTGATTCGTGTGGAGATCCATCGCAAGACTCGCCCAATGGTCTTGCGTTGCGCCGGGTTCTCCGGCATGGATCGCGGCGTATTGCTCGGCGCTTGGATGCATGCGCTGTTGCTCGCGTCCTTCGAGATCATCGATCGTTGGCACGGTGATCGACTGCAAGTAGGCGATCGGGTCGCGCAAGTGTGGTTCTTGACCAGCGGAAGACATAGCGTTAGCGGACTTTCTTTGGGGGGGCGACGTGCGCCGTATAATTTTGCGCGAACTTTCTGACCTGATACACCTCACCGTTCCAGGTGACGGATACCCAGTCGCCCACGCTGACCATGTTGTCGAGGTCTTTCGTTGCCATGACGACGAACCGGCCGCCATCCGAGATCACGATTGCATAACCGCCCGTAACCGATTCAACGACGCCGCGAATAGGATACGTCGGCAGCATGCGGGTCGCTGAACCATGACGTTTGCGCGTCAAGTGCTCGGCGAGCTTTATGATTTTCATGGGAATCGTCGGTGCGTCGTCGATGTGCTTGAGCGCCATCAGTCATACACCCACGGTTGTCTGCCGGTCGGCGCGGTGAATGGGCGGTCCGGCTCAACGAGAAGATCACCACCGGTGGTACGCTGCACGCAGATCGACGACCCGGGAGCGAAAGCTCCGGCGCGTGCCCGCGTCACATCGTACAGCGCGATATTGCCAGGCCCGTCGATGACGACGGCGATGCGATCGTCTTCAAGAAACTCGACGATGCCGCAGAAGCGCATTCCCGCCGCTTGCTGCATCAGCTGGGGGCGTCCGCGTCGGCGTTTAACGATTTCTGTCGCTCTTGCAATTGCCCGTTGTACCGCGAGGACCATCTCGACCTTGTCACGATCGTCCGCCGTAGGCGCTGGCGCCGCGTTGCCCAAGAGCACATTGCGAAGGGCCGCGCGTTCCTGGCTCGCGTGTGTCGTTTGGTGGAGCGCAAGCGTTGGCTGCTCGAAGCCGCCGTAGCACCGATGCACGAGTTCGCGTTCGGCGATAGAGCGGAAGGTGAGCCAGAGCCGGCGCGCTGGCTGCGGCGTGATCGTTAGCGTCCAGCGATACCGGGCGTCATCCGTGAGAAACAGAACGTCGCCCGGGTTCACCGTGATGGTCCGAATATCGGTTGCGAGCCCAAAGACCAGTTGACACGGATGCTCCAGGCATATTGATGCGACGATCGGCCCAAAGCTGGCGGCGTGCTCGATATGCGCATTTAGTCCTGCTCCGCTGTCGTACGCGCTGACACCAGCCTGTTCGTGAAGATTGCCTCCTAGGTAGCGTCCGAGGTGCTCGAGCGGGGGTGGCAGCGTGGAGAGAAAATCGTCATGCGCGATGGGCCTGCGATCGTACGCGTAGCGAAAGCCGTAATGCTGCATCTGTCGTCCGGCAGTCGTCGACCACGCTTGCTGCGCGATCCAGGCGGCGAGAGCGTCGTGCTCTGCGGTATCCAAAAAGGCGGGAAAGAGGATGAGCCCTGGGATCTTTGCGACGTTGTGCTGCATTGTTGGCTGGTGTGGGGTCACCGTGTGATCTCCTGGGGTTGGTGGACGTGGGAGCGTTGAATCATGCACATATTCTGTGCGTCCCGTACGATAGTAAGGTGCTCGCCGACGCGCATACTCTCGCGATCATCGACGTTTGCCGTGTTGTAGAGGGCGTAATGGCCGGCGCCGTTCATCACGACGGCGACCCGATCGTCGACGACGGCCGCGACCGTTCCAGAAAAGCGTTCGCCGGCAGCGGGAACGACGAGCTGTGCGAAGCCACACCGCTGGGTCGCGATACGCTCGCCTGTTTCCATCGCCTCGACCGCGCAATCGCCAAGCGCGCGCATAGGATGCGGATCCCGTTCGCCGCGCAGTCGCGATCGGCAACGCTCGAGGTGTTCGATCACCCATGCACCATCCTTCGGCTGAACGATGGTTTCGTTCGCGACATAGTAATGGCGCAGCGGTAGCGTCGACTCGGCAAGCGCGGCGGCGATCGTAGGATGCATCGCAAGCTTGGCGTCGATCGCCGCGCAGATGCGTCGCTGAAAATCCTCAGAGCTTTGCCAATCGTCCCCCCGTAAGCGTCGCCCGAGATGCTTTGCTGCCGCGCCATGCGCCGAGCGCAAGTCATCGCGACGGGGATGACTGGGCTCGACGCTGAGCCAGTACCAATACCCCTCGATCGAAGCGAAGGCGCCGTCGGCGCACGTGAAGGGGGTGTGCGCAAAGTTCGACAGCATACGCCCAAGCGCGGTCTTGCCGCGGCTGTAGACGTTGATGTGGTCGATGCCGTCGCCACCGTCATGAGAAGATATCAACCGCTCGACCCCGGCATGCATCGCTTCTTTGTCGATATGTCTACGGGTGCGCGCATCGTCGACTCGCCCATCCGTTACGACGATAGTAGAGCCAACAGCGTAATCGTTTGAAGGTTCGGAAACAATAATGATATGGGGTCCACCGACGTGTACGACAGCCGTATCGGCGTTACGTGTGACAATCGTGCCTGTGCGGCTCCCAAGGGTGGAAAATCCCTCAAGCGGTTGTAATGCCCGTATACCTCTCTGATGAAGAATCTGTTCGGCTCGCCGAAGTAGCCCGATTTCGTTTTCGGTATCGCCGAGGCAGGGGACGGAGACAGTCGTTCTATCTTGTTCGTGGCTGAGTTCGACGACAAAGTTGTCACGAAAAGCTCGGTTGAGCTTGTCGGGCCAGTATCCACGCGGGTTCGTAAGATAACGCGATGACCCAATACGAAGATCAACGCTTTTGTGGATGTGACCGGATATCACGAGAGCAGGTTGATAGGTGAGGATGACGTCTTCCATGCGATTGCAGTACGCTGGGATAAGGGCGTCTGGTCGTCCATCGTTGATTTGTGGCGACAGGGTGTGATGCGTCATGAGGATCGTGCGTTGCGGGTCATGTTCATCGAGAGCGTTGATAATGAAGGTCTTCGCCTCGAGATGGAACGCATGGACGTCGTCTGGGCGAAGAAGTTGCTGACCAATATAAATTTTCCGGTAGTCGCTCATGTGTTTCTGCGCAACGAAAGCATCTGTCGGATTGCTGAAATCGGTCCACAGGGTCGTCGCGACGATATGCGTACCACTCGGCAACGTAAACACTTCATTATTGAGGACGTGAACGTGATCAATGTCCGAGACGGCCTTCTTATACAACGCTGGAGCGATGCGTGCATCGCTCGCGTAGTATTCGTGATTGCCGAGGATGAAGATCATGTCTGTGGCCGGGTTCTGCGTCCGTCGTAGATCGAGACAAAGGCGACGAAGTCGATCCGGCGATGTGTCGATGTCGCCCGCGAAGAGAATAGCTTCAACATCGAGATGGTGGGGCGGTAACCATGCGTCGCTATTGAGTGCGGCGATTGGCCATCTGCCATCCGTCATGACGTCATGCGTCTGAAATTCGCGATGGATGTCGGAGTACGCCGCGATGCGCGTATCTGACAAGCTCATGTGGACTCCGACGACGCATGGTGAACGACGGTCATTTAATTACCGGCGGAGTGGCGGGTATGACCATCCCCTCGACCAGGCGCACGCGCTGGCGCTGCTGGTAGTCGGTGAGCGCGTGCTCGCCGGTGCTATGGCGATGGTTCTTTCCGTCGAAGATCGTGTAGCGATAACTGTCGTCGAGGCTGATGACCATCAGGTGCTGCTGCGTGTCGATTGTATGAATCGTGCCATGAATCGCCATGAGGCGCGTCAATTCAACATAGACGCGGTGGTGATCGCGAGCGGCGTCTGCAGCTGCTTTTGCGGCCTGCTGGATGACGCTCCGCCGCTCGGCACTAGCGCCTTCTTGCGCCGGCGTGACGTGGTCATGCATCAGCGTTCGAGCCCCGCATCGGTCGTATCGCGATCGCGTACGTCATCGCGGGATCCACTGCGCCGGTCGTCTTCACGTGCATCGCGAGCCGTCTCGCGCTGCGTGATTGCGGCATCGATCTGTTTATCGGACACGATGATATACTCGCCCGGGCGATACGCTTGCGTGGGTTCCAGATAGGCGAGGCACACCTCGCCGTTGCCGAGGTACACCGCGGCGGTGCCGGCGTTGCGCACCAGAATCGTGCCTGGCGTCGGTTCGTGAGGAGCAGATGTGAAGAATAGGTTGCTGACGCCACGCTCTTTGAGTGTTTGGGTCGCCTCCTGGAGGAGCGTTTTGGTCCACAATTCGTGCTCGGTAACGGTGATGGCATCGGCGATGCGGTTCCGCGGTCCGACGACGCGGGTGACGCCAGCAGCCTTGAGTGACTGCACGCGGCCGATGAGGTTGTCGACGGACTGAATTTGTTCTTCAAGGTATGCTTGGTATTCAGGCTCGCCGACGGCGTATTGCAGGCATCCCTTGTCCTGCTCCATAGCGACGTGCAGTTGGGCGATGACGTCATCAATGTCTTGGACGCGCGGCATGCCGTAAATGGCATTCTCCCAATCTGTGAAATAGCACGATGGTTCGACGAGAATTTCTTTCTCGCCGGCGCGTTCCAAGGTCCGAAGATCATCAATCATCGCGTCGAAACGTTTTTTTGTTGCCGGAGCATCACTTTCTTCACGCGCATGTTCCAAGGAATCGATCGCAATCGGAAGGCTAACACGTTCGCCAACACGCTGGAACGAGAGAAGTCGCTTACCATCTGCAGAGAGCGTAGCTCTTCCGCGATAGGCATCTCGGCCAGCGATATCCAGCGCCGTCTCGCCGTAGGCGGTGACATACATCTCGCCCGCCGGTTCCATCGCACGCGCAGCCTCTTGGTCTTGCGGACGCAAAATGAGTTCGACGCAAGGGACGCCTTTGCGATAGGTGAGAGGATCCTGGTATTTGATGCGGACGTTGAGGGCAGCGTTGGTCTCGATCACGGTCGACACGTTATCGCTCCATTCCGACTTCGAGTGCCGACTGTGAAGCCTGGTAACGAACCTCCTGGGCACTACGGAACCATTCCACATCCCCGCCAGATCGAATGTGGACGATGTCGCCAATCGTCATCCGAATATCTTTGGATTTCTCCCTTGGCGCAAGAGGGTATCGCACACCGTGATCGTGGTTGCGCATATCCAGGAGTGTGTAAGTCCGGCGGTCATCGAGAAGAAGTACGGCAAAGTGGTGATCGGGAACAACCGCGCACACTTCAGCAAGGCGTCTATCGACCATCGTTAGCTCGGCAAAGCGTGGTTCCAATCCGTCCTGACGGATGCCGTCGCAAACAGATTGCAGCGTTGCCGTCAGCTGCGCTTTGCGGTCTGCTTCGGACGGTGTCGTTGCTGTTGTGATGTGCTGCGAAGCTGTCCGATCGACGACGCGAATCTTTCCTTGTTCAATCGCTCGCGCAACGTCTTCGACGATCTCGCTGAGTTTGTAACGGTCGATCTCGCCCAGGTTGGTGGCGTTCGCAATCTCCGGAAACGCCCGACGTAAGCGCGCGAACATCGGGTTATTGCTGTCGGTACCCGCGTCCAGTCCATCGTTATGATGGGTCAGCTCTTGGATTGGACCGTAGAAATAGCCATCCTTGAGATCGTCGGCGAGGACCTCCAGCGCTTCGACGATAAGGTCTTTATGCGAGCGTTGTACGGACATGGCGGTTGTTCCATGACTTGGGGGAGAAGTTGTGCGCGTAGGCTCCACGCGGATGTTGCGGACGGTCTCGACGAACGTCGGGAAGTCGAAGTCGATATCCTGATGTTCTTTGTCCCAGAGCAGGCCGCGGTGGCTGAGGGTCGCCTGAGGGAGAAGATGTTGCAGCGCAGCGGCAGCCAGCGGACGCGCGGTGATAATTGCGATCGTGCGCTGCGGATCCGGGTGTGCTTTCAGCCATTGCGCCGTCGGCATCGACGTTGGGAAGCGCCGGTCGGTAGCATCAAGATCGAAGTCGAGCCATACCGCAGAGAATCCGCCGGTTTCCAGCTGCGCGATCGCCTCAGCGTTCGTGCGCACGTGGGTGAAGTCGTAGTGGTCGTCCGTGAAGGTTCGGAGGTCATCGAGCACGAGGACGCGTGGCTTGCCGCTGGCGGGGAGCTCGATCGTGCGGCTGTCGTGGGCGTTCACCACCGGCTCGGTGGCAAGTGTTGGAACCACGTGGCGATGCGCGAATTCGTGGAGCTTCTCGGGCGAGCGAATAACATCGATCGTCCGAACGGTACGGCCAAATTCAGGATCGATCGCTCGTCGCACCGTAATGTCGTGGACGTAGCGAATGTTCGCGAGCGGCAGGTCGAACGCGTTGCGACGGACGTCGCGCGGCAACTCATCCCAGAAGGCGCGCGGAACGAGGATATACCGATCACCCTTCGCTCCCGGCTGGCGCAAGAGACGAATCTCTCCGTCGATCGGCGGGTCGCCGCGGCGGGGAACGACGGGATGCAGATGACGTTCGTCGACGAGGTCATAGAGCTCGAAATCGAAGGTGGCGTCTCGCAAGGCGAGCGTCATCTCCGCGTGCACGAGTTGCGGATTCAGGCCACCTCGGCCGGCGCCGAGCATGGGAATCGCGACGTCGCCGATGGCGCGCTCGCGCATCACCTCTTTGAGCGCCTGCAAGCCTTCACGGATCCACGTCATCTGACTTGGGTTCCGCCAATGCTCTTTGGTCGCGATATTGATGATGTAACGTGCAGCGCGGCCGCGATAGCCCTCGCTGCGCCGGTCGTAGATGTGGATCCCGCCGGGCTTGAGTCCACCTCCGCGACACACGCGCGTGTACTCCTCGAACATCTGGGGATACTCACGCCTGAATGCCAGCGCGAGGCCGGCGCCCATAACGCTCACCGTATTCACCGCGTTACACAACGCTTCTGCGGAGGAGTTGAGGATATTGTTGGAGACCGGAGCGTACCGCACGAGCTTACCTCACCGCGACGCTATCGCTCGAGGCCGCTCTCGCGCGTCAGCGCGTGCGGAAGCTCGAACCCGCGTGGTCCGATGGTGACGTCGCGATCGACGGCCAGATCGTTTTGCCGCAACTGCGTCGGAAAGACGCTGAAGCGACCATCCCATGCAATCGCAGCGTACGGCGCGTGCCAACCGTGGACGACGCCGGTTACGGGGCCGGTAGGATAGGCCGCCGGCGTTGTGTCACGACCTTGGCTCTCCATGCGCCATGCAGCATCGACGACAGCGTCGCGTTCACGCCGGAGATCTTCGTAAGCGTCGACGCCATCACGCATCGGGGTCCCGATTGCATAACGGAGATCGAGTTGTGCTATGCCGAGGATGTGCTCGTCGTCGATGTTGTAGACGCGAATCCCGGCATTGTACGCGAGTCTCGTGACGGTATCGATTTCCGGCGGATGGCGGACGTCGGAAAGCATGCCGTACCGCTCCTCACCGCTGACGACGACCATCCGGACGGCAGAATTGAGGTCGGGTCCGTAGATCGTCGCGATGTTGCTGATGACGGCGGCGCGCACGCCCCGCGAGAGCTCATCCCAATTCGGTCGTAATGCGCGGCCGATGAAAGTCGCTTCGTCATGCACCGCGCTGCCCTGCTCGATCGTGACGGCCTTCGGAAAGTCCGGGTTTTTCCACGGTGAGAAGGCTGTACATGGAATCACGTCGCGAGCAATCTCTTTGTCCAGCGGCGTGTACGTCCCAACGCGAATGCTCGGGCTCAGTGAACCGCAAGCGTCAATCAATGCCGCCTTGGTTTTACGTCGCTCGGCTGCCCGCGAATCGGTTGCGACTACCATCGCGTCGACGATCGGCGGCGCCATTCGCACGCGCGCTTCAGCACGCACACGCGTGTACATGAGAGGCGTCGTGCGCAGTGACTCTGTGGGGATACCTCCCAGCGGAAAGTCCGAACGGTCGAGACAGTAGACGGTTTCGCCATGCGCAAAAAGTACGAAGTCGTCGTTGAGCGCACGGATGTAGCCGACGCCGTGGAAGTGGGGCGACATGGAGTCGACCATGCGGTAGTCTGCGGCGCCGTTCGCTTGAAGTGTCGCTTCTTGTAAGAAGGTGCGCTGCGCCGCAAGCTGCTTCGCAACGGCCCCGAAATCCATTAGCGAGGCTCCCGCCCCGCGCGCAGCACGGTAATCTTTGAGGCCGCAGGGATCACGCGGACGATGGACTTGTCGCGGAATAAGACGGTATCGCCGACGTTGACCTTCCCGCGCCAGGACCCGAGCGCGAGCGCGATCGTGCGTTCGACGCCGACGATCGCGAAGGCATGAATATCGGTCACATTGATCACGTAGCCGCGGTGCAGGGGTGGCGTTGGCTTCGTGACCGCAGTAGCTTCGTGGCGAAGGCATCCATCCGGCATGCTTACGCTCCCATCCCGCGCAGCGCGATCGCGCCGGCTGCCGCGCCGGCGAGCGCGAGCGCCGCTTCGACGACGACGTAACGATGCGGGATTGGCGCGCGGCATGTGCGGCAACGTCCGCGGAGCGCCATCCACGAAACAACAGGGATATTCTCCCACGCTGCAAGATCGCGGTAGCAGTTGTTGCAGCGGGAGAAGAGCGGTTTGACGATGGATTCGCCACTCTGACGACGATCGGCAACGCAGCAGCCGAAGCTCGCCAAAGATGCGCCCAGCGCCGCGCCCAAGACTCCGCCGGTCAGCGTCACGCCGAGCATCGGTCAGCGCTCCAGGCCGGCCGCGTCGCGGTCACCGGCGTTTCCGTTCGCTGAACCGCCGCTCTTTGTCGCAGCGGCGTAGCCTTCGTAGTTCGTCCGTTGCCACCGCTCGATATCTTGGTGGATAGCCGTCTCCGGCGCGAGCGTCTGATCGCGGGGCGACGTGTAGTTGGTGAGCATCGCCGACGTACGATTCGCCTGGACGGTGCGGTAGACGACGGAGATCTCCGCGCCGATGTCGGTCTCGTTGAATTGGCGATCGATACCACGCTGGACGACCTTCTCGCCCTCGACAATATTCGCGGCCGAGCCTTCCCCGACGACCTCCATTTCCGGTTCGCGCACTTCACGCGGGTGCAACACGATGCGGCTGGTATCATACTTGCCGTTCGCGTAGACGTCCGTGGCGATGTAGTACTTGTCGATGTAGACGATGCGTCCACGGATGACGTCGTCCGCGCTGGGCTCGCGTTCCTGATCGAACGGCCGGCCGAAGGTTTTTGCGAAGGCGCTGCGTGCGCGCTCCAGCGTTTGCGCTCGCCGCTGGGCGTCGTTCGTGTTGCGCGCGGATTCCAAGAGCTGCTCGGCGGCGAGCATTTCCTTTCCTTCTAGTGCTCGCGCCGCGTTGAGGGCTTGGAGATCGCGTGCTGACTGCACCTCGACGCGTTGGACGAACCCGTCTTCGACGATCGCCTGGAAGTATTCGCCAACCTTCGGGATAGCGTGCTGATCGGTAAAGTTCGCGGTCTCGAAGGTGTGATACATGAGACCGAGCCCTTTTTGGGCGACATGATAGGGCGTAACGGCGATGCACTTGCCCTTGAAGACGCCGTTGTTCGTGATCGCCTCGTCGATCTTGCTGGTCGGGACCTTCAGTTCGCCGGCGATTGCTGCGGCCGCCAGCCGTTTGCAAGTCTGGCGGTCGTTGTAATACTCCGTTTCGACCTGACCCGTTTCGCGCGACTGCAAGTCGACGTCTTCCGACGTTTCACGCGCCTTGTGCTCGCGCGGCTTTCGCTCTTCCTTGGGTTGACGGTGGTAATATGCGCGAATTTCGTCGAGCGATTTATTTCCGCGCGAGGCGTCCATCCGTCCGTCGGTATAGCCGACGGAGATCTCCTTGCCGACCCATCTGCGCATGATCTCCGCAGCCTTTGGAATCGTATTCTTGAGCTCATGGATGACGATGCCGCCATCGACGCGCTGCGCAAGAAATTTGTCGTTCGCGGCGATGACCGGTCCTCGGGCATATCCATTCTTATGATCGATGCCCATGACCGTATCGGCGAAGCCTTGCTCACGCTGCTGCTTTTGCGTCGCTTCGACGAACTGCCGGCGTTCGAGGTCATTGGCGCGGCCAAATTTCTCGCGCATGACCTTTTGGGTATGCTCGCCGCGCAAGATGTCGGCGATTCCGGCGGTGTACGTGAGCGAGACCAGGATCGGTTTTTGCGTTTCAGGATCGAGGTTGCTGGCCCAGCCTGCGCGGTATTTTTTCTCCGCGCGAAAATCGTCCCATGCGATATCGGCCACCGGGATAATGACGAAGCCGCGATCGGCGTTCAGGCGTCCGCCCTTGCCCGTTGCAGGATCGGGAGCCTCGGTTACGTGCTCGACGAGGTGCATCGCGATGAAGTTGTCGCTATAGGCGATGAGATTGCCGACGTAGTGGCCGTCGTTGACGTCCAGCATCGCCTCGGCCGGCGCGTGACCTTGCGTTTCTTCGACTTCTTTGGCGCGTTGGATCAGCCAATAGCGCTCTTTGACGAGATTCTTCTCGTCTTCGGTCTTCGCGAGCGCCTCAGCGTTCCGACGTTCAGCCTCTTGTTCGCCGTACGGACCCCAAGCCGCGGCGGTCGGCCGCGCGATATCTTCCTGAACAGCCTTTCCATCTTTGCCTTGCGCGTATGGATTTGGGGCAACGACATGCTGCGTCGTATCGTGCAGCTCGCGCGTGTCGGGGATCGCCTGGCCCTGAACGAGTTCGAGGTCGGCTTTGCGGCGAGCGGCGATACGATCTTGAATGGTTTGCCTGTTGACCTGCACGATGCCGCGCTCCGCGGCGCGTGCGATGCCGGCAACCTCGTCGGTCTCACGAAAGAGGTCGACGATGGGGCCAACGCCCCGTGGAACCTCAACCTCTTTTCCTTGTTGGTTCGTGAATTTGTCGACGTAGATCGTCTGCTTTTCGATGAACCACTGTCTGGCCTTGAGGAGCCGCTGCTCGGCTTCAACGATGCCGAAGCGTTCGAACCAGTTCTCTGTCGTGCCGTCGCCGATGATCTCGGAGGGGATGCCGTACGCGTACGCCAGCTGAAATCCCCAACGCGCCCAATTTTTGTATTTTTGAACCGCTTCAGGCAGATTTTTGTCGGCGGCAGTTTCGCGCAGCGTAGAGACCGGATAGAGGAGATCCCAAACCGCATGTTCGGCAAGACGTAGCGCTTGGTCGCGATCTTTCACGCGATACGGATCGTGGAAGTGCCACGATTTGCGTTCGGGATCCCATTTTGCGCCAAGCTCCGTGAGCTGCGAGCGGATGCGCACGGTGCTCATGTCCGACGGGAGCGTCGTCGCCAGGTCGAACTCGTGCGCCTGAATGACGACCTCTTTCCAGTTTTCGACCTGCTCCGCATCAAACGTCAACGTCTTGACCGTGCCGTCGCGCTTGGCGCCAAGCTCCACGGCGAATGCACCAAAGTAATGGTAGGCGGACGCGCTGGCGATCGTCAGTTGCAGGCCGGCCCGCGCGCGGATCTCGCCGATGGCGAGCTGTGTGCTGATCGCGTCGGCGAACAAATCATCGGGCAGAGTCTTGAGGTCCAGGCCCATGCGTTCGCCGGTCTGCCGGGTGCGATCGCGATAGTCGCGCGTGTCCGGCAACGCAAGCGAGAAGACCTCACCGTTCCCTCTCCCGGCGATCCGCCACTGCGTGGGCAGTCCGTCGATCGCGACCGCCTCGGGATGGAGGCTGGCGACTTCCTCCTGCGTGAGGGTCGTCAGAAGTTCTTCTAGGTTCGGAAAATAGCGGCTCATCGAGTCCTCCTGCCGATCCTGCACCGCCTGGCGAGCTTACGGACCGGTGTTTGGCGTACGGGCGAGGTGCGTGGTGTCAAGTGCCACGTGCTACCCGAGCCAAATCGTACCCCCAAGGAAGCGGAAAAGGCCAGCAATCGGTGGCAAAACACCCCCAAATTTTCGTTCCGGGTAAAAAAAGTGGCGACGAGCCAGGGAGGCCGTCGCCGTTCGCTGCTGTTGAGGACGTCGTGGTCGGACCTAGTCGCCGTAGAGAGTGGCGGTGCAGTCCTCGCAGTAGAAGGTAGTCCGTCTCGTTCGATTGATGCGGATCTGCTGCTCGCAGTGCGCGAGCGGAAAGCGCGTGCTGGCCGGTGCCGTCGAGACCATGCGTGTACAGCCGGCGCAGTAGGCGACGTGCTTGCCCGCGTTGAGCAGCCATGGCCGCTCCATCTTGGGCGGCGGTAGACGCAGCCAGGTTTCGCCGACGCGCACGCCGTCGCCGTCGAAGACGTTGAGCTGGTCGATGCCGCCGCGGCGGTCGGGGCGTTTGGGTGGTTTGCGATGCCGTCCCAGCGGCGTCGCCGGCGACGAAATCGGAAATAGGGGGGTCTGGAGAGGCCGAAATGTTGCTCTCTTGCCAGGCCCATGCGAGAATGGCGGCGATGGCTGAGCCTGCGCTGGCAGTCGAGCACGACCGGATTCCCGTTGAGGAAGAGCTTCAGGCGTTGGCTCGTGCGAAACCGTTCCAATGCCATACCGACGGGCTGGAGTATTCAGACTACGGCCCGACGATCGTCGTGGTGCTGCCGACTGGAACAGCGTTGTTTTTTTGTTCTGATTCATGTGCAGAAGAAGCCGGATATACGGAAGCCGTCTACGCTCGCTGGCATGCCGAGGCACAACACGAAGGTTTGACGTCGATTGTGTATCGAGTCTGACGCAAGCGCGTTTCTGACGTTTTCCGAAGAGGGCTCTCGTGGATCACGGAGCCCTCTTCGGTCCTGGCGTCGTTGTTAGTAGACGAGCTCCGGATTGCGCAGCGTCGCGATGTGCTCGTCCATGTGCTCGGCGTAAAAGGCGAACGTTTCCGGCGAGTCGGCGATCGGGCCGCGGCCGCCGCGATAGATTTTGCGCTTGATGAGGTAGTCGCGTAGGTTCGTCGCGTCCGTACCGTTCAGCTCGCGGATGATCGAGAGCTTGTTGCGCAATTCGTCGTCGTGTGTGCTGACGGGATCGGTGTTGACCTTCGTCGGCACAGACGTTGCCGGACGCGCCGCCTGCGTGGGGCGCTCCGTCTGCGTGGGTGCGGGCGTCGGCTTCATGCTTTCCGTAGGACGCTGCTGCGCCGGCGGGTGTTCTGGCGTTTTCGGCGCAGGTTCGTGCGTTCCAGCGGGCGCCTGCGGGAGCGTTCGTGCCGGCGCCGGTCTGGTGGCGCCAGCGACCGGCACGAGATGCGCGTCGCGCTCGCCCTCCGCGATCGGAGGTGCGAGTTCCCGAATCGCCGCGCAAAGGCTGTTCAAATCGGTGTATTTCGTCGCTTGTGGAACAGACGGGTAGAGCGACTTGCGCACTTTGGCACGCACGGAACCCTCCTGGCCGTACAGTCGAATCGAAAGGTTGAAGTACGATTCCAGACGCCGGGGAAGATCCGGTTCGGTGGGGATGAACGTCGCGTCGTCGGGTGCTGCGATGAACCCGGCGACGACTTCATCGGTTCCTGTGGGCTTGCCGGGACGCTCGTGGGCGGTGACGATGAGGTTACAGGGGAGTGCGAGCAGCCTACGCATTAGCGTTTCAACGCGCTTGTCCATCGCTCGGTAATAGGCGTTGGCCTTGACGTGCTCGGCGAGTTCCCACTCGACTTCGGCGATGATACGCGAAAAGTCGTCGATCGCCAGCGTGTGCGTTTTGAGCAGGCCATTCTCGATATCCGAGATGACGGCGTTGAGGGCGACGTGTGTTGCGTTGGGCACGAGAAGGACGCGCGCGTCTTTGTATTGCGCGATCGTGCCATCCGCGTCCACGACGACCGCGCCCGGAAAGGTGTTGAGGACGATCGGGGTTTTGCCGGTGCCGCTCGCGCCGATGACGAGCGCCGACACGTACGTGCGTGCGTAGGCTTGGCGCTCGTCAGGGAGCTGGGCGTACGTTCCTCGCGGGGTGAGCATCATGCGACGCGGACCTGTTCCCGCAGGCTATTGGCGTGCACAATGTCTTCGAGCAGATCGGCGGCGTTGATGGCCTCTTTGTCGGTCATCTTTTCGCCGGTGAGCAAACCCTGGTTCTGCAACCATGCTTTGAACGTGGTGTCGGGTTTTCCGGCGCGATTGTAGAGATCGCTCAGTTCTTCTTTGGTTGGCGGATTGTCGGCCGGACGACCAAGGATCGCTTGGAGGTGCTTCCAGGAGAAGTCGTCGATGACGGCTCGCTTGGGAAAGTGCTTCTCGAAGCGCGTTTTCTCGACGACCGCGGCGTGGGTCTTGTTGACCGGATCGTAGGTCAGCCGGAAGATGAGGTCCCACGGATTTTTCAATTTAGGATGACCGTCCGGCCGGACGCCGACGACGGCGCTGTTCGCGTCGACGTTGCCCATGTCGTTCGCGGCACGTTCGTTGGCGAGTTGCGCCGAGAAAACGATGTGGCACGGGAATTCGTAGTGGGTGAGCTGCGAGATGAGGTATTGATCGATAGCTTTGTTGACGTTGCTGACCGAAAGCGCGTCGCCTTGAGCGTGCTTCTTGCGGAAGTCGTTCAAGATGCCGGTAATGCCGTCGCAGGCGAACGTTTTGATCTCGAATCGACCTTCGCGCGCAGCTTGGAGGGTTTTGACGAGGTCGCTGAAGGCGTCAGAGGGCGACTTGGGGCGCAGTTTGAGGGGCGCCTGCGGGAACTTGTCTTCGAAACCCTTGCCGATCGTCTCGCCGCCGCCAAACCAGCCGATCTCTTTAGGGGAGTCGAGCAGGAAGTGCGTTTTGCCGGCGCCCGAAAGGCCGATGACGCAGATTTTCAGGAAGTGGCTGTATTGAAGCCGCTCGACGTGAAACTCGGCGGGAGTGTCGAGGTCAGGGATCGTGAAGACGTCGTTGCCGTTCTGCATGGGGTCTGATCTCCTTTTGGAGCCATCGTAGCGCTGGGCAGTGTCACCGCGTTGGCGTTGCTCGGAAGCGAGGCGCTTTTTTAAGTGTACCGACCGGAGGGTGGGTGACGGTAGGTCGGCGTTACAACTCGTCTGCGGTTGGGAGGGCCTCAGGTTTGGGGGTCACGTTTCGGAGCGCCGGCTGCTTGCGCGTGATCGTCAGCACGGGGGCGCCTTTCGGCACCTGCGGCATTCCGTTCTCGATGATCTCCTTCGCGGTTTTCCCGTAGGTGTGGAACGTTTTGATGACCCTGCCGTCCGCATCGGTCGTGACCGAAATGTTGTCGGGGTTGATCCATTGGCAGAGCGCCGTGATGATGGGGTCTTTGAGCGATGGGGGGATCGAAAAGGCGACTTTGACCGTGAACGCCCTCTCGTAGTCTTCCTTGCTGATCAGATCGCGTAGCCCAAGGAGTACGTCCATGCGTTTTTCCGGCGATTTGTTCACCTTGCAGGTGATCTGCAACTCATCGTGCGGAACGATTTTCTGGTCGTTCTCGACCATGCGCGCTGCCAGATAGCTGCGCATGAGGGCGATGTCGTCGCGCAGCTCTTGGGTTGCCTCGGCGTGAGCCTGGTCGAGCGCGGCCAGTCGCTCCTCGGCCGTATGGATTGCCTCCCCCAGCACCGGTAGCGGTGCCGTCGCGTAGGGGCAGGGTGGCGCGGTCTCGGTCTGGGATGGTTGGGGTAGGGTCTCGTTCATCGTTGTTTGCTCCGCTCGGAAATTTCACGGGCCGGGGATTTCCGAGCGGAGCATACGCTCAGGTAGTGTCACCGCTTTGGCGTTGGGGCGTTGAAGGCGTATGATGCACGTACTACGATGAAGCCGACCCTGGAGCAGCAGGCCATCATCCACGCCGCCGAGGCCGGGGAGAGCCTGTCGGTGATCGCCCGTGCCGGCTGTGGGAAGACCGCTTCGCTCCGGATGGTAGCGGACGCCATACCGACACGCTCGGCGCTGCTCTTGACCTTTAACCGTTCCGCTGCCGATGATGCGCGGCTCCGGCTCCGAGGCCGGATGTGGGTCGACGTTCGGACAGCGCATTCGCTCGCGTGGGGAGCGCTCGGCTCGCAATACGGCGATCGCGTGACAACGAATCCGTGGGCGGTGCGGGCGTGGATTCTCGAGACCTTCGGGCGTGAGCTTGCGAGCTTCGAGCGGCAAGATGGCGATCGCGAGCGCGCCGCTTCGGTCGTGCTCGATGGGCTCGGACATTTCTGTCACTCCGCCGATGATGTGCCGGTGCAGTCGCATTTGCCAAAAGACTTCTTGCGGACGATGGGTCGCGAAGCCGGCGCGACCGCCGCGATGGTCGATCTCGTGCGTCGTGCATGGATCCGCATCGCCGACTTGCAATCGTCGGCGCCGGTGACGCACGACGTGTACCTCAAACAATTCAGCCTCTGTTGTCCTCGTTTAGGCTTCGAATCGATCTGGATGGACGAGTCGCAAGACGCCGATCCGGCGATGCTGCGGATCGTTCTCGAGCAAGATCATGCGCAACGCATTCTCGTCGGCGACCCCAGCCAGTCCATCTATGGATTCAGAGATGCGGTCGACGCCATGGACGTCGCGCCGTTCCGTCGGGTGCCGCTGACGATGTGTTGGCGCTTTGGCGAGGAGATCGCGAAGGCGGCGAATTTCGTGCTGGCCGCGATGGGGCAGGAGCATCTCATCCAAGGTCGCGGACCGGTGGGCGATGTCGTGCCGTATTCCGATGACGTGCCGACGATGGTGCTGGCGCGCTCGAACGCCGGCGTCGTGGAAGAAGCGCTCGATTTACTCGATCGCGATGCAAAGATGGCAATTCTCGGTGGGGCCGAGGCGGTGGTGCAGGCTGTCCGCGCAGCGTTCGATTTGTACTGCGGAGAACGTACGACACATCCGATTTTTCGCTTCTTCAAGACGTTCGAGGAGCTCGAAGAGGCGGCGGAATCGGATCAGGGCGGGATTCTGAAGACGTACGTGCGCCTGGTACTCAAATACCGCACCGGCATTCCGCTGGTATGCGATCGGCTCTTGCGCGAATCGGTTATCGAAAAGCGTGCCGACGTCGTTGTTGGCACCGTCCATAGCGCAAAGGGGCGGGAGTCGGATCACGTGCGGCTGGCAGCGGATTTTCCGGCGTTCTGTGCCCCGAAAGGCGAGCGCGGTGAGCTGCAGCTCGATATGGAGGAAGCGCGCGTCGCGTACGTCGCGCTGACGCGTGCCATTCGGCTCCTGGAGATCGGCGCGTATGCACAAGCGCTGCAGAGCTCGCTGCGGTGCGCACGACTCTTGGCGCAAGGCATCCGCTTCGATCAGGAATTTCCGGTCGCGTCGTAGGCCGTAAACCGGGTCCGCCCGGTTTGCTGGTTCATGTGGCCCGGTTTGCGTGCCCGATTCGAACGTTTCCGCCATCGACGTGGTATCGTTTTCCCACATCCCTCACCGTCACGAATTGAGAGAGACCAAACTTCCGTGGATTCCTTTGCCGACGCCCACCGCTTGCTGGACCGCATGGATGATTTGCGGCAATCGGTTGTTGATGGCACTTCGCAGACGCCGAGCGTCGACGAGGGCCAGCGACACGTCTTGCGCGAGGAGTTCGTGCAGATGGTCGAGCCCCTGTTGGCGCGGATGGTCGAGGTCGGGATTCTCGAGGTCTCGCGCGAGCGGCCGTCAGGTACGAAGGACGTCTTTCACCCGATACGCATCGACACAGGGGAAGACGCGGCGCCGGTGATCGTCATCGACGAGCCGTGTCCTGAGCATCGTCGCGGACCCGCCGTCGAGGACGACGTGACGTTCGAGGTTATCCCGATCGGCGGCAAGTCACAGTTAGAGCGTCACACGTCCGACCAATTCCGGGCGGCGCTGGTGACGCTGGGTAGCCTCGAGGCGTTGCCGGGATCGGAGGATACGCCGCGTCTGATGTCGCTGCGTGAGCGCGTGCTGCCGATGGTCGCGCAGCTCATGAGCGCATTCGTGCGCGCCGGGCTTGTACAGATGCAGTATCTCGATCGCAACAGGCGCTCGGTACAGTTCGACTTGACCGGCGTCGGTTTGGATCCCAGCGGCAAGGTTCTCTTGCGGGGGCACGTTGCCAAAGTAAGCAGTCCGCCCCCGCGGTTACATACGGTGGCATAAGATGCTGACAAAACTCCTTGGTTCCAAGCAGGAGGAACGGCGTAAGCACAAGCGCGCGAAGGACAAGCCGTTCAAAGTGCTCTTCAAGCGCAGCCCCGAGGATCCGTGGATCGAGGGAAAGTCGATCGACATTTCCGCCGGCGGGTTCGGTGCGTTGTTGGACGTCGAGGAAGAGCCGCAAGCCGATTCGTCATGGATCGTCACGCTCGGTCTCGATGACCAGCACTCCGTCTGCGTGCGGGCGAAAATTCAGTCGGTGACGCCGGGGACGCTGCAGGGGAAAAAAGTCTTCAAGCTCGGCTGCCGCTTTTCGGGGATCGCTGCCGACGATTGGGACACAGTCGTGAGATTTGCCACGAATCGTCCGCTCGACGACGCTCCTAGCGCCGCCGTCGTCCAAGCAAAAGAAAATGCGATGAAGGCTGAGGACGTCGGGCGCATTATGCCAAAGCATGTGCTCCAGCAAGTGCTCCAGCAGATCGTAGCTAAGCGTCGCCTCGCGCCGCTGAACGGCAAGGAACCGTTGGTTAAGTATTACTACGCCGGAAGGATCATGAGAGGCGAAACGACGGTGCACAACATGCGCATCGCCTCACGTGTCGTCGTCGACGGAGAAAGCAGGGACTACAATTCGCGCGTGACGTTGGCGGTCTCACCCGACGGAAATTATCGTCTCGACGTCTCTTGAAGTTGGCTGATTAACGCGCGGTTTCGCGGTACGCTCTAGGGTTTTTCGATTTCGGCGGTAAGTAGTCCGCTGGAATCATGGAGTCAACGCTCGCATGGTTCCCAATCGGGAAACCGCCTGACTTACTGATTGTCAAAGGAACGTCGATGTCGAAACCGATGTCGAAGCCGCTTGCCATCGTCATTTTGCTTGTGTTCTCGCTAGGGTTAGGAATAGTTGGAATATCTGTTGCAAACGCCATAGGTTCTGGAACGTTCGGTAATCGATCGACGTCGGATCCCTCTGGGTGGCCGCCGCAGGTTGGAACGAAATATGTACTTGGTTCGCGAGCCAATGAAACGGGCTGCGTCTCTACGTCGTCCACGCTTGATGCGGCGCTTGATGCGGCTGAAAAACATGACGACGTTGGATACCAAGAAGCGATGATGGGGGCAATCGAGCTAGGTCAGGGAACGCACGTCGTTGTGCTTGATTATGATGCGTTTAAGGGCTATCTGCACGTGCGCGCGACGAGCGGAGATAACGCTGGAACGGCTTGTTGGATGGGGATTGGTTCAGATAACAATGGGCTTATCGAGCGCCAGTTGTAGCGATGTGTTCGTTTGAGAGGTCTTGAGATTTCCTGAGCGCATCGCGGGCCACGTATAGCGCATGAGGGGCGCGTCCGCCGACTCGTAAAGCGGGTGGCGGGGGTGTCCCGACTTGTTGCAGCGCAGCGCGTAGACATCGGTATCGCGCAGGAGCTCGCGCAGCTGCTCGCAGCGGTCCGGCATAGCGGCGAGATGTTCACCCCAGCCAACGATTGTCACGTCGGCGTCCGCGACGCCCTCCCGGATGTGTTGGTCATTGATATCCCAATAGGCGGTGGCGGGCGGCGTTTTGAGGATGTTCGGATTTGTGCCGACGATCGGAACGGCGTTGAAGATGCGCATTTCTCTTCCTCCCAGGCGCTGCGTGAAGCGATAGCACCGTCGCAACGTCGGATCGAGGATCGTTGCGTTTGCGATGCTGGGATTCAGGAGAATGAAGCTGACTATTTTGCTTCCGCAAAAGAATTCCAGCCACGAGCGCACAAGGATAAAGCGATACCTTCCATCATTCGTAAAGCATGCGGCGCCAGTGCTATTTGCCGGTTCGTTTGCGAGCACCAGCGGTGGACAGCGGTGCTCGTGCTGATTACGCTGCGCCGGTTTCTGTAGGTCGATCAAGCGCGTCCCAGTGATACTCGAGGAACTTTGGTTCTTGGACGAGTTGTGGACTCCATGGTTGCCCAGCGTCCGTGACCGCAAGTGCGTGGACCTTTTTGCCTTCGAAGATTTTTTTCAGTTGCAAATAGCGATATTTCAGATGCTCTTTGCCAAGCGCAGGTCCCCACCCAGCGATGATGAGTGAGGAGTCGACGATGGCATCAGCGAGATGCCAGTTGTTGATATCGCCAGGTCCTTCTCGGTCATTACGCAAGAGCATAATTTGATCCGGTCCAACGATCGGGAAGGCGTACACAATTCTCATTTCTGAAAGCCCGAGTCTCTTAACTATCATGTGGCATTTCCGAAGCGCGGGATCGAGTTGTTGGTCGTTTACCGATACGCCGGGATTGAGCAAAATAAATGTAACAACATTTTTTGCACCGCCGGGCCAGTGTCGCGTCAACCGATAGAGAAAACGCTTGTCATCAGAAAAGCATGCACTTCCCTGGCTATCGGAGGGTTCCGCCGACTGCACTGGCTCTGGACAGACATGGATGCCGCGGCTGATCCCAGGTGAGCTCTCGGCTTCGACGGCCGTTGTCGCCGGCGCGGGATCCCCTGAAGCCAGCGTGCTCACGTGTGGGCGCTCGATCGGTCTGAAATGCAGTGCTGCATCGGCTGGCCCAAGTGTAACACCGGAAGTAGCCTACCGATGCAAAAAGGGGGTGCCTGACGCAGGTGCTACGTGTCACAGCGGGGGTGCTACCTGGCTGATGAGGGGTCATTTTGGGGCAAAACGGTCCCCGCTGCGGTACAATGCACCCAGCCCGGAAGGAGAGGTAATCTGTGGTCTCACGGTCCGAAGGCCGCCCCAGAATGCGAGCCCTCGTCGTCGAGGACGACCCCGCGATGGCGCAGCTCGAGGAGATCTACTTGCAGCGGGCTGGCTTCGAGGTTCGAGCGGTGCCGACCGGCGCCGCCGGTCTCGAAGAAGCCGCGGACTTTTTGCCCGACGTCATCCTCTTAGACCTCAATCTGCCGGATATCTCCGGCCTTGACGTTCTCACGTCGCTGGCGACGACGTCGGATGCCTTCGTCCTGATCGTCTCCGCGAGCTCGGAAGAGTCGGACATGCTCCGCGGTCTGGGGATGGGCGCCGACGATTATCTCACCAAACCGATTCGTCCGGCGGTGATGATCGCGCGCATCGAGTCGTATCTGCGCCGGCGATCGCGGTGGCACGGAGGGGCTGACGACGATGCGCTGCACATCGGCAACGCGACACTTGACCGGGATCACTCTGCGCTTCGGACAAAAGACGCAACGGTCGAGCTGACCAATATGGAGTTCCGGCTGCTTGCGTATCTGGGTTCCGCGCAGGGGCGGCTCCGGACGCGCAAGCAGATCACCGAAGACGTTTGGAACGATTTTTCCGGCCTTCAGACGCGCGTCATCGACGTACACATTGCGGCAATCCGCAAGAAGCTTGCGCAGGTGAACGCGGACATCGCGATCGCGAGCGTGCGGGGGATCGGGTACCGGCTGGACGCCGGCGCGCCAGCTCACCTCGCCATCGCCTCGGCCAATTAACAGACCGCTAACGCAAACCGAAACGTCGGCTTACCACCCTTTCATCCATCGCGGAGGCAAAGGTTCTACGATGGAGGGGAAAGAGGTCGCACACAATGTTTCGGATGTTTACCCCACTTACGTCGTCCCAGAATCCGCACAAGCTCGTGCGCTTCCGCGCGGTATGGTCGGTCGATGGGAAGGTCTGGGAGCCGGTGCTCGGGATCTCGATCGGTGACGGCGGGATGCGGGTGATCGGGCGCTGCGACCTCTTCGCTGGCGATACGCTGCAGGTCCGTGCGTCGCTCGGCACGTGCGTTGTCTCGGCGGACGCGGTCGTAACCGACTGCCGCAGCATGATGTACCTCGAGGCGCCGGCGTACGAGTGCGGGTTGCGGTTCGTTGCGATGTCCGCGGAGAACGCCGCTGCGCTGCAACAGTTCTGTGCGAGCAACGCCGTCGACACGCTGATGGGCACGGACGCCTTAGAGCAGATGTTCCCTGGCGCGCGCGCCGCCGTTGCCCGCGAGCTTCGAGCGCACGATCGACTCGAAAAAGATGATTTCGATATCGACTATCGCGGGCTCACGGCGATCGAAGGCCGTCCATGGCATGAGATGATCGTCCGCTCGCGCGTGGTTCGGCAGAACGACGTGGTGGATCTGGCGACGCGCCTACTCTACGATCAGGCCGTGCGGGACCTGATCATCGTGGAGGCAACCGGCGAGTAGGCCGGCGCGATCGGATCGGCGGCTTGCCATTCCGAGACCACGGAATAGTCAAACGGGAGGCGGTGTTTTGGTGTCCGGCGCAGATGCTGGATACAGTCGATTTGGCCGTGAATTTTGATCATCGCGCGCGTTGAGCGAATGCGCGCCAGGAGCCGTTCGACGAAGTGTTCGGGAATCGTACGATTGGCGTACGCGAGCGTGACGTAGAGCTCGTTGCGCGGTAAGGCGCCAAAGCTGCGCATCAGGCGTTGAAATTCGCCCTTGATTGGAACGCTCAAGCGGAACGAAAACGGCGAGACCGTGACGTCGCCGAAATCGAGAACGACCGGCGGAAATGGCTTACCGTACCGTTGCGTAGGCATCTGCTTTTCGTCTAGGACGATGTGCGTAAGGTGTGGTGGGCAGGCGATGAGCGCGGGATGGTCTTGCTCAACCAGCGTGCTCATGAGTTGACTCAAACCGTTCGAGAGCACGTGCGCGACAAGGAGGTCCGCAGTGCGTCCTTTCGCTTCCTCGAGACCTACCGTCCAGAGTTGCGACGTTGGAGCCATTTGGGGGAGAATTTCAGCGAGCATGCCCACACCCGATACCCGTTACCGGAGATGTACGTACATCCTACCACTACACCGCAAGAAGTTGCAGAATTTGTAAAGCAAACCGGGCGAACCCGGTTTGCTCAGCGTGCAGCGAGCGCGGCGTTCGTGCGGCGCAGACGGGCGGCGAAGACTTCGAGAACGTTGAGGGCAAAGTCCGGATCGCTGCGGACGATGTCCAAAAATCCCGGCCGGTCGAACTCATTGAGACGCACGTCGGTAATAGCGATCGCGGATGCGCTCCGGGGCAAATTTTCCAGTAACGCCATCTCGCCGAAAAACGCGCCGGGCTGCAGCTGCTCGAGTGGGAGGTCTCCCAGACGCAATTCGACGATCCCGCGCTCGATGAGAAAGGCGGTGGTGCCTTCATCACCTTGACGGAAGATCGTTTCGCCAGCCCGGAAATCGAGCGTGCCCATACCCGCAGGATAGCACGGGTGTAGCGAAACCGTTAGATTTCGTGCCTTGTAAACCGGGTCCGCCCGGTTTACGAGCGTGGTTAGGGGCACAGTATCGCGCCGAGATGGTGCGATTTGGTGGAGATGCACGTACCACGTGGTAGTATATTAGGCGCATACCGGCCCGCCGACGACCGACTGAGGTCGGCACCGCGCGGTCGCCGGGTCAGAAATCGATATGGAGAAAATTGTCGGTCTCGACAGGTTACGTCGCCGTCGTGGCTTCACCACGATAGAAACGCTTATTGCCCTTGCGATCGGCCTTGGGGTCGTGCTCGGAATCGGTGGCGCGGCTTATGGGCTTTCGAACTACTTGGGCACGCAGGCTTCGTACGTCGCGACGCGGACCTCGACGGACGCGTTCGTCGAGCAGCTCCAGAACGATGCCGTCTCGGCGATCGCGATCTATGTGCCGCCGACGTGCGGAGCCGTCGATGCATCGTGCAGCGAGATCCGCTTTTACGCGCAGGATGCGGCCGGGAGCGCTCACTTCTGGGGCTATTTATATAGCAGCGCTTCCGACACGATCGAGCGCTGCACCTATTCCAGTTGGAACGCGAGCTGTACGCAGAATGGCAATGCGGCGACGGGCGTGACGTCGTTTTCGGCAAGCATGAAAAAGGTGACCGATCTGAACCTTCCAGAGCTGAGCGGATACACGCCCACGGACGTGGCGATCGAGCAGATCAATCCCTCACAAGATACCGGTGGGAATGTCATGGCGGGCAACCGCGTCGCCGTCGTCGACGTCGCGACGAAGTGGCAGGCGCAAGACATTCATCTGCTTGCCGGCGGGAAGCCGTTCCGGCTCGACGTCGTGATGAACACGGTCACACCGCCGCCGACAGTCGCTCCCACACCAACGCCATCCGTCGATCCCACGTCGACGCCGACACCGTTGCCGCCGTTGTCGGGTGCGTACGACACCGCACCGGCAGGCGGATGGGTAATTCCACTCGGCTCCAGTATCACGCTATGCTCTGATCTTAGCGTTCCGCCTACTGGTAGTGCGGTTATTACGACGACCGCCGGCGGAAATTGGTCGGAAATCGCGGACCCAAACAGTTGGCAATCGTATAACATGTCATGTTCGTATAGTAATGGGGCGTCGTACAATTATTGCTGGACGACGAGCGCTTATCCAGCGCCAGCATATTTGTGTCCGAATCTTACGCAATGCGTTGCGGCGGGTGATTCATGCACGGTCCAGACGACAGACATTTGGGAATGCGATACGTATAATGCGTTTGATCCTGGCTGCAGTCCAGGGACGTGTTCATCAACGACTCCCATTGATTGCCACACGTACACGCCGAGTTCGATTGGGGAATTGAAATTGTGGTGGAATCTCGGAGCATCTGGAATTAAGTGGTTCGACGTTCGCGTAGTCGCATCGGGGCAAGCGGAAGATTGTCCGAATTTCCAGTGCGTTCCGGGAGCAACCCCAACGCCGACGCCGACGGCAACGGCGTGCCACCTTCCGCCGCAGTTTTGTAGCTGATGCGCGTTCGTTCCGCGCTCTTGACGATGGGGGTGCTATGCGGTGTGGTACTGCTGCTGTCAGCTGTTGGTGGAGTGTCAATCGCGAATGGTGCCGTTGATTCGATCGTTCACGACGCCCTGATGCGGCACCCAGACTGGCTCTTTCAGATGAACGAAGCCGCTCAGCAAGAGCAGAACCTCGCGCAGTCTGCGGCGCTACGCTCGCAGATCGGACAAATTGCGCATGACCCAAGCGATCCGTTTGTCGGAAGTCCTCAAGCAAAGGTCACACTGGTCGAGTGGTTCGATTACAGCTGTCCGTATTGCAAAAAAGAGCACAGCGTTGTCGATACCATCATGCGGAAGAATCCGGCGATTCGTGTCGTTTTCAAGGAATTCCCCATCTTTGGGGCGCGAATTCCGGGCTCAGAGGTCGCCGCTAAGGCGGCGCTGGCTATCTGGAAGACGCAGCCCGCGCGGTATCTTGCGTTTCATGATGCCATGCTAAGCGACCCGACGCCAGAGGGTTCGCTGACGCCGGCGCATGTGCTCGAGATCGCAAGGCGGATTGGGTGCAATGTGGGCGATCTCCAGCGCGCGATGGCCACACCGGAGATCCAGCATCAGGTCGATCACAATATGCGGCTGGGAACTTCCGTGCGCATTAGCGCTACGCCATCGTTCGTCATCGACCATGGTGATGGCCGGGTACAGATTGTCAGTGGCGCAATACCGCTCGATGCATTGCAGGCCGGCCTCCACGTGTGATGCCATTTCCGATATCGGAAAGAAGAAGGGGGCGGCTATGACGGCCGCCCCCTTTCGCGTCGCTGTGCTGAAGAGCGTTACAGCGCGTGCCCTAGGAGTGCGGACGCCGGGCCTGTCCCTGGATCCTCGATGATCATGACGTCGTAGGCATAGAACCCCGGATTTGTCACCATCTGCGAGGCTGACTCACCGACCCCAACCCAAGTGTCCACCGTATTGGAGATATTGATGTAGTGGCCGGTGTTGCCCGCGAAGGTGCACGTTTGCCAATCACCGCTCGGGCAGTTGGCCTTCTCCGCCATCCAGGTATTGTCGCAAACCGCCCACTGTCCAGAGTTAAACGCTTGACAGAGGACGCCCGCGACTCCATACATCGCTCCGGTGTTCGCGCTATATGCGGTACCGTATGCGCTATAGCTCGAATCGCCACACGTACCGAGGCTTCCGGCTGCGCAGTCTGTGGCCCATTGTCGCGCCTGCTCTTCCGCGTATTCGTCGATGACGAGGTTGCCGAAAGAGGTTGGTGAGGAGACAGTCGATCGCTGCGTGTTGAGGTCCGTGAGCCAATTTTGTTCGTCGGTCGTCAAGCTCGTCAGCTTATAGGTTCCGATGTTCGTTGACGTGCCGCTGGCCGTGAAGGAGACATGCAGTGTCGCGCGCGTCGATCCTGCCGATGCGGTCAACATTCCCTGTCCGCTGTTGCTGACGACCGTTTGCACGTTAGCTACGGTGAAAGATCCGTCCGCAGCGGTCGTCACCGTCGGCAACGGTGTTGCGGGCACAGCGCACGGCATCGTCGTTTGCGTCTCGGACAGGGCGCACGAACTCGTGGTCGGGAGGGATCCGACTGTGATCGTGACACCCGCAAGGCCCGAGCTGGTGCTGTAATCGACGATTTTCCCGGTGATGCTCTCCGGTCCGGCCGTCGGCGCGGCCGTCGGCAGAGAATTGACCCCACTCGGAAGACTCGAGCCGCCACCGCCGCCCCCACCGCACCCGGCCAGAAGAGCGATCGCGAGCAGCGCGATAACCATCTTTGTCAGCGGTGGGAGGTCGAAAGTCTTTTTCATCAACTGCACGGTTTTGTGCCTCACTTTTCAGGGTTTGGCCATAGTCGGCCGCCGAAAGCGTACCAAATATCTTGTGTATGGCGCCAGGGGTATACCACAAGGGGTAGGTGGTAGGTCGCACCGCCACGTTGGAGGTAGCACCGCAGCGTCCACACCTCCGTCTAGATACGCCACCAGTAAACCGGGTCCGTCCGGTTTTCCGCCGCCTGTGCGGGCGCGCACAGGGACGTGTGCGGGAAGGCCAGATTTGGCAGTGTATCACATAGTACGTGGTACTCTGGGGGTGCAGAAATCCGGAATTTACCACCTAGCTCCCCGGTCCGTAACGGTCGCCACCCATGAACATCGTCAAGAGATCTCTCCAGGGAATTCGCCGTCGTGGCTTCACCACGATAGAAACGCTTATTGCGCTCGCGATCGGCCTTGGGGTCGTGCTCGGCGTCAGCAGCGCGGCCTATGGGCTCTCCAACTATCTCGGAACGCAGGCCACGTACGTCGCGACGCGGACCTCGACGGACGCGTTCGTCGAGCAGCTCCAGAACGACGCCGCTTCCGCGATGGCGATCTACGTACCGCCGGCGTGCGGAGCCGTCGATGCATCGTGCAGCGAGATCCGCTTTTACGCGCAGGATGCGGCCGGGAGCGCTCACTTCTGGGGGTATTTATATAGCAGCGCTTCCGACACGATCGAGCGCTGCACCTATTCCAGCTGGAACGCGAGCTGTACGCAGAACGGCAATGCGGCGACGGGTGTGACGTCGTTTTCGGCAAGCATGAAAAAGGTGACCGATCTGAACCTTCCGGAGCTGAGCGGATACACGCCCACGGACGTGGCGATCGAGCAGATCAATCCCTCACAAGATACCGGCGGGAACGTCATGGCGGGCAACCGCGTCGCCGTCGTCGACGTCGCGACGAAGTGG